>OGSC01000044.1_pt1 | contig 130851 bp, 114 predicted proteins | sample 1573751 | NCBI WGS metagenome assembly OGSC01 (sample SAMN03295840, study PRJEB24534) | human gut metagenome | isolation source: fecal sample 8 from infant 5 | host: Homo sapiens | place: USA: Pittsburgh, PA | collected 2014-07
GCCTTGGCTCATTGCTGTGCATTCAGGAAATGGCACGACATCTTCCGGAGATTGACTCGTTTCCTCAAAAGCTAAGCGAATTTTGCCAACTTGTGGCCCGTTGCCATGAGCAATCACCACTTGATGGCCTTGTTCAATTAAATCAACAATGGATTTTGCAGCGGTTTGTGCTTTTGCCAATTGTTCTTTCGAAGAATTTCCTAACGCATTTCCACCTAATGCAATCACTATTTTTGACATCTGTTTCCCTCCTAGCGCTTTGGTTCTTGTTGTGTGATACAGTGAATATTGCCGCCCCCATAAACAACTTCTACCGTATTAACGCCGACAATTTTTTTATCTGGGAACATCGTTTGAACTTGCTCTAAAGCCAAACGATCATTTTCATCACCATACTGTGGCACAATCACGCCATCATTTGTAATTAAAAAGTTCATATAGGATGCGATACAAATATCGCCATCTTCTCGTGGCATGGTTCCTTCCACGAAATCAATTTTGAAGGAGCCTTTAATGGTTACATTTTTGACAGGACAGCATAATTTGTGGACTTTTAATTGGCGTCCTTTAGCATCAGTCATTTTAAGCAAACGTTGATACGCATCTTGTGCCGCTTCATAAAACGGGCTATTTTGATCTTCGGTGTAAATACAAGCCACTTCACCAGGTGCAATAAAACAAGCTACATCATCCACATGACCATTGGTTTCTTCTGGGTCAATTCCATCACCTAGCCAAAGAACTTTTTCAACATTTAAATAGTCGCATAATTTTTGTTCGATTGCTTCTTTTGAAAGTTGTGGATTTCGACCTTCACTTAATAAGCACATTTCTGTAGTCAAGACTGTTCCTTGTCCATCTACGTGGAATGAACCGCCTTCTAAAACAAAATCATCTGTACGATAAGAATCTACATGCTCAATTTCACAAATTTTTTGTGCAACCAAATCGTCTTGGTCCCAAGGGAAATATAAACCATCTACTAATCCCCCCCAAGCATTGAATGTCCAATCCACACCACGGATTTCTCCATGGTCGTTAATGACAAATGATGGTCCACAATCACGGACCCAGGCATCATTGTTTGACATTTCATAAACCGTAATTTCTGGCGGTAATTGGCGACGGCAATTTTGAAATTGTTGTTGAGAAACCACCACATTCATCGGTGTAAATTGACTAATTGCTTTGGCCACATTAGTAAAAGCTTCTTGGACAGGTTTACCACCATCGCGCCAATTATCCGGTCTTTCTGGCCAAATCATCCAAACTTTCTCTTGTGGTTCAAATTCTCCTGGCATTCTAAAGCCATCTTGTTTAGGGGTACTTCCTACAATTCGTTTAGCCATTTTCTTTCGTTCCCTTCTTAATTTTTTTCACGTAAATAATTACTTCACCAAACAGAATAAAAATGATTGCCCCAATTGTGATTGGTAATTTTTCATTTAATGCTGCGGGACTAAAATCTAAAGGTACTGCTGTGAAAATCAGTGAAATAATAATCATAATCATTGGCAAAACCACTAAAACTTTTAAAAATCCTGGTTTTCCGTTAACTTTAAACGGACGTGGTGTATCGGGATCAATTTTTCTAAGCTTATAAAAAGCTGGGAAAACTGGGATATACGATAACAAGAATAGGACGACATTCAAGGAGAAAAAGGCCCAGAATAAATCTTGATTAGGTAAAATTGGTGCTAATACAATGACCACCGATGCCACAATGCCATTCATCAAAGCAGCCCCAATTGGCATGTCATTTTTCTTACTACGTTTTTCAAAAAATTTAGGCATGTCACCATTTTCAGCAGCATAACAAGCTGTATTATTGACTCCTAATGACCAAGAAATCATGTTTCCGAACAACGTAAGAAGGAATAGGAAAGCCATCAACATAATGAACCAACCTTCTGTCGAGCCTGTCAATAGTTTAAAGCTATCCATCATACCACTGCCGGTACTAATTTGATCGGTGGGAATCGCTACCCCAATTCCAAAGGCTGAAAAAATATAAATGGCCGCAATGACTAACCCCGCTGCTACAATAGCTTGTGGAATTTGCTTCTTAGGATTTTCCATATCATCTGCAAACGTACAGATGACTTCAAACCCTAACAAATTAAAAATGATTACAGAAATAAAAGATAAACTCCTTAAGTCAAACGTTGGCAGCATTGATTTCAAGGTAAATTCATTGGCAACACCTTTCGTCAAGGCTACATACAATCCTAGCCCACCAATTAAGACAGCTAAAACCATCTTGATTACGGCAGCTCCATTTAGAATCCAGATACTGTCGCTGACTGGATAAAAACTAATCCAAACCACAATCCAAGTAAAAATTAATTCAACAATAATCATCATCGGTGTTGAAAACTTAATACCTGTAATTGTCGTTAATAGTTCTGGCGTCATAACGGCTAATGAAGCTAGCCACAATGGATAATTAATCCAATAATACCAAGAAACTCTGGCACCCCAACGATGACCATATGCTTTGGTCACCCAATCATAGATGCCCCCTTCACCAATATAAGTTGTTCCTAATTCTGATGAAATTAACCCATATGGCAATAGGAATGCAATTAATAAGAAAATCCACCAAAAAAACTGAGAATTACCAATTGCAGCAACAGGCGCCGCTGCTTCAGCAACGAAAACCACACAGATGACTGATAAAATGGCACTCGTTAAACTAAATTTCTTTTTCCCCTCCATGAAGACTCTTCCTCTCTTTATAAACTGTCCACTGATTCATTTTTTCAATCAGTGGACAGTTGGCCGTTAAATGCTTTGAGTGTCTAAGAAAACTTCTAGTTCTTTTTTCGCTTCTGCTTGCTTGATTAAATCATAAGGATTTTTTGCTTCATAATCATTCATAAGATATACTAATAAGCCACGAATAGATGTTAAACGGTTTTCTGCTTCATCGAAACAAATAGAATTTTTACCGTCAATCACTTCATCAGTTACTTCTTCCCCACGTGTTGCTGGTAAACAGTGCATGAATTTACAATTGGCACCTGCCCGATCCATCATTTCTTGATTCACTTGATATTTTGGATAGAAAACCTTCATACGTTCTTCTTCAGATAATTCCGCTTCGTACAAGCCATACCAAACATCCGTGTACAAGAAATCAGCGCCTTCAACAGAACTTGCATCATCTGTGACCAAAAAGCTACCGCCTGAAACTTCACAATTTTTTGCTAATTTCGCTTGATGCTCTTCATTTAATTGGAAGCCTTCTGGACCGAAGTGAACAAAATTCATGCCCATTTTTGTTGTGATTAATCCTAAAGAAAAACAAACTTGTGTCGCATCTCCGACAAAGACAACTTTACAATCTTCTAATTTTTTGCCTTCTGGTAAATGCTCAACCATGGTACACAAATCACCTAATTCTTGGGTTGGATGATTGTAATCAGACATACCGTTAATGACTGGGATAGTAGCACAATTAGCTAAATCAACAATACTATGGTGACGTTCCACACGAGCCATCAAAATATCTACTAAACGTGACAATACACGGCTGGTATCTTCAATCGTTTCATGTCCCCCTAATTGAATTTGACCAGGTGCTAAATATTCGCCATGTCCACCTAATTGTTCCATTGCAGTTTCAAAAGATACTCGTGTTCGAGTTGAAGATTGTTGGAAAATCATTCCTAAAGATTTGTTTTTTAACAGTTGCGGATAATACCCATTTTTAATCGCTTCTTTAATTTTTAATGATAAATCGACTAAGTAGTGCATTTCCTCTTTCGTATATGTTTCTGTTGTAACGTAATCTCTTTTCATGATGTGTTCCTCCTAAAAGTTGTTTTTGTTTACACATTGACTTTACCAAGTTTAGCGAAGAGTTTACTATCCACCAAAAGTTAGAAAACGCTTTCTTTTTTGGCGTGATTTTTCATTAAAAAAAGTTTATTTATGGTTATAAACCGTTGATACACCAGGGGTTTATAAAAGTTTAGGCGGATTTCTCTCTAATTTCTGACCAATCATAGATTTGAAAATGGTATAATTATTTTGAAAAATCATTCACTTAAAATAAAAGATGAAAGGGGTTTCCAATCGTGACATTTGTTTTTATTTATAACATCTTGTTGATTATTTTATATTCGTTTACTTCAACCTTTACCTTAAATCTTTACTTGAAAAATAAACAACCGATTTTTTTATTGCTTCTCTTTTTAATGGTTATTTTTATTTGTGACAATGTGATTGTTTATATGACTGAGTTCATTAATTCGTTTGCAACCGAATATAATCAGACCTTTATGACCGCACCTTTTTTAAAGACCATCATTTTTATTTGTTGTAATTTTGCCTATCTGGCTATTATCAATACTATTAGTGGTCGTCCTTTTAAAAATTATCAATTTGTCTGGTTATTTTTAATTGGTTTATGGATGCTAGCTATTCCATTTTCACAAAATTCCGCCTTAAAAGTTTGGTTGTACTATTTACCCAATCAGCTATTTTTAATTTATCTTGGATGCTATGCGCTCTATCAATTACGAATAGATCCTTTATCAGCCCTTGCGAAAAAATATCTTCGTTTTATTGGTTGGCTAAGCATTGGTTTCGGTGTGGCGATTCTTTTGGAAGATACCTTCGTTATTTTTAACATTGACCAATATTCTGATATTGTCTTTAAAATTAACAACCGAAACGTTTCTGAAGATATTTATACAATCATTCTCTCGATCGCCATTATCTACTTCTGTAATCGTGATTTTCCTCTGTCGGTTCTTGAAAAAGACGCTGCTAAATTGGAAGAAAATCAATCAGATGAACCCGTACTTTTGGCGCCTTTTTGTGATGCCTATCAATTAACGCAGCGAGAACGAGAAGTGCTTTCGTTACTTTTAGAGTGCAAAACAAATCAAGATATAGCCAACGAACTATTCCTATCAATCGGGACAGTAAAAACACATATCCACAATATTTTCGTTAAATTAGAAGTAAACAAAAGAGCAGAAGTTTTTGTCAGTTATCAACTTTTTTCTCAACAACAAACTGAACATTTAGCGAGATAATTAAAAAGGAAGCCTCTCCGTGATCGGTGGCTTCCTTTTTGATTAACTATTTTCTTGTACTTGTCGAACTCTCTTTTCAATTTCTTGAAAGTTAATAATTTTAGCTTGGCGATGAATTTCTTTTCCTTCATAGTATAAGATAATGGTCGGTGCAGAAAAAGCATTTAATTGTCCAATTATTTCTGGACTTTTATCAGCTTCTGCAATGTATGTAGGAAATTCATATTTTGTTGCAATTTTTTCGACAATCGGTTTATCAACTGTACAAACACTACAATTTTTTGCTGTCAAAAAGACGGCTTGTAGACGATTGTCTGTAATTTTTTCTTCTAATTCTTCTAATGTTGTTACATATTCCACTGAATAGCCCTCCTTGTCTTTTGTCTAAAATAACAGATTTACTAGCAAAATAACAACTTATTTGTTTGGCTAGGAATGCTTTAACAAAAAAGTTGTCGCCCATTTCATTAATGGGAGACAACTTTTTACTGATAACCGCTTATTTATTAAAAATTTTAGGCCCTTTGCGCATGTTTTTACGATCATTTTTGGGAGTTTCCATTTTTTAGAACGGCCACCACCTTGTTTCTTTTTAATTAATTCTAACATTTTTTCTTTTTCATTCATTTAATCCACCGCCTTTGTTAATAACGTGACAGATTCAATGTGCGTTGAGAGTACACTCTGTATCTTCCTACTATAATAATGGTTGTTTATGATTTTTGAGTTGATAGATTGAATAGGTTTGTGGAAACAAATCACTCAACCGTCACTTCTCTTTTGCTTAAATTTGAAAAGATAGCTACTTGCCTGTTTCAATCCATCAAGTTCATCAAATTTATGACGACTTATCTCTTTGGTATCACGATTGACTAAAACGACCTCGTAAGAGTCAGGGTTATCTAACATAGAATTATATTCATTAATCGACATTTCAAATTCTGTAATTGATGATTTTACCTCAAAGTACATATTCCCATTCTCTGGGTCATGAACCCACATATCACAAACAATTCCGTTTGGTGGCTGCTTATTACGATCTGAATATTTACTAGAATATTTCGAATTCCAAATTACATTAAGTTTTTGATTCTGAGTCAATTCAGCGTAAGCAATTTGTTCTGCTGTTTCACCAGCATCATCATTTGCGGAGTTTCTATTATCATAATCTCGTTTACTTCTTTCTCCATTTCGTGTGTTCTTACCTTTCCTACTAACACTATTCGATGGTTCAAGAATGGTTTGAACAGTTGATGTTCCTTCAATAGAGATACCAGATTTTTCTCCGTTCAAATCAACATCATTTTCTTTAGTAACGAATTTCAGTATATCTTCTCTTAAACGGGACGGAATACCAAAATACAGTAAGGAAGAAACTTTTTGATGACCTCTAATATAATAATCAAAATCATCTATTGTAATAGCTGCAACCGTGACTAACTCTTCGACATTATTATCATACAGGCCATCAATGTCAATTTCATCAGTAATTGACACACTTAGCTCTGGAAATCTCTTCTTACTTTCTTTCTCAATGTCGACTTGAACTGAATTTGGAATTTCAGAAATCTCAAATTGATAATCTTTGTATCTATCAATTTTTTCTAGGAATGTTTCTTTGAGTATTTCATCACCGCTTTTATTTGCATTGCTATATAAAATCTGGCGGTAATGTTCCGCTTTCTTATCTAGATAAGATCTTAATTTCAGTTTCCAAAATTCACGAATATCCAAATGAATCAATTCTGACAATCCATTCAAATCCTCAATATCTTTTGAAATGCTTTCTAGAGCTATCGCCAACAATTGATACTCTTCTTCTTTTAATGCATATGAATAGTCAATTTCAAAAATGGTAGGATATTCCTCTTCATTTAGTCCATTTGATAACAAAAAGTCATTAACTTTTTTATTTAACGCATTTTCGCTAAACAATAGCTCAAACGATTCATTCCACTTATCTACACCGAATTCTTCAGTTATTTTTCTTTGTTTATGTTCCGTATCTCGGGAAATTAACAATTCAATCAAATTCAAATCTAAGCTTAGATTTAACACCTGCTTGAATATGTCTACGATTGTTGAAGAAAACGTATCAATCAAACGTAATTGATTAATTTCAATAGAATTAGCAGGTAATTTTAAGTAGAATTTTCCTTTACTTTCCACAAAATAATAATCTTCCAAAACGATTGACTGACCATCTTGCTCAACATCTTTAGCAGATATTTTGCTGCATGGAATAATCTGAATACGTTTTAATGAACTAACATTCTTACTATTGTCATCTATCGTAGATAATACCGCAGTTTTGATATCATCAATCTCTTTTTTGAAATCCTCAGAATAATCTTCCAATAACTCAAATGTTTCCAATTTTAAATTTGTTTTGAAGCGTTCAACCCCAAGCCATTCATATATCGTAGTTGTACTAGCTTTTTCAGGCACGTAAATAAAACGCATTTGTTTTTCTATTGATTTAGGCAGTCGCTTATCAGCATACCTTAATTCTTTGTTTGGATAAAAGAAGCCATCTTTGGCTAAGACTGATAATCCTTCGGTAGAATAAGTAGGATTCATTCCTTTTTTATTTCTTATAAGTTCATTATATAATCTGCGACTTATTTCGCCTTTATCGAATTTTGGTAACTCAACTAATATAGCTCTTATTTCATCATCCGAAAACATCGCCATATTTTTTCTGAAATCCAACTGTTCAACAATGCGTTGCCCCAAGAGTTCCATTAAGCTTTGTTCAGAAACTCCATACAATCCCGGAACGTGTGCCTGGAGCTTTTCATATAGCACAATTTGTCTCGGGCTATATTTTTCTCCATCAATCTTAATCCATGCAGTTTTATTCAAAATGTATTTCACATACTCATTTGAATTAAAGTACAATCCACTCCAGTTCGATTGCTGACTTGCACTTGATTCTTTTTTTACCGAAGATAATAAATCTGTCAATTCTTCGTCTTGATTGAGCCAATTGACAATGTCTTTCGTATCTAATTTGTCTATTAATTCTTCAAAATTACTGATGTACTTAGAAGTTAAATAATTAATATTCGTAAATTTTATTTCATTCTTATATTTGTTATAAATAAACTTTTTAAATCCAACATCATTTTTTAAAGAATCGTTATCATAAATCTTAGGATATTTGGAAACACCACATCGAAGAATAAATGACAGAAAATCTCTCTCCTCAGCAAAACTAGAGCAATCTATTTTTTTCAATGCCGTGTAATCTGTATCTTGAAAAAGCTTATCTCCTAATTCATTGCCATACTCTTTTCCAATATACATTTTATTGGAAGGTTGAACGTCACCAGCAACGTTTGGAAGATTAAATGGAACTTTAGACAGCTCACTTCCAGCTGATAGTTTTTCATTGTAGTTATCATAAAACCAATTAATGAAACTGATAGATTTTTCAACAGTGTCAATTTGTCGATTAATCGTTCCAATGATCAAATCTGAACTGCTTTGCTCAGTGAATTCAATTGCAAGATATTTTTCACTGAATGCATCTAGAATACGTTTATCTCCTGTACGTTCAGCTTTGTATGCATTAGCTGTTTCTTCCCATTTATTTTTCCAACTTGATGAAGTCTTAATCTGATAAATTAACTCATCAACATATGTTTGTTTCAAAATGCTTAAACTAACCCAAGAAGACAGCTCTTTTGGAAGCACAGTAACACCTGTATCGGTCGGTAAGAATACCTTATCTGATTTCATCAACCAATTGTCACTATTGTCCTTTAATAGCTTAGGGACAATCGGAGAACTTTTATATTGCTCACTCCACCATAAGAACACTTTTGTCCTTATTCTATTTTCCCAAGAAGATGAAAGAATGTTGATTTTATCAGATAGTTCATCTACATCAAACGACAGGCCAGTGTATTCATTATAATTAGCAAGTTCTTGTACTAGTTGGTCATTTTCGTTTGTTTCTAATAATTGCAACAAGGTGGAAAATGTCTCACCTATTAGCTCCTCAGGGAATTCTTGAAGGAAAAGTTTTGGATTATCTTTGATAGAAATATATTGCCAATTGACAGTCGGTAGTATTTGGGCATTAGATAAAATACCCAAGAATTCGTTCATTAAGTCAAATACATCTAAGTCCCATAGTTTATTCTCTTTAAAAGGAGTTACCATTTTTAATGCTATGTCTTCATATTCAGGCTTAGATAATTTTTCTGCTACTTCAGAAATAAATTTGAGCACCTCAATAAATATTTTCTTATTTATTTGTTCACTATCATCCGGGACGTCATCACGTGAATTATTTGTTATAAACGGTGCATTTATAAGTGCATGAATTGGTGTACCAAAATTACGTACTGGAAAGTAGCAATATAGTTTTTCTTTGGAGTAATCGTAATCAGAATCTTTAGAAACGGCTAGTGCAATTTTAGCAACTTTATCTCCTATCATAGATTCTTTGTCAAAAACAAAATATTCTTCAGACGGTGATTGACCAGTAACATCACTTTTTTCTATCAATACATCATTTCCATCCACAATTTTCTCTGATATTTTTTCATCATCAGTTGTTTCAATAACAATTTTTGTTATATTTGGTAAAAATAAAAGTGACTTATAAAATGGCTGCTGAAGTTGTTTAGAAACACTCGTGCCTTTACTTAAATTAGTTTCTTTTAGTTTTACTCGAATTAATGTATCAAAACCAGAATCAATTTTGTTTATTGGTTGAGGACAGTTCATTATTGGAAAACATAAATCATAATCTTCTTTTTTCCAATTTTTCTTCTGCTCAAAAATTAATTCACTGAATTTGTCAGAATCTCTTGATACATACTGCTCAAAAAGCTTTTTTGTGAATTCTTCACTAAATCGAATAGCAAATTCTCCCGAATACAGTTCGACCCACTCAGCATCGTTTAGCAAGGAACGAAAACCAGTCCCCTTATTTCCGATATTTTGTGATGATTTATTACTCGCTCTTCCTAAGCACAATCTTTCAATTGTATCTTTTGAAAATGAAGTGCCTGTATTCCCAACTTCCAAGATATTATTTTTATATGTTATCTGAACTTTCACTTCGTCATTGCTAGCATCATTTTCTGATTTTATATCTCCATAGGCATCGTCTACATTCTGTAATAACTCTAAAATCTGACGCCCATTATAATCACGCATCAATTCATATTCTTCGCTGCAGGCCTTTTCAAGTTCATTACTCAACTCAGAATCCGTATATTTACGAATAAAAATATCCCTTAATTCATCAATGGTATTCCATTTGCTCACAGAACTTCGCCCCCAGCCTATTTTTTACATAATATATTATATCATCAATCACTTTATGAAATCCAATCAATAAAGACGTTAATATGGCTACCCACATTAACGTCTAGTCCTATCTATTCAAATTAAATTTCTACAGTCACTCTCACCCCACTTTTGAAATCAACAACAATGTTCTTTTCAAAAATGGTGACCTTCTCAATCAACCTTCGAACAAGCACTTCACTATACTCATTGATGACATCGTGTTCTTTTACAAAGACTACCATCTCATCAACCCGTTGTTGCAAATTAGTATTCGCTGCTATTTGTTTTGCAACCGCATCTCGTTCATCTCTTAGTGAAAATATTTGGCTTGCAAGTTCATCATAACCTTGACCGCCAATTGCCATGCTGATAATTTCAGATTCGAGCTCTTTCAACTTGCTGTCTAATTCCTCTAAACGGCCAGTTAGCCCATTCACGCCATGCTTTTCAACTGGCACACCGAACATCTGACTGGCAGACGCACAGTAAATATCGCCACCATTTTTGAATACTTCTTGACGCCACTTCTCACCCGACAGCCAAGCAATCACACGTGCTTCAATCGCTGAGAAGTCAGATACGATAAATTTCATCCCTTCACGTGGTACAAACGCTGTCCGGAGGAGTTCTGAGAGTACGTTCGGGACATTGCCGTAGAGAATGTTAAGCATTTCAAAATTGCTTTGTTTTACTAAACTACGCGCTTCAGATAAATCTGACATATGGTTCTGAGGCAAGTTTTGAAGATGGATGCCACGTCCTGCAAAGCGTCCGGTACGGTTGGCTCCATAGAATTGGAATAAGCCACGAGAACGATTATCAGAACACGCAAAGTTTTGCATGGCTTGATACTTTTTCACGGATGACTTGGCGAGTTGCTGACGTAAGACCAGGACTTGCTTTAAATTTTCATCAATAGGTTGTTCGAGTAGTTCGTCCACTGCCTTTTTACCGAGTGACTCGGTTTCAAGTCCGTGGTCTAGTAACCATCCCCGCATTTGAAGCACGCTGTTTGGATTTTCTAGTCCAGTTAATTCTTGCAATTGTTGATTCAATCCAGCTTTTGATAATTCATCCAACTGAACGGCAGCTTCCACAAAGTCCTTATCAATCTCAATTCCTCGGTCGTTGATTTCCTGATCCAGCCAGTATTCTTTCCAAACAGAATCAAGCACTGGAAAATTGGAAAATTTTCCTTGGATAGCTATTTCAACTTCCACATCACGACTATTGTATGTCTTAAATGCTGACCATTTAGTTGGCGCATGGTGTGGTAAGTTCCTCGTGCGTCCACCATTAACTTTGGTCGGATTGCATGGCACGCAAAAGTATCGGATGAGGTCTTTTCCTTCTGTGAGCTTTTGTTTATTCAAACCAAGAACAGCACCAACTCCTACAAGTGACAACGGCAAACCTAATGTCGCACCCCACACCATTGTGCATTGCCACCCTCGTGGATTCAAAAAGCCATCCAACCCCAGAAAGCGTGACAAACACACACGTTCAAAACTCGCATTGAAGGCGTGTTTAATCACTGTTTCATCTGATAGCGAAGTTAATATTTCAGCCGGGATAGTTTCGTCCATCTTCAGATCAACCACTTCGACGGGACCACCATCTACACTGTATGCAAATAGCAGTATTTCAAAATCGGGGGACTCTGAATATTTGTAGACACCACATTTCGATAAATCGACACTACTATACGTTTCCAAATCCAATGACAAATGTTTCATTTTCTTCCTCCAATCAAACAGGCGACAGCACTTCTGCCATCGCCGTTTTTGTTTTAATGATTAAGCCAAGAAATCATCATCCGCCAAGGTTTCAAACTCATCGCTTGCAGATACTTGTGAGCCGAGTGGTTCGCCGTCACGTACAAACTGGATATTCCCAAGCCCTGCCGCTACCCCGCGATTTCCATTTGCGTTAAAGGCATAGAAATTAATCGACACACGAGCGTAGCAACCACTATACACTTGTGAACGATCCAAGATTGGTTGAACGTGCTGATCCACGATTTGTGGTGCAGTGGTTGAGTTCGCATTAATGAAGTAATGGCCTTGGTATGCTTCATCGTCGCGTTCGATATCCCCATCACGTAATGGCAGCTTGATTTCTGCTTTGTTTGGTTTCTTCCCACCGAATTTCGCAAGTCCCTCTTCGATTGCTGCATCGATTGCTTTTTCAATGGTATCAATCGTTCTCTTATCTGATTTTGGAATCAAGACTGCTGTTGAATATTTCTCTGCGCCCCCGTTGATGGATGCTGGTTCCCAACCGTGGAAGTATGAGAGACGTGTGTTTGTACCAGTGATTACTTTGCTTGTTTTAGACATATTATTGTTCCTCCGTTAATGGTTTAAATTCTTCGTTTAAGTTGTTTACTGTGACCGCTTGTCGTTTATCTGAACCATCGACTAGCGTCAGCTTGCCTTTTGGTTTGATGATGTATTCGCCCAAGATTTCATTGAATTTCTCTTTACCGAGTGCCTTCGTCATTGCTGTGACACCAAGTAACTTTTTATCATATGGGTCGTATCCAGCCTTGATGACCGCCGCAGCGACATCATTGTCATTAGAATACTTACGAGTAGAGCGACCCTCGACTAATTTGTGATGAGTCCATTGTTTGCCACCGAGTGCAAGTTTCAAAGCACAGTCCTTGATATCGTTACTCCAAGAAACCAGGTCATCCACTTTACCGATGATTTCTTCGATTTCATCATCACTAAGAAGCTCTGGTGGTTTGAACTCATATTGCGCCAGTTTCAAGTTATGGTCTGCTCGTGCACGACAGCTATTCTTCGCCGGACAGAATCCACACCATTTCCCGCATTGGTACTCACCCTCACCTTTGAAAGCTAAATCTGCGGCAGGCGACAACACATCTTTTGCCCACTGAAGTAATTCTTCTTTCAGCAGTGTGTACGTACTCACATTCTCACGCCTTGGCTGGAAAATGGTCATCTTGACTTCTTGAATGTCATAAATACCATCGAAAAGCTCCAACGCTCCCAAGGCATAACACATCATCTGTGGGTTCTGATACGCATCTACCAAAATTCCTAGACCGTATTTCATGTCAATAACAGATAGGGTTCCATCCGCAATGACGAGACAGTCGCCGGTCCCAAAGCCGTCTGGGACGTACCTTGAGAAGTCGAGCCGCTGTTCTACTATTACAATAGGGTCAACTGTTGTCTGTTTCGCCTTAGCGACTTCTTCCATGACGAAGGTCGCATAACTTTCAGCACACTGCTCCATCTCCTCGTCGTAGAATTCAAGCGTAGATGTTGGGTCTGTGACGTCATTACCAATGAACTTATTCAGTTTGTACTCACATAAGGTATGAGCATCAGTGCCTTGTTGGGCATACGGGCTCGACTTGTTTTCAAAGTGCTCTGACAAGCGAACACTTGGCGGACAGTGAATCCACCGATTACTTGAAGATGCGGATAGGACTGCGTGTTGTGTTGGCATCTACAATCCCTCCGCATCTGCAACCAAAGCCGCGTAGTTTTCTGTCGGCACATCACTCAAGCGACTGGCACCATATTTCTCAATCAGTGCTTTCACTTCAGTTGACTTACCTTCTTGAGATTTACGTGCCAACAAACCACGGACTTCTTCAAGCGTCGGTTGTTTGACTTCTGATTTTGTTTCCATTGTCGGTTCTGGTGTTTCAACTTGTGGTTCAGGTTCATTGGTTTTCATCGCCACAGCCAACTCTTGTAAGCTATCAGCTAACGCTTGGACGTCCTCAACGACCTGAAGAAATAGTTTTGTTTTACTCACGTCATTACGCTCCCTTCTTGTTAACTTCACGGATTTCGACTGATTCGATTGTGTCCCCTGGTGTGAGCACGAGAATTTTGTCCATGTTGCCCTTACCGAACAGCCACCGTGCAAACCAGCGAGGCAAATGACGCACACCACCTTGTAGGACAGTTTCTTTGTTACCCGTGTCATCAGTCACGTTTACTCGGATTTTGTGTTTTAGGTTCATGATGGTCCTCCTTCATCTTTATTTGTTTAGGATCTACTCCCTTACACAATACAGGCGAAGGAAAACGGGGAAAGTAAACTCCCCCGTAACTTTTTTCTAAAATAATTCTTTGATCTTGTCTTTGATGATTCCAAAGGTGCGATTGATTGACTGTTTTTTCTTGTCAAGCTTGTCCGCCACTTCAGTCTGAGACATGTTTTCAGTGACGAGCATGTGATAGATTTCTTGGTGGTACGGTAATAATTGCGTCACGACTTCACGCAAACGATCGATACGAGGATCTTCTTCATTATCTTGGTAAGCATCGTAAACCAATGATTGGATGGGGTTGTCCCCCTCATCGCATTCATCATCAAATTCATTGAGCGACAAATTGTAGTTACGTTTGAAGTAATCGTTGGCTTCACCATCCACGTATTCGTCCATTGGATAATAGCCGTGCTCATTATTAAAGTCTTCACGGAACTTCTCTTTCCAAGCCTTGATCTTTTCTTTTTCTTCTTCTGTGCGTTCAGGACGTGCGTTTTTATAAAAGTTGTAAATCGCACGGTCGTCAGCGCGATGCAGCTCCTGAATGTTAAGCTCAGTGACGCCGTCTTCGCCTGGGCGAATCTCAACCACTTCTTTTTGGATACGTCCATTGGCATCAGTACGCTCAAACACGTACTTGTAAGTGCTGCGGTCGTTTTGGTGTGTTTTCTTAAATCTACTCATTAGATCCCTCTTTCTTGCCTGAAAGAGCTTTTGAGCAAGGAAAACAAACAGGGACCGTGCCAATACGTACACCGTCCCTCATCACGAAAAAAGAGCGCAATAAAGTAAGGCATACAATATCTGAAAAATTTTCTGGATAACCAGTTCTTTTCAGTATTTGTAACCTTGCCCTATTGCAACTCAGGCATTGTTATATTTTATTAGTAGGACTATTCGCTTTTAAGATAAATTCGTTCACTTTCTTGAAACATAATGTAGTGTTTATGAACCATAAATGATAAAATTAAATAGTTGAACTACTATGTTTTAATTATAGAAAAAGGCCTCCCTTGTTTTCGTCAGTCATCGGCGGCAAACGGCGGTCAACGGCGGACGTAACAAAGGAGGTTGTATTTTGGAAATAAGTGAAATTGCTCAAACGCTTTATCCGTTTATGGGAAGCGAGTACGTGAAGCCACAGGATTTTTTAATTGCTTTACTGGATAGTGTTTCAAATGATGACGAGGCCACCATTTTCGGTTTTTCTGATGATAACCTACGAAGATTTTACAATGGTACTCGACCATTAACACAAGAGTATGCAGTTCGGGTTGCTGGAAAATTCAACATCGACAAATGCACGACTTTTATTTATGAACGTCTTATAGATGATGCTCCAACCGTCCTTAAGCAACAATTGATTGATAAAGGTGTGGTAATCCCCAAAGATACAGACGTTTCTGAAATAGTGGCCCATCTTTTACTTGATGAAATCACCTCAATTGCTTCTCAAACAAAAGTAAAAACAAAAAAGGCCAAGCCGAAGCTTAGCGAATTAGAGCTCGCAAGTTTAAGAATCAACACTAATGGTGATTTCTCTTATAATGATGAAGTGAAAAAATTCTTTGACGATTTGCCAGTTCCCCTTGATATTAGAGCTGAGGAGATGACGTATGTCATAGCTCTTTTTTCAGCATATGCAGATGCCGATGGATACGAAGTATACGAGCATACAAACGACCTGCCAAATTCGCGGCTAAAGGATTTCAAGAGACAGCGAAGAAATTACTATAAAGCTGAAAGCATACGTCGTGGGGTCCGTGATAACTTTACACAAGAGGAAGGAACTGAGCACTTTGAAGCTTTAAAAGAAGATATGTACGACGGCATCGAGGAAGTCTATGAAGAAGACTACGATGATGGCGTTGAGAGACTCAAAGCCGTTCTACAGCAGTCGTCTGTTATAACATTAAACGGATCAATCTTATCGTTTATACCGGGATTGCTGCAAAATTCTGCTAAAAAAGGTATTTGCCACATGCTGGTTAATGACGGAAAGATCAAATGGGTGACTGAAGATGAATAGTTTGTTTAATACTCCATTTGAAATTTCGGTTCGAGTAATGTTACTGCTCTCTGAATTTAAAGAACCTGTCAGCGCTGATAGAATTTTAATCACAGACTTCATCACCACGTATGGTCGCGACTTTGAAATTTCCGATTACAACTTAAATGGTGATAACAGCTATAGATTCAGTGAATTTATTGCGCGACGTGAATTAGTTAAAGATGCAGTCAAAAATCTTGTACTGCAACATGTTATCCAACCATCGCAAAGCAAAGAAGGTTTTAAGTATGCTTTATCAGAAGATGGCCTAAAGTTGATACCACAATTCGTATCGGTATATGCAGAAAAATACTTACAAATAGCTGACGAATCTGTTAAATACATTCAAGATAAAAGTGACGTTGAGCTTCTGCGACAAATAAACCAACGCGCAAAGGAATTTAAAGGAGAGCAATGATAATGCAAAATTATTATATTGAACGTGTTACCATAAAAGGCAAAGATCGTGAAGATGCAACTGTCAAGTTCACCAATGGACTAAACATAATTTCTGGCCCTTCAAATACCGGAAAAACTAGCATTGTTACGGCAATCGATTTTCTCTATGGCGCGAAAAAAGACGCTGCTCCCTTTTCAACCGATGCAACCGGATACAGTAAAGTTGAACTGATTATTCAATCGACTAATGGCAAATATTCATTAACTAGAGAATTTGATAGCAACTCCATTTTGGTATCCAAAATAACGAGTTCAGGTGAATATGTAGATTATGAAAAATATAATGCACGATCTGGGAAAAATCCAATTAGCCATTTTTGGTTACAACTTTTAGGCATCGATGATGATTATCAGATTATCAAGAATGAGGATTTCAAACGTCAAAAATTAACTTGGCGGACATTAGCGCCTAGCACACTTATTCCACAAGATAGAGTCAATACCAGCGCCTCTGTTCTTTTTCCTGGGGAAACAACCCAACGCACAGCTTTTTTATCATCGTTGTTACTTCTGCTATACGGTTCAGATTTTGCGAACTCGGAAGAAAACGAAACAAAAGAACATAAAAAAATTAGAAGGAACTCGGTGATTAACTACATCAATTCAAGCCTTTCTGAATTATATGAAAACTACGAAGTGGCTAAATCAGAATTACCTGAGGCTCCCTCTGATGATTTTCAACAAATTGTCGATGGAATGTTCGCTGAACTTGAAACAATTGAAAAGCAAATCAATGATGCGTTAGCCAGCAGCAAAATCTTGATAAAAGAGATTTATCAAAAGGAACAGTATCTTCATGAAACTCAACTTCTTTTGAATAGGTACAAACAGTTACATTATCAATATCAATCGGATATTGAACGACTAACACTAATCGTAGATGGTGAGCGATTATTAAATGATCATAATGAACATGATACTTCACATATCTGTCCATTCTGTAACGGCGAACTAAGTAAACCTGTCCAAACAACCTACATCGATACTGCTAGGTCAGAATTACATTCATTGCTCTCTCAATTATCAGATTTGACGGAAGAATCTCATGATACCGAAGTTGAACTGCAAGAGTTAATGGAACAGCTTGATGAGCTTAAAACAAGAAAGAAATCGCTTGATGCAGCAATCAACGATGAACTAAAACCGAAAGCTGAGACGTTAAAGGATCGAATCAATAAAATCGAAACTTACAGGGATATTAAACAACAGCTAATCTCGATGGAAAAAATGCAAAATAAGCTTAAAAGTGATCTTGAAAAAATCGAGAATGAGCCAGAAGACGAACGTATCCTTTATAAACCTAAAGAGAAATTTGATGCAGAATTCTACAAAGAAATGTCTGAGTTACTGGACTCCATGTTACGTAATATGCATTATAAACCTAATGAATTTCGTAACGCATTTTTCGCCAAGGATATTTTCGACATCAAAATCAATGGAAATCTAAAATGGACCGAAAACGGACATGGATATACAGCGTTTATCAATTCAGTAGTGGTAATGGCATATCGACATCTCTTGTATAATCACGCTAAGTACACACCTTCTGTGTTCATTATCGATTCCCCTCTTCTTGGATTAGATGAACGCAAAAAACAAGATGGCGATGACAATATGAAAGAAGGACTTTTCAAATACTTTATGGATCATCAAAACGAAGGACAACTTATCATCGTTGAGAATACAACGAACTTGCCAGCACTAAACTATGATGATAAACAAGTAAATCAGATTGTCTTTACTGAAGATAAAAACAATGGACGCTATGGATATCTATACGATATTTATAACTAGAACAGGAATGATTACATGAAGTTTAGCTACAATCCGCTTTGGAAACTCCTAATCGACAGAGGACTGAATAAAGCACAACTCAGAAAAATGACTGATATCAGTTCAGCAACACTCTCAAAACTAAATAAAGGCGAAAATGTAACAACAGATATCTTACTTCGCATCTGTGAAGCACTTGATTGTGATTTATCGGATATTGTTGAAATCGTTCGCGATTAAATATCAAAAATGCACTGTATTCGATTCATGAGTACAGTGCATTTTCATATTTATTTTTGTAATCCAGCGATTACTTCATTGATTTTCGATTCAATATCATTCAATGGAACCATATACCATTCAGTAGCTTTTTTGAAGTTTCCATCCTGAAAGACAACTTGTTTGTCCTGGAATACATGATGGAGAGTGCGCTCAAGTAGCTGAGCGTTGACATTTTGTACTTCAGCAGAAAGCATGACCTTCACTGGTGCATTTAAGTAGGTCACGTCGTTTTCCGCATTGGCAATTCTACTTTCAACATCATTTCGAGTGAAACCAATCTTATACAGGTTATTCCACTTGCTAATATCCGGATTCGTGCTTAATGACTTCAGCACGTAGATATAACCTGTCGTAAACTCTTCTCCAAAGCTTTCAGCCAGTGTTTCCTCATCTACCGGCTCTGTCACCATCCTTCCATGACGTTCAGTCGAGTATAGAGACGAAGCTAAAGATTGTAACAACAGATTCTTATTCTCTGTCCCATTCTCATAAACAACATGCATTCTGGCATTTGTTTTCCCATTATCAGCGATAAAGGTATCCTTCGAAATGGAAACGATATACATCATTACGCCGTTTTGGATGTAGAATCTATTTTCATGAATATCATACTGCTCAAACGGGATAATTTTTCGTCTGCCAGATGCGATATCTGCATGCACTTGATCGAACAAGCTCTTATACTTTTCAAAATGACTTGCATGTTTTCTGCGGCCAATTTTATCTGCAGCGTTCACAGTTCTACGATAGCGGGAAACATCCAACAAGTCTGAAAAATCATCAATCATATCATCTGAGCCTAAGATATCATCTAAATTCAACTCGTCATCGATTTCAACTGAATCAGCGAGAAACTCTCCATCCGGTTCGAATTCTTTCTCCAATAAACCAAGAGTGTCATACTTCTTAACCTTCTCAGACCTTTCGGGTTTTCCTCGAAATCCGCTAAGACGAGCCCACAATGCGCGTTCACTAGACCATTCAGGAGTTTTTTCTGGCTCTCGTCCGTTTTCATTCACAAAGTCTATAATCTCCTGAAATTTAGCAACTTCTGGGTCTTGTTTTACAACTTTCTTTTTTTCAACTTGCTTGGTTAAATCATCAAAAGCGTCATCTTCAAAGATGCTATCTAAACTATTCGCCATCTTCTTTCGCTGCCTCTCTTTCACGTTTTATCTCAGCAAGTCGTAGCAAAGCAAAGGCCAAGTATTTTTCACCATCATCTTTACTATTTCGATCAGGATTTCGACCATTTTCTGCACGGAACTTCTTAGCAGCTTGGTAGGCCGCAACCAATTGTTCGTCAGTAAAATCATACTTATTTGATGACAAATAATCCTGAATAAACCGAAGAGTCGGTGCATCAATATCACGACTAATCACTTCATACGCACGTTGGAACGGATTCACTTGATCGATTAAATCAATATTCAATTCATCAATGTTAATGAAACGATCGGCCATCTTAATAATTTCACGGCTACCATCTTCTGAAGTTGTTGTCCGTCCAGCCGCAATATTTATATCGGCAACTGTATGTTGACGAACGGTTTCTAACTCTTCGTTCGTCAAATCAGGATAACGATCAATGATGACACGTGGAATCAACGTCTTATTAATCATCTTCGCATCAGCACCTGAAACAATCGCATTTTGAATATCTTGGCTCTGTAAAATGCTAGATTTCAAATCTTCCATATCATTTTCGATGATTTTCTTTGTACGTTCCGTCGTATCAGCAGGTTTCAGTCCTCTGATTGAAAGATCACCTGGTTTGTCTGGCTTACCATCTTTTGGTTTAAACTTGTAAACTGGCGCCAACACTTGTTCCATAAGTAGAGATGCAGAAATTGCCTTCATAATACTGTTAACCGCGAATAATACTTCGTCATCCTGTGCATCTGGCTGCGCAATAAGATTTGTAAACTGTGCAAGAGTCTTATTGGGGCTGTCACGAGTTACGCGACCAATGATTTGAATCACTTCAGTTAATGAGTTACGATAACCGATTGTCAGTGCATATTCCGCAAATGGCCAATCGAAGCCTTCTTTTGCCATTCCAAGTGCAATGATGATATCAAGCTTATCAAGATCTTTAATGTCATCCGTAATACTTGCTAGATATGCTGAGACTTTTTCACGTCCTTCTTCATTTACGAGGTCGGCCACTAGTAATTTTTTACCATCCGGGCGTTCGATTTCATAAATGCCATCCTCGTTCTGTGTGATATTACCACCGTCCGTTAATAAATCAAGTATTTCATCCACTTCTGCATATTTGTCTTTAGTAGACTCACCCGAATTAACGTTAGGAATATGGATTATGGATTTCTTAGTGACATCAATCACTTTATCCAACGCATCTGTATATTTTCCGCGGTAAAAACTATAACCCATCGCAAATGATTTCAGGTATTTATACCCTTCCAATTGCTCATAATAAGTGTAAGTAACCTTATCAAATTTATCTTCGTCAGCTGGTTCCAGAATCTGAACGGAGTCGCCACGGAAATATGAACCGGTCATTGCTAAAATGTGCGCATTAGAATTTGACATGATGCTACGCAAGGCATTGCCTAACACAGAATTATCGTCACGGCTCACATGGTGGAACTCATCAATCGCCAATAACGTATTGTCAAACAATGAATCATCCAACTCTTCAAAAGCAAATCGCAGTGTCGCATGGGTTGCAATCAGGATATTATCACTTGGGTCTGTCGAGTTCATGAATTTAACAAAGTGTTGAACCTTTGATTTCTCACCGCCGCCAATAGTTAAATTATTAAGTGGTTTTACTTCCCAATCCCAATAAAAACCGAACTTCGATAATTCAGTATCTTTGAATGATTTACCGATTGAACGTTCAGGAACGGCGATGATTACCTTTTTAATCCCTTGATTGTGAAGTTTATCCAAGCCAACAAACATTAATGCACGTGATTTCCCTGACGCTGGTGGTGACTTAACCAACAAGTATTGTGAATTACGTTTTTCATAAACTCGTTCTTGCATCTCGCGCATTCCGAGGTCGTTTGTTGTTTTCGATTGATTTTTATCAAAATTAATTTCAAATAAATTACTAGTCATTTGTTGTCATCTCCTGATAGAGTTTTAGTAGTGTTCCAAGTCGATCTTCGTCAGATTCAAATGGTCGTTGTTGATATGCTCTATCAACAATTCCATCCAGTTCTTCATGTTTCTTACGTAATGATTCTGGCATGCTGTCTTTATTATACAAATCTGCTAATGTACCGCCCTCGTATTCACGTAAATCCAAAATTTCTGTCATTACACGAGCAATTTCATTTTTACGTTGAGTAGATAAATTCTGAATTGGGAAAGTGTTATAAACTAAACCTGCTGAGTAGCGATAATCAGTTTTCAACTTTCCACCGATTGAACGAAGCCACACCATGTGCATACGCGATTCTAAAAGACCAAGAAGCCACATTGGAGCGTTGTAGACTGCTGTAGCTGAATCAGAAACTACTGTATCTTCACCCACAATGCCCATCGGTACAACGCTTCTATTTTCAGAGGAAACACGTGGAATAATAATTGTTTTCATTTCTTTTTTCGAATGCTTACGATTGTTACTTATCGCTTGTTCTCTTTGATTCTTTGTAAAAAACTCATATGAGCGATCAACTGCACCCTGAGCAGACTGGCCTCCGTTTTTTCTGAAATGTTTTACTTTTTCGACGCGCTCTGAGATTACCGGGTTATCTTTATGTTCAATGTATTCCTCTTCATTCATCCACAAGACATATCGATACTCTTGCTTTATTAATTCAGATGAACCTATATATTTTTTTACCAGATTTGATAGGGCCGGATATTTTTGAATGAAGTCATTTCTATCCGTTTCATCAAATATGAAGTTTCCACCATCTAACGGTAAACTTCCTAAATAAGCATTGGGAAAACCAGCAATGCTGGAATTTGCGGTAGCCACGATAATTTCATCTCCCTCTGCTAAATAAGGGCCAATACTAGAAACTTTTTTCTTGATATCTTCACTAAACAAGAACTTATCTTTATGCTCAGTCTTAGAGGTAAGACCAATTATCGCTACAGTTACTCCTGCGTTATTTTTAGCGCTATTTGACCACTTAAATGAACCATAGGCAAAAAATATTTGTGCGAATTTAAAGATATCAGGCCAAATCATTGCTACTTGTTCCCCTTGAGAAATTGAGTTCGTAGTTACAAAAGCTAAGCTCGCATTATACTTTGCTATAAATTTAGCCCCTTTATAGAACCAGCCCGCTATATAATCAATTTTTTTGTATTTTTTATTTCCATCAAGCGCTGACTCTAACTCTTCTTTTTGTAATGGTGTTTGTTTCTTGGCACCTATATATGGGGGATTCCCCATAATATAAATTTCATCTTCTTTTGAAAAATGAGTCACTTGGTCCCAATCTACACGAAGCGAGTTAGCACACACTATATTCCCAGCATCTTTTAACGGTAACAACTCAGCAATGGTACCTGGTATTGCTTCTTCAAGCTCTTTATTCATTTGATGTTCAGCAATCCATAATGAAAGTCTTGCTACTTCATGCGCAAAATCATCCAATTCAATCCCATTAAAATTACCAAGATGAATCACTGATAGTGGCATGGAATCATTATTTTGTAAGTCGCCCAACAATTGCAAAATCTTAATTTCAAGTCTACGGATTTCCTTATAAGCAATGATCAGAAAATTACCAGAACCACTGGCGGGATCCAAAAACTTAATATTAGAAATTCGCGTCAACAAAGCACTTAGATCATTGATGATTGTTCTCTTATTATCGTTTCTTGTTTTTTCAGTAATGTCCTTCAGCTCGTTTTCTTCACTGCGAAGCTTTAAAGTTTCAAATGACTCTGTCAAATCATCTAAGAATAACGGCTTGATGACTTTCATGATATTCGGCACGCTTGTATAATGCATACCGGCAACGTGACGGTCTTCTGCTGAAGCAACTGATTGAATCATTGCGCCAAGGATATCAGGATTGATTTCATTCCAATTCAATAATTCCCCTGCTTCAATAAGCAGCTCTCTTGAAACTTTTGAAAAGGTCAAATCCACATGTGGCTCACCAAACAGTTTTCCATTAACATATGGAAATTCAAGTAGCCACTCATCCTTGCCATTGCGAGCTAACTCATTAATATCCAAGATTGCAAAGAGTTCTTTGATTACTTCGTTAAAATTCGAACCATCTTCAGCCGTTCTTGTTTTTAGAACATTTGTAAAGGAACCCTTATTCATAATTCCTGTATCTTCTGCAAACAACAAGAACAGCACTCGAATCAAGAACAAGTTAAATGCATGCTCGTTGGCATCAGGATTATCTTTAGCCACCACATCATACAATTTTGCAAAACGTTCAGCAGCTTTTCGGTCAGCTGGATTTTCAGCTTGATAATCAGCCTTCTCAATGCCATTCCACGCTAAGAAAAAGTCAGCATTAGCCGGTAGCTCTTCAATTGGAATATTCAAATTTTCATGAGTTTTCGTATCAATTGCAGCAATATCTAAATAATCGTTTACCAAGATATATCGTGGTTTAGATTTTTGCTCTTTGATTGATTGAGCAATCGCATCAATCGCAATGACAACGTCGCCTTCAATTTCTTCATAATGAAGTTTGTTCTTAATCACAAATGGTTCACCATTATCGAATTTTGATTTTGCACGTGTAATCGACGTTTTGGGGATATCGTACAAGGACAAAAATTGAGTGATGAAATCATCGCCCCTATTTGAAAGTATTTTTTTTACACCATCTTCAATTTCAGTGATGTTTAAAACTTTATTTTTTGCCATTTATTTAACATCCTCCGCATCTATAACATCTGAACTAATTATTTCACTAACATCAACATTTAAGGCAGCAGCAATTTTCAATAATGACTCCATTGCAACCAACTCATTTTTACCGAGTTTTGCTATTACATTGGGACTGACGCCAGATATTTCACGAAGTTGAGTTTTGTTCATATTCAAATCAATCAATAACTTCCACAATTTATTATAAGAAATTGACATACTACACCTCTATTCTACTGGTATCTTCAATTATATCATCTATGAGCTATCATTATTATACGAAACATGAAATATTTTCGCGAACGCAAACTATTTTTCTAAAATAAAAGCCTTCAGCATAGATTTACTAAAGGCGAGATAACAAATATTAATTCCACTTTATTTTAACCGGAATCCCCAATTGACGAGCTAGTTTATCAATTTTGATTCTGACATTCTTTTTGTTGAAATTTGCATAAACCCATACTCCATCAGCTACCCTGGCTGAATTTGGTCTTCCGTTATACATGGATGGTTTACGTCCTAAAATCATAGCGAACGACGGCGTCTCATCGACAATTAATTCTTGCAGTTGATTGTTGTAGTTTCCATCCGCAAATAGCTGAGAAACAAAATCAACCAATAAACCTCTAGCAGATTTCGAAGATATCTTTTTCCCATCATACTCAATTTCATATTGTCCAGATGAACTAAATTCATAAATTTGGGTTTCACTGTCTTCGGAAGTACCAAACAAATCGATATTTGCAATTTCATCTATAATTTCAAACACTGTGTCATATAGCTGATCCGATTTTGCTTTTTGAAGTTTATCAATATACGAAGTATTACCAGCAGTTGAATTCATCATTTCATAGTCAGATTTTTCTTGGAAATCTTGGATAAGTCGTTTTTCAAGATAATCTGTACCTGCTTTTGACATTTTCCCATCTGCTCTTGTAAAGAATAAAACTGATTCAACCCAAGCTTTATCTTCCTTGAGAAAGTGTTGAGATAAACGAAGTGAAATTGATTGCCCTGCTGCCTGACCCACGTAACGCTTATTACCACCAATCAAAACATAAACAGCTGGATAATTTGAAAAATCCTGTTCCTTCAAATACGGCAAATCACTACGACTCATTGAAACCAAGATTGCTGGCTCGCGTTCAAAATAAGAAATATTATCTTTCTGTGTATCTGAAAATATAAAAATTTGCTTCATAAGTTTGTCTCCCTTGAAAACTCGATAATATATTATATCACGTAACCGTTATCAAAATCATCTAACCTATCAAGTCTACGGTGTAACTCCTATCAACTCAAAGCTCCATAGCATTTCCATCAACTCTACGCTCACCCAAAAATCGTCATTTCAACACGAAAAAAGAGCAATCCGGAAACCATCCCGAATCGCTCTAATCCTTGTCATATCAACGTTCCACACGTGTAAGCAGTCCTACACACTCGATGTGGGTCGTTTGTGGGAAATTATCCACTGGTTGAATTTCTTTTGCTTCATAGCCACCTTCTGTTAATAATGCAATGTCGCGAGCGAGTGTGGCTGGATTACAGCTGACATAAACAATTCGTTCAGGTTGCGTTTCAATTAATGTGTTTACTAATTGACCGTCTAACCCTTTCCGTGGTGGATCCACCACCACAACATCTGGTTGCAAGCCATTTTCAACTAATTTTGGCAATAATTCTTCCGCTAAACCAGCCGTGAAAGTGGCATTCTCAATGTTGTTTAATTTAGCATTATTTTCTGCATCTTTGACCGCTTCTTCAATTACTTCAATACCGTAAACTTGCTTTGCATCTTGGGCTAAAGTTAAGCCAATCGTCCCAATCCCACAATAGGCATCCACCACAATTTCATTGCCTGTTAAAGCCGCATACTCTTTAACTTTTTGATACATCACTTCTGTTTGTTGTGGATTTACTTGATAAAATGAACGCGCGGAAATTTCAAATTTCAAATCAAAAATAGTATCTGTAATTTTTTCAGACCCATGTAATAAGATGGTTTCATCGCCAAAAATGACATTGGTTCGTTTTGGATTTACATTTTGTACAATGCTGACTACTTCCGGAATAGCTTCCAAAATATCTGGCACAATTTTACTAATTGGGAATAATTTCGGTGTTCTCGTAATTAGAACAACCATCATCTCCCCAGTATGGTAGCCACGACGAACGACAATATGGCGTAAGTTCCCTGTATTATCAGATTCGTTATAAGGTTTTACGCTATATTTACGCATAATGTCACGGATTTTAACAATTGCTGCATCAATTTCTGGGTCTTGAATATAAAAATGTTCCATTGGAATTAAATCATGGCTATTTTTCCGGAAAAAACCTGTTTGTAGTTGGTTGTCAATTTTACGCACGGGAATTTGTGCTTTGTTCCGGTAATGCCACGGATCGTTCATCCCAATTGTTGGTAAAACAGGGACTTCTGGCAATTTAGCGACACGTTGCATAACATTTTCGACTTGTTGCGTTTTAAATGATAGTTGGGCGCCGTACGCTAAATGTTGCAACGGACTGATCCCGACTTTTGTAAAGTTTTCATCTTTCACGGGAACACGCTGTTCACTGCTTTTTAGGACAGTCAATACTTTCCCATAACCAAAACTTTTGCCTGTTTTTAAGACTTTGATTTCAAGTTTTTCACCTGGTAAGGCATTTTCAATAAACAATGGATAATGGTCCACTTTTGCCACGCCTAAACCTTCATGCGTCAAGTCAATGATTTCTACTTCAATGACGTCATTTTTCTTTACTGGATAATTTTTCATAAGTCGCTCCTTCTTTTTATACACTTCACTCATTCTAATGAAAATACCTAAGAAAAGCAACAACGAATTTTCATGGCGATTTAGCAATTTCGTTTGGGCTTTTTAGGTAAATAAAAGAATGAGATCCTTTCCCTTAGTCAAAAAATAGCCAATGAAAGATCTTATCAACTAAATCTTTCATTAGCTATTCACGGACTACCTAGTGCTTTTCTTTTTCGGCAATCTTTCCATCGCCATCAATATCTTCGTCTGTTAGTCGTTCAACTTCTTTGACAAATTCTTTGCTGGCTTCGTTATATGCTTCTTCCTCTTCGTCTTCTGATTCTACGACAATCTCATCGCTACCAGTTAAGACAGAACCCATAATTGCATTGGACGGCAGTGCATCACCATTTGCAAAAATTTCAATATGTTGATGCATGTTTTTAAAGGTCATTGGAGCATCGCCACCATATTCACCATCTAAATTAATCATCATTTTATTGTTCTTTTCTAACGTTTCTGCATGTAAATAGCTAGTCTTTGTATAGATTAGTCGATGATCATCAACATGCTTTCCACCATTTAACATTAATGCAACTAAATGAAGAATCTCAAAAATATTGGCTGTTTTTACAATGATTAATGAAAACTTACCATCATCTAATTTAGCGTCTGGTACGATTTGCTCGAAACCACCCACCGAGTTAGTCAGCCCTAGGAAAAACATTGATGCGTTGCCTTCGTACACACCTTCATCATATGTCATGCGCATTTTAATCGGCTTCACTCGCGGCAACATTTCGGCTCCTTTGGCTAAGTACGCTAAGTAACCAAAAATACTTTTCAACTCTGACGGAACTTCATAAGTCAGTTCCGTTAAATGACCACCCGCCGCAATATTGATAAAGTAATTTTTGCCGGCTTGGCCAATATCCATTTTGACAGTTTGATTTTTTTTAATCACTTCTGCTGCCTTAACGATATTATCACGAGGAATCTTCAAGGCCCGTGCATAGTCATTCGTCGTTCCAGCAGGAATAATGGCCATTTTAGGGCGCCGCTTCAACGGAGCAATCCCATTCACGACTTCATTAATGGTCCCATCTCCACCTGCTGCTACTAGTAAATCAAATCCTGCACGCGCAGCACGATGTGCTTCATTGCGTGCTGAATTTTCTTCTGGTGTGGTCGCAAATGCACTGGCTTCATAACCACATTCTTCTAAAATAGATAAAATATTGGCTAAGTTCTTTTTGATTAACTCTTTTCCTGACGTTGGATTATAAATCACTCTAGCTTTTTTCATGTTTTGCCTGCTACTTTCTTATCGTTTTGAAAGCTCTTCTTGCAATAACTTGTTAACCACACCTGGGTTTGCTTGTCCACGAGTTGCTTTCATAATTTGTCCAACAAGGAAACCAACTGCACGGTCTTTTCCGTTTTTAAAGTCATCAATTGATTGTTGGTTGTTGTCTAAAACTTCGTTAATCATTGGTAATAATTGCGCTGGATCAGATAATTGAACAAGGCCTTTTGCTTCGACAACTTCTTTAGCGTCTCCACCGTTTTCAATTAACTCTTTGAACACTTTCTTCGCAATTTTCGAGCTGATTGTGCCATCGTTAATCAAAGTAATCATACCCGCTAGATTTTCTGGTGTTAGTTTAGTATCGGCTAATTCAACTTTTTCACTGTTTAAGTAAGCAGAAACTTCGCCCATTAACCAGTTTGATGCTTGTTTCGCATCTGCACCGTTTGCTAAAGTTGCTTCAAAGAAATCTGACATTTCTTTCGTTAAAGTCAAGACCATTGCGTCGTATTCAGGTAACCCTAATTCACTGATATAACGGGCACGACGTGAGGCTGGCATTTCTGGCAAACTAGCGCGAACTTTTTCAATCCATTCATCATCAATTGAAAAACGAGGAACATCTGGCTCTGGGAAGTAACGGTAGTCACTTGAGCCTTCTTTAACACGCATAAGCAACGTTGTACTAGTTGCTTCATCAAAGCGGCGTGTTTCTTGTTGAATTTCGCCACCAGATAATAGGACTTTGGCCTGGCGTTTTTCTTCATAAGCTAAACCTTTTTTTACAAAGTTCATAGAGTTCAAGTTCTTTAATTCCGCTTTAGTACCAAATTCTTCTTGACCATACGGACGTAAAGAAATATTGGCATCACAACGCATAGAACCTTCTTCCATTTTCACATCAGAAACTTCTGTAAATTGGATAATTGAACGCAACGCTTCTAAATAAGCATACGCTTCTTCTGGTGAACGCATGTCTGCTTCAGAAACGATTTCAATTAAAGGCGTGCCTTGACGATTCAAGTCTACATAAGAATAGCCATCTGTGCCGTGAATATTTTTCCCAGCATCTTCTTCTAAATGCACCCGTTCAATGCGAATTTTTTTCTTTTTGCCTTCGACTTCAATTTCAATCCAACCATCATGTCCGATTGGTTGATCAAATTGAGAAATTTGGTATGCTTTCGGGTTATCTGGGTAAAAATAGTTTTTACGGTCAAAATGTGTTTCTTTTGAAATTTCACAGTTCAAGGCAAGTGCTGCTTTCATGCCAAATTCTAAGGCACCTTTATTCATGACAGGCAAAACACCTGGGTAACTCCAGTCAACCACATTTGTGTTGCTGTTTGGTTCTGCTCCGAAATGCGCTGGCGCAGAGGAGAAAATTTTAGAGTTGGTTTTCAATTCTACGTGGACTTCTAATCCGATGACAGTTTCAAAGTTCATTAATCGTTCCCCCCTAAAATGACTGGTTTTTTCGTATGGAAATCTGTCGCTTGTTCAAAAGCATAGGCTGCTTTATACATTGTATGTTCGTCAAAATGTTTCCCAATAATTTGTAAACCAACTGGCAAGCCTTCTGAGAAGCCTGCTGGAATGGACATGCCTGGTAGTCCTGCTAAGTTGACAGGAATGGTTAAAATATCATTCATATACATTGTGATTGGATCATTGATGTTTTCCCCTAGACCAAAGGCAACTGTTGGTGTGGATGGGCCAATGATTAAGTCATAATCCGCAAAGACATTCTCAAAATCTTGTTTGATTAGTGTACGGACTTGACCAGCCTTTTTAAAGTGCGCATCATAATAACCAGCACTTAAAGAGAAGGTTCCTAACATAATCCGACGTTTAACTTCTGTTCCGAAACCTTCAGAACGTGAATTAACATAGACATCTTCTAGATTTTGGACATTTTCGGAACGGTAACCATAACGAATACCATCAAAGCGTTGTAAGTTTGAACTTGCTTCTGAAGAGGCAATAATATAATAAACCGCTACGCCGTATTTAGAATGTGGCAAACTAACTTCTTCCACCGTTGCTCCTAAAGATTTAAATGTTTCTGCTGCTTTTAATACCGCTTCACGAACATCAGGTTGTACCCCTTCACCTAAGTATTCTTTTGGCAAAGCAATTTTCATGCCTTTGATGTCGCCAGTTAAATCTGCCGTAAAATCAGGAACAGAAACGCCTGCAGAAGTGCCGTCTTTTTCGTCATAACCACTAATTGCGTTTAAAGCTAAGGCATTGTCTTTAACATTTCGTGTCAATGGACCAATTTGGTCTAAACTTGAAGCAAAAGCAATCAAACCAAAACGAGACACACGTCCATAAGTTGGTTTTAGGCCCACAATACCGTTGAATGCGGCTGGTTGGCGGATACTACCACCTGTATCACTCCCTAAAGAAACTGGGACTTGTCCGGCTGCGACAGCAGAAGCTGAACCACCAGAAGAACCACCAGGGACTTTCGTTTGATCCCAAGCATTTTTTGTTTTCTTGAAGTAAGACGTTTCCGTACTTCCGCCCATGGCAAATTCATCCATGTTCAATTTTCCGACTGGAATCATATCCGCTTGATAGACTTTATCCATCACGGTCGCATCATAAATTGGGTCAAAATTGTGTAACATTTTTGAGCCAGCTGTTGTTAAAATATCTTTTGTGACAATGTTGTCTTTAATCCCAATTGGAATCCCAGCTAATGGATTACTTTCAGTGATGCCTTTTAAGTCAATCGCTTTGGCTAATGCCATTGCTTTTTCTTCACTAACTGTGATAAAAGAACCTAGTTGTTCTTCTGTATCTTGAATACGATTTAATGTTTCTTCGGTTAAATCAACTGCTGTGATTTCTTTTGAAACCAATAAATCATGTAACTCTGTTAACGATTTGTCGTATAATTTTTCCATTAGGCTCCTGCCTCCCCGTTATCCATAATTGCAGGCACTTTAATGTAACCATTCTCTGATTCCGGAACATTCCGCATTAATTCTTTACGGTCCATTCCTGGTGTCGCTACGTCTTCACGCATGACATTGATTGATTCATTCACATTTGAAGTAAAAGGAACCCCTGTTGTATCTACTTCTTCTAGTAATTCCACCATATCAATAATTTTATCTAGTTGATTGGTAAAGTCCGCTAATTCTTCTTCGGAGAAAGATAATTTTGATAATTTAGCGACATGTTTGACTTGTTCTTCTGTAATTGCCATAGATACCCTTCTTTCTATCATTTACTGAAATTTTCATTTTCAGATTAATCAATTGGATTGTATTTCTTTAAACAGCTTAGCACAGCTGTTCACTCTGTTCCTATTCTACCATAAAATGGTCGGATATTTTAGATGAAACCTTGAATTTCATTGATAATTTGTCGCTCGCAAAAATGACGGAAATATGTTATTATGAAAATGAAAAGAGAGATATGCAGGAACATACCTCTCTAATAGCCACTACTAGTTATAAGAACTAGCGGCTTACTGAGTTATTGGTTTTATTTCAAACGCTTAACCGTTCAGCTCCTCAAAGCTTATGAACGGTTATTTTTGTTGTCTAAGACAAGCGCTAAGATACCGAAGATAATGGTCACAACAAGTGTTGCAAAACCAATCATCAGTCCTAGCGCTGCTTCAACGGACAAAAACATTGCTCCTTTCGTTAAAGTAAGAAGAATTGCGCATAAGCATCAACCTCCTTTCTCAACTCAGAAATTCCTCGTTCATATAACTTTTATGACTAAAATAAGCATACCATCAAATTACTACATAAAATCTGACAACGTTAATTTTTCTTCTTAAAAATGACTTGCATCTAACGCATCGACCATTTCTTGTTCATTCCAAACGCTCACGCCTAAGCTTTCAGCTTTGGTTAATTTACTGCCTGCATCTTCGCCAGCAACCACAATGTCAGTTTTTTTCGAAACACTCCCTGTAACTTTTCCACCAAGATTTTCAATTTTTTCTTTGGCTTCTTCGCGAGTGTACTGCGTTAATTTTCCTGTTAAAACAACTGTTTTGTCTTTGAAAGGTGACTCCACTTCTGCTAATTGTTCTGTCCGGAGACCTTTATATGTCAAGTTCACTTGGGCTTTTTCCAGTTCAGCCATTAATTCATGAACTTCCTCATTTTCAAAATACGTCACAACGCTGTCTGCGATTGTTTCGCCAATTGAATCCAAAGCCACAATTTCTTCCGCAGTTGCACGACTTAAGGTTGGTAAATCACCAAAATGCTCCGCTAAAATTTTCGCCGCTTTCGCCCCCACATGGCGAATCCCTAAGCCAAAAATCAAACGTTCGACAGAGTTTTCTTTACTCCCTTGAATGGCAGTATAAATGTTGTTTGCTGATTTTTCTTTGATTTTATCCAAAGTCATTAATTGTTCTTCTGTTAAGAAATACAGATCCGCTACGTCTTTCACTAATCCTTTGTCATACATTTGTGCTAACACTCTTGGCCCCAAGCCATCAATGTTCATTGCATTTCGTGAGACAAAGTGATTCAGCCCTTCTTTAATTTGCGCAGGGCATTTTGGATTAATACAACGTAACGCCACTTCCTCATCTAAATGCACCAACTCACTATGACAAATTGGACAATGTGTCGGCATTTCATAAGGCTGACTATCGGCTGCACGTTTTTCAACTAGGACTTGCGCTACTTCTGGGATAATATCGCCGGCTTTGTAAATAATAACATGATCATTTAAACGGATATCTTTCATTTGAATAAAATCTGCATTATGCAAACTTGCCCGACTAACCGTGGTTCCCGCGACTCGTACAGGAGCCATGACCGCAGTAGGAGTGACCACCCCCGTGCGCCCAATTGTCCATTCAATATCTTCCACTACTGTTTCTGCTTCTTCTGGTGGAAATTTGTAGGCAATCGCCCAGCGAGGTGCTTTGACAGTGAAACCTAATTCATCTTGCAACGCAAATTCGTTCACTTTAATCACAATTCCATCGATTTCGTATGGCAAAGTGCTCCGCTTTTCATGGTATTCTTCAATGTAGGCCCAAACTTCATCAATTGACTGACATAATTGCCGTTCGGGATTGGTTCTAAAACCAATTGCAGAAAGCTCTTCTAATGCCTCAAACTGCGTCTTCGCTTTCATTGGTCCAAAGTCAGCAACTGTGTATAAAAACGTATTTAAGTTCCGTTTCGCCACAATTTTTGTATCTAATTGGCGCAAACTTCCCGCCGCTGCATTCCGAGGATTGGCAAAAATATCTTGGCCATTTTCTTCACGTTCTTCATTCAATGCGACAAAGGATTGTTTAGGCATGTAGCACTCGCCACGAACTTCCACTGAAATGGGCTCCGTTAAACGCATCGGTACAGAGCGAACCGTTCGTAAGTTCTCTGTAATGTTTTCACCAACCGTTCCATCGCCTCGTGTTGCTCCGCGTACAAACACCCCGTTTTCATAACGTAATGAAATTGCTAACCCATCAATTTTCAACTCGCAACAGTAAGCAACGGGTTTACCAATCGCCTTACGAACACGTTCATCAAAAGCAAAAATGTCTTCCTTGCTAAACCCATCATTTAAACTATACATTGGAATGTCATGCGGAGCTTTTTCAAAACCAGATAAAACTTTGCCACCTACACGTTGTGTCGGCGAATCTGGCGTGATTAAATCAGGAAACTCCGTTTCAATATCGACTAACTCTTTATACAAACGATCGTAAACATAATCTTCTACGGATGGTTGATCTTTGACATAATATTCATGGGAATATTGATTGAGTTGTTTTCTTAATTCTTGCGCACGAGTTGTCGCCGCCGTTAATGTTAATGGTTGTTGTTCCATCGTAGAACTCCTCCTCATAAGTGTAATGCTCTTATCGTCTTTTTAACACATTTACACTAAGATAGAAAATAAAAAGAATTTATCTAATGATGATTTCTCATTAAATCGCTGACCTATTTTGCATGTTAAATTTTTTCAATTGGTGCAAATGCCGCTAACAACCGTTTTATGCCTTTTTCAGGGAAAGCAATGTCCAACTCTAAGTCTTTGGCCGAACCGCCTACACGAACGACTGTACCAACGCCCCATGCTTTATGTTGGACCTTATCACCTGCTTGCCAAGAAACTTTTTCGCCACCACTTGCCACTTTGTTGCTAACTGATTTTGTAGCTGGCTGTGTATAAGCTGGTCTACTTGCGTTGGGCTTGAATACTTTAGGATCAAAGGTGCGCGCTGGAGCTTTCTGTAAATTGGCCGCCGCCCCTTGTTTCACTAAACGCTCCGCCTCAATTTCTTCTAAAAAGCGACTTGGTCGATTATATTGCGTGCGACCATATAATGTTCTCGAATAAGCATTCGTTAAGAACAAGGCTTCTTCCGCTCGTGTGATACCAACATAAGCCAAGCGCCGTTCTTCTTCCAGTTCACTTTCTTCTAGCATGGCACGTGATAATGGGAAAACCCCTTCTTCTAAGCCCATTAAAAAGACCACTGGAAATTCCAGCCCTTTGGCCGCATGCAACGTCATTAAGGTTACCTGCGAAGAGCTCTCTTCTAAATTATCTAAATCAGAAACCAAGGCTAAATCTGTTAAAAAATCCGCCAATTTTGTTTCTTCGCCATTTGGATCGTCGTTATTTTGCGCTTCAAAACGTTTATCAAATTCTTGTGTCACAGATAAAAATTCGTCCAAGTTTTCTAAGCGAGCTTGAGACTCTAAATTATTTTGCGCCATCAAAGCTTCCCGATAACCACTACGCTGTAAAGTTTCTTTCACCAATTCTGTAATCGTTAAATAGGGCACTGTTTTCGTTAAGTCTTGAATCATCATGCCAAAATTACCAAGCTCTTTACCCGCTTTTCCTGAAATATTTGCCAAATCAACATTTTGGGCAGCTTCCAGCAAAGCCCAACCATGCGTATCCGCAAATAGCCGTAATTTTTCAATTGAACTTTTACCGATTCCTCGTTTTGGTTCATTGACAATTCGTTCAAAGCTGATCGAATCATCTGGATTGGCAATCAAACTTAAATAAGCCAAGATATCTTTAATTTCTTTACGGTCGTAGAATTTATGTCCGCCCACCATGGTATACGGAATATTAGATTTCAAGAGCATTTCTTCCACTACACGGGATTGGGCATTGGTCCGATATAATACCGCAAAATCACCATAAATTCGGTCATTTTCCCGCATTTCTTTTTGGATTTGGCTCACAATAAATTGTGTTTCATCCCGTTCTGTGTCCCCGCGATAATAGACAATTTTTTCACCGTCTATATTTTCTGTCCACAGTTCTTTCTCGTGGCGGTTACGGTTATTTTTGATGACATCATTCGCAGCCGCCAAAATGTTTTTGGTGGATCGATAATTTTGTTCTAGCAAAATTACACTGGCATCTGGATAATCTTTTTCAAAATCCAAGATATTTTGCATATCCGCCCCGCGCCAACCATAGATACTTTGGTCGGCATCACCTACGACACACAGATTTTTGAAACGTGCAGCCAATAAATTGACTAAGGTATATTGTGCATGATTGGTATCTTGGTATTCATCCACATGAATATAGTGAAATTTATTTTGGTAGAAAGCCAACGTATCTGGTTGTTCATTGAATAAACGAATCGTATTCATAATCAAATCATCAAAATCCATACATTGGTTTTTGCGTAATTCTTTTTGATAGGCTTCGTAGCATTTTGCGACAATTTCTTCATATAAGGAACCTTGCATTTCAGCAACTTTTTCAGGCGTTTGTAATTCATTTTTGGCATTGCTAATCGTACCTAAAATTGAGCGAGGATCATATTTTTTTGAATCAATATTTAAGTCGTTTAAGATGCGTTTCATTAATGTTTTTTGTTCCGATGGGTCAATGATTGTAAAATTACGGTTGTAACCAATCTGATCCACATCACGACGTAAAATTCTTACACACATGGAGTGAAAAGTGGAGACCCATACATCTTCGCCACCCGTTTCCAGTAATTTATTTACACGCTCTTTCATTTCTTTAGCAGCTTTATTGGTAAACGTAATCGCCAAAATATTCCATGGATTTACTTCTTTTTCCTCAATTAGATAGGCAATTCGGTGTGTTAAAACCCGCGTTTTTCCACTACCAGCACCAGCCATGACTAACAGTGGTCCTTCTGTATGCAAAACGGCTTCTTCTTGTCGAGGATTCATTCCCTGAACCAAGGCATGTTTTTGTGTCATATTAAACGTCCTCTCTCTTTTTTCAATCTTATACAGTATACCAAAAATCCCTTTGAAGTTCTTTAGAAAAGAACAAAAAATCTTTTTCTTTTTATATGAAATTTTCTTGTAAATCAAGTCAAACCGCAGTACATTAGTAAGTAGTGATGGAGGCTAAAAATGAAATGAATAATGATGTACATGAAATTAAACAATTAGATGGTACCCGAATCGGCTTTATCCTTAAAGGCATCGTCGTCGGAATTCTGGTCGGCTTTGTTGTCAGCTTATTTCGCTTAGGCATTGAAAAAATTGGCGAACAAGTCGTTCATCTGTATCAAACGTTTCACGAAAAACCCTTTTGGATGATTCCTTGGTTCTTATTTTCTCTCGTGCTTGCTTATTTATTAGGACGACTGATTAAGAGCGAACCAGCAATTAAAGGCAGTGGCATTCCCCAAGTGGAAGGACAACTTCAAGGTCAATTAGAAATTCATTGGTTTCCAGTGCTTTGGAAAAAATTTATCGGTGGGATCTTAGCGATTAGTCCTGGGCTATTTTTGGGACGTGAAGGTCCTTCAATTCAACTAGGTGCAGTGGTTGGACAAGGCTATAGTCAATGGCGGCAAAGCACCAAGTCTGAAGAAAAAATTTTAATCAGTAGTGGTGCCAGTGCTGGTTTAGCCGCCGCTTTTAATGCACCAATCGCAGGACTTTTATTTGTTCTAGAAGAGGTTCACCATTCCTTTTCACCTTTAGTTTGGTTAACCTCTTTTTCTGCGGCCATTTCCGCTAACTTTGTTTCTTTGCATTTCTTCGGATTGCAACCAGTTCTTTATATTGGTCCGGTTAAATCTTTGCCTTTAGAGTACTATTGGACATTAGTCCTGCTGGGCGTTTTGCTAGGATTATTAGGTTGGATATATCAAAAAACATTGTTGTCCTTACCAAAAGTATATGGAAAAATCAAAGGCCTTTCTTCTAATTATTATGGTTTTATTCCTTTTATTTTGATTTTACCGATTGGTTATTTCTTTCCACATTTACTTGGCGGTGGGAATCAAATTGTTTTAGCTTTAGGCAATCAACCGGCCACGATTTGGGCTTTAGTCGGCTTATTGGTTTTACGTTTTGTTTTTTCAATGGTTTCTTACGGTTCGAATCTCCCTGGTGGTATTTTCTTGCCTATTCTAACTTTAGGTGCCATTATCGGAACATTGTATGGCAGTCTACTTGTCCAATACGTAGGGATGGATCCAATTTTTGTGAAAAACTTTTTAATTTTTGCCATGGCTGGTTATTTTACTGCGATCGGCAAAGCACCGTTAACAGCGATTATTTTAGTAACAGAAATGGTCGGCAATTTTTCTCATTTAATGTCTTTAGGGGTTGTCGCTTTAGTTAGTTATATTACCATCGATAGTCTTGGCGGCAAGCCAATTTATGAAAGCTTATTAGAACGTTTGGTTCCTTCTAAAGTAAGTAATATTCGTGGCCACAAAACGATTATTGAATTACCTATCACTGCAGAAAGTTCCTTAGATGATACGATGGTACGTGATTTTGTCTGGCCTAAACAAATGTTGCTCACTTCCATTCGCCGTGGCGAATCGGAAATTTTAACACATGGTGATACTGTTATGCATGTTGGCGATGTGCTCATTATTTTGACCGATGAAAAACTCGCTTACCAAGTCAAAAAAGAGATTTATCAAAAAACTTTACCGAATGATTTAGTGAATTAAAGAAAGCTGCTGAACCTGAGTTCAGCAGCTTTCTTTTTTTCTTATGACTGTTTTTTAATTTTTTTGAATGTTTTTGACCGTTTTAGATTGATTAGCGTTTTCATTTGTGCTATTATATCCATGAAATGAGGGATGAAAATGCTTACGGAAGAACGACATCAAAAAATTTTACAATTGTTAGATCAAAAATCAGTCGTCAAATCACAAGAACTTGCTAGCTTATTCAATGCTTCAGAATCCACAATCCGCCGCGATTTACAAGAATTAGAAGACGCCAATTTGTTAGAACGCATTCACGGCGGCGCTAAGCGTATTCTTAATTTAGGCTTTGAACAAAACATGACGGAAAAATCAATCAAAAACACGCACGAAAAGCAAAAGATTGCTTCTTTAGCCGCTAGTTGTGTACAAGATGGCGATATGATCTATTTAGATGCTGGTTCAACCACGTTAGAAATGATCCCTTTTTTAGTTGGGAAACAAATCCATGTAGTGACGAATTCCGTACATCATGCTGCAAAACTTAGCGATATGGAAATTCCCACTATTATGCTTGGTGGTACTTTGAAGCTCTCCACTAAAGCAATCATTGGTGCCACTAGTATGGAACAGCTACAACATTTTCGTTTTAACAAAGCTTTTTTAGGAACTAACGGCGCACATTTAGAGTTTGGTTTAACGACGCCTGATCCCGAAGAAGCAGCGCTAAAAGCCTTGGCTATTCATCAAGCAGAAACAGCCTATGTTTTACTGGATCATACAAAATTTAATGAAGTAACGTTTACCAAAGTGGAAGAATTAGAGTCAGTTACTTTACTAACTGACTACTGCCCTGCTGAATCGCTTCAAGGATTCCAGCAAAAAACTATTTTAATGGAGGCAAACAAATGATTTACACAGTGACTTTAAACCCTTCTATCGACTTTATCGTTCATGTCGATCATCTACAAATTGGTGATTTAAATCGGATGACGAATGATTTTAAATTACCTGGCGGCAAAGGAATCAACGTTTCACGTATTTTAAAACGTATGGAGACAGAATCCACTGCCTTAGGTTTTTTAGGTGGTTTTACAGGCTCATTCATTGCCGATTGGTTGAAAAAAGAAGAAATCCAAACGAATTTCACTCCCGTGTCTGCTGATACACGAATCAACATTAAATTGAAATCAGATACTGAAACAGAAATTAACGGCTTAGGACCTGCTCTAACAAACGAAGAAATTCAAGAACTAAAACAAGCAGTTAGTCGTGTTCAGGCTGGTGATATTGTTGTTCTTTCAGGAAGTACACCTGCTTCTCTACGCAAAGGATTTTACGAAGAATTAATCCAAATTGTGAAGGAAAAAGGCGCAGAATTTGTTATTGATACGACAGGTGAAGATTTAATGAACGCTTTGTCACAAAAGCCTTTATTGGTCAAGCCAAATAATCATGAGTTGGCAGAATTATATCATACAACCTTTACAAGTATTGAAGATATTTTACCTTATGGACATCGGTTACTAGAAGAAGGAGCACAACACGTAATTATCTCAATGGCTGGTGATGGCGCATTACTTTTCACAACAGAAGGTGTTTATCGTTCCAACGTTTTAAAACGTCCACTGAAAAATTCTGTCGGCGCTGGCGACTCAATGATTGCTGGTTTTATTGGCAACTTTTCAAAAACACAAGATCCTTTAGAGGCTTTCAAATGGGGTGTCGCTTGCGGTAGCGCGACCGCATTTTCTGATGATTTAGCCTCAGAAGATTTTATCCAAGAACTTATTCACGAAGTAACAATTGAAAAAATTTCAGAATAAATCCACTAAGGGAGGAAAATAGAGTGAACATTAATGATTTATTAATAAAAGATGTCATGATTATGGATTTACAAGCTACTGATAAAAAAGGCGCGATTGATGAAATGGTCCAAAAATTATACGATGGTGGCCGCATCTCTGACATTGACACTTACAAAGAAGGAATTTTAAAACGCGAAGCACAAACATCGACTGGTTTAGGCGACGGCATCGCTATGCCTCACGCAAAAAATAGTGCCGTAAAAGAACCGACAGTTCTTTTTGCTAAAAGTAAAAAAGGTGTTGATTATGAAGCACTAGATGGACAACCTACTTATCTATTCTTCATGATTGCTGCTCCAGAAGGCGCCAATGATACACATCTCCAAGCGCTTGCGGCCCTTTCTCGATTACTTATCGATCCAGAATTTGTTGGCAAATTGAAAGAAGCGGAAACTCCAGAAGCAGTACAAGCTCTTTTCCAAGCAGCAGAAGATCAAAAAGAAGCGGAAGAAAAAGCAGAACAAGAACAAACAACGCCAGCACCAGAAAGCAATCGTAAATATATTATTGCTGTGACTGCTTGTCCTACAGGAATTGCTCATACTTACATGGCCGAAGATGCGCTGAAGAAAAAAGCAAAAGAAATGGGCGTAGACATTAAAGTAGAAACAAACGGTTCAGAAGGAATTAAAAATCGTTTAACTGCTGAAGATATTGCTCGTGCTGATGGCGTGATTGTCGCAGCCGATAAAAAAGTAGAAATGAATCGTTTTGACGGTAAAAAATTAGTCAACCGTCCCGTTAGTGATGGAATTCGTAAAACCGAAGAACTAATTAACTTAGCCATTAGTGGCGAAGCTCCTACTTTCCATGGCAGTGACTCGGCTGCAAGCGACCAAGAGGATTCAGCGGAAGGTTCAATCGGTTCTCGTATCTATAAAGATTTAATGAATGGTGTTTCTCATATGTTACCTTTCGTTATTGGTGGCGGAATTGCCATTGCTCTTTCCTTTATGATTGATCAATTTATCGGGGTTCCTCAAGATCAATTAGCCAATTTAGGGAATTACAATGACGTAGCTAGCTGGTTTAACCAAATTGGTGGCGCAGCATTTGGCTTTATGTTACCTGTCTTAGCTGGTTTTATTGCTTCTAGTATCGGGGATCGTCCAGGCTTAGTTGCTGGTTTCGCGGCTGGTGCATTAGCAAACGCCGGAGGAGCTGGGTTCCTTGGGGCCCTAATCGGTGGTTTCTTAGCTGGTTATGTAGTGGTTCTTTTACGTAAAGTTTTCAAAGGCTTGCCAAAATCATTAGATGGAATTAAAACCATTTTATTCTATCCAGTTTTTGGTTTGATTATTACAGGCTTATTAATGTTAGTCATTAACATCCCAATGAAAGCAATTAATGATGCGTTAAATCATTTCCTACTTGGCTTAGATGGCACAAATGCAGCTTTACTTGGTGCCTTATTAGCTGGTATGATGGCCATCGACTTAGGTGGACCAGTTAACAAAGCTGCTTATGTTTTCGGTACAGCTACGCTAGCAAGTACTGTTGCAGAAGGTGGCAGCGTGGTCATGGCTTCTGTAATGGCTGGCGGAATGGTTCCTCCATTAGCAATTTTCGTAGCAACTCGTTTATTTAAAAATAAATTTACAAAAGATCAACAAGATGCCGGCTTAACCAATATTGTAATGGGACTTTCTTTTGTCACTGAAGGGGCAATTCCTTTTGCAGCAGCTGACCCATTACGTGTGATTCCAAGTTTCGTGGTAGGTTCTGCCTTTACTGGTGCGTTGGTTGGTGCGTTTGGTATCAAATTATTGGCACCACATGGAGGAATCTTCGTCGTCTTCCTATTAAGTAATCCATTACTATATCTATTGTTCATCTTAATTGGGGCGATTATTTCAGGAATTGTCTACGGACTTTTGAAAAAACCTGTCGAAGTACCTGCTTAAAAAAAATAATAAAAAAGCGATTCAACCATGGTTGAATCGCTTTTTTATTATTTTCTCTTTATCGCATAATTTTCTAAATACTCAGGATTTCCTTTGCTTCTGATATACGTATACACGCCCATCACAAAGGCCCCAAGGGTATTGGTAAATAAATCCCCCATCGTATCCATTAAAGCAGCACGCCCAATAAATGGTTGGCCGTTGGACATATTATAGCGTTGTAAGTTCATGTTCCCTAGTGAATCGCAGATAAATTCCCAGAATTCCCAGAAGACGCCACAAAGCCCTGCAAATGCAAACCCAAATAATAAAAATAACCACGGGGAAACATCGGCGTACTTCGTTTTCTTCAATAGGAAAGCAGCAATACCATAACCCACAGCAGTTAACAGCATCGGACTAACAAAGTGTAAAATTTTATCCCAGAACGAAATGATTGAGATCATATGCAACGAGGTTCCTAGGAATACTGAAATAAATAAGAAAAACCAGTAAAAATAAACGATAGTCGGTGGCATAATAATTTTTAAAAATTTATTGACAAGATCCGGTAAAAAGATTAGACCAATTCCAAGTAAACATTCGATAACAAACGTCACACCTTGTTTTGTTGAATACTTAGCCGTAAAAAATTCCCAGAGATTGTACGTCAAGCATAAGATGCCAAACACCACTAATCCATATTTAATTTTCGAATAATTTTTATCCATTTTGACACACCCTTTCAAAAGTTATTTTATATGAAAAAAACTGTAGATGAAAGACACCTTCCATCTACAGTTTTAGAAAACTCTATCAAATGAAGAGCTTATTAAAAATGTTTATTTTTCAACAGCTGTTTCAGTAATTGTTTCAACAGCACGTTTCATACGAATATCGTGTTCTAACATGTCGTTGTTTAATACTTTGCGTACTTGCGCTTCAGGCATGTTGTATTGTTCTGCTAAATCTTTCACTTCAGCATCGATGTCTTCTTGTGTTACTTCGATGTTTTCAGCTTTGGCAACTGCTTCAATCACTAAGTTTGTTTTTGTGCGTGTTTCTGCTTCGCCTTCAAATTGTTTGTGTAAATCTTCTTCTGTAGAACCAGTTAATTGGTAGTACATTTCAGGAGAAATTCCTTGGCGTTGCATGTTGTTTAAGAATTCATCCATTGAACGGTGAACTTCGTCGTGAACCATTACGTGTGGTAATTCAACGATTTCAGCATTTTCAACAGCTAAACGAATTGCTTCTTCGTCTTTTGCTTCTTCAGCTGCTGCTTCTTTTGCTTCTGTCAATTCTTTACGGAATTTTTCTTTTAATTCGTCTAATGATTCTACTGAATCGTCAACGTCTTTTGCAAATTCATCATCCAATTCTGGTAATTCTTTTGCTTTTACTTCATGAACAGTTACTTTGAAGACTGCTTCTTTACCAGCTAAATCTTCTGCTTGGTAATCTTCAGGGAAAGTAACGTTTACTTCTACTTCTTCGCCAGCTTTTTTGCCAACTAATTGGTCTTCAAAGCCTGGAATAAATGAATTAGAACCTAATTCTAATGAGTAATTTTCGCCTTTGCCGCCTTCAAATGCTTCGTCGCCTAAGAAGCCTTCAAAGTCGATAACTACAGTGTCGCCGTTTTCAGCAGCGGCATCTTCTTTGATTACTAATTCAGCTTGAGATTCTTGTTCGCGTTTCAAACGTGCTTCCACGTCTTCATCTGTTACTTCACGGTCTTGTTTAGACACTGTTAAGTTTTTGTATTCGCCTAATTTTACTTCAGGTTTTACAGTTACTTCAGCAGTGATAACCCAGTCTTCCCCTTTATTCATGCTTTCAACATCAATTTTTGGTTGTGCTACTGGTTCAATTCCTGCTTCTAATACAGCCGCTTCATATGCTTCTGGTAAAACAGCGTTTAACGCATCTTCGTATAACGCTTCTTCTCCATACATACGGTTAAAAACAGTACGTGATACTTTTCCTTTACGGAAACCAGGTACGTTTAAGTTTTTTTTCACTTTATTGAACGCTTGCGTTAATCCTTTTTCGATTACTGCTTGTTCGATTGAAAAAGTTAATACACCATCATTAGTGCCTTTTTTTTCCCATTTCGCAGACATTTGTTTCCCTCCGAATAACATTTAATTTTATACATCAAACTTTATTTATGCATACCTTTAAATAGTACACTATCCCTAGGAAAATGTAAATATTTTAAGTGCTAAGAAGTGAAAGAAAGACTCGATTTTTAGCAAACTATCAGTTTTTTAATTTTTTCGGATTAAAAAAGCATAGAATTTCGAGAAATTTCCTTCTTAAAACACTAAAAGATTGTGAACAAAATATCTTGTTTACCATCGGATGTAATCGCTTTACTTTATGAATGGCCCATTATAGAATGTATGTACTCAATATTTACACATTATATATTTTCGTCATTATACATATAATATCAAAAAAGGAGAGGATGGTTTTGAATAAGTTCGTATGTGGAATCTTTTCTTGCATCATATCATGGCTTTTTTTATCGCTGACTCAACCTTTGATAGCTCATTCTGAAACACTGAACCCTACAACTCACGCCTCTACTTTTAGTGAAACATTTACTTCAGTTTCAACAGAACAACAAACAACTCAAGCAACCGATATCGTGGAACAAGAAACCGAGCAAACCCATGATTCCTCTGAAAACGATGAACCTATGGCACCTACGCCAGCTAGTGTTTCTGTTGGTAATAGCACCTTAAAAAGTACCTTAAGCACAGGAACGTATAACCAAGATATTATCACACTTTCGTATGAATACAGTGTGACACTTATCGGCTTAGCAATTAATGATCGACCGATTATTGCTATTCAACTTCCTACAGAAATTTCAAGCCAGTTAGATAACTACACTCTAAAGCAACAAGATTTTCTGACTCTTTTAACAGGGACTGTCAGTTATCCAGGAACAGCCACTCAAGATATTCACAGTTCAACTAACGGCGTCAGTCTCTCTTATAGTAGCACTTATCATTCTGTTTATCTGACTTTTCCAAGTAGCACCTTGGTGTTACTTCCCGGAACCAAATGGTCTGCCGCCATTTCGTTTGATGTCGGCGCACTTTATAAACGAGGAATTTCAATCCCTCCTGCTCTTAACGGCAAAGACTATCCGATTCGAGGAACCTTTACAGATGTCGGCACTGGATTAGGCGCAATTAATATTATTATTGGGAATAATACAAAAACAGGCATAATTAGCAAAGCTCAACTTAGTTTAGGTAATTATCCCGTTCCTCAAGTCACACCAGCCAAACTAACTCAACCAAATCATCTGGACACTACTGTAACAGGGACCATTCAACAAGTACAAGACCCAAACTATAACTACTCTGTTCAATTAACCTTGAACCGCCATGATGGCACCACTACCCCCATTGTGGTGAAAGGGATTTCTGTCGATGCAGCCGGAAATTTCTCGACATCGTTAGCTTCACCATTAGAATATGGCGACACGCTCTCTACAATTGTCTTTGCTCGTTCAAAAACGTCAACCGACTATATTCAAAGCAGCCCCTCAGCTGACCAAAGTGTCAATTGGTCAATCCAACCAGTCACAAACGTAGTCGCCAATGCCGGCTCAACTCAACTTTCAGGTAAAGCTTCTCAAGTATCTAACGGAACCTATCAAGTTAAAGTACAAATAAATGGTGGTTCTATTTCCACAACGTCCTTAGATTCCAATGGCCATTTTCAATTTGCTAATTTCCCCACTTTCCAAGGAGGAGAAACGGTCAGCTTGTGGGTCCAAGGGCTCAGCAATCGCACTGGCCTGCCTTTGCTAACCAGTTCTACTGTTTCTCAAACAGTTGCTTATCCTGTGCCTCAACTAACGGTCACGCAAATCATTGAGCGGAAAAATGCACAAGGGCTCTGGGAAGCTGCAAACTCTGTCGTAAGTGGTCAAATCATTCGTTTTACGTTAACCACACGTTTAACCAATCAACCAGCAACGTGGATGAATCAGCAATTACGAGCAACGGTGCCTAAAGGACTGTCCCAACTTTCAGCTGCTACATTAACAAAACAATCAGCAGCAGGTTTAAGTACGCCAATAGCTGGGCTTCAACTTTTAACTGATAGTTCCACTGGTTTGCCGTATTGGAGTTATCACAATTCGCTGCCAGCAGATAATTTTACGGAAGCCAATACACAATTCACCTTACAATATACAGCAACGGTTACAGAAGAATGGATAAACCAATTTCTTTTATTTTCTAGCACGGTTACTGGCAATGATGGTGGCGGAACGCCAATTACGCCAATCACTAAGGAACAGTCTTTACCTATCAAAAACGGTACCCTCCGTTTTGTGCAGATGCCAACTACAGTTTCCTTTAAAAATTTACCTTTTCCCAGCAAACGAACCATATACTCACCATCGACCATCAGCGCTCCTTTCCTCATTGCCGATGGTCGAGTTGCAAAAACACCATGGCATTTGTTGGCAAGAGAGAGTCAGCCCATGCATTCAACTTCTACAAATAAAACGATCCAGCAAGCTTTCATTTATCGAAAAAATGGCAGTGATTTTCCTATCTCCTCTTTAGCAACCGAAGTTTATCAATACACCGCAACGGACGATAACAATGTAGAAATTCCTTGGAACCAACAAAATGGACTTTTTTTAAGCGTTGCTCCTGACCTTAACTTAACGGTCAAAGAATCTTACACTGCCGAATTACAATGGATTCTTTCTGATACACCTCTCTAATTAGGATTTAGCTTTTTTAAAAGTTAAAAATAAACAAGAAAGAAGGAATAAAAAATGAAAAAGATCGTGCGCATTTCAAGCATTTTGTTCGTTGCTACGCCTCTTATGCTTTTAAATAGTCCAAAAGTTGAAGCAGCCCAAGTCGCTTCTATTCAATCCAACGCTGATATTACGTTTGCTCTTGATAATACTGTCACGCCACCTGTCAACCCGACGAACCCTTCTCAGCCTGTGACACCTAATCCTGCTGATCCTCATCAACCTGGTACAGCCGGACCCCTTAGTATTGACTATGTTTCAAATATCCATTTTGGATCAAAACAAATTCAAGCCGGAACAGCAATCTATTCGGCACAACTAGACCAAGTGCAAAATAGTACTGGCGATTTAATTAGCGTGCCAAACTATGTTCAAGTAACTGACAAACGTGGTCTAAATCTTGGCTGGAAATTATCAGTTAAACAGAGTGCGCAATTTGCTACAAGTGATTCAACACCCGCTGTTTTGGATAATGCATCCTTGACCTTTTTAGCAGCAACACCCAATTCAACACAGTTACTTTCTTTGGCGCCATTAACGGTCCCAGTAACCTTGGATCCAACTGGTGCCGCCACTTCTCCTGTGGCGACTGCCGCTCTTTCAACAGGAATGGGCACTTGGACATTAGCTTTTGGTAGCGGAGCGACCGCTGCTCAAGGCATTCAATTAACTGTTCCTGCGACAACGAAAAAAGTTGCAGCTAAACAATATAAAACAACGCTTACTTGGATTTTGGATGATACACCACTTTAAAAGAAAACAAACAAGGTATTGCATGAAACAACTTCATGCAATACCTTCTTATAAAAAATTGTCAAAAAGGAGTGCACACTATGAATCAGCAGCTTTTTAAATGGCTCCATGCTATTAGCGTCATCATTTTTTTATTTTTTATTGGCTCTTATTCTGTAGAAGCAAGCGAAATGACTTTTTCTGTAAAAGCCATTTTACCCGACAATCAACGAACCAAAGAGACAAGTTATTTTGATCTACGTGTCGCTCCAAACCAAACACAAAAGCTACAAATCGAACTAACGAATCAAACAGCCAACGACATTACCGTGCTAGCTTCAGCCAATGCAGCGATTACTAATGATAATGGCTTGGCAGATTATTCTCATGCTGAAACAAAAAAAGATCCATCTGCACCTTTTACCTTTAATGAGATTGCGCAATTACCAAAAGAAATCTACCTACCTAAACACTCAACCAAGACTGTTGAATGTCAGCTTACTTTACCGGAAAAACCATTTAATGGTTATGTTTTAGGAGGACTCTACTTTGAACAAAAGTCAGATGAACAACCTGCTCACTCAGAAAACGGCGTGGCCATCAATAATCGTTTTTCTTATGTAGTCGGTGTCTTACTTAGTGAAACAGATGAACCTGTTCAGCCAAAATTATCTTTAAATGAAGTAAAAACCGATCAAGCTAACGGTCGTAACCGCGTATTAATGAATCTCCAAAACAAACAAGCGGCTATGATTAAAAAATTACAAGTCGATGCCTCTTTATATTATGAAAAAGAAGCTAAACCTCGCTACGAAAATCACCAAGAGTCGTTAACAATGGCCCCTAATACAAATTTTAATTATCGGATTGACTTAAAGGAACAACCTTTTGTTCCTGGAAATTATACTGTAAAAATCAAAGCAAACGATGGCTATCAAGACTATTCGTGGGAAAAACACTTAGTCATCCAAGAAAAAGAAGCTAAAAAATACAATGCTACCGCCGTCAACCTCCCACCTGAAAAGCACACCAATTTCCCTTGGAAACTGGTGTTTAGCATCACGCTAGTTTTTCTATTCATTTTGGGAAGCACGATTTATTATTTCAAGAAAAAAATACGTGAATCGCAACAGTAAAAAAGCACATCGACAATTGTCGATGTGCTTTCATAATCGCTTAATTATTTTGTATATTCTTCAACTAATGCAACGACTTCTTCCATCGTGTCGCATTCTTTTAATGCGCGGTCAGCAAGTTCAGCCATTTTAGTTGTGTCTAGACGTTTCATCAAGCTACGTGTTTTAAGGATAGATGTAGCACTCATTGAGAACTCATCTAAGCCCATACCCAATAGTAATGGAACAGCTGTTTGATCGCCCGCCATTTCACCACACATACCAGCCCATTTACCTTCAGCGTGTGCTGCATCAATTACATTTTTAATTAAACGTAAGATTGATGGGTTGTATGGTTGGTATAAGTAAGAAACGCGTTCGTTCATACGGTCTGCAGCCATTGTGTATTGGATTAAGTCGTTGGTTCCAACACTAAAGAAGTCTACTTCTTTGGCAAATTTATCAGCTAATACGGCAGCTGCTGGAATTTCAATCATAATACCTACTTGGATATCGTTTGAAACTTCAACACCTTCGTTGACTAATTTTTGTTTTTCGTCTTCAAAGATTGCTTTCGCTGCTCTAAATTCTTTCAAAGTAGCAACCATTGGGAACATGATACGTAAGTTACCATGAACAGACGCACGTAATAATGCACGCATTTGTGTACGGAACATGCCGTCACCTAGTTCTGATAAGCTAATACGTAATGCACGGTAACCTAAGAATGGGTTCATTTCATGTGGTAATGTTAGGTAAGGAAGCTCTTTGTCCCCACCAATATCCATTGTACGAACCACAACTGGTTTTCCTTCCATTCCTTCAAGAACTGCTTTATACGCTTGGTATTGGTCCTCTTCAGTTGGAAAGTCAGATGAATCCATGTATAAGAATTCTGTACGATATAAACCAACAGCTTCGCCGCCGTTTTTGTGTACGCCTTCTAAATCTTTTGGTGTACCAATGTTTGCAGCTAACTCAACATGTTTGCCGTCAGCTGTCACTGTTTCTGCATTTTTTAGTTTATCCCATTCTGCTTTTTGATCTGCATAAGCTTTTGCTTCTGCTTCAAATTCAGATTTTTCAGCATCTGTTGGGTCAATAATAACATCCCCAATGATTCCGTTCACTGCTAAAATATCGCCTGCTTTTACTTTGTCAGTAATTTCTTTTGTACCAACGATTGCAGGGATTTCTAACGAACGAGCCATGATTGCTGAGTGAGAAGTACGTCCGCCGATGTCTGTAACAAAGGCTTTAACATACGTACGGTCTAATTGTGCAGTATCACTAGGTGTTAAGTCATGGGCAACCACGATTACTTCTTCGTTAATCATTGAAGGATTTGGAAGAGTCACACCTAATAAATGTGCTAAGATACGTTTGGCAACGTCACGAATATCTGCTGCACGCTCTTGCATGTAAGCATTGTCGTCCATTGCTTCAAACATACCAATATACATATCCGTAACTTCTTTCAAGGCAGCTTCTGCATTGACTTTGTTGTCTTGGATATTTTGTTTGATTTGACCAACCATTTCTGGGTCAGATAAAACCATTAAATGAGCATCGAAAACTTGCGCTTCTGCTTCACCAAGGCTTTGAGCTGCTTTGTCGCGAATTGCTTGCAACTCTTCAGTAGATTTTGCTAAAGCATCGTCTAAGCGAGTTGCTTCTGCATCAGTATCTTCTACGGAAGTTTTGTTGAAAGACAAGTCAGGTTGAACTAGCAGGTAAGCTTTAGCAACAGCAACGCCATCACTTGCGGCAATCCCTTTTAGCATCTCAGACATTATTCAGCCAATCCTTCTTTTTGTAATGTTTCAACGATTGCTGCCATTCCTTCAGCTTCGTCAGCACCATCAACAGTGATTGTTACGTCAGAACCTTGACCAACGCCTAAAGACATAACGCCCATGATTGATTTTAAGTTAACAGATTTACCTTTGTATTCTAAGTTAATATCTGAGTTAAATTTGCTTGCAGTTTGTACTAATAAAGTAGCTGGACGTGCGTGAATTCCTGTTTCTGCTACAATGTGAAATTCTTTCTTTTCCATATAAATCGGTCTCCTTCGTAAATAAAAAATTTTTATGTTAGGGTTTTCCTTTCTTGATACGCTAAAATCAAACGTCTACTCGAAAAAAGACCCTTTCAGTTTCTAAGATTACCATTTTTTTCTATCTTACACAACACTTTTTGCTTAAATTTCGTGATGTTTTGCACTGACTATTCTTCCTCTTTTTGGTAACGATAAATGATTCGTCCATTTAACCCCGCTTCTCCAACAATTTCCGCGCGGTCAGGCAAAGAAATCCAAGCATCACGAAATTGGAAAAATTCATTTTGCTCTACGATTAATTCAGAGATTTCTCCAGCTTTTAATGAAGCAATTTTTTCTACAAAAGGATTTTCAGCCATTGATTTCACCACTCTTTCTCTTAAATATCAACTCTTATAGTTTACTTGAAAATGGCGCAATTGTCTGTAAAAAAATCGAATCTTTGCCTTTTTTTAAACAAGGTCTTTTACTTGATTCTCTTACAAAAAATGCTATAATAACCTCAAAGGTCAAAAATGGTCAAGTGGTTTTATAGACAGAATTTATTCTTGCTATCTAGTACTTGGCTGGTTTGAGGAAAAATGGTCTGTTTACTAGAAATAATAGAGCAAACAGCTATTTTTCTGGCCTCAGTTATTTTGAAAGGATGTGTTTCATTCAATGATTTGTCAAAATTGTCAACAAAATGAAGCAACAATTCATTTATATGCAAATGTGAATGGTCAAAGAAAACAACTGGACTATTGCCAAAGCTGCTATCAAAAATTAAAAAATCAAGCAAATAATTCCCCTCAAAATATGGGACAAGACCCTTTTGGCTTTGGGAGTTTAGACGATTTATATCGTTCTCTTTCTCGCCAAATGCAACAAGGTAATCCTTATGAACAACAAACACCACCCACTCAATTTGGTGATGGTGGTAATGGAGGTCAACCCCCTCGCGGAGGCGCTGGTCAAGGTTTACTAGGCGAGTATGGGATTAACATCACCGAAGCGGCACGCCAAGGAGATATCGATCCTGTGGTAGGACGTGACCAAGAAATTAAGCGTGTCATTGAAATCTTAAATCGCCGTACAAAAAACAACCCCGTTTTAATCGGTGAACCAGGTGTTGGTAAAACAGCCGTTGTCGAAGGTTTAGCCCAAAAAATTGTCGATGGCGATGTGCCCCAAAAATTATTGGACAAAGAAGTCATTCGTTTAGATGTGGTTTCACTTGTTCAAGGAACTGGTATTCGCGGACAATTTGAAGAACGGATGCAAAAATTGATTGAAGAAATCACTGAAGCTGAAAATGTCATTTTATTTATTGATGAAGTCCATGAAATTGTGGGTGCTGGTGCTGCTGGTGATGGCAACATGGATGCTGGCAATATTTTAAAACCAGCCTTAGCACGTGGTGAATTACAATTAGTCGGTGCCACAACTTTAAATGAGTACCGTATTATTGAAAAAGATGCTGCCTTAGAACGTCGGATGCAACCAGTCCAAGTAGATGAGCCAACCGTTGCCGAAACCATAACGATTTTACATGGTTTGCAAAAACGTTATGAAGATTATCATCATGTTAAATATACAGATGAAGCGATTAACGCAGCAGCAAACTTATCCAATCGTTACATTCAAGATCGCTTTTTACCAGATAAAGCGATTGACTTGTTAGATGAATCTGGTTCAAAAATGAATCTAACTATCCAACTCGTCGATCCAAAAACAATTGATAAAAAATTAGCAGAAGCGGAACAACAAAAACAACAAGCTTCCGCAGAAGAAGATTTTGAAAAAGCGGCTTATTATCGTGATCAAATCAATAAATTACAAGCAATGAAAGAAAAACAAATCAGCGATGAAGAAACACCCGTCATCACTGAAAAAGATATTGAAGCCATTGTGGAACAAAAAACTGGCATTCCTGTCGGTGACTTAAAAGAAAAAGAACAAACCCAATTGAAAAATTTAGCTGTTGACTTAAAAGCTCATGTTGTCGGACAAGATGATGCCGTCGATAAAGTAGCTAAAGCGATTCGTCGCAATCGTGTAGGCCTAGGCAAACAAAACCGCCCAATTGGTTCCTTCTTATTTGTAGGGCCAACAGGCGTTGGTAAAACAGAATTAGCAAAACAATTAGCTTTTGAGCTATTCGGTTCAGAAGATTCGATGGTTCGTTTTGATATGAGTGAGTATATGGAAAAACACAGTGTTTCTAAACTGATTGGTTCTCCTCCAGGCTATGTTGGGTATGACGAAGCTGGACAACTCACAGAAAAAGTCCGTCGTAATCCTTATAGTTTAATTTTATTGGATGAAATTGAAAAAGCGCATCCTGATGTTTTACACATGTTTTTACAAATTCTCGACGATGGTCGTTTAACAGATGCACAAGGTCGTACGGTCAGCTTTAAAGACACCATCATTATCATGACAAGTAATGCTGGAACAGGAGCTGTGGAAGCCAACGTTGGCTTCGGTGCTGCCCGTGAAGGTGTGACTAAATCCGTTTTAGGTCAATTGAACAACTTCTTCACCCCCGAATTCCTTAACCGTTTCGATGGTATTATCGAATTCAAAGCATTAAGCAAAGAAAACCTGATGAACATTGTCAGCTTGATGTTAGAAGAAGTAAATAGCTTATTAGCTAAACAAAAATTACACATTGAGGTTCCAACAGAAGTCAAAGAGAAACTCGTTGATTTAGGTTATGATTCTGCAATGGGCGCTCGTCCTTTACGTCGAACAATTCAAGAACAAATTGAAGACGGCATTGCTGAATACTATCTAGATCATCCTGAAAATCATCAATTAGTCGCAGCGTTAGATAACGAAGGTAAAATTATCGTAACTGGCGCACAAGAAGTGACTAAAACAGAAACTTCAACATCTGACCAAGCAGAATAATCAAAAATCCACACGCATTAATAACAATGCGTGCGGATTTTTTTATGCTTTTCACTTTTTATTTTCATCAAAAAAAACTATAATAGAAGAAAGATATTCGTATACTTGTTCCTCATAGAAAAAATTCAATCTGGAACTCCTGTACATAATTGGAAACGCTCTTTTGCAGCACACAACTATAATGAGGTGATAAAATGAAATTAGTGAATGTGACCAATAGCTACAAACAATTAGTAAATAAACAATTGGAAAACACGGATGCTTACTTTGTAAAAGTCTACTCAGCAGGAAACACGACCGCTGTCTATTCAGAAGCAGCTCACCATGTGGAAGTTCTGATTATGAATAAAAATCGTCGCATTCGTCCGACAGAAGTAAAAGAAATTTTAGCAAAACTGTTAAAACGATTACCTAAAGAGGCTTATGACCCAGATGAAATTTCTATCATTGAGTTAAACCATGTGACCGAAGTGTCTGTTCCATTAAAAGTTTCCCTCATGGAAAACTAAAAAAAACTGCCGAAGTTTCCCCACTTTGGCAGTTTTTTTTAATTTATTGTGACGTTATTTTTTTTACAAGACTTTGATAATTTTCCGACCAGGCTTCCTCATTTGTCGGACTGACTAATTTATTTTCCTCGATTGCTTTTTTTCTTAAGTCATCCACTTCTTTTTTGAAATTTTCCCCCGATTTTTGAGCATAATCTTTAGAAAAATATTTTGATTGGCGAGAATAAGCCTTCAGTTTTGCGTCTTTAATCTCTTCTTCTGTATCTGCAAAATATTCATCATAACGAAGATCGGTTATTTTCCCTGAATCTTTTAACGTAATAACAGTTAAACGTCCAGAAAGCCCCTCCCCAAAATCTTCTGTTAGACTTGTATAATATTCTTTTGAAGGTTCTTTGATTTCCTTGGCTAAAGCCCTAGCAGCAGGAAGATAGCCATTATTAGCGCTATTGGATTGCCCTTTGGCTGTCTGGAAGGCGCCATCTAGACGATTTTCGGTAACCATTTGATTTTCTAAAAAAGTCATCGTATTAACAACGGTCACTAACGATTGATCGGTTCGGGCGTTGTTCGCTTGAAAATTTGCATAGCCGGATAAACGTTTTGTCACTCCTGCCCATTCTTCAGAATAATAGTTTTTAGGTCCACGTTCATCAAATTCCACTAACTGAATTTGTTGATCCTTAACAACGACATCAATTAAAGCCGTATAGCCGCCATCAAACACGACTTCATGATGATAATAATCCCCTTGAACTTCCCCGATTTCTGGACGACCTGACCAATACATCTTCTGAGCTTTTTCTTCTGGACTAATTCCTGATTGTCCATTATTAGCTTCTACTGTAGCGCCAGAAACAGCATCAACTTCAAAGGTATGTCCATTACGCTCATAACTCACTTTGGCAGCACTCTCCTTCGGTTGATCATTCGTGTTTGTCTGCTCCTCCTGCTTTACAGAAGTGGCATTAGTGGCTGCCGAGGCACCACTCGTTACTTGGACTGCTTCTGCTTCAGTACTTTCTTTCATTTTTTCAGTTCGTTGATCTGGTTGGCACCCCATTAAAATAATCATTGAACAAAATAACCCGACAACTATCTTTTTAGTTTTCATTTTTCCTCCTTTTAAAACTCATTGAATTACCATTTAATTTTAATATAAGTAGAATGAAAAGTATAGCTAAGAAATCGTTTTTTCTTCATACGGCGATAAACTTAACTGTCCAGATAAATACTCACCTAAATAGATTTCCTGTAATCTTTGGAATCCTTGTTCTTGGATTTGCGTTAATAGCCAGTGCTCATCTTTTTTGATTAACTCTAGGACATCCATGTTGGCTTGACCGTCCACAATAATCGGATAACGAATACTTTCATCGCCATATTCGACGATTGTTAATTGACCATTTTGTTCTAAAACCGCCCGTTTAACAAGCTGGACTTCATAAATACCATTTGCTCGTAATTTAAACATTAGATCATTTGCAGAAATACCATTTTTCAAACATTCCTTCACCACAACCTGTCCATCCTTGATTAAAGTAATGGGTTTACCATCCACAATTTGCTTCACATAGCGATTGTGTTCTTTTGCAAATTTTAAAATTAAGACTAATAATGTCCACAAAATTAACACTAATACAAATTGGAGCACCGTAATTGAATCATTATAAATAACACCACCAATAATGCCCCCCAATACATAGTTTTGCACTTGGTCCATAGCCGATGTGGGCGCCAAATTGCCTTTTCCCATCAAATTAATTTGGACAATTAAACAAATAATACCTAAAGCAAATTTAATAATAATTGGACTATAAAACTGCATTAATTTTCCCTCACTTTACTTTATGATTTCAATCGTTGGTGTTAATAAATACGTTTCTTGTAATGTATAAGACTGCTGATCCGTACTTAAACTCATTTTATAAAAGACTTCGTCAATTTTAACTATGGTTCCGTCAGCCAATTGTGTACCATTGACATAAACTTTTTCTGGAGAAACCTTTTTTTCCTGTGCCACTTGTTCGACAAAATGTACCATTTGTGAAGATTGTGAATGCTGATTTTGGTTCAGTTGATAATTGGAATATTGAACCCCTAAAACAAATAATAATGATAAAAAAATAATAATACTTAATTCACGATATTTCGTTTGAATTTGATGTCGCACATAAAAACTAAACACAATGACTAGCCCGATTAACAAAGCAAAAATAAAAAAATACTTTAAGTAATCATTTAAATTAGATTGGCTTTTTAAATACTCGATGCCATAAAAATTCATGTTCTTGTCCACTCCTTGATAGGTTCGTTATAGTAAGTATTCTATCTCAAAAAAAACAATCACGCCTGCTTTAATACCTTATAAGAAGAAAAAGCTCAGCGCAATCATCTTGAGAATGATTGCGCCGAGCTTCAATCTTCTAAAGATTCAGCTACTGATTGATTACAAATTAATTTTACATCAAACTTTTCAGTTCAACATCTGGATATTTATCCGCAAACCAGCGTTCCGCAAATTGGTTTTCAAATAAGAACAATGGTTGATCGAAACGGTCCCGTGCCAAAATGTTTCGGCTAGAGCTCATGCGTTCATCTAAATCTTCTGGATTAATCCAGCGGGCAATTTTAGAACCCATTGGCGTCATTACCACTTCAGCATTGTATTCATTAGACATTCGGTATTGGAAAACTTCAAACTGCAATTGACCTACGGCGCCAATGATATATTCTTCCGTTAAATATGTTTTGTATAATTGAATGGCTCCTTCTTGAACCAGTTGGTAAATTCCTTTATGGAAAGATTTTTGTTTCATTACGTTTTTGGCAGTCACTTTCATGAATAATTCAGGGGTAAATGACGGCAACTCTTCGTATTGAACATTCATTTTCCCTTCATACAAAGTATCGCCAATTTGGTAATTTCCTGTGTCATACACACCGATAATATCGCCTGCAACAGCTTCTGTGACGTTTTCGCGGGCATCCGCCATAAATTGTGTCACGTTACTTAATTTGACTTTTTTGCCTGTTCTACCTAAAGTCACGTCCATGCCTCTTTCAAAAACACCTGAACAAATTCGAACAAAGGCAATTCGATCACGATGGGCTGGGTTCATATTCGCTTGAATTTTAAAGACAAAGCCTGAAAATTCTTTTTCGTAAGGACTTACTTCGCCACCCTCTTCTGTTTTATGCGCATGTGGCGCAGGCGCAAATTGTAAGAAGGTTTCTAAAAATGTTTGAACCCCAAAGTTTGTCAAAGCAGAACCGAAGAAGACTGGCGTTTGATCACCACGAGCGATTTTTTCCTCGCTAAATTCATCGCCTGCTTCTACCAATAACTCAACATCTTCCAACACTTGTTGATAAACGCTGTTATTGTGCAATGGTAAATCGCTTGGGATATCGCCATCTTTTAAAGGAATAAAACGCTCCCCACCATTATTTTCTGGACGATATAATTCCACACGTTCATTATAAATATCGTATAGACCTTCTAGGCCTTTTCCCATACCAATTGGCCAGTTCATTGGGTAAGATTCAATATCCAATAGTTCTTCCAATTCTTCTAAAAGTTCCAATGGTTCCCGTCCGTCACGGTCCAATTTGTTAATAAAAGTAAAAATTGGAATACCACGTTTTTTAACAACTTGGAAAAGTTTTTTCGTTTGTGCTTCAATCCCTTTGGCACTATCAATAACCATCACAGCACTATCCACGGCCATTAAGGTCCGATACGTATCCTCTGAGAAATCCTCATGCCCTGGGGTGTCCAAGATATTAATCCGTTTGTCTTGATAGTCAAATTGCATCACAGAACTCGTTACCGAAATTCCCCGTTGTTTTTCAATTTCCATCCAGTCAGATTTGGCAAAGTTCCCTGTTTTTTTCCCTTTGACTGTTCCAGCTTGGCGGATGGCGCCCCCAAATAATAATAATTGTTCAGTAATCGTTGTTTTCCCAGCATCCGGATGGGAAATAATCGCAAACGTACGGCGACTATCGACTGCTTCTTTTTGATTGATCGTCATAAAAATCTCCTTATCACTTGTGATGTTTATTTATTTATTTTCTTCAGCATAATTTTTGATTAACCTTTGCTAGTATATCATGTCAAGCCTTGAGAATAAAGAGCTGCTGTTGGCTGTTTTTTAAAAGGAAAACCTGCGACATTAGTCAAAACGACTGATGTCACAGGTTATTTTTAACGTCTTGGTTCGTCATCTTCCATTTCTTTACGGAAAAAACGACGATTTTCTTCTGGTTCTTCATCGACAGTTTCTTCATCGTAGAAATGAACGCGTAAGACTAGCAAACGTGTGCCTTCCATTTCTTCAGCAGTTAACTTAATATTGCCCACTTCAAAAGAAGGTTTTTCCCCTTCATCAGGAATGGTTCCTAATGCTGTAATTAAGTAACCTGCCATTGTATCAACATCGCTCATGTGTAAATCTGTTTCAAATACTTCATTAAATTCGTCAATTAACATGCGTCCTTGAACCAAATATTCATTGTCAGCCACTTGTGTATATAAATTTTCTACTTCATCTGTTTCATCGTCAATTTCACCAACGATTTCTTCTAGTAAATCTTCCAGTGTTGCTAAACCGACAACACCGCCATATTCATCTAGTAAAATCGCCATTTGGTTTTGTGTTCGTTTTAACTCATAAAGTAAATCATCAATAAAAATGGTTTCTGGGACAAATAATGGTTCTTGGATGATTGCGCCTAATTCAATGTTTTCAAAGCCTAAATTACGTGCAGCTTTTAGTAACGTTTTGGTATGTAAAATACCAACAATTTTATCTTTGTCTTCACTATAAACAGGAATCCGAGAATAATTTTCTCCTAAAATTAAATTGATGTTTTCTTGGACATCATCTTGGATGTCAACCATGAATGCGTCTGTCCGAGGAACCATTACTTCTCGTGCCACTTTTGTATCTAATGAAAAGACACCTTGTAGCATTTCTAGTTCTTCGTTTTCCAAAACACCTTCTGTTTCAAGCATGTAGCGCATTTCATCTCGTGTCATCTTCGAATCGGCATCATCGAAAGTCATTGGTGTGATTTTGGATAATAAATCGGTCGAAGCCGATAGCAACCAAACGAAGGGACGCGCGATAACTCCTAAAAAGCGGACTGCACCAGAAGTCAATTGAGCGACTTCTTCTGATTTATTCATAGCAATTCGTTTAGGGTATAATTCACCAAATACAATAGAAACGTACGTTAACAATGCTAAGATAATGATACTGGCAAGACTCTTAGCTGCGGCGCCGCCACCTAATACAGGGGCCAAACGACTAGATAAAGTCTCTGCTAATGAAGCACCAGATAGGATATTAACCAAAGTAATCCCTACTTGGATTGTGGATAAAAAGTTATTGGGGTCTTGCAATACCTTAAGCAATTTTTGAGCTTTTGCGTCGCCGTCTTCCGCTTTTTGTTCCACACGATTCTTGTTAACAGATACGACTGCAATTTCCGCCGCTGCCAAAAAGGCATTGATAAACGTCAACACGACTAATAATAGAAGTTGCGCAATTAGCGACTGACTCTCAGGGTCAGCATTATTCATAATGTTCTCTCTCTCCTTAATTGTTGATAATTCCGAGGCTGTACTTTCGTACTCTTTTAACGTTCTTCCTCTTTTTATGGTTAGGCTTAGAAACAGACACAATCAGTATTATGACAGGTTATTTTCTATCCTAATCCATAAAATCATAGCACGAAAGATTAGCGGATTCAATCATTAACCGTTATTTTCTTTCGTATTTGTTTCATTCCCTAAAAGAACGGCATTGGTAACTTTTTCACTACGACCCGCTTTGACCATATCAATAACATAGTAGATAATGGTCCGGCAGATTGCGTAAAATGGGACACCGAGGAAAATACCTAGCAAACCTGCTAAATTTCCTGCTACCAATAAAATTAAAATAATCGTTAATGGATGGATTTTTAGAGATTTTCCGATAACGTTTGGATAAATAATATTTCCGTCCAATTGTTGAACCACTAGCACCACTAAACAACATAAGGCTGCTTTGACGGGTTCATTAAAGATGGTCACTAAGACAGCGGGCGCTAATCCTAGATAAGGTCCTAAATAGGGAATCAAATTCGTAAAGCCGGCAATGACACCAAATAAAAAGGCATAACGAACGCCAAGCAATGAATACCCAATAATCGTAAATGTACCGACAAATAAACATTCAATCGCTTGTCCACTAATATAACTGGATAAGGTTTGGTTCAATTGTCCTAAAAGATCCACGATATCATCTTTTCTTTTCTCAGGTAAAAAACGTTGAATCGCTGGTACTAGCTTATCTCCATCTTTTAACATATAAAATAAAATAAATGGCGCAGTGACCAAAACAATGGTGGTTGACGCCACCGTTGATACGATTGAACCTAAGCTACTTGATAAACTACTTAAAAATTGTTGGATAATATTGGCATAAGAAATATCCATTTTTTCAATATAGCTTGTTAAATCAATTTGTTTAAAAATAGGTAACTCCGCAATCTCATAAATCCAGGTCTCCACTTGTTTAAAGAAATCTGGCATACTTGATGCTAAACTAGCTAGCTGATCTGCCAACTTAGGGATAATTGTTAATAAGATCAGAACTAATGCGATGATTAGTAATAAAAATACCAGTAAGACGGCATAAATTCGTTTCATTTTCGTCTTCATTAGTAGATTGACCACAGGATTTAGTAAATAATACAAAAAGCCTGCTACTAAGACCGGGGCAAACAACGTTGAAAAGAATGTCCCAATCGGTGCAAATAAGAAATTAATTTTCGAAGCAATAAATAATAGCATGGCCACGACAAGTAATTCAACTGACCAGAAAAATAATTTCGATTCTTTAAATCGATTAATCACAGCGGCTCCTCCTTTATTTTTATTCAATTGTTGCTGTTTTATTTTATCACACCTTCCCCCCTCAGTCATTGAGAATACTTCATTGCTAGAACTTTTTCGTGGTATAATAAAATAGAAACAGATTCTGAACTTGGGGGTTTTTCTATGCATGTAGCTCAAACAAAAGATACCATGAGTGATCTTTATTTAGATGCTGTCCGGCTTCGTCAACGCGTATTCGTAGCGGAACAAGGGGTACCAGAAGAGATGGAAATCGATGAATATGAAGCACATTGTATTCACTTTGTTTTGTACACGAACCATGTAGCTGTCGCAACTTGTCGCTTGCTTCCACTAGAAAATGGCATTATGAAATTACAACGAATGGCCGTTGAAAAAGCTTACCGTGGCGCCGACTATGGACGAGTGATTATGGAAGCGGCGGAAAATTTTGCCAAAGAACAAGGCTACCACAAGATTACTCTAGGCGCACAAGTCACCGCTGTAGGCTTCTATGAACGTTTAGGTTATCAAAAAACAGGAGCACCTTTTATGGATGCTGGCATTGAACACTACGAAATGAATAAAGAACTATAACACCAATTAAATCGGAAAATTTAGAGCTTGGAGCATTAGCCATTTTGGCTAATGCTCCAAGCTCCTTTTGTGGGCTGTTTACATCGGCTATTTTTTTGATAGCTGTTGATAACGTTGATACCAGATATCTACATACTCGGGCGAGAAGGGGCCTTTTTCGTTATTAATCCAATCCACTAAAGTCTTGACATTTTCTTTCAAAATGAAGTCAATATCTTCTGGATAATCCATTAGTTTGCTATGAAATTCATATTCATCAACGTCTAGTAAACGTTTTTCACCATCTGGAAAAACCTTGATATCTAAATCATAATCAATATACTTCAACGCTTCGTCATCTAAAACATATGGCGAAGCCAGATTGCAGTAATACGAAACCCCCTTTTCTCTAATCATTGCTATTATATTGAACCAATATTTCTTGTGAAAATAAACAATGGCTGGTTCACGAGTCACCCACCGACGTCCGTCGGATTCCGTTACTAACGTGTGATCGTTCACACCAATTAAAGAATACTCGCTCGTTTTTAGTACCATCGTATCACGCCACGTTCGATGTAAATGTCCGTCATGTTTATAACTCTGAATGGTTACAAACTCGCCTTCTTTAGGAATTCCCATAATACCCCAACTTTCCCCAAATAAAGTAAAGCAATGTTACTTTTTGGGTGTTCATACATCGATATCGAAATAATTATATCATATCTTTTGAGTTTGCGTACATTGAGTTCACTTAAAGAAGACGATTTCTGAAAAAATTTAATTCAGATGACCAATTAGTTTAAATTCAGTATATATTTTCAGCTTAATTACTGGATTTTTTCAAAGACTGATACTGCGCTCTCTCTTAAAACCTGATTTAATTCGTCAACATTTGTTTTACCAGTTGTTTCAAGCCACGCAACGGCTGCTTCAGCACCTTGTTGAACAAATGGAAGCACGCCGTCTGCCCAAGTTGCGCGACCACATAAGACTCCATTAAACGAGGAACCTGCTTTTTTTGCAAATTTCAATGTTTCCTGAAACATCGTAGCACTAACCCCTGCACTCAAGAAAATAAATGGAAGTTGTGTTGCTTCACTTTGCATGTTGAAAAAAGCCTGCGCTTCATCTTGGCTATAAAGACTTTCAGTGCCAAAACCTTCTACAAAATTCATGTTCACAGGGACTTCTACTTTTAAAACATCAACATTATAGCGATCCTTTGAAAATTCTTTCATCGCTTCAATTACTTTGTGCGGTTTTACTTTAGCGTATTCTTTTGAAGCACTATCCGAATTGTTTGCATCATAAGAGACAATTTCTAAAAAGAATGGAATTTCTTCGGCTAAACACTCTGAACCAATCCGTTCTATATAAGCTTTCTTTTGTTCATTGATTGCTTCACTTTCGTCAACATCGTAGTAAAGTAAAAATTTACACGCGTCTGCGCCCGCTTCTTTTAAACGCTTAACCGACCAAACATCAAGACTATCGGGTAACCGTCCTGGTGTCGAAGCATCGTAGCCCGTTTTTTCATACGCAAGTAACAAACCTGAAGTCTGTGCTCGATTTTCAGCAGCAGCTAGGCCATATTCTGGATCCAACAAAATTGCTGAAGTCTCTGGTGTTAAGCAACGAGATACTAATACTTTAAAGTCACTGATTTCTTGCGCAGTCACCTCTTTGTATTTTCCCATCATGCGTTTTAAGGCCCCACGTTGATCAATGGCTAGTGCTCCAATAATCCCTTGATCATCTACCAGATTTTCTAAATGTTTACGTTTTTGTTCACTAATTTTTTTCATTCTGTTCCCTCTCCTAATTGATTATTTAGTAACGTAGCAATTTCAGCTGGCGAACTTGCTTGTTTCAGTCCAGAAGTAACTTCTTCTCTTAATAAGAGGCGCGCAACAGAAGAGAGTAATTTCAAATGTGTCGTGCCAGCTTCGGCATCTGGAATAAACAGCGCAATCACAAACTCCGTTAATTGGTTGTCAAGGCTCTGCCACTCAACACCTTGGTCCAAGGTAACGATGATAATGGCCGCTTGTTGAATCGTTGCTGCTTTTGCATGAGGTATCGCAAATCCATTCATCATCCCCGTTGTTCCTTCTTGTTCTCGCTCGTTCAGTTTATCGAAAACTTCCTGTGCGTCCTGAGCAACTTCCAATTCTGTTGATTTTTTTGCTAAAAAATGAAAAACATCCTCTTGCGTTTGTAACTGTTGATTTAAAAAAATATGATTTTCTTTAATAAAAGCCATTCCATCCACTCCTAATTCCTGTTATTTCATTTTTTTGATAACGATTGCTCTTGTTTGGCAATTCTACTTTTTTGTACAAAACCTAGCAATAAACCGCCTACCAATGAACCAGCTAAAATTGCCAGAACCCATTGAACAGCGTGAGTAACAACTGGTAAAACAAGAAAGCCTCCATGAGGTGCTGGCACTTGTACCCCAAACATATACGTTAAGACTGCCGCAATTGAAGATCCGAGCATCATAATTGGTAAAACCTTCAATGGGTCTTTTGCCGCAAACGGAATAGCGCCTTCTGTAATATGTGTGGAGCCTAAAATAAAGTTCACTAGCCCCGCATTGCGTTCATTTGTGTCAAAGTATTTTCCAAAGAATAATGTAGCAAAGCCTGTAATTAAAGGTGGCGCTATGCAGGCAGCAGAAACTCCTGCCATAAAAGAAGTATTTCCTTGAGCTAAGAGTGCCGTCCCAGTAACATAGGCCGCTTTATTAACTGGACCTCCCATATCAAAGGCACACATACAACCCACAATAATTCCTAAAACCAACGGACTGGAGTTTTGGAAACTAGCTAAAAAGCTCATCATTCCTTCGTTAACAGCTTTCATCGGATCTGCTAGTAAAGACATAGTGATACCAATAACTGCAACGCCAATGACTGGATAAAGGAAAATTGCTTTTAAACCATCTAATGATTTAGGCAAGCCTTTAAATACTCTTTGTAATAAAAGAATGAAATACCCAGCAAGAAAACCAGATAATATCCCTCCTAAAAAGCCAGTGCCACCAGTGTTAGCAATCAAACCACCGACAAAGCCCACAACCAAACCAGGTCGTTTGGCAATCCCCTCTGCGATATACGCAGATAAGATTGGCACCATCATGCCCATTGAGGCATCACCAATACTTTTTAACATAGCAGCGGTAGCATTATACTGACTACTTTCTGGATCAAATGAATAAATGCCCCAAATAGCAAAAGAAAGAGCAATTAAAACGCCGCCTGCTACTACAAACGGCAACATGTGAGAGACGCCATTCATTAAGTTTTTATAAATACTATGTCCAACATTTCCTGAAGAAATCTGTGTTTCCTGTTCAAGTTCATCCACTGCTTGGTTTTCGGCCGCAATCGATCCTTTGCCTGCGAGCGCTTCTTCAATTAAGCGATCTGCTTCTTTAATTCCCACACTGACAGGGACATCAATGATTCGTTTCCCAGCAAAACGTTCTGCTTGAACGTCTTTGTCGGCGGCAATAATGACTGCCTCCGCTCCTTGGATTTCTGCAGGTGTTAACTCGTTTTCTATACCAATCTGACCATGTGTTTCAACCTTAATCGTAATACCTTTACGTTTCGCAGCTTGTTCCAATGCCTCCTGTGCCATATACGTGTGCGCTATTCCCGTCGGACAACCTGTAGCAGCTATTAATTGATACGTAGCCATCTGTTTATTCCTCCTCTTGAATCTTTATTTGTTGCTCTAACTCCTGAACATCTGAAAAATCTGTCAATCCTTTGCGAAATGCTGTTGAACTACCTGCTGCAATACTTCTTTTTAAATTTTTTTCCAATGAAAGTCCTTGATGCCAGCCAGCTAAAAAGGTACCTAACATTGCATCCCCTGAACAAGCTGTATTCACAACCATTCCAGTTGGTGAATTACCTGAAAGAACCTTTTCATTATTTATAAATAAAGCCCCTTCACTACCTAAAGAAAGTAAAATATTTTTGGCTCCCCGCTTCAGTAATTCTTGTCCGTAAAAAATGTAATCGTCCTTAGTCTGCACTTCTGTATGAAACCACTCTTGAAGTTCTTCTTCATTTGGTTTCAATAAAAATGGTTGATAAGGCAAACAATCTAAAATTTCTTCATAACTACTGTCTAAAATTAAGAACACCTGCTTTTCAAAACAAATTCGGCTAATTTCAATCAAAATACTTGGCGAAACCCCTTGTGGTAAACTTCCTGATACGCACAAATAATCCCCTTTACGTAACTCTGAAATTTTTTTCAAAAAACGTTGTACATGTTCTTCAGATAATTTTGGTCCTTTATTGACTAATTTGTATTCCTTTTGATCTTGGGTAACTTTTGTAAACACATTAATTCTCGTTGTACCAGCGACTTCGATAAAATCAGTGGTTATTTCTTTTTCTTTTAAATAATCCTCGACATAGTTCCCAGTGAAACCAGCTTTGACTCCCAAAGCGGTATTATCAATCCCTAACATCTTTAAAATTAGGGAAACATTGACTCCTTTCCCGTTTGCTTGAATATCATCTTCCTTCGTGCGATTCACGACAAAAGGAACTAGCTCTTCTGTTTCGATAAATAAATCAATGGCTAAATTTAATGTACATGTATAAATAGTCACTGTAGTTCCTCCTTTCTCCTCTTTATTATGTCTCAAAATACTATGTAAAGGTTTTCATTCTTTCGCAAAAATATAGAAAACATTTACAATTTCATAATTTCTCTAGCTTTTTTATTTTTTTTCATTAAAAATAGGCTTATAAATGTTTTTTAGTGAAAGAAAGAAGGGCTGGCCATTATGGAACAAAAATTGAGTGAGTCAGAGCAATATCTCTGGCATTTTATCGAAACACATATTTTAGAAATCCCTGATTATTCCATTGTAAAATTAAGCGAACGAGCCAACGTATCAACTGCGACGATTGTAAGAACCATGAAAAAGAAAGGCTATGAAGGTTTCACATCCTTCAAGCATCACTTGAAAGATAAAGAAAACCAAAATATAAATTTTTCAGCATTAGAAAAAGTAGACCGAGGAATTCGGACAGCCATTTTAAAGAATGAAGAAGAAGTAACTCGCACGATTAACATGATTGAAATTGGTAATATCGAAGATGCGATCCAAAAAATCAAAGCTTCTCGACGGATTATTATCTTTGCTAGAGGTTTTTCAGAATTAATTGCTCAGGAAATGATGGTTAAGTTTCAATTGGCTGGCAAATACTGTGAACTGCATACGGACCCAGAAATTATTAAAAATATTAGTAAAAAATTATCAAAAAAAGATGTGGCTCTTTTTGTTTCTTTAAACGGAGAAACCCAAGAATTAGTTGTCGCTGGTAAAAACTGTTACGACTCAGAAATTGGGACTATCCTTTTAACTGCAAGCAAACACTCTAGTTTAATGAAATACATTGAAATTCCGTTCGTAGGCTTCAAATCAGAAGGCTCCTTTTTCCCCGATTATGAAGTGCGTTCACGGTTACCACTATCCATTCTGGCAAGAATTTTATTGGATGCCTATGCTCTAAGAACGACAACTTAGGCTTTCTTAAATAATAAAAAACAAGCATTCCTTCACTTAAAATAAAGGAATGCTTGTTTTTATTTTGCAACAAAACGTGCTTCTACTCGATAAATTCGTTGACCACGACTAGAAAATTTTTCTTCGTATTCTGTCATAATGTTGCCTTCAAACTCGCTATTATGCAAATCTAGCCATACACGTTCAATAATCATGCCATATTTAGAAAAGCTACTTAATGAGTATTCGAAGAGCCCTTGATTATCCGTTTTAAAATGAATTTCTCCATTTGGTTTTAAAATAATTTCATCTGTCGCTAAAAAGTTTTTATACGTTAAACGACGTTTTTCATGTTTTTTCTTTGGCCAAGGATCTGAAAAATTTAAATAGATTAAATCTACTTCATTTTCAGCAAAATATTCTGTTAATGCTTCGCCGTCTACTCGCAATAACTGTAGATTAGGTAACGGCTCGGCCACTAGCTTATCTAATGCAATCGATAAAATACTTAATTGCATATCGATACCAATATAATTAATTTCAGGATGTGCTTTAGCCATTTCATAAATAAAACGACCTTTACCTGAACCAATTTCAATGTGGATGGGATGATTATTGCCAAAACGTTCTTGCCATTTCCCTTGCCATTTTTCAGGACCTTCTACCACATATTGTGGATATTTTGCCATATATTCTGCTGCTCCGGGTCTATTTCTTACACGCATATTTAAAATTCCTTTCTTTTAAAAACAGACTGGTGAAATTCGCCAGCCTGTGTGGATGTTAAATGAATTAGTTTAACTACTAAACATTCGTTTTAATTGTAAAATTTCTGCAGTCATTGCTCTTCTTTCGCCCTCTTGGTGATGACGAACAATCTCTTGTAAAAAGCTAAATAAACCATACCAATAAATTCGTTGAACTGTACTTTCATTCGGGATTAAACCATAAGATAGTAACCATTGATTCCAGCCGGAACGAGGGACATAATGACTCAAAATCATTCCTAAATCTACCGCTGGGTCCGCGACCATCACAGAATCCCAATCTACTAAATAGAGATAATTATTCGAGACTAACCAATTCCGATGATTCACATCGCCGTGAACAGCTACATAACTAGTTTCTGGATATTCTGGTAAATGATTATATAAATAAGTGATTACTTCTTTTAAATAACTGTTTCGTTTTAATTCTTTAGGTAGTTGACGCTTATACTCTTTCAACATTGTTAGCGGGGTACAAACTTCGCCACCAATTTTTTTCAACATGTCTTTCAGCAAATTGGAATGATGCAATTGGTATAACACGTCAATCACGTCATTGCGTTTGCCAATTTCGTCCGCATGTAATAAACGTCCTTCCAGCCATTCTTGGGCTGTTAGTACGTCGCCATTCGCTGTCCGCTTTGTCCAAATCATCTTCGGGGCTAACCCTTCTTTAGACAATGCTGCAAGAAGTGGAGAAGTGTTTCGTTTAATGAACACTTTCTCTGTTTCTTTTATTCCCATGTATGTTTGACCAGTTGCGCCCTTTATCGGCTGCAGACGCCAGTCTTTATCCAACTGAAATTCCATGGAAATTATCTCCTATCTCAACACAATTTTATTGCAATTTTTACAGCAATTACCATTTTAGTCGCCAAACCTTGCTTCGTCAAGCTTCTATGTGGTTCTTTTGTAAATTTTGCTGGGTTTTCTCATCTTTATAACTTATTCAAGCGCATTGGAACATACATTTTAGTGAAAATCACAACTTCTACAATTAAGGCACTCAGAATGATCAAGCTATTTTGCAAACTGCCTAAACGAAGGCAGACAATCCCACCAAAAATAATGGCCGCAACAGATAATGCGCCGCTAATTAACCGGCGAATCGCTGCTTGTTTTTTTTCTATTGAAATTGGATATAGCTGTGTCATCACCATATAATCAAATTGTGTGTACATGGGAATCAACTGGAACCCGATTAAATAGATGAACAATAGAGCAACTACCAACGCAATCCAGAATTCTTGTAAAAAGAAAAGTAGCACACCACCAACCAAAATCAAACGAAACAATAAGCCGCTATATTCGCTACCTCGTAAAAAGCTCCGAATGAATAAGTAAGCATAAGTGTTCTCAGATGTTTTTTTGACTACTCCGAGGAGAGGATCTAAGTATTTACGACGTTTTACTGTACTACTCACTTCAGGAATATCTGTAAACAGCTGAATGAATTTATAAATTCTATGCATTCTGTTTTGTTCTTTTTGGATCATTTTTTCCCAATCCAAGAAACTCTGTTTCATCTTATTTTGCCAAATACTCGATAAACCAACGGCCAGAATGATGCCACCAACCACACCAACCCAAGGCGTCCAGTAAATGGCTCCCGTCATAATCAAGAGACTACTGATCAACCAAACGAACCACCAACTACGGTAAGTGGTTGACGAAAGATGATAGAGCCCATAGCTTTGTAAACTAAGATGTGTATAAATCATACAAACTAGCATAACCAAAAATAAAAAGAAGGTTTGAAACGACCAACCCGTTGTGACTACAATCAACGGCATTAATAGGCCACTTCCTAGAAAGCTGACCACAATCGGTAAAAGTAAAGAGTAGCGCAGCGCTCGTTTCAGATAAGCAGCGAATTGTTTTTCTTTTGGTAATAAAAAAACCTTGTCTGGCTCTTCTGTCAAAGTGGCCAACTTTCCAACTTGAATGAGTAGTAGCCAGCCCAACAGAATTAACGGTCTACCCCAAACAAAATCACGAGGTAATTCTTTTAACAACTGGGAATAGTACAGACCTAATCCGCCTAATAAAAACATACAGACTAAAACAAAATGATCATTTAAAATATAGCGCAAGTACTTGGACATTTTTTTGAAATGCCGTGACAAACGTTGACTAAAAAATTCGCCCATGTTACCCCACCTTTTCTTCCTTCGTCAAGGCAAGATAAATATCATCTAAAGAAGACTCTGGTAAATTAAATTCTGCACGTAATTCAGCCATTGTACCGTTTGCCCGTAATTTCCCTTCGTGTAGCACCACAAAGCGATCACAATATTTTTCAGCTGTTGCTAAAATATGCGTGGACATTAAAATCGCTGCCCCTTGCTTACGCATCGTATCCATTAATTCTAATAAAGCATGAATTGCTAAAGGATCTAAGCCTAGAAAAGGTTCATCAATAATATATAAACTCGGTTCAATTAAGAATGCACAAAGTACCATGACTTTTTGTTTCATGCCTTTTGAAAAATTAGCAGGAAACCATTCCAATTTATTGTCTAAGCGGAACGTTTTTAGTAATGGTTCCGCTCGTTTGAATGCTTCTTCTAATGGAATATCATAAGCCAAGGCCGTTACTTCGATATGCTCTTTCAATGTTAATTCTTCATATAAAGAAGGTGTTTCCGGAATATACCCAATTTTTTTACGATATTCTTCAGGGGCTTGTTGCAATGTTTCCCCGTCAATCATAATTTTGCCTTTTTGCGGCGTAAGTAACCCAATAATATTTTTGATGGTGGTACTTTTCCCCGCACCATTCAAGCCGATTAAACCAACCATTTCACCAGACTTGACGTCAAAATTAATATCTTTTAAGACAGGAATATGGCCGTAACCTCCTGTTAAATGTTCAATTGTTAAGCTCATTTCTTTTGCCTCCAACCTTTTCTCTCTACCATTATTAAACCCTAAGCGAACCAAGAATTCAAAAATTACTCCCTTAATTAAATGGATTTTTTTCTTTCTCTTATTATACACGAAATGAAACGAACTTTTTAGCGAACTCACGTACTTTTTCATCCACAGAGAAATCAACTTGTGGTAAAGTAAAGGAAAGAACCTAGAGAAAAGAGGAATTTTTCATGAATGATTGTATTTTTTGTAAAATTATCAACGGCGAAATCCCAAGTTATAAAGTCTATGAAGACGAGAAAGTCTACGCGTTTTTAGACATCACACAAGTGACCAAAGGACATACCTTAATGATTCCAAAACAACACGTTGCTGATATTTTTGAATATAATGACGTTTTAGCAAGCGACGTCTTTGCTCGTATTCCTAAAGTAGCACGAGCATTAGAAAAAGCTTTTCCAGAAATGGAAGGATTAAACATTTTAAATAACAATAAGGAAGTAGCTTATCAATCCGTTTTCCATTCCCACGTTCATTTGATTCCCCGTTATTCAAAAGAAGATGATTTCTCTATTCATTTTGGCAACCATCAAGAGGACTATTCCGCCGAAGCGATGCAAGAAATTGCTGAGACCATTGCAAAGCAGGTGAACTAAATGAAAAAATTTATTAAAGGTCTCTTTTTTGGCGCAGCTGCTGGTACCATTGGCGGCTTGTTGGCTGCTCCAAGAAGCGGGAAAGAAACACGCCAACATTTAATCAATGAGCTAGAGGACTATCGTTCACTAAAAAATCAAGTCACGAATGACTGGGATCAGGTGCAACGAAATTTGGCAGTTGTCGAAGAAAACGTTCCACTGGCAACTGAATTTTCAAAAGACCTGCAACAAGAAATCACTGATTTCAAATTCCAAGCGGAACCTCGGATTGCTCAAATTAAAGAACAAATTGCCAAAATTACGGCTGAATTACCTGACACACAAACTAACAAGCAAAAGTAAAGTCTTTGATGTTAATTATTTCTTTTGTTATTAAAAAAATAAAAAGTGTGACGTAAATACGAATTTTGTTTGAAACTATGCCTGAGACTCTTTCTTTTTCAAAATGAGGTATGGTATAGTTATAACAGAAATAAAACTAAAAAAAACAGGAGTGCATAAGAGAATGAAGAAAAAACTAATCTTAGCTGCAGCGGGCGCAATGGCCGTTTTTAGTTTAGCAGCGTGTTCAAGCGGTTCAAAAGATATCGCAACAATGAAAGGTTCAACAATTACTGTTGATGATTTTTATAACCAAATTAAAGAACAAAGCACGAGCCAACAAGCGTTTAGCCAAATGGTTATTTATAAAGTCTTTGAAGAAAAATATGGCGACAAAGTAACTGACAAAGCCATTCAAAAGAAATTTGATGACGCTAAAAAACAAGTGGAAGCGCAAGGCGGAAAATTCTCTGATGCACTAACACAAGCTGGTTTGACTGAAAAATCATTCAAGAAACAATTAAAACAAGCCGAAGCAATGCAAGTAGGTTTGAAAGATCATTTGAAAATTACAGATGAAGACTTAAAAACAGCTTGGGCAAGCTTCCATCCAGAAGTAGAAGCACAAATTATCCAAGTTGCTTCAGAAGATGATGCAAAAGCTGTCAAGAAAGAAATCACTGACGGCGGCGATTTCGCAAAAATTGCCAAAGACAAATCAACCGATGCTGCAACGAAAAAAGACGGCGGTAAAATTAAATTTGATTCACAATCAACAACTGTTCCTGCCGAAGTTAAAGAAGCAGCCTTCAAACTAAAAGATGGCGAAGTATCAGAACCAATTGCTGCAACAAACGCACAAACGTACCAAACAACTTACTATGTAGTGAAAATGACGAAAAACAAAGCAAAAGGCAATGACATGAAACCTTATGAAAAAGAGATCAAGAAAATTGCTGAAGATACAAAATTAGCCGACCCAACATTCCAATCAAAAGTTATTAGTGACGAATTAAAAGCGGCCAATGTGAAAATTAAAGATGATGCCTTCAAGAACGCTTTAGCAGGCTACATGCAAACTGAATCTTCAAGCTCTTCTTCAGAGAAAAAAGAATCAAAATCAAGTGATTCTAAAACAAGTGATACCAAAACAAGCGACTCTGAAAAAGCAACAGATTCTTCAAGCAAAACAACAGAATCTTCTTCTAAATAAGCATAAAAAAGAGAGTGGTCGATTGACCACTCTCTTTTTTTATTTATCTTTTGGAACATAGAAACTGCGGTTATCTAGACCAAAGATTCGTTCCGTATACTCCCCAGGCTGTGTTTGACGAATGGCCCCTAGCATCATTTGAATGGACGCATCCATGGTATCAATTTGATGTAAGATTTCCGCTTCCATAATTCTTGGTCGCACAGGTGAGCCATATTCCAACAATCCATGGTGGGCTAAGACCATGTGCCGAAGAACGACAACGTCTTCTTCTCGATCATCAATTTTCAAAGCCAAACACGCCTTGGTAATTTCCTCATCCACCAAAACTAAATGACCAATTAAGTTCCCTGCCACCGTATATTCTGTCGTAATAGCGCCAGATAACTCTAAAACTTTTCCTAAGTCATGTAAAATAATCCCCGCGTATAATAGTGACGTGTTAATTTCAGGATATTCCTTAGCAATTGCTTTGCCTAGGCGCAACATTGAGACAGTGTGGTAAGCTAAGCCATTCGCAAAAGCATGATGGTTCCGTTTAGCTGCAGGAAATTCATAAAATTCTTGTTGGTATTTCGTCATGAGATAGCGCACAATACGATTCCAATGAGCATTGGTAATTTCAAAAATCACTTGATTGATTTCCTCGACCATCTCTTCTTTTTTCAAAGGCGCTCGTTCCATATATAAACTTGGCTGGCTTGGTTCCTCTGCTGTCGCTAAACGCATGTGTAAAATTTTTACTTGGGGTTTATTTTGATAAACTTCTCGTTTCCCATTCAGTAAAACAACGTTTCCCGCAGTAAACCGTGTAATTTCATCCTCAGAGGCGTCCCAATATTTTCCGTCAATCGTGCCAGATGTGTCTTGAAAGGTAAAGGCAATAAACTTTTTCCCATTTTTAGCTACACGTACATCGGCATTTTTAATTAGAACAAATGATTCAAAAAGTTCTTCTACTGTTAATTCACGTAATTTTTTCACTTGACGCTTCCTCCTTCTAACGCAATTACTCTTTGTTGTAAGTCCTGATAATAGCTTACCATTTCTTGGTCAGAAGAAAAACAAATGACTTGCTGTTTTTGACCAAATTTAGTAAATAATTCAGCTAATTGGGCCTTTCTTTGATGATCATAGTGTAACCAGCCATCATCAATGATAATTGGACAAATCAGTTGCTCGCCTTGGACTGCTAAAAATGCAAAACGAACAGCCATCATCAATTGATCTTTAGTGCCAGTTGATAATTCATGTAAATAAAACATTTCTTGTTCTTTCGTCACCGCAACTAGTTGACCTTCGGCTACTTGGATTGATTGATAACGCTGATTTGTTAAAAGTGCAAAGTAGCTTGATGCATACTGTAATAAGCTGGGCAATTGTTGTTCCGAAAGCTCTGTTAATAAGTCCATTAGCAGTTGCCCCGCCAGTTGATATCCAGACCAACGTTGAGCTAATTCTTTGATTTCCGCTTTTAAAATTGCTTGTCGTTGATACAACTCATCTAAGGTACCATCCGTCATTAATTGTTGTTTTTCATAAATCAGCGCTTGATACTGTTCTTGTATTTTATCTAACTTGCTTTCTTCCAGTGCTTGTTGCTGCGCCAGTTGTAAAGAAAGGTCTTTTAACGTTGCTTCTGTTACCGCTTCTGGAAACAGATTACCTAATTGCGTCGCTAATTCTTGCCCACGACCAACTTGAGCTTGCTGAGTGGTCAGCTGTTGAATCCTCATTGGAACATCAGCGATTGATAGAATCCGATAACGAATTAGTAAAGGCTGAATTCGTGTTAATGCTTCTTGCTGTTTAGTTTTCAACTCTCGTAACTGCTGTTTGAGATAGCCATCTGCTTGATACTCCTGAGCAAAGCGAACTTTCTCCATTTCTTCAGCAAATCCTTCTAAAAAGTGTAACTTTTCGGAAAGGCTCTTTCCTTGTAAGGGTAAATGCGTCATCAATGGGAAGACTTGTTCTTCAAATACTTGGCGTTTTTGTTGATTTTCCTTCAATTGACTCATGAGTTCTTCATTTGTTTGAACAAGCAATAAATAGCGCGTAATCAATTCCCGCTGATTCATTAAAGTATCAATTTGTTGCATTTTTCCTAATTGATGGACTTGGGCTTGCTCCGCTACTGCTTGTTCAAGCTGTTCCACTTGCAGTTGTGCCTCACGTTCTTGATTCAGCGCTTGTTGGAACTGTTCATTTAAATAATCTAGTTGCGAAAGTTTCGTCTGCCACTCTTCTTTCACTTCATCAGAGGAAGCTTCTTTTCTAGTGGCGTAGCTAAGCACTTCTTTCGCGATAAGACTAACTCCCACGAGAACTAGGCCCCATTTTAAAGGGCTTGGCAAAAAGAAACCGAGTAATGCAAGGATACTTCCTAGCAATAACCAAAGTGGTTGACTTGTTTTCTGCGCTTTTTGGGCACGCGTCGCTTCACCAAAAAATGCGGCATGCGCTTTTTCAAACTCCGTTAACTGGTCTTCCAGATTTTCAATTTGAGAAGCCAAGAATGCTTTCTGTTCTTGTCCTTTTTGAAGAGCTTGCGTATACGCAACTTGTTGTTGGCGCCACTTTTGAACGGTTTCGTTGTCATAAAAAAGCTGTGGTGGTCGTTCAGGCGACCATGACCATTCGTTCTCTAAAAGGACCATTTCTTGACGATTTTGATCAAAGGTTTGGGTCATCCACTCCGATTCCGTCATCAATTGTTGCATATCATAGCGTTGATTCAACAATTGTTGAATCAATGCTTCTTGTTCTAGGTAAAAAGCATAGCCTTCTGGAACATCGAGCGCTTCTGACTGAAGAGATAACTCTTTGGTCAAACGTTGTCGTTCTTTGTCTAGGTACATATATTCTTGAAAGGTTTCTTCTAATTGAACTTGGTCTTCTTTTACTAAAACAACGTTCTCTGTTTCTTCAGGTAGCGACTGCCATTCTTCGTACAAGGGAAAGTGACGTTGCTGTTCCGCAACCTGTAACAAGTCCTGTTGCGTTTCTTTTAATTGCTGTTGCAGTGTCACTCGCTGTTGTTCTGTTTCGCGAATCGTTTCTTCTAATTGTTGAAAAGTTTGTTGCTGCGCTTCTTTCTCTTGAATTTGCTCTTTTAGTTCTTGATAAGCCGCCAACTTCTGATTGAGTAATGGCTGCTGCCCTTTACCTTTAAAGATTTTTTGTGCTTCTTTAAAGTACGCATTTCGGTAAGTCAAAAGTTGTTGACTACCAGAAACACCAATGGCTAACAAGGATGTTTGCAGTTCCTCTTCTGTCAACTTGTCACTCGTAATTAATTGTTCTTGTTGGAAAGTAAAAACCTCTTGAAATAACTTTTTCGTTAGCGGATGTAACATTTGCTGTAAGGTTTTTTCATCCCCCATTTGTTGTTGATAATAAATGATTGCTTGCCCTTTATTTTTTTCTTTAAAACGCTCGACTTGAACTTCCCCAAACACAGGATGTGCCAACCACAAACGACCACCATACGAGCCACCATTTTTAGGTGCGTAATCGCGTTTTCTCTTGCCCTTTGTGGGAAAACCAAACAGCATTGCTTGAATAAATTGATACAATGTGGACTTGCCAACTTCATTTGCGCCGTACAGCAATTGATTACCAGATTCAAATGTAATTTTCTGTTGTTGCCATTTTCCAAAGCCCACAATCTCTACTGCGAGTAATTTCATAGTGGGTCCTCCTGAATAGTAAAGTCTTCATTAATTTGCTCATGTGCTAGGCGCAAGCTCTCTAATCGCCACTGCTCATCCATTGAAAAAATTCCAGCAAATTCTGGATAACGTAACAATTCCTTGGTGGTATCTTCAAAAATAACTGGATCTAAGTATGTTTTTTCTAATGCCGTTAATAAGTTGGGACTAGCGGCTAAATAGATCGGTTCTTTCGTTGGTTCCTCTGCTTGCAGTATTAGGCGATAAACAAAAAAATCACCTTGCGTTTTTTGTAAAAGCTGCTGCTGTAAGTAGCTTAATAGTTCACCATTGACAATGGCTTGCACCACGGTCACATCCAAATGTTGCGTTTCTTTCAGTGTCAACGCCATCAATTGCTGTTGCTGATGCGCATGCCACTTCGTCAGCAAACTGGTTTCAAGATAAGACAAAACGCTTTGGGTGTCACGGCATTGCGCAAGAGATACTTCTTCATTCGTCCAATCTATTTCTGCGACTTTTTCAAATTGAACAGTCGCTTGATTTTGGGAAAGTGTGACCACTGCAACACCTTGTAAAGACTGTTCTTTTTTCGTGTGTCCTTGAGGTGTTCCAGGATAAACAATTAGCGGTTGTTCACTAACAATTTGCGGCTGATGAATGTGGCCCAATGCCCAATAATTATAGCCAGTGGCTTTTAAATCCTTCCATGTAAACGGAGCATAATTTTGTTGCGCTTTCCGACTGGTGTCTCCATGATAAATCCCAATATGAATGTCAGATTCTGCTTGTTTGATAGGAAATTCTAGTGCTTTATTTTCATCAATCCAGGGATGCTCATAACTAAACCCTGAAACAGCCACTTGTTCGCCCGCTTTCGTTTCAAAATACAGTGTCTCAACCATTTCTTTTTCAAATAAAAAGACATTGTCCGGAAAAGAAAACCAATAGCGGTCTTTTTTATAGTAATCATGATTCCCAAATGTTAGAATCACGGGGATTTCTGCTTGTTTCAACTGTTCTAATGCGGCCATCAATTGGGCTTGCATTGAAATAGAGGTCTGACTTTGATGAAACGTATCTCCTGCAAAAATAACCAAGTCCACCGCTTCTCGAATAGCAACTGTTACGATATTCATTAACAATTGTTGATTAGCTTCTCTTAAGCGCTTCGCTAAGGCTGTCGGGATCCCAGTTAAACCTTCAAAAGACCGATCCATGTGTAAATCAGCTGTATGCAATAGTTTCATCGTTTCCCCTCCTTTTCTCCTCCCTTTATCATATCATTTTCTGCCAGCTTGGTCAGTAAAAACATACGAAAATTTGTTCGTTTTTTTATTTTCAGTAAAAGAAAAACTCTGACAAATTGTCTTATAGACAACTTGTCAGAGTTCAATTACGTAAATTAATCGTTATACATATCACGCACAGGAGTCATGATAATTCGGTTTAAATCATTGACAACTAAGCTAAACGCTTGTTCTTTTTGCATTAATTCGTTGATAACTGCTGTTTCTTGCACTTTCGTTGCAATGCTTTGTGCTTTTTCAGCATCTTCATCTGTGAATTCTTCGCCGCGCATTTGTTTTTCTTGTAGTCCTTGTTGGAATCCTTGGAATTCTTTAAACAATGTGTAAGCTGCTTCGTCTGCTTTTACTTCTTCATACGCTGCTTGTAATGCTTTAAATTCGTCTAACTCACGTAGTTCACGTTCAATCTGATTGGCTGTATCATAAATGTTACTCAATGGAATCCCTCTTTTCTCAATAGTTTCATCTTTATTGTACCATTTCTCTTAGGTTTTCCCAACTAATTTCCTAATAAGCCTCCGAAAATTCCTTCAATCTTGTCTTTGACTTTTTTTGCGCCGTCTTTAATTTGGCCTCCAACTTCATTCAATGTATCTCCGAAATTGCTAGCGCCATCTTGAACAGAGTTTCCAAAGTCTTTTAAGTTATCCCGCCAATTAGAATTGGCACCACCGGTTAAACTATCGTTGCTATCAACAACTTTCCCACCTGTGGCATAAGCATCCGCGACAGGAAATTGTGCTTGTTTGACTTGTGGCAAGATGCCACTGGCTTGACTGTTGAACACCTGAGAGGCATATGTGGCGCTACTACCTTCCAGATAATGGGTTTTACTGGTTTCTTGGAAGCCTAACCAAGTAGCAATGACAACTTCTGGTGTATAACCAATCACCCACTGATCGTTCGTTTTACTACTATCGAAGTTGGTTTCTGTCGTACCTGTTTTACCAGCCATTACGTAGCCTGCTGGTTGTGCGTTGACCCCGCTCCCAGAACTAAAGACCCCTAGTAGCATACTTGTAATCCCATCTGCAACATCTTTGGTAATAACTTGCTCTTTCTTGACTTTCGTATTATCAACTACAATTGCGCCAGTTGAGTCGACGATTTTTGTAATTAAATGCGTTTCAGTTTTATAGCCTTCATTGGCAAAGGCACTATAAGCTCCCGCCATAGTTAGTGGCGAAACACCCGTTTGTAATCCCCCAAGTGCTAAACCATAATATCGATCTTTTTCTGATAATGGAATGCCAAATTTCTCTGTTTTTTCATAGCCTTTATCTAAACCAATTTGATGTAATAACCACACCGCTGGTAAATTTAAGCTTTCTCCTAAGGCTTGGTACATAGGAACTTCTCCACTGTACGTTCGGCTATAGTTTTGCGCTGGATAATAATCTTGTGGTTTATCTTCTAAAACAGAGTCTGGTTTATAGCCAGCCTCTAAAGCTGGTGTATAGACAGAAATTGGTTTTAAGGACGAGCCTGGTGAACGTTTTGTTTGCGTTGCAAAGTTAAAGCCTCGATAAACGTGTTCTCCTCGACCGCCCACCAGTGCTTGCACGCCGCCGGTTTTCGGATCAATGGCTACAGAGCCACTTTGAACCATGGCACCATCTTCTGCATTGGGTGGAAATAGTGCATCATTTTTATAAGTTGCATCCATCGCATCTTGATACCCCTGATTTAAAGAAGTGTAAATCTTGTAGCCTTTATTTAAAATATCTTCTTCTTTAAATTTATAACGATTGACCGCTTCATCAATTACCGCATCAAAATAATATGGATATTTGTAACTATTTTCGTCGCCAACATAGGTGTCATTTAATAGACTCGCTAAGTTAACACTCGCTTCTTGATTGGCTTCTTCTTGAGACAGTTTTTTATTGTCGACCATAAGTTGTAAAACGGTATTCCGTCGCGCTGTGGCATTGTCAATGTAATCAATTGGGTTATAGATTCCTGGCCCTTTTAACATACCTGCTAGCGTTGCGGCTTCCCCCACTGTCACTTGGGACGCATCCACGCCAAAGTATTTACGAGCTGCATCTTGCACGCCCCAGACACCATTACCAAAATAAGAATTATTTAAATACATTGCCAAGATATCTTTTTTCGAATATTTCTTTTCGATTTCAATCGCTAAGAATAATTCTCTGGCTTTCCTATCTAACGTTTGCTCTTGCGTTAAGTAAGCATTTTTGGCTAATTGCTGCGTAATTGTACTTCCGCCACCACCGCCACCGATTTTCCCGAAGGTCAATTTTCCAACAACCGCACGGGCAATCCCTTTGATGGAATACCCTTTATGTTGATAAAACCCGCGATCTTCAGTTGAAATAACCGCATCTTGAATATAAGGAGAAATATTATCCAGTTCCACAAAAGTCCCTTTTTGCCCGAATAACTTTCCGACTTCTTTTCCTGATTCATCATAAACGCGTGTTGATTCACTTAGCCCTGATTTTAGGGTCTCAACGTTTGCGGACTTGGCTAAGTAAAATAAATAAATACTGGCACCTAAAGCGACTACCAAACCAATTAACAAGAAAATTTTATTGATTTGATACTTTTTCCAAATCCGCTTTCTGGCTTGATGGAATTGTATTAAATAAGGCTTTATCCACGTCCAAAAATGACGTAATCCGACACCGACTTTACTAAAAAATTGTTTAAGATTGTCCATAGTACTCCCTCTGTTTACGTTTCTTGGCTAAGTCTACCATATTCTTGTGGGTACGACCTAGGTCTAAAGCATGAAAAATTCTTGAAAAACAATTTCAATGGTCTTTTCGCTGTAGCAAAGGAAATGTGGCCTTCACTAGAGGTAAATAATTGCTTACGTTTAGAAACGAGTCTTTATTTAGCCTCTATTCTATCATGCTTTTCTTCGTTTTTTATGTAAATTTGTTTAAGAATCTCTCAAGGAACTGCCTTTCTAACAAATTTCAGCTTTTTTTCCGTTCTGACTTGACCTTTTGAGTAGCTTTGTTACACTAAATAGCGAATCAGTGAAAGGTGGGATTTGGTGGAATATTCAATGAGATTACCTGAAAATTTTTCAACAATGACTGTAAAAGAACTATTAGAAAATGAGTGGCTAGTCCCTCGAAAAGTGCGCCATTTTTTACGCACGCGAAAAAATGTCAAAATCAACGGAGAAACAGCTACTTTTCATTTTCCAGTCCAAGCTGGCGATTGTGTCACCTTAACGTTTGAAGAAACCGATTATGTGTTTCCCACTATTCATTTGGGGGAAGCAACGCGTGTGAAGGTTTTATATGAAGACGAACATTTAATGATTGTAAATAAACCTTATGGCATTAAAACACATCCAAATCAGCCACAGGAAACAGACACCTTGTTAAATCATGTTGCTGCCTATTTAGCTGAGAAAAATCAGGTCCCTTATGTCGTTCATCGATTAGATAAAGAAACCAGTGGTGCGATTGTCTTTGCTAAAAATCCTTTTGTCTTACCTATTTTAGGGCGTTTATTAGAAACAAAACAAATTTACCGTCAATATCAAGCGATTGTAGCTGGTCACTTTAACCAAAAAGAACAGACAATCAATCAGCCGATTGGTCGTGATCGGCATGATCGCCGGAAACGACGGATTGATCCTCAAAAAGGGGATTCAGCGATTACGCATGTCCAAGTGGTCAAAGCTCTTTCTAATAATCAAACCGCAGTTACCTGTGTTTTAGAAACAGGTCGGACGCACCAAATTCGGGTCCATTTAGCTAGCGAAGGGCATCCAATTATTGGTGATCCGTTATACAACCCAAAATCGCAGGCAGCTCGTTTAATGCTCCATGCTTCACAACTTCATTTACTCCATCCGTTTACAAAAAAACAAATCGTTGTGACTGCAGCGCCTGGCCTATGGTAAAAAAACAGAAGAAATCGGACGGTAACCGCCGATTTCTTCTGTTTTTTTATTTTACCGCACATTCACTGCTGAGAACGGCATATCTGCGTTTGCTCAGTGTCTTGGTGTTAAACAGTTCCTGAGCTAACTCTCAGCCTTAATCATTTGTAGCCACTCTTTTTGTAAAATTCCGTAATTGTAGATATCCAGCCATTGGCCATCTTGAAATAACGCTTCTCTATCAATTCCTTCTTTTTTGAAGCCTACTTTTTCATAAACATGAATCGCGTTTTGATTGTTACTATTGACAGCTAATCTGATTTTGTGCAAGCCCAATTCATAAAAAGCAAATTTACAAATTAAAGACACCGCCTCAAAGCCATATCCTTGACCACGTTGCTCTTTTTGTAAAATAGCAATCCCTAAATTGGCCCCTCTATTTTTCAACTGTACATCAGACAACGAAACCCAACCAATAAATTCCTCTGTCGTATTTTCTAAAATAGCAAATAGAAATCGATCATCTTCTCCTTTATTAATTGTGAAATCTTTCCATTCTTCAAGCCCCCACGGATGTAAAGCATCCCAGCTCAAATGCCGAAGCAATTCATTATCCCATTGCTGCTTTGCAATATGTTCGATATATTCTTCTCTAAAATGAGAAAAGCCAACGTGTTTTCCTTTTAAAACATTTTCCATAAGAACACCTTTAATTTCCTAGATTATTTTTCTATTTGTTGACTATCTATTTCCTCGTATTTTTGTAAAAAAGTGGCAATTTTTTCGATGACACACGCATTTTTATCGCTTTGGTCATTCTCTACCTGAAGAACAAGCAACGGTTCATGCAGACTTAAGCGTAGCAAAAACCAACCACTGCCATATTGACCAGACACGTTTCCCCGAACACCTTCTTGGTTTTCACGGTCCACAGCAAAGTCTGCTTGATTTTCTACAAACAATTCAAAGTCTCGCAAGACTTGTTGCCCATAACAAGTAACATCCTCCGCAGTAATTTTGAAGCGAAATTCGTTGGTTTCTGCCGGTTGCTTCAATGTAGCAATCAGATCTCCTAACGTTTGATTGTTTTGTTTCAATTCTGGTAACAACATTAAAATTTTCGCCACGACATATGCACCATCATCCAGATTGTAGTTTTCTTGAAATGCTGCATGACCACTGGTTTCAATGGCTAACGGTGTCTGAAAGCCCCCATGATTCAATTCAATCATTTTATTAATGACATTTCGGTAACCAGAAATATAACGAATCTGTTGGCCGCCTTTTTCTTCAATAAATGTTTTTAAATGACTTGATGTTGGCGAATTTGTCACAATATAACTACCAGGCGCTTCTTTTAAAACGATTGCCGCTAAAACAGCAATTAAATTATTTCGGTTTAGTACCTCACCTGATTGGTCCACCACGGCCGAACGATCTACATCTGTATCAAAAATAATGCCCAAATCTGCCTGATTAGCTAAAACAGCTGTTTGAATACTTTTCATTGCTTCAGAATTATCTGGATTAGGTACATGATTAGGAAAATGCCCATCTGGTTCTAAAAACTGTGATCCCGTCGTATCAGCGCCCAAAACTTGAAGAACCTGCTCCGCAAAGAAGCCCCCAGCCCCATTACCCGCATCAACGATAATTCGAAAGCCCTGTAAAGGTTTCTCTTCTGGCGAATGAATTCCTTGGCGGATTTTTTCCACCAAATGCTCCGCATAAATTGGCAGTAACTCTTGCTTCATCAGTGTGCCATTTTCATTGGCCGTCAGCGGATCAGTATGAGATAAAATATACCGAATATCTTCTTTTTCTGCTCCACCTTCTGCTGTGAAGAACTTCAAGCCATTAAAATAGTAAGGCAAATGGCTAGCTGTAATCATAATCGCTGCATCACATTGAAGCGTTGGAAATTGAGTAGCCATAAACATAGCAGGCGTCGTAGCTAAACCAACGTCAATCACCTGAATACCTAATGAAAGAAACGTATCTACTAATGCTTGCTTAATCGGCTCCGCCGTTAGACGACTATCATGTCCGATTGCAATTGTCAGGCGCTGTTGTGCCTTTCGTGGCAGCTGTTTTTTATCCTGTAACCAACGAACCACGCCCACCGCAATCTCGGCTACTGCTGTTGCGGTTAATGTTGCAGTTTGCTCTTCCGTATCCAAAGCAATTCCCCGAATATCCGAACCATTTTGTAGCGCTTTCAATTCTACCAAGAAAAAAACTCCCTTCTATTGATGCTTTCAATTTTAAAAAATCATATTTTCGATGCGTTCGATAAAGTGTTCCGCATCCTCTTCTGATCGTGTAATCACAATAATTGTATCCGCACCAGCCACTGTACCAGCCACTTCTGGATAAGCTACTTCATCTAAAAAGTTACTCACCACATCGGCATTTCCCATCTCTGTATGCAAGATGACAATAAATTGTACTCGCTCCATTCGAACAACTGAATCTTTTACTGATTCTCGTAATTTCTCTTCACTGCTTGTGCCTTGTGCTTGAGAAAAAATTGCATATTTGACACGACCATCTGCACCATGTGTTTTAACAATACTCATTTCACGGATATCTCTTGAAACAGTCGCTTGAGTGGCTCGGACGCCAAGTTCTTCCAAACGAGTGATTAATTCATCTTGTGTTTCAATTTCTTGTTGCATAATTAATTGTTTAATCAAACGTTGGCGTTCTGCTTTTTTCATATAGACCACTCCTCTCCATTCATTTCTTTTATTATATCCAAAAATGAGTAAAAATACAGGTACTTTTCACATTAAACTCTTTATTTATCTGAAAAAGACTGGATAAATGTTTATATACCAGTCTTTTTCAGTAAAAAATACTTATTTAAGAAGATTCTTTTCTTTTAAATAGTCTTTCGCCACTATGCTAGGATCTTGCCCTTCCACATTGACTTGATAATTCATTTCACTCATTTCTTCTTCGCTAATTTTTCCTGCCAATTTATTCAATATTTCTGCTAATTCTGGATATTTTTCCAACGTTGCTGTTTTAATAAGTGGTGCTCCTTGATAAGGCGGAAATAGCGCTTGATCATCTTCTAACGTTACTAAATCGTATTGTCTCAATTCACTATCCGTTGAATAGGCATCAATCACATTTACCTCACCATTATTAATCGCTTGATAGCGTAATGCCGGTTCCATCGATTGGACATTCAGATTTAAATGATATTTTTCTTGTAATCCCTTATAACCATCTTGCCGATCAATAAATTCTAACGTAAAACCTGCTTTCAACTGATTGCTAATTTTCTGTAAATCACTAATCGTTTTTAATTGATGCGCTTTTGCAAATGAGCGCTTAACTGCGACGGCATACGTATTTTCATAGCGCATCGGTTTCAACAAAGTAAGGTTTTCTTGCTTTTTCAAGCCAGCGCGTGCCGCTTCATAGACTACTTGAGGTTGATTGTCTAGCTGAGGAGGATTTTTTAAAAAGGTTTCGATCACTGTTCCTGTAAATTCCGGATAAAGATCGATTTCATCTGATTTCAAGGCATTATATAAAAAAGTAGTCTTGCCAAAGTTTGGCTTTAACGTCACCTGAATGTCGCTATTTTCTTCAATTAAGGCTTTATACATATTAATAATAATATCTGGTTCCGCTCCTAATTTGCCAGCAATTGTCAGCTGTTTTTCCTTTGAAGAAGTTTGTTGATTCCAGAAAAATGAACCACCTAACAAAAGGCCTAAAATAGTACCGCCAATGATTAGTCGCCGTCCATTCGCTTTTTCCAACCAATGAATTCCATAATTAAATAAGACTGCTAGTGCAGCTGATGAAAGAGCTCCAATAAAAATCAACGATAAATTATTTCGATCAATTCCTAATAAAATGAAGGTCCCTAAACCACCTGCTCCAATTAACGCCGCCAACGTGGCCGTACCAATAATTAAAACGGTAGCCGTTCGAATCCCAGAAATAATAAATGGTAACGCCATTTGTAACTCAAACTTAAACAGTTTTTCTTTTTTACTCATCCCAAATGCTTCTGCGGCTTCTTCTAACGAAGGATCAATTTCCGTCAAACCAGTATAGGTGTTTTGTAAAATTGGGAATAAGGCATAAATCACTAGCGCAACAATTGCCGGTGGTCGACCAATACCAATTAACGGAATCAGTAAGCCTAGCAAGGCTAAAGAAGGGATGGTTTGGAAAATCCCAGTCACTTGTAACAGACTTTCCGCTAACTTGCGATGACTCGTTAAATAAATGGCTAAAGGAATTGCAATCAATGCAGCGAATAATAACGAGATAAAGGATAATTGCATATGCTCGATTAACGCTTGCAGATATTCTTCTTTTCGAGCAAAAAAAGTTTCAATCAGTGCTTGCATCTACTGTCCCTCGCTTTCCAACAGTTGTTCCATAAAACGAGTAATCGTTTTTGAGGTGATACACCCTAAAACTTGTTGTTCTTCTACTAAATTTGCTTTCTCTTGCGCATTAATGAGTTGGACAATCTCTTTTAAATTGGTTTCCATGAAAACAGTCGGCACTGGCTCAATCGTCTCATCTGCGGCTTCTAAAAATGCAGTCAAGTCAGCGCCACAATAGTTCGCTAGTTCTGGTGAAGATTGTTTGAAAAATTGACCGACAAAATTATTTTTCGGATGTTTTTGAATGGCTTCTGGCGTATCGACTTGAATAATTTTGCCAGCGTCCATAATACAGATGCGCTCTCCTAACAGTAAAGCTTCATTCATATCATGGGTCACAAAAACAATGGTACTCGCTAATTCCTGATGAAGTTCTTTCACCAAACGTTGAAGATGATGTCTTGAAATCGGATCTAGCGCGCTAAAAGGTTCATCCATTAAAATCACTTCTGGTTCGGCTGCAATGGCGCGTAAAATCCCGATACGTTGTTGCTCGCCTCCTGAAAGCGCTGCTGGCTTACGATGCAGATATTCCTCAGGATCCAGCTGAACTTTTTTCAATAGTTCAATGGTTCGCTCTCTGCGTTGCTCTTTGGGCCATTTTTTCATTTCAGGAATCAACTCAATATTTTCCGCCACGGTTAAGTTAGGAAATAAGGCAATTTGCTGAAGAACATAGCCAATTTTTAGTCGTAATTCACGTAAAGGATAATTGGTTACCGCTTGTTCATTGAGAGCCACTTCACCTGTCGTTGGCTCAATGAGCCGATTAATCATTTTCAAAGTCGTCGTTTTTCCACTACCACTCGGCCCTACTAATACAAAAAATTCGCCTTGTTGGATTGTTAAATTCACATCGGACAAAACGGCATTTTCTTGATATACTTTTGAAACATTTTGAAATTTTATCATTTATTTTCACCGCATCTTTCACTTCTTAATAAACAAAATCTTTGGAGGATCGTCACTCTTTCAGTATAATTTAAGACTAACATCCTGCCTAATTTTTTGTTTTAAGCGCAAGTATGTGGGGGCTCATTTAACGGCTGCCGGTTCGTATCTACAATTATCTACTCAATGAATGGAAAAATTGTCCTCTTCTGCCTTAAACAAAAGTGAACTGTTTTCTACTAAAAGGAGTGATCGTTATGGAAAACGACAAGCGAATTTATAAATGGGACAACGTGAAACTTTTTTTAATTTTCTTAGTGATTTTTGGGCATATTTTAGATCGTGAAGCTTCTCCTTCACGACTCATGGAAACGATCAACTTTTGGATCTATTCATTCCATATGCCAGCCTTTATTTTTGTCTCTGGACTCTTTAGTAAACATGCCATTAAACAACGAAAATATCTACGCTTACTTTCCTTTGTTTGGCTTTATCTCTTAGCGAAGTTGTTGATTACGCTTGCTAATTTCGCCTTTGCAAATAAAATGAATTTTGATTTACTGAACGAAACAGGCGTTCCTTGGTACTTACTTTCCTTAGCAAGTTTCTACTTAATTACCATCTTTCTTCAGCGCGTTCAGCCGAAAATCATGTTGCCAATCATCATTGTTATCGGCTGCGCCTCAGGCTATTTACCTGTGGAAGGTTTCTTGTCTTTAGGACGGACTCTGGGCTTCTTCCCTTTCTTTTATTGTGGCTACTTAATGGATATTCAAAAGCTACAAACCTTTTTAGATCATCGCAAAGTCAAATGGGCAGCGATAGGCGTAATTTTAAGCTCCTTTTTATTTGTAAATAGTCAATGGTCATTGGCAACGAAATTTTGGGGCTTCTTAACTGGTTGGGCTTCCTACGCTGAAATTAGTCCGGCCTTTGAATACAGTAGTTTCATTCAGCTGTTCTTTTACGTTGCTGCAGCATTGGTGTCTCTTTCTTGGTTTGCATTATTGCCGAAACGAAAGTTACCTTTAAGCGCCCTCGGAAAAGATACCCTCTACCCTTATCTCTTGCATATGCCCTTAATTATTCTGTTGGAAAGTGGTTTGCAATTAGACACACTCTTTAAAGAATGGTTTACTTTCCGAATCCTGGCACTTTTCTTCTTAGCCCTCTTCATTTTAGCTATTACGAATATGCCTGTGGTGAAACGGGGAGCGGATTATCTTTTTAATACAATTGCGTATGTGTTGCCAAAACAATGGTTAAAAGTTAAATAAAAAAAGAAGAGCGTGGGACAAAAATCACTTTGGATTTTTGCTCCACGCTCAAAAACTGTTAAACGGCGAGAGTTGCAATGTTTCACCGTGAAGCATGAACAAATGAAATCATCGTACCTACTTGGTTTTTGGAGCTAAACACTTTTATCTCAGATTTTTTTCAACTATTGAAACAATCCTTTAATTTTATCAAACAAACCATCGGTCGTTGTATCAGCTAACATCGCTGTAATTTTATGATAGTGTTCGCCTAATTCATCTTTATGTTCTTCAATGAATTGTTGCGCATGTTCCACGTTGCCTTCTCCAATTAAATCTTTTGCTTTTTGAACTAATTCTTCTACGTTCATCTTCACACGTCCTTTGATTAAATAGTTAACAATAAGTGTTTCACTCATTGCGTTTTCTCCTATTTATCGTATCGTGGGATCCGTTGATTTGCAAGAAATTTTCAGTAAATTGACGGTTCTGATTTTGGGTTTTTAAAAGGCAAAAATTGCAAAAAAAAGCTGTTTTCGAAAATCGAAAACAGCTTTTTTACTTTACTTCGCTAAACGATAAATCGCATCTGCATAAATAGCAGCTGCTCGGAATAAGTCATCTAATTCCATAAATTCGTTGGCTTGGTGCATTGTGTCTGTGTAGCCAGGGAACATTGCGCCATAGGCAACACCACGTTTCAATAAGCGGCCATAAGTACCGCCACCAATGATTTGTTCTTGGCCTTTTTCGCCTGTATGGTCTTCGTAAACTTGTAGTAACGTTGCCACCAATGGATCATCAACTGGTACATAATGCGGTTCTTGGTTGCGATCTCCTTGTGTTGCAGTGACCGTTTCACCGACTGTTGTTTGAACTTTTGCTTGTAATTCTTCTGCTGAAGTTCCTTTTGGATAGCGGAAGTTTAATGTTACTAAGCTATTTTCAGGGTTTTCTGGATCAAAGTTAACAATCCCAGCGTTCATTGTCAATTTACCCATTTTTTCGTCTTCAAAAGCCACGCCTAATTTTTCACCATAAAAATCTTCATGGATAAATTCAGCAATGGTATTAATAAAGCTATATGCGCCTTCTGCAAAGCTGTAATCATTTAAGAAAGTTGCCAAGAAAGTCGCTGCGTTAATTCCAGATTGTGGGCTAGCACCGTGAGCACCTTTACCAACTACATGGAAAGTCACTGTTTTATCTGAAAGTTCTGCGTTACCTGAAATTTTTGCTTCTTGTTTGATGAATGTTTCAAAGCTAGCAGCTAGTGAAGCCGCTTCGTCTGCTGAAGCAGCCGTTACAACAGCATCTGCTGTTCCCGGAACCATGTTTTCACGTAAGCCAGATTTGAAGCTTTCTAATTTATAATCAGCGCCGTTACCGCCTCGGAAAGTTAAACGAATAGTCACATTTCCTTTTTCCCCATTGATAATTGGGAACTCAGCATCTGGTGAGAAACCAAAGTCTGGCGCTTCTTCATGTTGGAAATAGTAATCCATATCGCCCCAGCCGCTTTCTTCGTCACTTCCTACTACGAAACGAATTTTTTTAGACACGGGTAAGCCTAATTCTTTGATAATTTTCATTGCGTAATAAGCAGCCATACTTGGGCCTTTATCATCGCTTGCACCACGTGCATAAATTTTGCCATCTTTAATGACTGGTTCATAAGGATCTGTTTCCCAACCATCACCAGCAGGAACAACGTCCATATGACCAAAAATTCCTAACGTTTCGTCGCCTTCACCATATTCAATGTGTCCAGCGTAATTGTCGACATTTTTCACCGTAAAGCCATCACGTTCACCATACGCTAACATGTGTTTTAAGCCAGCAACTGGCCCAGGTCCAAAGGGCGCTTCAGGTGTTGCTTGTGCATCATCACGTTCACTGTTGATCCGTAATAAGTTTTGTAAATCTTCTAATAAGTCGTCTTTACGTGCTTCGACTTCTTTTGTCCAATCAATTGTCATTTGTTGTCACTCCTATTCATAAAGTTCTACATAGTCAATCATACCATTTTATGCAGAAAAAGAAAGAAACCCGACACTATTTTTCTAGAAATTTTTTATCTTTTCCGCAGAAAGGGCTGGGTTTTTGTTTATTTTAATTGAGGTATGATTGTTTAGGTTGTAGTTGTTGCAATTCGGCTTCTGTTAAGGGCCGATATTCCCCTAGTTCTAACGTTTCATCCAACCATAGTTCGCCCATTCGTAATCGTTTTAAATACGTCACAGGTTTGCCTACAGTGGCTAACATCCGTTTGACTTGATGAAATTTCCCCTCTTGAATCACTAAACGGACTACGGAAGTCCCTTCTTCCTCATTGATCGTCTCAATGACTAAACGACTTGGTTTAACCATTTCTCCATCTTTCAAGGCAAATCCTTGCGCAAACAGTTGACAATCTTCCGCTGTCACAAGTCCTTCAACTTCAGCTAAATATTCTTTATCCACATGCTTTTTGGGTGATAATAATTGATGCGCTAACTGGCCATCATTTGTTAATAGAAGCAAGCCTTCGGTATCTTTATCCAAGCGACCAACTGGGAACAAGTCGGCACGGTAATCCTGATCAGTTAACAAGTCAATTACCGTTTCATCTCGCTGATCTTCCGTCGCAGAAATGACACCTTGTGGTTTATGCAACATGTAATAAAAGAATTTCTGATACGTAAGAATTTCTCCCATCAAGGCAATTTGATCTGTTTCTTCATTTACTTGTGTTTTGGCTTCTTTTACGACGTCACCATTCACCGTAACGACTTTTTTCTTTAACAATTGTTTGATTTCTTTACGACTACCGATACCAACATCGGCTAAAAATTTATCTAAACGCATCGTCATTCCTCTTTCCTTTAAAAAAATAGCTTGGGACATAAATCGAATCGATCGATGTCTCAAGCCTTGTCTCTTAAGAGAATCTGCTGAAAGGAGTTCAATCAGCTATTATTTAATATTGAATTTTGCACGTAATTTTGCGGCATTTTTCCCTAATAAACGATCAGCTAAGCGAATCTTCAAGACCGAATAGCCATAAAAAGCGCCTCCTGCAGCAGCCACAATTACAACGATAATGAAGGCTTGGAAACGTCTAGTTGGATCTAAAAATAGATACAAGAACTGACGGAAAATCAAAGCGATAATCATCATGATGACTGTAATACAGAACATTAACAATGTTCGCCGTAAGGTTAATTTGTAATTAAAACGTGTCACTTGACGAATTCTTCTTAGAATCAATACGCAAGAAACCGTAAAGCCAATCATCGTTGCTAATAACGGACCGTAAACTTCAAATAAACGGATTGCGGGGAATTGCACGATTAATTTCACTGCTAAACCAATTCCTAAATAACGCATTGCATCACGATTTTCATACATCCCCATCAACATATTTGACACTAACATATACAAGCCCAAGAATAAACTAGCGTAACAAGCTTGCACTAATAAAGAAGTACCTAAAGCATCTGGCATGTAAAAAACAGTGTATAGTGGTTGCGCTAAAACAATCATACCGAACGTTGCTGGCAACATTACAAACACAAAAAGTTGTAAATTATTACTAATCAAACGCGCTAATTCACGGTGATTTTTTAAGGTGACCGCTTCTGTAATTAACGGTAATCCAGTAGCCGAAATCGAAGTCGCTAAAGCCACGACAATCATGGTTAATTTGTCCGGATTGGCATTAAAAATACCGAAAAGCTCTCGTAATTGGGTATCTGAATAATCCGTAAACAAACGCATAAAGTTTGAGAAAGTAAACTGATCGACAAGTTTAAAGACAGTCACTCCTGAGCCGACTACGATAAAAGGAATCGCCTCTTTAAAAGTTTCAATCAATAACTCTTTTGGAGCAATTTCATGTTCATTGGCGCTGTGTTCTTCTAAATAATCAAATAATGGTTTTTGTTTGTACATGTAATAACCTAAAACCGCAAAACTTGCGAGCATCCCAATAAATGCCGCAAAAGTGGCTTGGGTCACCGCTGTAACGTAATTACCTTCAAAGACTTTCATGATAATAAAAGCAGTTAATAACATGTAAAAAACTCGTGCTACTTGTTCAACAATTTGTGATAAAGCAAAGGGCATCATTTCTTGATTTCCTTGGAAATAACCGCGAATGACACTCATGCTTGGGAAAACTAAAACGGCTAAACTTAATGAACGCATTGTTGGAACTAATTCAGGTCCTCCGCCAGACAAAGCTGCTAATGCCGGAGATGCCAAATACATCACAATAGCAAAAACCACACCTAAGCCACCCATTAGTTGTAAGGCACGATAAAAAAGCTGTCGACTAATTTTATATTCGTTCAATGAATTATAATGCGAGGTCTGCTTGGCAATCGCACCTGGAATTCCGGCGGTAGAGATCATTAGGAATAAGGCATAAATCGTATACCCCATTGAAAACAAACTGTTCGCTTCGTTTCCGTGCTCGCCCATCCAAGCGTACCAGGGGATGATGTAAATCGCCCCTAACATGCGGGAGATAATATTACTAGCTGTCATCCAAGCTGAGCCTTTGACCATTTTTTCTTGGTTCGTCAGGATTGGTTGATCAACTGAATTTGGTTGATTAATCATTTTGTCCTCCAATATTCTTTGAGTATGCTTTCTTTATTTTAATTGTTCATCTTGGGATATGCAACGACTTTCTCGAAGAATTATCCTATTTTAACATTTCTCATGGATTTTCTCACGCTAACGAGATGGTTTTTTTAAAAGAAAAATAATGCTATAATGACATCAGTTTTGAAATTTCGTTGAAACGTTTGGAGGCAAAAAAAGTGACGATTTCATTATTCGCAATTCGCGATTGCTTAGAAAAAGAAGATTTATTAAAAGAATTTATTTCACCAGAAGGCTGGCACTTGACCCTTTCCGACACGTTAGGTCAACGAGAAGTAACGGCTCTTTCTTACGATTCGAGAGACGTAACAGCAGAAACACTCTTTTTTTGTAAAGGATTAAACTTTAAAGAAATCTATTTAGAAAATGCTGTAAAAGACGGCCTAGAAATCTATGTTTCTGAGGTGCCTTATGAGGTTCCGGCGCAACTAGGAATTATCGTGACTGACATTAAAAAAGCAATGGCTGTGTTAAGCATGGCTTTTTATGATTATCCACAAAATAAATTAAAACTGATTGGCTTTACTGGAACCAAGGGTAAAACAACAGCGGCTTATTTCACCAAATATATTTTAGATGTTGCTACACAACAAAAAACAGCCTTGCTTTCTACCATGAATTCGACATTAGATGGCAAAACATTCTTTAAATCTGCCTTGACTACACCCGAATCTTTGGACTTGTATCGAATGATGGCAACCGCTGTTGCTAACGGGATGACTCATTTTATTATGGAAGTTTCTTCCCAAGCCTACAAAACTAATCGTGTCTACAAGTTATTTTTTGATGTCGGCATTTTTTTAAACATTACCCCCGACCATATCAGTCCAATTGAACATCCAACCTTTGACGATTACTTTTATTGCAAACGTCAATTGATTACACATTCTAAAGTCATTGTGTTGAATCACGAAGCTGATTATTTTCCATTACTTAAAGAAACCGCACAACAGCAAAAAGTCCCTGCCATTGTCTATGGCAGTCAGCCAGCTTCAGAAGTTGACTATTCATTCGCTGTTTCTTCAGATGATTCCTTACGTTTTATCGTTGAAAGTCCTGCAGATGCGTTAGGATTGACCGGCTCTTATCACCTTCGTTTAGGTGGTGATTTTAACAAAGGTAATGCGTTAAGCGCGGCGATCGCTAGTGTCCTTGTGGGAGCTTCAAAAGAAGAGTGTCAACAAGGGATCGCAGCAACCACCGTCCCTGGCCGGATGGAATCTTTAACGAATACCAACGGTGCAACCGTCTATGTTGATTACGCTCATAACTATGACAGTTTGAAGAATCTTTTAACCTTTGTCCGTGAAGAACATCCTGACGGCCGCTTAATTGTTCTTGTCGGTAGTACGGGAGACAAAGCGATTTCTCGCCGCAAAGACTTTGGTAGGGTTCTTTCTGAATTGGCTGATGTTGCAGTCCTAACAACCGATGACCCAGCCAGTGAAGATCCAGCAAAAATTTGCCAAGAAATCCAAGCCCATATTACCAAAGAAATGCCTGTTTACACCGTTTTAGATCGTGGCGAAGCAATTGCTCACGCATTATCTTTAAGCACAACGGCTGATGATGCGATTGTCTTAGCTGGTAAAGGTGCCGACCTTTATCAAAAAGTAAATGGCGTAGATGAACCTTACGCAGGAGACTTTGCCCTTGCGGAAGCTTTCATTAATAAAAAGAACTAAATTATTTAAACACACATGAAAAAACAAGCTGCAACCACTTATCAGCAAAGTTGCAGCTTGTTTTTTTAAAGAACTTCTTTTATTTTCGTTACTTCTTCTTCTGATAAGCCATGACCGCCATCCACTAGTAAAAAGTCGACTGGAAAATGTTTCTTTAATTGGTTAGCTAAAGAAAGAACTTGTCCCGGAATACTCAACTCATCCTGAGCCCCTGTTGTGACAATCACTTTTGTCGCAAACTCACCAGATACATATTGATAGCCTAAATTGCTTGGATGCAGTAAAATAACAGTGTTAGCAATAGTCGGGTTCTTTTCTAACAGGCCTAAAATAAAATTGGCACCGTTAGAGTACCCTATAAAAATAACTTCATCGTATAACTTTTGCGGTTGCCAAACTTCTTCTAGAAACGCCGTCACTCGCTCATCAAAGTTAGCACGAGGTAATGCTCCATTGACTAATGGCGCAAAAAAGCGTCGCTGTTCGCCTACACCTTCTGTCCCTAAGTAACTTAGAACACTCGCTTCTGGATAAAGGGTTGCGATGGTGGTTAATAATTGATATTCATTGCCACCAGTACCATGGAAAGCGACAACTAATTGATTAGGTTTCGACCCTTTTTGAAAAAATTGTTTCATTTAATAAACCTCCAAGAAAGGAATTTTACTATGTATGCACAAATTCATCATATCTCTATTTTAAATCGATTGATAAAGCCTACATTTGACTTCTATCATAATACACTGGGATTAAAATTACTAATGAAAACGATCAACCAAGATGATCACACCATGTATCACTTATTTTTCTCAGATAATGAGCAACGAACAGGTACCGAATTAACTTTTTTTGAATTGAATGATGGCCAAGATCAATCCTTTGGGACAAATACGATTGAACGAACTATTTTAAAAGTACCAACGCGCGCCTCTTTGGATTTTTGGGCAGAACGTCTTGAGCAAGCGGGTATCTGCCACTATGGTGTGGAAACATTTAACCAACACCCAATTTTGCGTTTTGAAGCGCCCGATAATACGCAAATGGCGCTTGTTCCGTTACGTGAATTTGAAAATGCGGAAGATTATTTTCCAGCTGAGCATGCTGAAATTCCAGTAGAACATGCAATTTTAGGCATTGATGCAATTCAATTACGCGTCCAATATGCCGCAGCTACCAAACAACCTTTAGTGGATTATTTACATTGGCATGAAAAAGAAACAGTACCTTTTTTTGAAACTGCACATGAAGTAACCGTTCTGGAAAATCATCATCCACAGTTTTATCAAGAGGTGCATATCATTGATGACCGTACCAATCCGCTTGCCATTGAAGGAATTGGTGGCGTTCATCACGTCGCCTTTGGGGTGGAAGATACGCAAGAATTAACGCAAGTTGATAGCCTGTTAGAGGAAAAGAATTTTACAAACTCAGGAATTAAAGACCGCGAATTTTTCAAATCATTGTATTTTAGAGAACCGAACCACTTGTTATTTGAAGTAGCCACACAAAAAGGCCTGCTAGATGCCGAAGCCTATGAAAATCAAAGCTCAAACTTTGATGAAATCCCCCTTTATTTGCCTCACTTTTTGGCAGATCAAAGAGAACGAATCGAAGCGATTTTAGCACAACAACGCCATGAGTAAACAAAAATAGCGGTTAGGACCGCTATTTTTGTTTTTTAATATCCTATTATTGCCCTTTTTTGAAAAAAAGGAGTACACTAATAGTAGATGAACTGCGCAAGGAGGTGAGTACATGTTATCTAAGGAAGAAGTTCTACACTTATTGAACGAAGCAAAAAAAGAAGTCGATCGTTTAGAAACAAACCGCCAAGAAGATTTAGGTAATTCAATCAACTATATTGAAAATGAATTACAGCTCCAACGTGTCTTATCTCAAGTGGAAGCTTATGAAAAAGTACTTGGTTAATTGATTACGCATTAAATGAGAGAGGAGCAACCAGATTCAGGTGAATGAATCTGGTTGCTCCTCTCTCATTTTTTACTAGACTAATTCGTAAGCAAGTTCTCGTGCAATAATTTTTGCGGTTATTTCAGCGATTTCTCCAGTAAAGCCAATGCATTGTTCCATATGCTCAGGTGAACCCATCGTCATTTTACTTGTCAAAATACTGCAGCAAACCACTCGATGCTTTTGTCGAAAACTTTGATGCAATTCGTTGGCTAAAGCCATCGTTTTATTTACTTGTTCTCCTTTGGCTTCTGTCCGACCAAAAAAGTAGCCCAGACACATAACCCCGCCTGAAAGAGCACCACAAATACACTTCGCTCCTCCAACACCTACAGGAAACCCAGAAGCCATGGCCACAGCTTCAATGGGAATCTCCGCATCGAAGTGTTGCCGAATGGTCGCCACAATCGCTTCCGAGCAATAAAAATCACCGTTACGATAATAGGCTTCCGCTTCTTCCCTGATTGCTTGTAAACAAATTCTCTTTTTCAAAATGCCCTCCATTCTGTATCCGCTTTCACTTTATGAATAAAAGGACGCCAAGCATCCCTTTATTTTATAGATTTTCTGCAGAGGTAAATACTTCTGACACATCATCATCGTCTTCTAACTTGTCAACCAAGCGCTCTAATTGCGCTTTTTGTTCCTCGTTCAAGGTTAGTAAGGTTTGCGGAACCATTGTTAATTCAGCTTGTGCTAATGAATAACCTGCTTGTTCTAAAGCATCGCGAACCGCTGTAAAATCTTCTGGTGCTGTGTAAATTTCAAATACTTCTGGTGATGTTTCTAAATCCTCGCCGCCTGCTTCCAAAACGACTTCTAGCATGTCGTCTTCCTCAATTGCATGATCTTCTCTCTTAATGACAATATAGCCTTTACGATCAAACATATAATTCACCGAACCCGTTTCACCTAAAGAGCCACCATTTCGAGTAAACGCGACGCGAACATTGGTGGCCGTTCGGTTGCGGTTATCTGTTAGTGCATGAACTAAAACTGCCACGCCACCTGGCCCGTATCCTTCATAAGTTACCTCGTCATAATGTTCCCCTTCACCAGCACTACTGGCTTTTTTTATGGCGCGAGCAATATTATCATTGGGCATATTGGCTGACTTAGCTTTATCGACTGCTAAACGTAAAGCAGGATTCATTGCGGGGTCAGGGCCACCTGCTTTTGCCGCCATATAGATTTCCCTTGAAACTTTTTGGAAAATTTTCCCACGTTTGGCATCTTGCGCATTTTTACGCCCTTGAATGTTGCTCCATTTGCTGTGTCCTGACATCCTTGATTCCTCCTGACTTTTCGTTACTATTCTCCTTTATTCTACTCTTCTTTTCAGTTAGGAACAAGCGCTACCAAAAAAAGACCCTCGCTTACCCACCGTTCTGACGAATAAACGAAGCTCTTCTAAATTAGCGTCTTCTTTTTTTATTTTTCTTCAAACCATGAACCACCAAACAAATAACGATGGCTGTCAAAGCACCCATGGCATCCAACATAACATCTTGAAAAAGAGGGGTCCTTCCGCCTGTGATCATTTGATGAAATTCATCTAAACCTGCATAGCCAGTAGCAGCTAGCCAGGAAACAACAGCTGTTAAAAACAGGCCTTTGATTCTTGGCACTAATCCAATAAACCAACTACCACCTAATAGAAAATACGTACCAAAATGGGCTCCCTTACGAATAAAAAATTCAACAAATTTACTATAACCACTAGCTTGAATGCTCACTTCACTGCCAGCATATTGAAAAGAAATATTTTTTAATTGTTCTTCAAAAGGATGACTGCTCAGAAGTTTATCTAAAAGACCAACTTGTGATTGCTGTTCATACGTCTGTGATGAACTGAAAAATAAAATGGCCATAATAACAAACGCAATGACTAAATATAAATTACTGTCTTTCAAATAATTTTTCATATAATCCTCTTTTCTTGGTTTCAAGTTGCCCCGTGACTGCCACGGAAAATTCTTTTTTATTATAGTCGGTTTCGAGGGAAAAAGAAACAACTTCTCTTAGGTCTTATGATATACTGAAAAGAAAAAAATGAAAGAAGGATTGGATATGACCTATTCTATTACATGGGATTTAGACAGTATTTTCCCCAATGGGAGCGAGTCCACAGAACTTAGCCAACGAATGACTCAATTAACCGAACAGACAAAAGAGTACCATCAATTAATCACAAAATGGACACCAGAAAGTGCCCAAGGCAAAGAACAATTTGCTGAAATCTTAACGTTACAAGGGAAAATCTCAAATGGCTTTTCACAATGTAATAGTTTTTTAACTGCTTTAATTTCTGCTAATACTAATGATACCAAGGCCAAAATTTTATCAGGCGATTTATACAATCTGTTGCCAGCGATTCAATTAGCTGAAACCATTTTTACTAAAAAAATCACCGAGATTTCAGCAGAACATTGGCAAGACCTGTTAGCCGAAGAACCGTTTAAAACAATGGCTTTTCGCTTAAATGAATTACGACGTGATGGAAAAAAACTGCTTTCCGAACAAGAAGAAAATATCATCAATACGCTTTCTCTAGATGGGTTAAATGCTTGGAGTACACATTACGATACGATTGTTGCTTCCATTGTGATTCCTTTTGAAGAAAAAGATGGCTCTGTGACAGAACTATCTGCAGGCCAAGCCTTTAACCGCATGATGGGAGATCCTGACAAAGAGGTTCGTCAACGTTTGTTTACAGCCTGGGAGAAAGCTTGGAGTGGCAAAGCTTCAATTTTAGCAGACACCCTAAATCACTTGGATGGGTTCCGTTTATCTGATTACAAATTGCATGGCACTACAGATTATTTAGAAAATCCCTTAAACTATAATCGAATGAGTCAAGAAACATTAACGGTTATGTGGGAAACCATCCAAAAAAATAAACAACCATTCGTCGACTTTCTAACGCGCAAAGCGCAATTATTCGGTAAAGAAAAAATGGATTGGCAAGACCAAGATGCACCAATTATTTTAGGTGATTTAGAAGAAAAAACGTATTCCTTTGATCAAGCCGCTGCCTTTATTTTAGAAAATTTCCGTAAATTCAGTCCGAAAATGGCCGATTTTGCCCAAATGGCTTTTGAAAAAAGTTGGATTGAAGCTGAAGATCGTCCAGGCAAACGTCCTGGGGGGTATTGTACAGAATTACCTGAAACACAAGAGTCGCGGATTTTCATGACCTTTGGCAATTCAATCAACGAAGTAGCTACTTTAGCCCATGAATTAGGTCACGCTTTCCATAGTAGCGTGATGTGGGATTTACCTTCATTGAATCGAGAGTATGCCATGAACGTAGCAGAAACAGCTAGTACCTTTGCAGAATTGATTGTTGCTGACGCCACCTTAAAAGAGGCCAAATCAGATGTTGAAAAGATTAACCTTTTAGACACAAAAATGCAAAATGCCATTGCCATGTTTATGAACATTCATGCGCGTTTTATCTTTGAAAATAATTTTTATCAAGCGCGCCAAAAAGGTTTAGTAGCGGAAGAAGATATTACTGAATTAATGTTAGCGGCGCAAAAAGAAAGCTACAAAGATAGTCTTGGCAGTTATCATCCTCATTTCTGGGCGAGCAAATTGCACTTCTTTATTGATGATGTGCCTTTCTATAATTTCCCATATACTTTTGGCTATCTATTCAGCATGGGTATCTATGCGTATGCCAATCAACAAGGCAGCTCTTTTGAAGACCAATACATTGCGTTATTAAGAGACACTGCTTCGATGACAAGCGAAGAATTAGCGAAAAAACATTTAAATGTTGACTTAACAAAACCTGATTTCTGGCAAGCCGGCATTGATCAAGTCCTAAAAGATGTGGAACAATTCATGACTTTAACTGAAAACTATGTAAACTAAGCAAAAAAGAAGCAGTAACCAACATCAGGTTACTGCTTCTCTTTTTTTCAAATAGTTTCGATACGCAAGGTAGCCCACAAGCATTAGTCCAAACGTAACAAATTCAACTACTGGCATGGCTAACCAAACACCGGTTAATCCTAGTAATTTCACCAAAATAAATAAAACTGGCACAATTAAAAAGAACCCACGCAAAGAGGAAATCATTAGCGCCATTTTCGGTTTACGAACTGCCGAAAAGTAATAAATCCCCATAAAATTCAATCCTGTAAACAAGAAGGAAATCGCATATAAGCGGATGGCTGTCCTAGCAATTTGCGCCAACTGGTCGTTCCCTTCGCTATTAAAGACCTCAATAATTTGTCCCGTAAACACTTGACTGATTAAAAAGAACAGGAAGCCGGCGACCAAGTACGTAATAAAGCTAAGTTTAACAAATTTACGCAACACCTTCGTTTCCCCTAAACCATAGTATCGGCTGAGTAATGGTTGCGCCCCTTGCCCAATCCCTGTAAAAATGGCAATCACAATAATATTGAGATTGGCAACAATCGCATAAGCTGAAATCGCCACATGACCAACTAAGTTTAACAAAACAATATTAAATAAAAACATGACAAAGGCCGAAGAAAATTCATTTAAAAAGGAGGAAAAACCAATCGACATAATTTCTCGAACATCCTGAAATTTCACTTTAAACTTTTCAAAACGCAAAACTCGTTGCGGCGACCACTTATGCAACGTAATCAGGATTAAGCTTGTTAACGGTGACATCACCGTTGCAATGGCCGCACCTGCCATGCCCCACCCAAATTGATAAATAAAGACATAATCCAAAATAATATTGACAATTCCCCCACTGACAAAAGCAATCGTTGCCAAACGAGGATTATGGTCATTTCTTAAAAAAGTAATCAGGCAATTGTTTAAAATAAATAATAATGAACAGCTAAGGTAAATCATATAATATTCCTTCGCCAAACCAAACAAGACACCGGTCCCCTGAAGTCCCCGAATAATTTGATCGGAAAAAATCAAGCTCGCTAAAGTAAAGAGACTCCCTATAACGAAAACTAACCCAATCGTTAAACTAAAATACTGATTAGCTTTTTTGATTTCTTTTTGCGCAACCGTGGTCGAAAATAACGTAGCGCCGCCAACCCCAAACATCCAACCTAATCCATTAATAATATTAACGAGTGGTAAGACAATGTTAAGCCCCGCCAACGCCTCAGTGCCGATCCCATTTGCAATGAAAAATGTGTCCGCCAAAATAAAAATTGATTGCGCCGCCATACTTAAAATTCCTAACAGAACATTTTTATAAAACAACGCAGTAAAATGGTTTTGCTGTGTTTGCTCCATACCCAAATCTCCTTCTAACAAAAAAAGGACTCATTCTTTTTGCTTCAAGGCTTACGCAAAAATCAGAATCCTTCAATTATTCAACCCAGCGATTAAATAATCTGTCTATTTATTGATACTTCTAGGGTAGCATTCTCTCTTCGAAAAAACAACCATCCTTCTATTTTTCTCATTTTAAACTTTCTTAAGCAGTTGCAGTTGTTTTTGAACCACTTGCCAATCTTCTTTCACGACTTCTTTTAAACGATAATTATAAAAGACAGCCGCTGGATGGAAGAGTGGAATGATTTGATAGGTTTTCTGCGTCCAATGATAGTTTTGTGATTGCTCATCAAATGTTTGAATGGGCGACTGAATGACCGTTCCGTGCACTGCAGTGATTGTTGGCTTTGGTCCTAAAAGTCGTTGCAACCCAATATTCCCCAGTGTCAAAATTAGTTCAGGTTGGCAAACAGCGATTTCCCAATCAAGCAAAGGCGCAAAAATTTTGATTTCTTCTTTGGTTGGCGTTCGATTAGGAAATTTGGTTACTCTTTCTCCCGTTTTTGCAATCTGCTTCGTTTTCACAGAAAAAGGTCGACTCCTAACCGCACTGGTGATATACACCGTTTCACGACTTAAGCCAACTTGTTGTAATTGTTCCATCAACAATTGACCTGAACGCCCTATAAATGGTACGTTTTCTTTAATTTCTTCTTTTCCAGGGGCTTCCCCAATCAGCATCACTTTTGGCTGTTGCGGACCTTGCCCTTCCACAAAACCTTCTAATGGTAAGTCTTTCGCTTTAGCTAAAACTGCTTGTTTCAGATGTTCAGGATAGTGCATTTACCATCACGCCTCTCTTCTGGTGTTCTTCCTTTGCTATATTGATTATAAATAAGGCCCAAAAGAAACTCAAAAAAGGAGCCTACTCATTTAGGAGCTGGTTTTTCTACACACAAAGCTTTGTCTTTAGCTAGATAAAAAGGCCGTAAGTAACCAACTAAATTAGACATTGGTAAAACCTCCGTTGGTAAGTCAATCTTCAATGTCTCCTTTAAATAGGCTTTGCGTGTCGCAATCCGTTGCCACATGTCTGGATAAGTTTGCTGAATCTCTTTTTGCAATGTTTCATCAGCCAAAGCCACACATTCTTCTGCACTCACCCCTGTATAACCAGGTACAGAAGGAATAATATCCACTTGAAAGAGCATGCCACTTTCCAAGCGAATGGCTGAATCTGGATAAATAGGCGACGACATCCATTCATCATCCGAAACTAAATGCCCAGGATTCAAATGCCAGTGATAGATTTCTTTTGGTAACTGTTCTTCAATTGCTTGGTACATTTCTCGTCCTAATAGTCCGATTCGAATGGTTTCAAGCCAGTGAACGACAGCTTGAAAATAGGGTTTTGCTACGCGCTCTAAATAATCACGTTGCGCTTCTGGCAATTGCTGCTCGTTTTCAATAACAAAACCTGTTCGGCTAGACAAGCCGCCTTTGTAGCCTGTAGTTAATGATAAGGCATCACCTAACTGAATTTCTTTGGCAGTCGGATACATGTTTGCATATTCAAAACGTTGACCAGTTGCCGCAATGGTTACTACCGTCGGCGTTTGACCTTCATCATTTAACAAAGCCCCAATGTCCGTTTCACGCTGTCCTACTTCAATTGCATTTAAAGCCTTTAACATACTGCGAGAAGCCAAATTCGCCCCATATTCATAGTGCGCCAATTCGTTGGCATTATTTGTTGTGCGGGCCCCCTTTGCTCCAATCAATAAGTGGGTCCCATTTAGTAAACGAGCTTCTTTCGGCAGCGCTTTTTTCAGTGCTTCGACAATAAAATGTGGCACATCAAACATAGTAGCAAGTTCTTGCTGTTGTGTTGTAAACATTTTCCAACCAACGATACCTATTTTTTGAGCAGTTTCATCGAGAAGCGTTTCAAAAATCTGCGACAACTTTTGTTCCCCAGCCATTGGTTGATTAGGTAGTGAAAAAGCTGGATAATGAATTAAATCAGCTGAGATGCGTGCATGTTGGCACAGTTTTAAATTTTCATTGCCTAAAATAAGTGTCGCCATACCATCCTTATTTAACACAAGAAGTCCTTCTTCAAACCTTGGAATAAAGCCAGTTAAGTATTCAAAATTACTGCCATGCTCTTTGTCTGCATAGAAGACCAATTGATCGAATTTTTCTGTTTCCATTCGTTGTAATACTTTCTGCTTACGCGCCATCATCGTTTCATTCGTCAAATACGTTGGAAAAACATTCTCAAAAACAGTAGGTTCAGCAATATGTGTATAATTAATTTTTCGCTTCATTATTATCCTCCATTATTCATCTGCGACAATCAACGTTACGCCTGCTTGCGCTAACTGCTCGCAAAATTTTTCATCAGGTCGTGTATCTGTCACTAAACAATCAATTTCTGTTAATTCACAAATTTTAAATAAACCCGTTTTGTTTAATTTCGTTTGGTCTGCTAAGGCAATGACTTGTTTGCCTTGTTGAATCATTCGCCGTTTGACTTGACCTTCTTCTTCTGTGTGAATAAATAATCCTTGTTCAGATAACGCAAACACACCTAATAATGTATAGTCGGGGGCAAATTCCCCAACCTTAGCGACTGTTTCTGCCCCAAACAAAAAGAGTTGTTGTTTATGCAGTTGCCCAGGTAATACTGTAATTTTTGTTTGATCCATTTGCGCTAGAAGTAGCGCATGACTGAGAGAGTTCGTGATCGCGTGAATCGGACTATTTTCCATCGCTCGAATAGCTGCTTCCACCGTGGTTGATGAATCAAAAAAAATGGACGCTTGTTTGGGAATATTTGCCCAAACTTTTTGGGCAATCGCTTGTTTTTTCTCTGGATGCTTCACTATTCGTTGAGCATAATCGTAAATAGTTGCTTCAGACTGCACTGAGATAGCGCCACCATGCGTTCTCTTTAAATGTCCTTCCTTTTCTAAACGAATTAAATCTCGCCGAATAGTATCTTTTGAAACGGAGACTTGCTCCGCTAACGCTTCCATGGAAATACTTTTTTGTTCATTCACTATTTTTTGAATCTTGGCTAAACGTTCTTCAATCAACATGCTTCCTCACCTCTTCTAAGTAAAGATAGCATCTTTTGCATTATTTTGCAAACAAATGCAAAACAATGCAAAAAAAGACAAAAAAACTAGTCCTTCATTTTCTAACGAAGGGCTAGTTTGAGAGTGGTTTTAATAGGTAAATTGAATAATCATGCCGCTAGGATCTTCTAACGCAAGTAAATGATCTTTGGCAATAAAATGTAACTTTGCTTCTTCCGCATTGGCTTGGACTATCTCTAAATCTGCCGCAGTTGGTAAACGGAAGGTGTAATTTTCTAAGCCAAATTGATTTTCTTGAATCGTTGGCAGCTGTTTGCCGCTCCATGTATTTGTCCCAATATGATGATGGTACTGACCCGCTGCAAAAAACTTCGCTTGTTGACCAAAGTTAGACTTTAAGCCAAACCCTAAATTTTTATAGAACGTTTCAGTGGTATCTAAATCGGCCACTTTCAAATGAATGTGCCCAATTTTAGAACCTTCGGAAATTCCTAGCCAGTGACCGTCAGCTTCTGCAGCTAAACTATCACCGTCTAATTCTTCTGTCACACCGATAATTTCACCATTTGGACGAATATCCCAGACTTCTTCTGGTTTATCCCAATAAATTTCGATGCCATTATTTTCTGGATCACTTAAGTAAAGGGCTTCACTATAGCCATGATCTGCTGCGCCAATTTGCACATTTTCCTGCAAAAGCCACAGCAACATATTGCCTAAATCTTTGCGGGTTGGTAGCAGGAAAGCAATATGGTACAAGCCAGTGGTACCCTGATTTTCTTCCCCAGCTGTTAGTTCTTTTAAGACAAGAATTGCATCGTTGGTGCCTTGTGGCGCTAGCCAAGCACGTCCCTCTCCTTGTTTTAAAAGTTTTAAGCCAATTGTTTTCGTATAAAAGTTTACCATTTTATCTAAATCAGCCACTTTCAAAGTGACTTGTTGAATCCCAATATTACTTGGTAATGCTTGAACCATTTGCTTTCACTCCTCTCCTCTTCGTTTTACTAAAGCAATGATTTAGTTGAATTCTTTAAAACGAGCACTATCTTCCATGTATTCTTTTTCGCCAGCTGGCGCTTCAATGGAACCAATGACCATTTGTGCACGTAAATTCCAGTTTGCAGGAATTGACCATTCTGCAGCAACCGCTTCGTCAATGACTGGGTTGTAGTGTTGTAAGTTTGCGCCGATATTTTCTTGCGCTAAGGCAGTCCAAACGTTCGCTTGTGTTAAACCAGTTGCTTGTTCAGACCAAACAGGAAAGTTATCCGCATATAATGGGAAGCTATCTTGTAAGTTTTTCACGATATCTGTATCTTCAAAGAATAAAATTGTGCCCGCACCAGCTGCAAAACCTTGTAATTTAGCTTGTGTGTTTGGAAATGCTTCTGCTGGAGTTAATGGTTTTAAGGCATCTTCAGTCATTGCCCATAATTTTTTGTGAGCATCGCCGAATAAGAACACAACGCGTTGTGTTTGAGAGTTAAAAGCTGTTGGACTTTCTCTAACAACTTCTTTTACTAAAGCAGTTACTTCTTCTTTTGAAATTGGTAAGTTTTCTCCTAAAGCATAGATTGAACGACGGTTTTTCATCATTTCAGTAAATTTTGACATAATATGTTCATCCTTTCGAATTTCCTCAGTAAATTCATTTAATTTTGTTTACATGCTTACTATACTACCTTACTAAAAGTAAGTAAAGTTTTTTGTCTTACTTTTTGTAAGTTTTTTTATTTTTTAGTGAAAAACCTTATTCTACCAAAGAAAAAACAACCAGCTTTTTTCTAAGAAAAAGAAAAATCTGGTTGTCGATTAATAAATGTAGAAGTCAATTGAATCGTTTTCGGCCGTTTTTCTTGAAATAAGTGTGTGGCTTTTTCCCCTAACTCCATTAATGGATGACAGATTGTTGAAAAATTTAAAATTTCACTTAATAAAGTTTGCTCCTGTCCCACTAAAAAGAGTGGTCTTTCAATAACGGCTTGAATCCCTGCGGCAATTTCATCACCGTTGGTCACAACCGCTTGGAGCGTTGGATCTTGCCCACAGTGACGTCCTACTTCACACCCATCTTCATAGGTTAAACAGTCCTTAAATAACCGATTTTCAGGAATCGCTCCATAAATTTCCTGATATGCGTCAACTAAATAGCGTGCGCTTGTACTTTTTTCTGGTGCACGGTTAATCGTAATTGCCACTTCACTACATCCTTGTTGTTTCAACGCTTGGAAGACCCGCCGATAAACGGTTAAACGATCGATATAGATACTAGCATAACTAGGGTCTTCTATTTTTTCACAAAAAACAACTTGCTCTTTATACGGAGCAAACACACTTAAAGGATTTGCCTTTGACAAAACAATCATGCCATCAAACGCACCCGTGGCCATTTTTTCCAAGTAACTTTTTTCAACTTCTTTATCATAATCCGTTGGTAATAAACTGACCATCATCCCTTGTTGAAATGCTTGGTGGATAATCCCACTTAAAATAGCATCAAAATAAGGTTGATTCGTATAAGGAACCATGACACCTAATGTATTACTTTTCCCAAAGCTAAGATTTCTCGCTAATATATTGGGCTTATAGCCCAACTCATCGATAATTGCTTGGATTTTCAGTCGTTTTTCTTCAGAAACATACGGATGATGATTAATCACACGCGAAACAGTCGTAACTGAAGATCCTGAAAGGCGCGCAATTTCTCGAATTGTTGTCATACTTTCACCTCATTCCTTTACAAAATTGAGTTAAATAAGGCACAATCCCTGTCCCGTAATCAACAAAACGATAAAAGGTCTCCTGCCAAGCAAAAGAAATTTCCTGAATATCCTCCTGCTGTGTCAAGTGCCACTCCGTTATCTGATGGTACGGAATTTCTTGATGCCAAATCTTATAGTATTTTTTGGGACTATTTAACTGCAGACTTTTGGCCGTCGTAGTCACCGAGACAAAATAGTAATCCATACCAAGTCTATCGCTTATCTCCACTATAACATTCATTTTCATGCCCTCCAATATTTTGATACACATAGCTTACCTTATGAAACGCGTACCAGAGCAAGAGGAAAAATAAAAAAAAGTGAGACCATGTTATACTAGATGTATCATATAAAAGCAAAGGATGAGTGCAATGGAAACTGTTACAGTAGCAACAAAAAGCGACTTACTAACAAATTTGAACAAGCAAACTCTTTTATAACTTTTAAGATAATCAGCTGAACAAAAGTAGCTCCTTCGGAAATAAGCTGAAATTCCTCGAAAGTCAAAAAGCAACTTTCAAAAATTTCTTCTTATTTCTTGGAGCTAAACACTTTTGTCTCAGCCTCGGGGGCACTTGCACAAGAAATTTACCACTTAAAAAAACAACAATTAACCGAAACGGAAGAAATGGGCTTTTTAGTGGGCAGCCAAGGTGCTGGCTCATTTTTAACCTATTTAATCGAGAAGTTATCCTATATAAATTCGGAGCTATCGCCAGAAGAACAAAAAATTGAACATGCGATTTTGCGTTTGTATGTTATAAAAAAATTAACTCCAGAAACTACTTTATTACGTCTAAAACAGTTAGATTATTAAAATTTTATTTAATCAAGATAGACCAATTCCCCGCGTACAACGAGTCCATTTCATTAATCACTTGATATAATTACCTTTATTCAAGTTCCCACCATTGTCATTATCGATTAACCAATGGTATATTAGAAGTAACAGATAAGTCATTTTATTTGAAAAAGTGTTTGGGAAATGTTTGGGGAGGAATGTTTATGTGTCAACCGCAGGAAAAAAAGAAAGAAATTTCTGTTGCTAAGTTACGTTATCGTTTTGAAGTACCAATGATTATCATTGGTTTTGTTTTATTGTTTTTCGCATTGGGGTTAGTTGCCTTATTGATATTGAGTGATTTGCCGATTCCTGACTGGTTATTAATTGTCTTAATTGCACCAATTGCGCCAGTCATTGCTTTTTTTACCATTCGTTATATGTACATGGACACTGCTTCTAACGGAGTGGAAATTACAGAAAATCAGTTACCAGAAATTTATTCCTTGTATATTGATTTGGCAAAAGAAATGGGCTTTGGCACTAAAAAATTAAGGATGCCACGTCTTTATTTAATCAACGGGAATGGTGTCTTAAACGCTTTTGCGGCAAAATGCTCTTTACACAGACGCTATGTTGTCATTCACAGTGATTTGTTGGACATCGCGTACAATACAGGCGATTTTTCGCTGATTCGCTTTATTTTGGCACACGAGCTAGGACACCATAAATGTGGACACACTAATTTATGGCGGCTAATGTTATCCATTATTTTGAAACCAGTTGCGTTAGATAAAAGTTTTACAAGAACGCAAGAATATACCGCTGATCGCGCAGGTTTATACTACGCAGAAGAAGGTGCTTTAAGCATGATTTATTTATTTTCAGGAAAATACATGGGCAGTCGTGTGGATTTAGAAGAATACTTTCACAGTATTGATTTACATGATGATACCATCTGGCTTAAGTTGAGTAACTTCTTATCCGATCATCCTGTTGGCTTCCGTCGAATGCAAACATTGAAAAAAGCCAAAGATACTGGCAATTGGGACGTTCATGGAAAATTTTTCTAGCAAGAGCCAACCATCATTAAATAAACGTGCTGGGACAAAAGATTCTTTAACTTTTGTCCCAGCACGTTTATTAATCCACCAATAAATGAACAAATTCTTCTTTGGTGATATTTACAAAGTAGTCTTCAAAGTTAAACGCTGCTAATGCTTGCCAAATTGATGAATACTGATAGTCCACACCTAATAAAGCTGCAACGATTTCCGCTGTTTCTTTTTTGGCAAAGTAATCACCATAAATCGTTAACTCAATTATTTTACCTTTTTCAACAGTCAAACGTGCATCCACAATGCCGCCTTTAAACTTTTCTTCTTTTTTGATCGTAAATTTAGGCGCTTCACCAAAAATCCAAGCTTCATTGCCATACACTTCAGCGACCAATTTCCTAATTTCCTGCTGATCTGCTTTGGTTAGGACATATTCTTTCTCCGCAATTTCAGTTAGAGATTCGACATCAAAGAGCTCCATCAGTAAACGATTGCGAAATTCCTCGATGGTTAATTGTTGATATTTTTCGTCTAAGTACGGCCGTAAATTGGTTACGCGTCCCCGAACAGATTTTGTCCCTTTTGATTCAATTTTTTTCTTAGAAACAGTTAAGACACGTTGAACTTCTGCCAAATCAACATCATACATCAAGGTACCATGAGTATACATCTTCCCCTTTTTTGTATACATGGCATTGCCAGAAAATTTTTTCCCATCAATTAATAAATCATTGCGACCGCTAATCTCGGCCCCCGTTGCGCCCATTTTATGTAATGCTTCAATAATTGGTTTAGTGAACGCTTTAAAATCCCCAAAAGCTTGATGTCCTTCCTGAACAACAAAACTAAAGCTGACATTCCCGAGATCATCATAAACAGCACCACCGCCCGATAAACGGCGAGTAATAACGATTCCCTTCTCTCTAGCATAAGCTAAGTCAATTTCTTCATAAGCATTTTGATTTCGGCCTAAAATAACACAGGGTTCCTGAATATAAAACAACACTAAGGGCTCTTCAAAAGAGAGAGTGTTTAATAGATAATCTTCCGTTGCTAAATTTTCACGAATATCTCGTGACTGCATTATGACATAACGCATAAGGTCGCCCCACTTCTTTTTCTTCTAGTGTATCACTTTCTTTCAAAATTGGTTCACTAAACGTCTTCTCTGGCCATTCTCAAAAGAGGATGATCAACAAAAAAAGAACGTGGGACAACAATCACTTTGGATGTTTGTTCCACGCTCAAAATCTAATAAACAGCAGTTACAGAACTGTTTAGCTTTTTAATCTAACCAAGTTACTACTTCTGAAACATCTCGTCGGACTGTTTCAAAGCCGGGTGTTTGAGCTTTGCCAATCGGAATAATCAGTCCGTTCACTAAATGATCCTCAATATTAAATAACTTGCGAACAGCTTCTGTTTCAAAACCAGACATCGCCACAGTATCATAGCCTCGATCTTTTGCAGAAAGCATCAGCTGCATCGCAACTAAGCCTTGGTCTAACATTAGCCACTCTCTTTTTTGTTCTTCGCTAACATCATAGTACCAAGAAACATTTTCATTAATTCCTTGACGAATTTCTTCCGTCATCGTTCCTTGTGCGACAGCTTTAGCACTGATTTCATCTGCATTGGCCACTGTATAAGCAGTCAAATCACCTAATAAAATAATCACCGCCGCTGCCCCTTTAACTGCTGGTTGTTGCATCGAAACTTCGTAAAGGGCCTCTTTTTGTTCTTTTTCTGTGACAATTAAAAAACGCCATGAATTTAAATTGGTACTATTTGGCGCGAACATCGCTTCCTCAATTATGGCCATTAATTCCTCTTTAGGAATCTCAACATCTGGCATAAAATCCCGAACTGAGCGGCGGCTGCGAACAACATCTTGATACATCATATTTCTTCTTCCTTCCTCTTGCCTTACTTGACATAGTTATTATTACTCACTATGATGGAGAAAAAAAGTACGCACTTTTTATTCACCTAGGAAGAAAAAAGTAACCATTACGTGTCACAAGGAGAAACTATGACAACTGATAAACAAACCAGTATCAACTTAGCCCTTTCCACCATTAACGGCAAATGGAAATTATCATTAATGGATGAATTATTCCAAGGAACCAAGCGCAACGGTGAATTGATGCGTGCGCTCGACGGAATCACTCAGCGCGTCCTGACAGATCGCTTGAGAGAAATGGAAAAAGATGGCCTAGTCCATCGAGAATCCTTTAACGAACTACCCCCGCGTGTGGAATATACGCTCACTCCGGAAGGATATGCTCTTTACGATGCCCTCTCTTCACTTTGCCATTGGGGCGAAACATTTGCACAAAAAAAGGCGAGACTTAACAAATAAGTCTCGTCTTTTTTTATCTATTTTGGGTATTATGGGTAAACTTAAGATATTTTTGAAGTCCTTCTTGAATTGAATAAACGGGCGAAAAACCTAAGCCTTTCAAAGCAGAACTATCTGAAAGAGAATATTTTATATCGCCATCTCGTTCCTTTTGATAAGAAACTGGCAAAGAAAGTCCCACTAATTGGTTCATTTCTTCAATTAATTGATTAAGGGAAATGGCAACTTCGGTACCCACATTATAAACATGTCCCAACGCTTCACTTTTGGTTGCTACTAAATTTAATGCAGTTAGGACATCCTCAATGTAGATAAAGTCACGTGTTTGCTGACCGTCTCCAAATATTTGAAATTGGCTCGCTTGCCCTTGCTCTAATTGGATATAACGATCCATCAAAATGGACAGGACACCAGAATAGGGTGAAGCAGGATTTTGATTGGGACCATAGACGTTAAAGAAGCGAACTGCACTCGTGGGTACCCCATGTAAATGGTATTCATTGAGAACATAACGTTCAGCAGCAAACTTATCAATAGCATAGGGACTCAAAGGGCAAATCATCGAAGTTTCTCTTTTAGGCAACGTTGGCTCTACACCGTAAACGGCTGCCGACGAAGCAAAAACAAAACGTTTGAGCTCTTTTTGATATTTTTTTATTGATTCCAATATTTTCAATACACTTAAAAAATTGACCTCGTGGGTCTCTAGAGGCTGTGCCACAGAACTTGCCACGCTTGCCACGGCCGCAAGATGAAAGATATACTCAAACGAATGCTTTGAAAGTACTTCGTCCAATAATTGCTGATCCGTCACACTTCCTTTAATAAAAACCAACTGCTCAGTTTGTTGCAAATTTGACACTCGCCCCATGGACAAATCATCAATCACAAAAACTTGATACTGTTGACTATAAAAATTAGCCAAATTAGAACCAATAAAGCCAGCTCCTCCAGTAATTAATAGTTTCTTCACCTCTTTGCTTCCTCTCTTTTTTTTAATTTAATTCCACTTTTTTCGTGTTATTTTCTCTTTGGAATAAAAAAATGCAATATCGAATGAACACATAACTTACAATAGCCACAGCTAATAAAAGTTCAAAAGTAGACAAAATATTTAACAGACTCGTTAGGCCTACCTTTTCTGCAAATAAAGGTTTAACTTTGACTAATGCTGTCGCAGAAATTACTAATGGGAATGTAAAGGCAGCATAACTTGGATAGAATGTCACTTGCATAATTTTATATAGATTCACTACTACAATCCCATAAATACATTGAGATAAAATTAGCAAGAAAACAACTAATGGCATATACAAATGACCACCCATTGAAATATAGCCAGCTAAACATAACGAACCTGGCGCTGTCATAATCGTCAATAAAGGAATGGTCGATTCAGGCATTTCTTTCGACTTCGTAATTCTCTTGATTAAAATTGGTAACAAGAGTAAATAAAAGAACAACGCTACCCAAAAAACAATTTTTCCCAACTCATTGATAAACAATTGAGAAGTATTAGGAATAACGCCAATGCCGACAAACGTAATAAACCAGCTTGGATAAATATGTTCCAGTTCGATTTTTGTTGGAAAAATATGCACCGCTACAAAATAAATCATTAAAATAAAATGTAAAATCACTGCGCCAATCCACAACACGTTAATCCAAGCAGCATTGGTAAATATCCGATCTAAGAAAACACAGATAACCATTAAAGCCATTGTAAATGTTGGTGATACCGAAGCAATAATTGGATCATCTAAGGTGCTTAATGCATGTTTCATTGTAAAAATAATTTTTAAAATAACTAAAATCATTAAGAGACTGCCAAGTACACAATAAATGGTCCCAATTGTTGCATATCCCAAGGAATAAAGTAAATTCCCCAAAGAAACCATCCCTAAAATTAGTCCGCAAATGGGAATCGGGACTTTCCGCAAGAATTTTTTCGCACTTTCTACCATTATGTAGTCACACTCCGTCTTTATTTATTATTATTGATATTAATCAAAAGTATGTTATTATACTAAATGAAATATTTATATTTGTAAAATAAATATTTGCAATACCAACTATTAAGATAGTAAATAGAAAGAGGCGATTTTATGTTCGAATGGATCAAAACATTTATTGCTGTGTATGAAACCAAAAATTTTAGTACGGCGGCCAAACAATTGTATATTTCTCAGCCAACTGTTTCTTTGCAAATCAAGAAATTAGAGCAACACTTTTCGATCAAGCTGTTCTATCGTAATGGAAAACAATCGGTTATTCCTACCAAAGAAGCTGATTTTTTATATCCAAAAATGCTCTCGATTATTGAAAGCTTAACTACTTCTTTTGCGCAAGCTGCAGAAAAAGAGAATTTTAAAGAAGACTGCATTATAGCCTCTTCAAATACAGTTGCTATTTATTTACTGCCAGATATTATGGAGAGTTTGGTTACCGCTTTTCCACTCATCAACTTTTCGATTCAACTGATGAATTCAAACGAAGTCGTGGATATGGTTCAAAATAATCATGCCCACATTGGACTAATTGAAAAACCCATTGAAACCAAAAATCTACACAAAGAAATTGTTTATGAAGATCAACTAGTTCTAGCAGGAGATGCCGCTTCAAAATTTTGGCTCTTAAGAGAAAAGAACTCTGGCTTACGTTTTTTCAATGAGCTTTATCTCAACGAACACAGCATCAACTTACCAATTATCGAATTAAACAACAACGAAGTCCTGTTACAATTGCTAAAAAATAACATTGGGCAATCAATTGTTTCTCGATTATCTATTTCCGATGAGATCCCTTGGCAACCAATTGATCAGTCCTTTGCTTCTCGAAAAATTTTCATTGTCCAGACCGATCACCATGCCAATACTTCCTTCTCTGAAGTTTATAACCGAATCGTTGAAAAAATTCGTGAACGACAAACCTAAAAAACAGGAGAACGACTTAGCTTTCGCTAAATCGTTTTCCTGTTTTTTATTTATCAGTTTCCTCTACCAATTCAAATTCAAAAGGTTCTAACTCAAATAGTTGGTGTAAAATTTGCTGGGTTTCTTGGAACACTTGTTGTGGTTCTTTAGACAAAAGAGTGCTTTGAATGGTCTGTTTTTTTGATTGAAAAAGAATTCTCGTTTCCTCTTCCTTAAATACAACTTGATGAGTTTCCCTTTCAAACATCGTATATTCTTCGAACATTTCCATAACTAATTTTTGACGAAACCCTTCTTTGAGTGCTAATAAGGTTACTAAATCTGCAACGGTTAGCGTTTCTAACGCAATTGTTTCATCTTCTACATGAACAAGATAATTCGTACACTTCACATTCGGACAGGCATTGCAGCCGCCATTAATCAAGTCTGAGGTAGTTGTTATTTTCACCTGTTTCATCTTAATCCTTCTTTCCTACTTTTCGAGAAAAACACAAGGGGTCTCCTCAAAAATATTCAATAAAATATGATTGACTTCTTGAAAGACTTCTTCGTGATTCCGGCATTGTTTTTCCATTACTAAACGCAGATCATTCACAACAAAAGTCAACGTCGTCGCTTGTTGGGAAACATGTATACAACGGTTGCCTTTAACAAAACATTCTGTTTGTTCTTCAATGAATGGTTCTTTTTGATAGCCATATGCTAAAGCGATACATTCCAGAATTTCGTAGATTTCTATTTTTGGAAGTTCATAGCTACAGCTACCGATAACTAGTTGAAAACGGTTCGGCTGTTTTTCATTATTGCTTGCATAATACACTGTTGTCGTTGTCATTTTGCCTCCTTATCTTCTCTATTTTCCTACTCTTATCATAACAAAAAAAGCACGCTTCCCTTATTTAAATTGTTAATAAAGACTATTACAGATTGGTATAACCACACCTGAAAAGTTCGTGATATAATTCACTAAGAAAGAAATATTACAGAAAGAAGAGATGAACGATGAAAGTATTTAACAAAAAAGTCGCAATTATTGGTACTGGTTTTGTTGGCACAAGTATTGCCTATTCCATGATCAACCAAGGGATTGCGAATGAATTAATCTTAGTTGATATTGACAAAGCCAAATCTGAAGGCGAAGCAATTGACTTATTAGATGGTGTGTCTTGGGGTCAAGAAAATGTAAACGTCTGGGCTGGCGACTATCAAGACTGCCAAGATGCCGATATCGTCGTGATTACAGCTGGCGCTAATCAAAAACCTGGGCAAAGTCGTCTAGATTTGGTTTCAATCAATGCAGAAATTATGAAAACAATTGTTAACAATATCATGAAATCTGGTTTTGATGGAATTTTAGTGATTGCCTCAAATCCTGTCGATGTACTGACTTATGTGGCTTGGCAAGCTTCTGGTTTACCTGTTTCAAGAGTAATTGGAACTGGTACAACTTTGGACACAACTCGTTTCCGCAAAGAACTGTCTCAACGTTTAGCGATTGATCCACGCAATGTTCACGGCTATATTATTGGCGAACACGGAGATTCTGAAGTGGCTGTCTGGTCTCATACCATGATTGGTACCAAACCTATTTTAGAAATTGTGGATACGACAGAGCGCTTAACTAGTGACGATTTACCAATCATTTCTGATAAAGTGAAAAATACAGCTTATGAAATTATCGATCGCAAACAAGCGACCTATTATGGGATTGGTATGAGTACTGCACGCATTGTTAAAGCCATTTTAAATAATGAACAAGCTATTTTACCTGTCTCAGCTTACTTAGATGGGCAATATGGGCAACAAGATGTATTTACAGGGATTCCTGCAGTCGTTGGCAATCAAGGTGTGACTGACATTATTGAATTGAATCTGAATGCCGCTGAAAAAGAACTCTTCCAAAAATCAGTGACACAATTAAAACAAGTGATGGCATCGTTACAACCGAACGCTTAGTAATTTTTAACTAAAAATAACACTTCAACTAAATTATTCTCTACCAAAATAGATTCTAATTCCCCTTTATCGTTCTTTTTGGTACCATGAAAGAAGAACTTCAACTAAAGCAGAAATTAGGAGGACAAAAAATGGTAATCCAAGGAGATACGTTAGAAAATAGCGCACGTCGTTTATTGCAAGAACGTGGCGTAACAATGAATGATTTAGCTGAACTTGTGTTATTTTTACAAAAAGATTATATTGATAATTTAACATTAGATACTTGTTTAGAAAGTATTGATGCCGTCTTAACAAAGCGTGAAGTACACAACGCGATTATTACAGGTGTCCAACTGGATATTCTGGCGGAAGAAAACAAGCTACTCTCACCGTTACAAGAAATTTTAACGGAAGATGAAGGGCTTTATGGCATTGATGAAATTATGGCGCTCTCCATTGTAAATGTTTATGGATCTATCGGTTTTACGAACTATGGGTATATCGACAAGGTAAAACCAGGCATTTTAAAAGAGTTAAATGCGCATGATGGCGAACATGTCCACACATTCTTGGATGATATCGTGGGCGCAATTGCGGCTGCGGCAGCCAGTCGGTTGGCTCACTCACAACCAGATTTAAGTGATATTACTAAATAAAAAAACTTGCCTCTTCATTTTTATGAGAAGAGGCAAGTTTTTTATTTGCTGGACTTCTCACAAGCTTTCTACTTAACAGTAATTATTTGCCGTGTTATGTTACAGTCAAGAATAAACAGCTAAAGGAGGTTATCTAGAAATGAAAAAGTTTTTACGCGTATTTTTAATTTTTATTGGGGTATTCTTTCTTGCAAGTTGCGGTTCAAAAATAGAGACAAAAACCTTTGTAGGTTCGCCACAAGATGGGATTGATTCCACCTTAACCTATACGTACCAGGGAGATAAAGTCTTAACGCAAACGGCTAAAAACATTGTTTCTTATGACAAATTGGGGATTACAAAAGAAGAGGCAAAAACAGCGTTGGAACCCATTTCTAAACAATATGAGGACATCAAAGGGCTTGATTACAAACTGACCTATGAGGACAAACAAGCCATCGAAAAATTGACGATTAATTATGAAAAACTTGATTATGATAAAGCAAAAAAAGTGGATGGTATCCAGATTGATGGAGATTCTTCTAAGGGAATTAGCATGAAGAAAAGCCAAGAATTGGTGGAGTCACAAGGTTATACAGAACAAAAATAATAAAAGAAAGCGTGCGACAATGGGCATTGTTGCACGCTTTCTTTTGATTATTTAAATCGATGTTGCCATCTTCACTGCCTGAATTGGGTCAAAATGATGGACAGAGTAAACGACTGTACCGGCTTGCCAAACTACTGAGTTGCGATTATAGTCAGTGGTTCCTGCCACGTTCAGTGTGATTTGACCAACGGTATTCGGTGCTGGTAATGTTTCTTGTTCCAAAATGTTGACAACATTTTTCGCTAAATCATCAGGCGATTCACCATTGATATTTGAGGCCCGTACGACTAAACTCCAATTGCCTTCTTGCCAAGATAAGTAACTAGAACCTGCCGCCCCTTGTTTATACCCAGTAATATTGTAACCTAAATCTACTGGTTGACCGCCATTGTCAATGATTTGGTTCACTGCATTTTTTGCTTCGGCATCAGAGCCATATGTTTTTTTCTCAAAAGAACTAATTGGCGTTAACTGATTAACACGTGCATCATTCACTGGAATCGCTTCTTTTTCTGCATAATATAAAACACGGAAATTGTTTTGATCCGCTTGTGATGTTGTCGCTGCAGTTAAAAAGTTATTCGTTTGACTCGTTAAAATTGCCTGCGGTAAGCCTTGACTAGGAAACATGTTTGCTAGCTGGTTAAGCACTTGGTTGGCTTGGTCATCTGGATTCGCATTTTTCGCTGGTGATTGCTTCTCTGCTGAGCCATTATTTGCCGCTTCCTTCGTAGAAGAAGCTGTTGCTTTCGAATCAGCTGTTGTTGTTCCTGACGGTTTCGCATCACTAGATTTTGTTGCTGCTTTGCTACTTGATTCTTTTGTAGCAGATGCTTTTGTACTCTCGACTGTGGTACTTTCCGCAGCACTGGAACGACTATCCGTATTTTCTGTACTTTTTCCGCCGCCACATGCTGCTAAAGCAAGGGTTAAAAGAAAAGCACTAGAAATAAGCCCTATCTTTTTCATAAGAATTCCTCCTTGTTTTCCCTACCCTTATTGTACCTTAATCATGTGTATCCGTCACTTGTTTGTGTTTCGTTCTAGTTGGTTTAAATAACAGAAAGTGGACGGTAGGATTCGAACCTACACCTCAACATTGAGCAAGAATAAACTACTGTTAGTCTCTATGAGTTTAACACCACGTTCATCCACCTATTTGATTGATCCTTTGTATCATAACTTAGAATAATTAAATTGCCTTTAAGGAGCTTCAAAGATTATATGAAGAATTGTAAAAAATCTGTGACGAAAAAACGATTGAACCAACCAGTAGATACACTGAGGTTCAATCGTAACCAATTGTTTAATTATCTGAAAAAACTCACAATTCAACGTTAGTCCCTGGTGCTTTTTTGTTTTCCCCTTGTTGTTTTTTTAAGAATATCCCCAGAATGACGGTAATAATAGGGCAAAGCAATGGGAAAAAGGCATACGGTAAGTATTCTAGTGCACCAACTTTTAACGTTCCCATAATGAAGGTACCACTAACTCCCCAAGGAATTAACGAGTTGACTGCCGCCCCAGCATCTGCCAAAGTACGAGTTAAATATTTTTTATCAATACCTAAACGAGTAAATGAGGATTTAAATGTTTCCCCTGGTAAAATAATTGACAAATATTGTTCGCCAACTAGTAAGTTAATTCCCACAGAACTTAAGGCAGTTAAAGCGATTAATTTGGCTGGATTATTCACATAGCCTTTAATTTTATCAATTAAAGTAGCCACGATGTTAAACTTAATCAACAAGCCGCCCAAACCTAATGCCAAAATAATCAACGCAGCAGAACCTAACATGCTTTCAATCCCACCACGAGATAAAAGTGTATCAATACTTTGATCCCCTGTATCTGCCACATAACCACTCATTAAGATGGTAGAAACTTTCGCTAAACTTAGGTGATGATCATTTATAAAAGCTAAGATGACCGCCACTGTAGAGCCGACTAATAACGTTGGAATAGCTGGTACCTTTTTCCAAGCGAATAAGAATAAAACCACTACTGGCAACAATGTTATCGGTGAAATCCAGAATCCCTGATGTAACGTTTGGACCATTGCATCAACCGATTGTAAATCCGCTGAACCAGATTGATGTCCCAAGAAGATATAGCCGACAATCGAAATAATAAACGCTGGAATAACAGTGTACATCATGTTTAGTATATGTTCAAAAAGGTTCACGCCACCAATTCCAGCAGCTAAGTTTGTTGTATCAGATAACGGTGAAATGTTGTTCCCCAAAAAGGCACCTGAAACAACTGCACCAGCTGTCATCGCATTGTCGAATCCAAGAATATGTCCAATACCTAGAAAGGCAATCCCCATAGTTGAAACAGTCGTAAAGGAGCTCCCTACCGTCACACCAACTAGTGCACAGACCACAAAAACGGTTGGTAAGAAGAACTTCACTGAGATAATTTTAAAACCATAGACCATAATTGTTGGAATCGTCCCAGACAAGATCCAAGTAGCAACTAAGACACCTATCAACAAGAAAATAATAATCGGAATGATCCCTGGTTTGATCCCTTCCACAATGCCTTCGTGGATCTCATCCCAAGAAAATCCTTTCCATTTGCCATAAAGCAACAACAACATGAATACAAAAAGAATCGGTATGTGAGGGGTTAATTTTTGACCAATAATTAAGTACCCGAGAATCGCTAACAAGGCAATCAAAATGCCTAAACTTTCAGCGAACGAAACAGTGGGTTTCGTTGATTTCATATGAAAACCTCCTTTTATGGAAAGCGAAAACTGAAGCAATAATCGAACTTGCTTCAGTTTCCAAACGACAATTTACTATAGTCATCAGGTGAAGAGGCACTCAGCAAAATAATTGCTAGCCTTTTTATTCACCTAAATCTTCTTTTACTTCCGTTGCCCAACTTGCTTTTTTAAAGCGATTAATGATTAACGGAATCACAAACATAACAATAGTGATTAATGCAACTAAGACTGCATCAGTCACGGTTGTTGTACCTAATGTGGCGAAAATAACAATGATAACACTAAAAATTAACATTGCTGCCACTAAATAAGCTAAGCCATTACCTTTTTTACCAATTCGGTAAGGACGTAGTGTATCTGGTTGAGATTTACGTAATTTAATTAGGGAAATCGCAATCAATACATACACAATACTATAAATAATTGTTGTTGCATTTGTTAAAGTTAAGAATACAGCGTTGACATCATCCATTACCCCATAAAGTAAAGCGAATAATGAGATAACTACAGATTGTGTTAACACAACGTTACGAGAAACGCCATATTTATTTTCGCGATGGAAACCAAATTTTGGTGGCAATAAGCCATCACGAGCAACTTGAATAATTGTTTTTGATGGTCCAGTAACCCAAGCAGATAATTGTAATAACACACCTAAGAAGACCATGAAACTAAAGATATTACCAATAATTGTTGGTAAACCTAAAACGTCACAATAAAGCAAAATTGGTTGTGTAATGTTAGACAATTCCATTTTGCCATTTGGAACAATATTAGCAACAAACATTGCATTAATAACGTTTAATAAAACTAAACCAATTAATGAAATGAAAACGCCTTTTGTATAATTTTTTGTTGCATCTTTCAAACGAGGAATATAAACAGAAGACATTTCAATCCCAACAAAGATAAACGCAATCCCTGCTAGATATTTAAATGTGTCCATATTTTCTAAGTTTGGTAAAACTTTTGACCAAGAGAAGGCACCTAAATAGCCGCCAGGTGTTAAGCCTACTTTAATCATTGAAAGAAGACCTAAAACAAACATAACTAATACTGGGATGTAAACACCTAGCCAAACACCAATATTTCCGCCAACTTTCGCCATGTCAAATTTCAAGTTCAAGATTGTAATAATCCAGTAAATCACTAAGATACAACCTAATACGAACCAATGATTTTCACCTAAGTGAACATTACCAAATGTATTACCTAGCAAAGGGCCTAATGTAGAAGCAACCATTACCATTCCTGGGAACATTTGCACCCATAGTAACCAAGCGACAACAAAACCCCATTTGCTACCTAAGGCAGTTTTAACCCAAAGTTGAGGGCCACCTTCTTGAGGAAGCATCGTAGATAATTCACCAGATATCAATGCGATTGGACCAGCAAAGAATAAGACCGCGAAAATTGTGTAAGAAATTAATGTCCAACCAACAGCAGCAAGTGTTGGGATACTACGTACAGTTGCACACAATGCCATTGTTAAACCGATAAAAGTACCTAATTCAATTTTTTTAACTTGTTGTTTATCCAATTTTGTACACTCCTTATAAGATTTTGGATAAGGAGCATGAATGACTGTTATACGCTGAGTAAAACAGTCATTCGACTGCCTCTTACCCAGACAAAGAATTGGTTAAGAGGTTAGCCGTCTGGTTGATTTATCTCTTGAATAAATCAACCAGACCAACGTTCCCTCGTTCGGTTACCATTTCTTTTTTCCGTTTAAGATTCAATTATTTTACGTCGTAAATTTGTTCTAATTTTTCTTGTAAAGCAGCTTGAATCTTAGGAGCGTAAACATCAAATTCTTCTTTATCGTTCATGTATGGAGTCATTACAGCAGCACGTAACACAGTTACTTTACCTGCACGGTTCCATTCTTCGTCACTAAATCCTAAGCTGTTTACAAATTTTAATGGGCTGTTGCCATAATCTGGAATAGCAAAGTCAGTATGTGAAGTAATGAATTCGTTGTTGTAAATATTTCCTTTAACGTATGATGCATAGTCATATACATCATGGTTTAATTTGTTCATTGCTACTAAATCATCGTTGCCTTTTTCTTTAAACACATAGTCAACCATGTTGAAGTCTGGATGAGTTAATGTGTGGACTTCGATTTCTTTGTCGCCAACTTTGAATGTTAAATCATTCAAGAAGTTATAGAAATGATGTGATCCTTCAATTGAAGCACCAATTAATTTACCATAACCTGCAACGTTTAAAGGTAAAACGTGGTGTGCAGCCCATACAGAAGCAGCTGTTGCACCAGCTTTTGAACCTTCAAGGATATAAGCACCTAGTAACGCAGGAATATCGGCACCTTTTTCAAATACGTAAGTTGCGAAGTAAGAAATAACGTCGCGCATACGGATATCTTGGATAACGATACCACCAGCTGAATAAGGGATATAACCCATTTTATGAGGGTCAATTGTTACTGATTCTGCTAATTCGATTGCTTTATATGCATCATACACTTCTCTTGAAATGTGTTCTTTTTTCTCTTTGAAGACACCGTATTCTTCGTGAACATCTTGTAAATCTTCGTAAGGGATGAAGTTGTTGTCTTCGTCTAAGAAGATGGCACGTCCATAACCACCATAAGCAGCATCAACGTGTACATAATAGTAAATACCGTCTTTCATTAATTCATCGCGTAAAGCAATAATTTTATCGATTGAGTCAACGGCACCTTCTTCAGTAGAACCAACTACACCGACAACACCTAGCACTGGAATTTGTTCTTCTGCTAAGCCACGAACGATTTTTTCTAATTCGTTGATATCCATACGGTAGTTATGGTCAACTGGTACTGGGATAACTTGATCTAAACCGATACCGATAATATCAGCAGCTTTTAACCAAGAATAGTGTTTAGTTTGTGGGACTAACCATTTACCGATTGCTTGTAAATGTTTACCTGAACGAGCTGAATGAGCTTTGATTTCATCAATTTCATCTTCAGCTGATTCTAATAAGTCCATAATTTCTTTTGTTGGCATGTTCAATAGTTCCCAATCTGATTTGCCAGCAACTAATTCTGGTTTTACTTCTTTCATAGCAAATGGTAATGATTTAATGTTACGGGCATACCATAAGCCTTCTAAGTTAGCTAAAGAACCATCAGCAACGATGTGTCCCCAACCATTTTTGTAGCTCATTAAGTGAGCAAATTCATGTCCTACTTCTTCTTCCATTTGAGAAGTTGCTGGAGAAGATTCATAGGCAACGTTGTTCCCGTTCCATAGCATTGCAAAGTTGTAAGCTAATAGAGAAGGCATTAATGTTTCTGAGTTCATATGTCCCCAATATCTACCTGCTGTATGCCATGGAACTGAATGTGTACGCATGCGAGAAGAGATTTCATTCAATACATCTTTCATATGGTTGACAGTTTTTTCGTAGCTTTCAGATGTGCGTTCTTGAGAAGAGATAACTGGCATGTCTTGTGGCATGTAGTTTTGACGCCATCCTAAATGTTCATCTACTAAGTCGATCAACAAGTCTTTATATAATTGTCCGTTTTCGGCTTTGTCCCCAATGAATAGTGCATTAAGGTTCATTTCGCCTTTTGCTAATTTTTCGTTTTTCATACGAAAATTCCTCCTTACAAATTTTAATGAATTAGATTTTGCATTCACAACTTACACCCAAACGGCTAAAGTGTAAAGAAGAAAAATAACAATGGTTATCATAGCTCTTTAATTTTATAATTTTTTCACAAGGTGTCTTGTCAGAACCATTATATAAAAAAATAAGAGTGGGATTGTGTGTACAATCCCACTCTTATTAGGTGTATTAACGGTTTCACCACTACCTGTAAGGAGAAATAGAATTTTAACTTTGATCAAATAATCACACGTCTTCTCTTCGTGAAATTATTATCAATTTCTAATCCATTACTTTTGCTAAAAAGTAATTTTTCTTCCCTTTCCGTACAACAACGAATTTTCCATCGAAATGTTGTGTTGGATCGACTGCAAAATCTAAATCGGTAACTCGGTCACCGTTAATACTTATAGCTCCTCCGCTCACATCTTCGCGAGCTTGACGTTTTGATGGTTCGATTTCTGTGTCAACTAACCAATCTACGATGTTTTTAGCATCTTTGGTAATTTCAACAGTTGGCACATGTTCTAACCCTTGCTCGATTTCCTCAATCGTTAAGTCTTTAATATTGCCTGAGAAAAGAGCTTCTGAAATTTTTTGCGCTTCTTCTAATGCTGCATCATCGTGAACAAATCGTGTCACTTCTTCAGCTAAGCGTCTTTGTGCTTCACGTTTACCTGGTTCTTTTTCAACTTTTTCAGCTAACGCATCGATTTCTTCTTTATCTAAGAAAGTAAAGAATTTCAAGTATTTGATGACATCACGATCATCTTGGTTTAACCAGAATTGGTAGAATTCAAATGGTGAGGTTTTCTTAGGATCTAACCAGATAGCGCCACCCGCTGTTTTCCCAAATTTTGTACCATCTGCTTTTAGCATTAAAGGAATGGTTAACCCGAATACTTTGGCTTCTGGTCCTTCTTTTTTACGAATCAAATCTAATCCTGCAGTGATATTGCCCCATTGATCAGCGCCACCAATTTGCAATTGAATATTATGTTTTTTATGCAATGTGTAAAAGTCAATTGATTGAAGAATTTGGTATGTGAATTCTGTAAAGGAAATGCCACTTTCTAAACGACTAGCGACAATGTCTTTTGCCAACATCGTGTTGACATTAAAGTTTTTCCCGTAATCTCTTAAAAAATCTAATAAAGATAGTTCTGATAACCAATCGTAGTTGTTCACCATTGTTACCTCAGCATCTTTACCAAATAATTTTTTCATTTGGTTTGAAAGACTGTCCACATTATGTTGCACAGCTTCCATCGTTTGTAAAACACGTTCAGTTGTTCGTCCACTTGGGTCACCAATAGTTCCAGTTCCGCCACCAATTAAAATGTATGGGTGATGACCTGCTAATTGGAATCGTTTCATCATCATAAAAGGAATTAAATGTCCAATATGCATGCTATCTCCAGTTGGATCGACACCGCAATATAGCGAAATGCTCGTATTTTCTGTAAGTTCTCTTAGTCCTTCTTCGTTTGTTTGTTGATTGATTGCATCACGCCATGCTAGCTCGTCAATGATATTCATGTTATCACCCTCCATATTTATAATTATCTCTTTATAGGAAATCGTTCATTTAACGAAATAAACGATTAACACACTTGTTTTTACACGATATCCCGTGTTTATTTCTATGTATACACGGGTTCACGAAATTTTCTTTGGTCTGCCACGTATTCAAAAAAAGAATACAAAAAATCCCTAAGCCGTCAAAACGACTTAGGGACGAATTTCTCGTGGTACCACCCAAATTTATACATAGTTTAATTTATTTAAAATACTATATACCTCTTAACAAATAACGCTGTTACCCGTGCCCTGCAGGCAGAAGCTCAAGAATGTAATTCGATAAATAACGTGTACTAGTTTCCAGCGCCACTAGCTTTCTGTAACAGTGGTTATTTCTCTACTGCTTTTCTGTCATTGCTTTGTATTTAACTTGTACATGTAGCATATTCCTTTTCGTTTTTTTTGTCAACACTCTTTGCTTAATTTTTTTTACTTTTATAAAAGATGTCCCTTTTTCACAAAAATAAAATAACGAATTCAAAATAATATTTATTTGTTTTAACAGCAACTACAGATAAAAAAATAACGAAAAAATTTAAAAAATATTCTTTAAAAATTTTTTGACTTTTTTTGTGATTTTCTATACTTTTATAAAATTCCCGAAGAAAAATGACGAACTTCGGATCAGAAGTTCGTCATTTTGTGAAAAACAGTTTTAAAGAATTGGTGAAAATAATCGTGAAATTTGTTGTTTAAAAATCAACCATTTTGACATGTCGCGAACAACTTCTGGAGTCATTGTTGTACATTTTTTTCGATCTTCTAAGAAAATTGCTTCTAATTGATCAATGATTTTTTTATCATATAACACAGCATTTGCTTCAAAGTTTAATTTGTAACTTCGGATATCTTGATTGGCTGAACCAACTGTGCAGACTTCATCATCCATAATCATTGTTTTCGCATGTAAGAAACCACCGTTATAAATTAAAATTTCAATATTTTCTTTCATCAATAAGCGGCCGTAATACTGTGTTGCTCGATAAATAAACGGATGGTCGGGCTTATCTGGAATCATAATTTTAACATCTACTCCTGAAGCCGCAGCAACCTTTAAAGCAGCCAAGACACTATCATCAGGAACTAAATACGGCGTTTGAATCCAGACTCTTTTCTTGGCAGAAGTAATCAATTTAATAAAGGCCAATTTAATTTGTTCACGGTCACTGTTAGGACCACTGGCAATCATCTGAATGGATGTATTTGCCTCTGGCACCAATGCTTCAAGTTTAAAGAAATAATCCAATTGATACGCCACACGATTTTTCTCGGGGGAAGAGACGTTCCAATCCATTAAAAAACGCATTTGCAGTAATGAGGCTGCTGGCCCTTGAATCCGTAAATGCGTATCCCGCCAATAGCCAAACTTTTTAGTCGTTCCAGCATATTGATCGGCAACATTAAAGCCGCCAATGTAGCCTACTTTTCCGTCAATAACAACAATTTTCCGGTGATCATGATAATTCAAACGAAACTTCAAAAGTGCTTTTTGAGAAGTAATAAACGTTTGGACAAAACCACCGTTTTTTTTCAATTCATTCAAATGATGAACCTTGGTGCCCTTTGAGCCAAAGGCATCGTAAAGCAACCGCACTTCAACCCCTTCAGCCGCCTTTTCTTCTAATAAGTTCAAAATTTTGGTACCGATATGATCCGTTACAAAGGCATAATATTCAATATGAATAGAGTGCTGAGCTTTTTTTATATCCGCCATCAACGCATTGAATTTTTCCGTACCATCCGTAAAAATTTCAACATCATTTTTCTTAGTCAGAGGCATCCTATTTAACGAGGAAAAAAAGTCTGTAAACTGTTGTTGCTCCTCCGTCGGCATCTTTTGACTATAAAGTTCAAAACTTTCTTCTTGGAAATTCTGAAAATTCTCTAATTCCCGCAAATCACTTTGTTGCAAATAAAATTTCTTTTTGTCGGTTAACCCTCGACCAAAGAATAAATATAAGAAAAAACCAAAAACGGGTAGAGCAATCAGTACGAGTAGCCATGCCCAAATTGCTGCTACATCCCGAGGTTTTAACAAAATGGTAATTCCCGCAATAATTGCATTAATAAAATAAATAACTGTTAAGACGCTAAGAATCAATTGTCTTCCTCCTTTATTTGTTACGTTTTAGTATACCATCAATTACGGATTTGGAATATCTTTTCTTTAGCGACTTCTGTCTCAAAAAATAAAAAGAGCCCCCATTCTAGTTAGTGATACTAGAATGAGGGGGTCTTTTTGATGTTTGTTTGAAAGTCTTTTAACTTAATTTCGTGTAAATGGACCTTTAGGAGCAATCAATTCTAAATTTGTACCATCTGGATCGGTAAAGTAAGCAACCCCTGTACCAAAACCGCTCTTCAAGCCATCTTCTTCTTGGAATGTAATCGGCTCTCCATCAGGTTCTACGCCAATCGCTCTTAGACGTGCAACAGCTGCATCAATATCTTCCACTTCGAAACACATATGCATTGCACTAATTTGTTCGTTGGAATAAGAAGCTTTTTCTGATTTTGGTTTAACATATTCTAATAAATCAATATTGATGTTTTCTAGATGCACATTGGCATACTTGATTAATGTATCATCTAACCCTTGTGTTTGGGCCATCCGTTTTCCACCAATTTCATCACGATTTGCGATTTTTGTTCCTGTTAATGCTTCATAAAACTTCACTGATTCATCCAAATTACTGACTGTAATCCCCACGTGGTTGACTACTGAAAAACCTTTAACTGCTTCACTCATTGTATCTCCTCCTAGTTAATTTTTAGAAATCAAACGTGTCTGGATCTGGTCCCACACGTAACGATTCATTCAATTGGTTAATTTGTGCCATTTCTTCTGCACTTAGTTCAAAATCAAAGACCGCTGCATTGCTAATCATCCGTTCTTTGTGGACAGATTTCACGGCTAATAAGATATCTTGTTGAATATCCCAACGTAAAATCACTTGCGCTGCTGATTTATTATGGTTCTCAGCAATCGCCAAAATGGTTTCATTCGATAATAATTGACCTTGCATCAATGGTGACCAAGCTTGGACTTTGATATCATGTTTTTCACAGAAATCACGCACTTCTTTTTGATCCAATTTTGGATGTAGTTCCACTTGGTTAATTACTGGAACAACTTTTGCATAAGAAAGTAAATCTTCTAAATGATGAACTTGGAAGTTGCTGACACCAATTGCTTTCACTTTTCCTTCGGCGTATAAAGTTTCTAAAGCTTGCCATGATTCTTTGTAAGAATTATTTCCTGGCCAATGAATTAAATACAAATCTAAATAATCTAAACCTAAACGTTCCAAACTATCATTGAAAGCTTGAATTGTTTCATCATAGGAAATATGCGCGTTCCAAACTTTCGAGGTAACAAATAAGTCCTCACGGTTCAAACCAGTTGCCGCTAAGCCTGCTTTAATTCCCGCTCCTGTGCCAGATTCATTGCCATAGATTTGCGCTGTATCGATTAAACGATAACCATTGATAATCCCTTCTTCGACCACTTTTGCTGTCTCTTCATCTGGTATTTGGAATACCCCGAGACCCATTCCTGGAATTTTAGTGCCGTTGTTTAATGTTACTGTATCTGCTAGTGATGTAATCATTTGATTCGCTCCTTTAACGTTTTCTGATATCATCATATACCGTGCCGTACATGCTGTATAGTACGTACTTTTTCGTTTCATAGGAACCAAAAAGTGCGCTTTTTGTTAAATTCGCTTTTTTAGCCTGAAATTTTTTTAACTTTTTTTATATAACGTACTTTCTCGCTCTTCTAAGCGTAGCATTCTTTAAACGATTTAACTAGTGTATCTCTCACGACACACGACATTTTATGTAAAAAAAGAGAACGCGTACTCCGTCTTCGAAACGTCCTAAGACGCCGACAGAATACCGTTCTCGTGGGTTTGGCACCCAATGGGGGCATAGGGATTCGAACCCTAGACCCTCTGATTAAGAGTCATTAATGTCAATTTTTAAATAAAATTAATATACCTCTTTTAGTATTAAACTATCACTCTTTATCTTATGATAGGTCAATGTTTTTTTGTATTATCAGAGATATATTAACACCAAATGATATTAATTGAAAAAGGTAAGGAAAGAAAAAAATAAAGAAAAATTTGGAAAAAATATTGGCAAAAATTTTGACTAATTTATCTTAAATATAACAAAATCATGTCGATAACTTAATAATGTCGACATTTTTTATAGAACGCGAATTGTAAAATTAAGTTAGAAAAATAAAAAGGCATTTATGGTACACTCAAA
>OGSC01000069.1_pt1 | contig 103582 bp, 116 predicted proteins | sample 1573751 | NCBI WGS metagenome assembly OGSC01 (sample SAMN03295840, study PRJEB24534) | human gut metagenome | isolation source: fecal sample 8 from infant 5 | host: Homo sapiens | place: USA: Pittsburgh, PA | collected 2014-07
ACTCGGCTACGAACCGAGCGGTCGGAGGTTCGAATCCTCCTGGATGCACCATCTTTCTCGGTGTTGCGGCTTGTTGAGCAGCATTGAATCAGTAGTAAAGCAGTAATCCCGATGCATCCATAGCTCAGCTGGATAGAGTACTCGGCTACGAACCGAGCGGTCGGAGGTTCGAATCCTCCTGGATGCACCATCTTCTCCGGAATAACATAAGCATTGTTATTTCATGGGCTGCGCAATAATCGCCAGCACCAGGGAGGATAACGTTGCGTCAGCAACGGCCCGCAGGGCGAACGCAGTGCGTCATCCTCCTGGATGCACCATCTTCTCTAAAACAACGTTCTCTTCTCAACCTTCTTATTTTTCGTACACATTTTTCACGTATCCTTTTTCATTCCCTGACAGATTTTTATTGGCAGGTTGTTCTTTCCTCTATAATTTATCTGCTCGTAACGATGTAAATTGAGTAAGGCGAAGGCAAGGAGAGATATCATGAAAGGGTACAAAGCTATTTCTGCGTTTTGCGCAATGTTACTTGTCGCACTGACCCTGAGCGGTTGTGCGGGCTCATCTAAAAAGGAAAGTACCGGCGGCTATATAGACGACACCGTCGTGACAACTAAAGTCAAAACCGCGCTCTTCAATGATAAAAACATTAAATCTTCGGAAATCAGCGTTGAAACCTTTAAAGGGCGTGTGCAACTGAGTGGTTTTGTCTCCTCGGCTGAAAGTGCTAAGCGCGCGGTGGAGGTCGCCCGCCGGGTTCCGGGCGTGCGGGTGGTCGAGAACGATTTGAGGATCAAATAATCTTCGCAAACCCCAAAGACGCCCCAGGGCGTCTTTGTTGTCTCTACGTCCGGCAGCGACAAAAATCTTTGTTTACGATAAAGTAACGTTTTGTTATCCGCTCGATGAGAACACGATGTACGAACGTTACGATGGTCTGATTTTCGATATGGATGGCACCATCCTGGATACCGAACCGACTCACCGTAAAGCCTGGCATGAGGTGCTGGGGCATTATGGTCTGCGTTACGATATACAGGCGATGATTGCGCTGAATGGCTCACCTACCTGGCGCATCGCACAGTCGGTAATTGAACTCAATCAGGCCGATCTTGACCCTTATGCGCTCGCACGTGAAAAAACAGAAGCGGTAAAAGCGATGCTTCTGGATACCGTTCGTCCGCTACCGCTTATTGATGTTGTCAAAGAGTGGTATGGTCGCCGTCCGTTATCGGTCGGGACGGGGAGCGAAAGCGCGATCGCCGAAGCACTGTTATCCCATCTTGGTCTGCGTCACTATTTCGCTGCCGTGGTTGCAGCCGATCATGTAAAAAACCATAAACCGGCGCCCGATACTTTTTTGCTCTGTGCGGAAAAAATGGGCGTCGTACCGGAAAGATGCGTGGTTTTCGAGGATGCGGACTTTGGCCTGCAGGCGGCACGCGCGGCCGGGATGGATGCTGTGGATGTTCGCCTGCTGTGAGTGAAGCGCTTTCTCTTGTTTCACTGTTTGTCAGCAGTTTTCTTAGCGCCACCTTGCTTCCAGGCAACTCTGAGGTGGTGCTGATTGCTATGCTGCTTTCCGGCCTTAGTCAGCCGTGGTTACTCGTATTAATAGCAACAATGGGTAATAGCCTTGGAGGGTTGACTAACGTTATTCTTGGGCGTTTCTTTCCAATGCGTGAAAAGTCGCGCTGGCAAGAAAAAGCAACAGGCTGGCTAAGACGCTATGGTGCAGCCACACTGTTATTAAGCTGGATGCCTGTAATCGGCGATTTGCTGTGCCTGCTGGCGGGATGGATGCGCATTCCCTGGGGGCCAGTCGTGTTTTTTTTATGCCTTGGGAAAGCATTGCGCTACGTAATTGTAGCTGTCGCAACGCTCCAGGGCATGACGTGGTGGCACTAATTGGACTGAGTGAGTGACCTTTAATCGTCAACCATTACAATTATGCTTAATAAAATGAATATTACAGGCGGGAGGTCAATTTGATCCCGGACGTATCACAGGCATTGTCCTGGCTGGAAAAAAATCCTCAGGTTCTCAAGGGGATTCAACGAGGTCTTGAGCGCGAAACGCTGCGCGTCAAGGCAGATGGCACGCTGGCAACCAGCGGCCATCCGCACGCCCTTGGTTCCGCGTTGACCCATAAATGGATTACGACAGATTTTGCCGAAGCATTGCTGGAGTTTATTACTCCGGTAGACGGTGATATTCAGCATATGCTGACCATCATGCGTGATATTCACCGCTTTGCCGCGCGTGAAATAGGTGATGAACGCATGTGGCCGCTCAGCATGCCGTGCTATATCGAAAACGGCCAGGATATTGAACTGGCGCAGTATGGCTCGTCAAATATCGGTCGCCTGAAAACACTGTACCGTGAAGGCTTGAAAAACCGCTATGGCGCGTTGATGCAGACCATTTCAGGCGTGCATTACAATTTTTCGCTGCCGATGGCTTTCTGGGAAGCCAAATGTGGGGAAACTGATAAAGAATCCGTTTCTGACGGTTACTTCCGTCTGATCCGTAACTATTACCGCTTTGGTTGGGTCATTCCGTATCTGTTTGGCGCGTCCCCGGCGATTTGCCCCTCTTTCCTGCAGGGCAAACCTTCGACGCTGCCTTTCGAGAAGACCCCTGGCGGCATGCATTATCTGCCGTATGCCACTTCGCTGCGTTTGAGCGACCTGGGGTACACCAACAAGTCGCAAAGCAATCTTGGCATCACCTTTAACAACCTGTCTGATTATGTCGTGGCGCTGAAACGCGCGATTAAAACGCCCTCTGAGGAATACGCGAAGATTGGTCTGAAAAAAGAGGGTAAGTACCTGCAGATCAATACCAATATCCTGCAGATTGAAAACGAACTTTATGCCCCGATTCGCCCGAAACGCGTAACGCGTAGCGGTGAGTCGCCGTCGGATGCGCTGTTGCGCGGCGGAATTGAATATATTGAAGTGCGTTCGCTGGACATCAATCCGTTCACCCCGATTGGCGTAGATGAGCAGCAGATCCGTTTCCTCGATCTGTTTATGGTCTGGTGCGTGCTGGCGGATGCGCCGGAAATGAGTAGCGACGAGCTGCTGTGTACGCGTAAAAACTGGAATCGCGTGATTCTGGAAGGGCGTAAACCGGGCCTGACGCTGGGAATGGGCTGCGAAACGGCGCAATTCCCACTGCCACAAGTCGGGAAAGATCTGTTCCGTGACCTTAAACGTGTCGCGCAGACGCTTGATGGATTGTACGGTGGCAACGATTATGAGCAGGTTTGCGATGAACTGGTGGCCTGTTTTGACAACCCGGAACTGACGTTCTCGGCGCGCATTTTGCGTTCTATGCTTGATAAAGGTATTGGCGGTACGGGCAAAGCGCTCTCAGAAGAGTATCGTTCCATGTTGCGTGAAGAACCGCTGGAAATTTTGCGCGAAGAGGATTTTAGAAAAGAGTGCGAGGTTTCCTGGGCGCGCCAGAAAGAGGTTGAAGCGTCGGACACTGAGACATTCGAGGCGCTGGTCGCAAGACACGCCTGACAGAAAAGAAAAAGGCCACAGTAATGTGGCCAAAATATTCATCTCTGAAAACAGGGATGATGATAACAAATGCGCGTCTTTCATATACTCAGACTCGCATCAGAATGAAGAGTTCATTTTATTTTAAAAAAAATCACTGCGGAGGTGACTAAATGCCATTGTTGGATAGCTTCACTGTCGATCATACCCGTATGGAAGCGCCTGCGGTTCGTGTTGCAAAGAGCATGAACACTCCTCATGGCGACGCTATTACCGTTTTCGACCTGCGTTTCTGCGTGCCTAACAAAGAAGTCATGCCGGAAAAAGGTATCCATACGCTTGAGCACCTGTTCGCAGGTTTCATGCGTGATCATCTGAACGGGAATGGCGTGGAGATTATCGACATCTCCCCGATGGGTTGCCGTACCGGCTTCTATATGAGCCTGATCGGTACGCCTGATGAGCAACGTGTGGCCGATGCCTGGAAAGCGGCGATGGCTGACGTACTGAAAGTGCAGAACCAGAACCAGATTCCGGAACTTAACGTCTATCAGTGCGGCACATATCAGATGCACTCGCTGAGCGAAGCGCAGGACATTGCGCGCCATATTCTCGAAAAAGACGTGCGTGTAAACAGCAATGAAGAGCTGGCGCTGCCGAAAGAGAAACTGCAGGAACTGCACATCTAGTGCGAATGTTCCCTCTCCCAACGGGAGAGGGATGGGCAAAGGAGGTTAAGCGATGTCCACGACCTTAACCTTCTCCTTTACCCATCGCCCTCTGGTCCCCTTTGCCCATGATTATGAACACGGAGAAAGCGAGCCGTGGCATCAGCATGAGTGCGCCCAATTGCTGCATATCTTAAGTGGCGTTGTCCGGGTGGACACGGCATCAGGTTGTTGGGTCGTACCGCCAGGGCGCGGCGTCTGGTTGCCTGCCGGAACACAACATGCGATTCGCATTACGGGTAAAGTTGCTGCACGCACGCTGTTTATTGACCCACTTGCCCGCGCGGATTTACCCGCCTCCTGCCAGATTGTGCAAATCACACCGCTGCTACGCGAGCTGATTATCGCCTCGTTTTCTCTTGCCGAAAAATACGCGCCGGCCAGTCGTGATGAGCATGTTTATGAGCTGATACTCGATGAAATCCGCGGTATGCGCGTGCTGCCCTTTTTCTTGCCGGAGCCCGAGAGTGAAGTGCTGAAAAATCTGTGTCTGCGCATTCGCGAGTCGATAGCCCAGCCCTGGAGCAGCACACAGGCGGCGGCGCTGATCGGCATGAGTGAAAAGACCCTTAACCGCCATTTTCAACGGCAAACGGCGTTAACTTATGGCGAATGGGTTCGGCAGGCAAAGCTGATGGAAGCGCTGGTCAGGCTTGCGCAAGGTCACTCAGTGTTACGTGTCGCGCTGGATCTGGGATACGGCAGCCATAGTGCGTTTACGGCGATGTTTCGCCGGGTGATGGGGATATCACCCAGCGATTATTTCCGCGCACCGGAAAACGAGTGATGTTAGCTCAGCGCATTCAGTAACGCCTGTAAAGATGCCCTCGCCACATCATTATCGATACCCACTCCCCAGCTTCCGCTACCGTCCGGATACAGACAGTGAATGTAGGCCACAGAGCGGCTGTCGCTACGTTCTCCGAGCGTATGTTCGTGATAATCCTTAATGCTGAAAGGCTGTTTAAGCAACTGGCTTAGTGCGCCGGCGGCGGCAGACAGTAATCCATTACCCAGACCTTCGATTTTACGATGGGTCCCCTGTAGCAGTAATGTGGCCTGCAAATGTAACTGACCATCCTGGCGGCTTTCGCTTTTATAATCCACAAGGGCCAGCGCAGGCTGCGCAATCAGACCGTAGCGCTGGCGGAAGAGCTGCCACAGCGCATTTTGCGTCATCTCTTTACCGTGGCTGTCCGTTTCACGCTGTACATGCTGGCTAAAATCCTGCTGTAACGCGCGGGGTAATTTCAGCCCATGATTTTGCTCAATCAGCCACGCGCTACCGCTCTTACCGGACTGGCTGTTCACGCGGATCACCGCTTCGTAGGTGCAACCAATGTCCTGCGGATCGACAGGCAGATAGGGCATCTCCCAGCGCTCGTCAGCCTTGCGGGCATCGAAGCCTTTTTTAATCGCATCCTGATGCGATCCAGAAAAGGCGGTATAGGCCAGGCGCCCGGCCCACGGATGGCGTGGGTGAACGGGCAACTGATTACAGTTTTCCACCACATCGACCACCTGCTGCATATTGCTGAAATCAAGTTGCGGTGAGATACCCTGGCTATAAAGGTTCATCGCCAGCGTAACCAGACAAACATTGCCGGTGCGTTCGCCATTACCGAACAGACAGCCTTCAACGCGATCGGCACCTGCCAGCAGCGCCAGCTCAGCACTTGCCACGCCAGTTCCGCGATCGTTATGCGGATGCACGCTGATACTCACCGCCTGGCGACGGGTAAAGTGGCGGCAGAAATATTCAATCTGATCGGCGTAAACGTTGGGCGTGTTGACCTCCACCGTCGCGGGCAGATTAATAATCATGGGACGTTCAGCGCCGGGTTCCCATACATCGGCCACGGCTTCACAAATTTCCAACGCAAATTCCGGTTCGGTAAAACAGAAGGTTTCCGGGGAATACTCGTACTGCCAGCGGGTTTGTGGATGCTGTTCGCAAAGTTGACGAATGAGCCGTGTAGAGCGTACCGCAAGGGCGATTACGTCGGCCTTTTCCATGCCAAACACCAGCTTGCGAAACAGTGGTGCCGTCGCATTGTAGAGGTGAATGGTGGCGCTGTGCGCTCCTATCAATGAAGCGAAGGTTCGGTGAATCAGATCCTCGCGCGCCTGGGTCAATACCTGGACAGTGACATCCTGGGGAATGCGGTTTTCTTCAATCAACTGGCGTACAAAGTTAAAGTCGGTTTGCGATGCAGACGGGAATGCCACTTCGATCTCTTTAAAACCGCAGGCGAGGAGCAGATCCCAGAACTGCAACTTACGCTCACTGTCCATGGGCTCTGCAAGCGCCTGGTTGCCATCGCGCAGGTCTGTAGAGAGCCAGCGTGGCGCGTGGGTTTGTTGTTTTTCAGGCCAGCGACGATCGGGTAACGAAATCGGCGTATAAGGACGGTATTTTTGTGCAGGGTCTTTAAGCATTGTCTTCTCCTTTGGTCTGTGAATTATCCTGGCGGCAGACAAGAGACGATGCTTTAGCGCAGCGGACAGAAACTACTGAGAAACGGACAATCTGGCTGTCAACACCCGATGTAAAAGTCCTGGCGCCTGTACGCATATTTTATTTATTACGATTTTCATTAATTCTATTCTGCGATTGGTTTATTTTTATAATAAATATTATTGTGCTTTAAATGTATTATCTGAATGCTTTTATTGGCAGGATTCTGATTGCTAACCACCTGTTTAATTTCTGCTTGTTGTCATTTTCTTTCTGCCGTGGTAGGTTTTATTTTTCTTTTTTTGTGGTTGATAACCAAACGGGAATGAATGTATTCATATTACGGATGCATTCACAGGGAATATTATGCTCAGGTATGAGGCTACTATGCGGTCATCACACGTCGGATTCATAATAATGACACTCGCACTACTGCTGGTAGGGTGCTCAGGGAAAAAATCATCGCCCCCTTTGACTTCAACATCGGGAAAGCAAAGTGAAGTGCAATGCTATCAAATGTTTACTGCATTAAAATCACTTGATAACGCATCTTTTAAAAAGTACCAGCAACAATTCAGTATTATCAATAATAATTATGCAATATATAAAAAGAATCAATCGCTTATAGATGGGAATTCTTCGGAAATTATTAGGCTTGAGCTGAATAATAAAGTTGATATTGTTTGCGCTCGTGTGCGCAGCGCCGTGTTTGCCAATATGTCAAGGCGTGCAAACGAATTGAACAAATTATGAGAAAATTATTATCTATTGCTGTAATAATCTCGGGTGTGGTTTTCTCAGATATGGTTGAGGCCGACTCAACGTTATTAATTGAACGACTGCAGCAAGAAGGGATGCTGGCACCCGAGCCGAATATTTTGTTTAAAAATGCGGGTGAAAAACCGCAAAGTACAGCGCCTGCTGTTCCTCTGTTGACGCCTTCTTCACCTGCAACGCAGGTAAAAAATACCGCGGTAGTCAAAAAGAGTGCTGCGCAACAATCGGAACTCAGTACCCTGAAACGAAAGCTCAGCACTCTGCAGCGTGAATTGCAGGCGCTTCGTAAGCAGAATGCGTCACTTAAAAATCGACAGCCAGGCCTGTTAACGGAGCAGGGCGAAGCATTCAGAGATGAAAATAAACAGTTGCACCAGCAACTCCTGGCGAGTGAGAAACAACTAACTGAAAGCGCGCGTCGCTATGAAAAACAGGTTGGCGAACTGACCGCGCGGGCAGAAGAATTACAGACGCAAATGACCCACTTTCAGTTGGCTGCCAATGAGGCCACCAGCCAGAAAGCGCTGCTGGAGCAGCAACTGGCGAAGCAGCCTGACAGCGATAAAACGCTGGCGACGCAGCGGGCGGAGGCCGAAAAACTGCGCGCCCAGCTTGCGGCGGCGAATGAGAAAACTGCGACGCTTGGCAAGAATATCGCCGAACTGGAGAAAACCGCGCAGGCGAATAGCGCGCGCACCGCCGCACTCGAACAGAGCCTGAAAGAGGCCACCAGCCAGAAAGCGCTGCTGGAGCAGCAACTGGCGAAGCAGCCTGACAGCGATAAAACGCTGGCGACGCAGCGGGCGGAGGCCGAAAAACTGCGCGCCCAGCTTGCGGCGGCGAATGAGAAAACTGCGACGCTTGGCAAGAATATCGCCGAACTGGAGAAAACCGCGCAGGCGAATAGCGCGCGCACCGCCGCACTCGAACAGAACCTGAAAGAGGCCACCAGCCAGAAGGCGCTGCTGGAGCAGCAACTGACGAAGCAGTCCGACAACGATAAAACGCTGGCGACGCTACTTGAGCAAGCCAGTAAACAAAACAGCGAACAGCTCACTCAGCTTAATACTGCCAAAGACAAGATCGCAGAACAGTTCGCGCGTCTTGCTAAACTTGAGCAGCAGGCCAAAAAAGCCGACGAAGAGAAAAAGCAGGCGTTGGCCAGTCTGGCAACGTTACAAAAGGAGCACGATGCGACTTCCCTTGAACTGGTTAAAGCAAAGCAGTCCGCCTACTCACTGAAAAAGCACAAGTCTGAGGAGGCGAAAATAAACTATGCCTACGGTGCGTATTACGCGGTTAAGGTTCTCTACGAATTCAAAGTACTTGAGAATGCCGGGCACAAGTTCTTGCCTCTGGCCTTCCAGCAGGGGTTCAAAGATAAGCTCGCCAACACAATGCAACTGAGCGAAGAAGACGTTGGTCAGACTTTAACTCGTTTTGATCAGCAGGTGGGGGCGGCGAACGAGCGAGAACGGGAGCGTAACAAAAAACAGAGCATCCAGTTTGTTGCGCAAGCTGCGAAAGTCAAAGGCGCTGAGCGGACCCACAACGGCGTGGTTTACCAGGTTATCAAAAAAGGCAAAACACCGCTATTAACCGCAAACGATACGGTTCGTTTCCGGCTTGATGAAAAAATCAGTACCGGAAAGAAAATTTCTGTCGGCGAAGTACGAATTGGTATGGTGAGTAAGCTTCCGGAATTAATGCAGCAAGGCTTGCTGCGTATCGGCAGTGGAGGCAAGGTCAGGATCACCGTTCCGAGTGAACTTGCCTATGGTGAACAGGGGATACCCGGTTCTGTGCCGCCAGGCGTGGCCTCGGAAATAACCCTCGAAATTCTTGGCATCGTGAAATAGCACAAGAAGGGCCTCCTGGCTGGAGGCCCTTAGGTTATGCATCCGTGACCCGGTACTCAACGCAATGTGCTTCATCGGGCTGAGGAACCTCAAGCCTGGACGACATGCGCAGAATGACCTCTTCCGGTACGGCATGCTGGCGATTGGCATTCTGCGTTTTCCATTGCGGCCAGGGCACTTCCAGATAAACAATTTTTACCCTCGCCCCGTAAGCCGTGAACAGGCTGATAAGCTGAGTTCGCAGTTGTCGGCTGATGTTTGTCGCATTCCACACGAAGGGCGATTTTTGCCGCAAAAGCACGCGCGCTTCCTCTTTCGCCAGTTGTACGACTTGCCCGGTTGCTGAACGATCGGCAGGGCTTACGCCCAGCCGCCTGCGAATATCATCCAGGCTTATGACGGCCAACCCTTTGCAATGTTCGCTGATATAGCGATCTTTCCCCATTCCGGGCAGTGCGCTAAGCAAGGTCACCTCGAAGGACTCTGTGTCCCAGGGCACAAAATTTGCCGGGCTGTTCTCATGCGTCAGGTAATGCCAGCGTGCGGTATCGGATGCAAAGGGGCGCGCTTGCCCCCAGCAGTGCTGCTCCTGACAAAAGAGCTCAAACAAAGCAATGCGATCAAGCATCTCCTGTTTGTCTTCGCAATGACGCCCCTCCATATCGGCACGCGCGAGCAATGCCGGCAGTCGAGTGTCAATACGCATCGCAGCACTCAGCAGTAAGCGCTCAGGCGACGGGCGTTCCAGCAGCCATAAGGGGAGGCCATGCAGACGCACCAGCGCTGCAATCTGCTCGCGCAGGGCAAATGGCGTCGGGATGTCACGCCACAAAATTTGCCGTGCAGTGAGCTCACCTTTGCGGGCATGACCAGGCGAGTGGATACGTCCGTCATCGTCCTGGTGCGTGGTGCTGCGCTTTTCGACATCGTGCAGGAGCGCTGCGGCCCACATTATTTCCTGCTGCTGGCGTGGCAGTTGCTGATACGCATCCATTTCCGTCAACGCATTGAGGACCATCTCGGTGTGGATCCCTACATTGCCTTCCGCATGGTGAAAGGGATCCTGTGGAACCTGATGCATCTCTTCCACCCAGTTAAAACGCTGGCGTAAAGTGGCCCAGTTTTTGTCTTCGCTTAGCTGCCAGATCATCGTGTGCCTCCTGCTGCAAACTCATACGCCATGCGGGCGCGTTGCCAGTTGCGCTTCCAGTGCTCGGTGGTTTTCACATGATTTTTGCGCACAAACTTGAAGACATTATGCGCAAATTCATCAACAGGAAATTCTTCACTGTTGCGGGTGACCACACCTTCGAGCGTACACGGCTTGCCGGTCTGGGTATCCCAGGGCGCAAATGCGCCACTGCCGGTTGTGAGCGCCAGAAACTCACGCTGCCACGCCTTTTCATCGTTTCCAGGCTGTGGGCCTTTCATCTCTGGTACGCAGGGAAAATCAAAGAGCGCAGCATAAAATTTGACCTCTTCCCAGCTTAACCAGACGTCCTGGCAGCGGATCGCAAAGAGAAAGAAATCCTGCTCCAGCGCGTGATACTCAATGGAATGGACGGCGTAAAGATTCTCACCAAAGAGTTCGAGATCGCCGAGATCGTTTTTCAGCAATTGCCAGCGCTGGCGAATTTTATGTGTCCATGCGGATTGGGTAGGCGCAGCGTGCGAGCGCGCAAAAACGCCATAGCGGTTCAGGCAGTTATTCTCACCGTCCAGCTTTTCCGTATGGACCAGCGACGCGATCGACTGCACATCACGCCAGTAATCGGCATTGATGCGGTCATCGCTGGTGGTGCCAGGGGAGAAAGGATAGTGCCAGGTTCTCCCATATTTTCGTTGTGAATTCATGATAATCCATTATTTTTTTGTGTAATTATTGTTCGCCCGCGCGGCGTGCGAATGCCAGGTTGAGTGGGTTAAAAATGTGAGGTTAACAATCACCCGCAAAAGGGGTGGACGACGTCAGAGGGATAAACAACCTGAGCGCGTTGCTCAGAACCGGTTAAGGTGAATGGAAGATTTCGGGGCGGGCGTAAAGATACACGCGTTATGATGATAAAACAACCACCTGCGAGTGCGGGCATAAAAAAGGGATCCGAAGATCCCTTAGATGAAAGCTTTTTTCTGCCGGATTGAACGGCGCTTAGTGCGCACCACCACCACCGCCGCCAGCACCAAACGGCGGTCTGGCAAACCACACAAGGCCCAGCAAGACCAGGAATACCGCGGCCGACATCCAGAAAATCTCATTGGCGGAAATAATCAGCCCCTGATTGGTGATTTGCTGGGCTATCCAGCCGGATGCCTGCTGCTGTGACATCCCCAGCCCCTGCAACTGGTTATACATTTCCTGCGCGTTCGGGTTGTAAGGGTTTACCGACTCGGTTAACTGCGCGTGATGCATCGATTCCCGGTTGGTCCACATGGTGGTGGTGATCGATGTCCCGATGGAACCTGCCAGCGTTCGGGCAAAGTTCGACAGGCTCGACGCCGCTGCCAGACGCTCTGGTGGCAGACCGGACAGGGTAATCGTCGTCAGCGGCATAAAGAAGCAGGCCACGGCGAAACCTTGAATAAATTGCGGCCATGCGGAAGCGCCAAAATCCATTCCCGGCTCAAAGGTATATGCACGCCAGTAGAAGCAGACGGCATACATAATAAAGCTGAATGTAACCAGCCTGCGCATATCGAGCTTATGGGCAAAACGACCGATGATCGGCGACAGCAGGACCGGGATCACCCCAACTGGCGCAGAGGCAAGCCCCGCCCATGTCGCGGTGTAGCCATAAACTTCCTGCAATAGCTGCGGCAACAGAACAATCGCGCCGAAATAGAGCATATAGGCGAGACTGATACACAAACAGCCGATGGTAAAATTCCGCGACTTAAAGAGCGACAGGTCGACTATCGGATTCTCATCCGTCAACTCCCACACCACAAGAAAGCTTATCGCCACCACGGCGACAATGGTCAGGATGATGATCTCGCGGGAGTTGAACCAGTCCAGTTCTTTACCCTGGTCGAGCATCACCTGCAGGCTACCGATACCAATCACCAGTAACGCCAGGCCCACGCCGTCGATGCGGCGCTGTTCAGTGCGCGTTTCACGGCCACGCAGCGATTGCAGAGTCAGCAGTACGACCAGTACGCCGATAGGGACGTTGATAAAGAAGATCCAGCCCCAGTGGTAGTTATCACTGATATAACCGCCGAGGATCGGGCCGCAAATGGGGGCTACGATCACCGTCATCGACCACAGCGCCAGCGCAATGGAACGTTTAGCGGGCGGGTAGTTACTCAGCAACAGGCTCTGTGAGAGTGGAATCAACGGCCCGGCGACAATCCCCTGAATGACGCGGAAGAAGATCAGCATGCTCAGGCTATTGGAGACGCCGCACGCCCAGGAGGCGATAGCAAAAGCGACGGTAGACCAGAGGAACAGTTTGACCTCACCCACACGCTTCGCCAGCCAGCCAGTGATCGGAATCGAGATGGCGTTTGCCACCCCGAAAGAGGTGATAACCCAGGTACCCTGGCTCAGGGAAGAGCCAAGGTTGCCGGCAATCGTTGGGATCGCGACGTTAGCAATGGTGGAATCCAGCACCTGCATGAAGGTCGCCAGTGACAGCGCAATGGTCATAATGACCAGTTGCGCTCCTTCCAGCGGTTTTCTCTGTTGCATTACGCGTACCTCGGATTAACCCGCGTTGGCCTTCACGATATTTTCAATCAGGGTGTTGACCGGTTTCAGGTCAAGCTCACGTGCGTTGCTCTCATAGGCCGGGCTGGTGCGAACCTGGCTAGACAATACCTGGCCGTCACGGTTGGTGGTATCAACATTGACCAGCGTTGAGAGGCCAATACGCAACGGGTGATCGCTCAACTGTTTTGCATCGAGTTCGATACGTACCGGCAGGCGCTGAACCACTTTGATCCAGTTACCGGTGGCGTTCTGAGCCGGAAGCAGAGAGAAGGCGCTGCCTGTACCCATATCCAGACCCACCACTTTGCCGGTGTATTTCACTTCATCACCGTAAAGATCGCTAACGACGGTGGCTGTCTGGCCGATACGCATATGCGCAAGCTGAGTTTCTTTGAAGTTTGCGTCCACCCACAAACCCGTGGCCGGTACGACGGCCATCAGCGAGGTTGTCGGGCTTATCTGCGCGCCAGGCTGAACGGCACGGCGAGAAACATAACCGGTGATCGGACTGACAATTTTGGTACGTTGCAGCGCAAGCCAGGCGTTACGCAGTTCAGCGGCGGCCTGTTTTACCGCAGGCTGATCTTCCAGACGGGTATCCAGGATCATCGCCTGGTTGGCGTTATATTGCTGAATAGCAACATCCAACTGCGCCTGTGCGGTGGCGACAGCATCACGGGCATGTTGCAGCTCTTCACGGCCAATCAAGTTGGCGTTGCCCAGCGGCACACGGCGATTTAAATCCGTTTGCGCCTGAGCCAGAGCGGTACGTTGCAGTTCGATGCTTGCCTGAAGCTGCTTGCCGTTGATCATCAACTGACGGGTCTGGCGAACGCTTGAGGCCAGCGCGGTCTGCGCTTTTTCAAATGCCTGTTGGGCATCGGTAGCATCGAGGGTGACCAGCACATCCCCTTGTTTGACGTAGTCGGTATTGTCAGCCCAGACTTTCGTCACACTGCCGGATACCTGCGCCATGATTTGAACCTGGTTCCCTGCCACGTAGGCGTCATCGGTTTCCTCAAAATGACGCAGTACTAAAAACCAATAAATCCCATACGCCACGGCAATAACAATAAAGAGCAAGGTCAACAGCAGAAGGGCGCCTTTGCGTTTGCCTTTCTTTTTGACCGGTTGCTGCGGGGTTTGACTCTCCGCATTTGCGCTCATGCTTTTCTCCACGATCTTATTATTTCATATCGGCAAGGCCGACCTGTTTTGTCAGAAAGGCCAGCAGTGTGACGTGCCGGCCTGACGGAATTCTTATTCAATCTGGATGTTCGAGCGGATCTCAGCGTTAGCGCAGCGCCTCAAGGATGGTGCCGTCTTCGTCCATTTGATCCAGGCGAGTGAGCAACTTGCGTGTGATGTGCTCGAGTTGGTCTTTTTCAGCGGTAGTCAGCGAAGACCAGAGTTGGTGCAGACAGTTGTGCTGCGGTGGCAGAACCTGACGCAGGAATTCATGCCCTTTTTCGGTCAACTGCAGATGCAGACAGCGACGGTCATTGTCGCTTTCACGGCGTTCAATCCAGCCGCGTTTTTCCAGTTCATCGGCGATACGGGTCGCATTGGTGCGGGAAGAGCCTAGCGCGCTGCTCAGTTCCGATGGCTGAATACTGTGATTTTCCTGCGACTCCAGGGTGATTAACGCCATAAATAATGTTTCGTTAATCCCTTGAGCTTTCAGCATTTTGTTGCGGTTTTCCAGCAGTTTGCCCTGCATGTGCATACACAGGCGGGTGAGCAGAATTTCCTGGAACGGGAAATCTTCATAGCGGCTGGCGCGGAATTTAAGCATTTGTTCAATGGGCGTAAACGAACTATCCATTTGGGCATAACCTCATTAATTGCAGTCGATATAGTAACGACAGTGACAAATAAAGTAAATGTATTATTTTCTCTAATAAATTTGCTTTAGTTATGGGACTGTCAGTAATTTCCAGACGATTCCGTAAGCGAGCGCGCGCAATAATCCAGCAATAATCAGGCTGCGCGTTTTCCAGAAACGCAGCCCCAGAAAGATAAATAAAACGTTAACGCAGCCCGTAAGGGGCGCGGCGGGGATGGAGAACAGAGTGATGCGGGAGATGAACTCGCCGGGTGGCGAAAAACCTGGCTTCGTGGCATTCAGGCCGAATGGGAATGCCACAGGAGCGTAACTTAATACGTCAGGAAGGCGGTTTCTGAACCCTTCCGGAAAGGTTGCCAGTGCAACGGGGAAGGGGTCGGTTGTTGTATCTCTACTATCCATAGTATTTGTTAAATATCACCCACGTTAAAATCACCGGGATAAATAAGTCGCATAACCATATCAGACTCAGGGGCACCTTAACACCCCGGTTTTTTGGTGTTGCGACCTGGCGTGGGCGGGATTTTATTCTGCTTTTTGCGGGGGCTGATAGCCTCGCCACCAGACCAACAGGTTAAGGGCAGCGAAACTGCCACCTGCAATACTCACCCCGGTCCAGCCTGCATGCTGCCATGCCGATGCGGAGATAATCGATCCGGCCGCGCCACCGACGAAATAACTGGTCATATAACCGGCGGTCAGGCGGTTACGGGCTTCGGGTTTGAGACGATAAATGACGGTCTGGTTGGTAATGTGGACACCCTGTACGGTCAAATCCAGTACCAAAATCCCGACGATCAGCGCCAGCACCGAGCTGTGCCCCCAGGCAATCGCCAGCCAGGAGATAAGCAGTAACCCCAGTGAGACGGTGGTGGTCAGGTGAGCTTTGCCTTTGTCCGCCAGGCTACCAAAAGGACGCGCGCCCAGTGCGCCTGCGGCACCCACCAGGCCAAACAGCCCAATCACCCCTTCTGAGAAGTTAAAGGGCGGCGAGGCGAGCAGGAAGGCCATCGAGGTCCAGAGAATGCTGAAATTGGCGAAGGAGAGGCAGCCCAGCAGGGCGCGGGTGCGCAGTACCTTTTCTTTGGCAAACAGGGTGAAGATCGATCCCAGAAGCTGCGGGTAATTCAGGTGATTGTCCTGTTTGACCTTTGGCAGACCACGCCATAGCGCAATCGCCATGATCACCATCAGCACGCTGGCTACCCAGTAGACCGTACGCCAGCCGCCGAGGCTTGCCAGCAATCCGGCAACGGTTCGCGCCAGCAGAATGCCAAGCAGCAGGCCACTCATAATGGTGCCGATGACTTTGCCACGTTTTTCCGGCGCGGCAAGGGTGGCGGCCAGCGGAACGAGGATTTGCGCCACCACTGAGAAAAGGCCCGTCAGTGCGGTTCCAAGAACCATCATCCCAAGCGTGGTGCTGCTGGCCGTGATCAACATCCCTCCCGCAGCCAGCAGAGTCATGGAGACGATGAGCCGTCTGCGCTCAAACATATCGCCCAGGGGAACCAGGAACAGCAAGCCAGCCGCATAGCCGAGTTGGGCCGCGGTGACAATAAAGCCAGCCTGATTGGGAGAAAGCGCGAAGGCGCGGGCAATCGCATCGAGCAACGGCTGCGCGTAATAGTTGCTGGCGACGGAAAGGCCGGTGGCGACGGACATGAGCGCGATCAGCGCCGGGCTAAGCCCTTGATGTTGTTTGGTCATTTTTCTGTGACTGATTCATTAGCTGATTATTTTCGTGGATATCAATAATAACTAATGAAGAGAAAAAGGTGGGAGGGATCGCGTGTCGCTTAGTGCGGTTAAGAATTTGTGCGGTTTATTGCCCTCACCCCGCAGGGGCGAGGGGACCGATAGTGCTCGTATTATTTTGTGGGGATTCCTTTCCCACGGGAAGAGGGAGAAAACCGAGGGGAAGAGCGACTAAAAAGCCAACCCCTCACTTCTGCGCGGCCAGCGCCTCTTTCACCCAACCGTCAAACTGCTGCTGGTGGGCTTTGATCCAACCATCAACATGACCCTGAATATCCGCTTCGGAGGCGTGACCGGCGTGCATCATCGCGTTTTGCGCATTGATATCAGAAATCGGCAGCTTCATTACGGAAAACAGTTTCGCCGCCGCCGGGTTTTTCTCGGCCCAGGCTTTATTGGCGACAATGTGCATTGTGTTCACCGGGAAGCCATAGTTCATACCGTTAGGCAGTTTGGTGTCGATATTTTTCTGCTCGCCCGGCAGAGAAGAGAATGGCACCTGTAGCCAGACCACATCTTTCCCCGGTTTCAGTACGTCACTAACCCAGTACGGCGTCCAGGTGTAATAGAGCACCGGTTTGCCTTCTTTAAAGCGAGTAATGGTATCGGCCATCATCGCCGCGTAATTGCCCTGGTTATGCACCACGGATTTACTCAGGCCAAAGGCGTCAATCTGGTGGTTGATCACCGCTTCACAGCCCCAGCCCGGCGTACATCCTGTCAGGTCTGCTTTCCCGTCGCCGTTGGTATCAAACAGTTTGGCAATGTTGGGATCTTTAAGCTGATCGATGCTTTTAATGTTGTACTTCTCAGCGGTCTTCTTATCGATCAGATACCCCTGCGCTGCGCCGGTAACGAAATCCCCCTCGCGATAGAACTTTTTATCTCCGCCGGCCGCCGCGTACATATCATCATGCAGTGGTTGCCAGTTCACGGCGGTAAAGGTTACATCGCCCGCCGCCAGTGAGGTGTAGCCGACGTTGTAGTCCACTTCGCTGGGCTTGTTGACGGTATAGCCGAGTTTTTCCAGCCCACGGCTGACCAGCAGGGTCTGGAATGTTTCTTCAGAGATAGTGCTCTGGAAAGGTTGTACGGTGATGCCTTTGCCGGGCAGGTCGGCCGCAAATGCGCTGGTGGAGACAAGGGTGGCAAACGCTGTGGCGAGAATAATGTTCTGTCGCATCGTTGTTATTCCTTCAATTTTAGGTAGGACTCAGTAGGCCCGGAGCGCGTGTCTCCGGGCGAGCTACATCGTTACTTAATGAACGGGCGAGTAATCAACCCAAGTGGGCCGGTGCTGTACCAGCGACGATTACCCCGGCTGCGGGCATCGCGACCCATCGCCTGTGTCAGGCGGTCGAGGATGATGGCGAGGATAACAATCCCCACGCCACCGACGGTTGCCAGCCCCATATCGAGGCGGCCAATACCGCGAAGTACCATCTGACCAAGTCCACCGACGGCGATCATCGATGCGATCACTACCATGGAGAGGGCAAGCATAAGCGTCTGGTTGATCCCCGCCATAATGGTGGGCATGGCCAGTGGTAACTGTACTTTGAACAACATCTGGCGCGGACTGGCGCCAAATGACCGTGATGCTTCAATTAAATCTTCCGGCACCTGGTTAATACCCAGGATAGTCAAACGCACCACCGGCGGCAGGGCGAAAATAATCGTCACCACCACGCCCGGCACGTTGCCGATACCAAACAGCATCACAATCGGCACCAGGTAGACAAACGCAGGCGTTGTCTGCATGGCGTCGAGCAGCGGACGGATGATCTTCGCCGCACGTTCACTGCGCGCCAGCCAGATGCCAAGCGGTAGCCCGATAATGATGCAAAACAGCAGGGCGGTCAGCACCAGTGCCAGCGTGACCATCGCCTGCGACCAGGCGCCAATAGCACCGATCAAAATCAGTGACACCAGTGCCGCGACGCCCATTCCTGCGCTGCTAATCTGCCAGGCGATCAGCGAAAAGACGATGATCGCGACCGGTGCAGGCATCCCCAACAGCAACTGCTGGAAGGCGCTTAAGATGTAATCCACCGGGACACGGATGCCCTGGAACACCGGGCGGAAGTGCGTCACCACCCAGTCGATCCCCTGTGTGACCCAGCTATCCAGTGGGATCAGCGTCTTATGGAAGGGATCCATAATATTAAAATGCTCCGGCGCAGGTGCCGGGGCATTGGCGAGCCAGTCGGCACCGCCACCATCCGTTGGTGCGGGGGCGGGTGATGATCCCCACGCATCAGCCGATTGTGCCGCGCTGTCGGTTGCCGGTGCGCTCTCCCATGGGTTATTTTGATCAGCCATTGTTTGCTCCCTCGCGATCTAAAGCCTGTAGCAGCATCCGTTTGGAGATGATGCCGACGTATTGTTGTTCTTCACCGACCACCGGTACCGCACAGGGTGCCTGGCCAACATGAGAGAGCAACTCGCTGAGCGGCGTTTCCGCTTCCACGGCAAGCGGGGAGTCGATTAACGCCGCATCGATACCCTGATTCTGGCTTAGCGCCGTTTTCAGAGAGTCGATGGAGACAATGCCAACAAATTTATTACCGCGTTCAATCACATAACCATATTCACGGTCTTCATCCTGCAACATCTTCAGCGCTGAACGTGGGCCAAAACCTGGCGTTCTGCGAATAAGGCCGACCGGCGTGCGGCGGGCAATATCTTTTGCGCTGAATACCTGGCTAATATCCACGCCACGGAAGAAGGTTCGCACATAATCATTCGCCGGATTATTCAGAATTTCATCCGGTGTTCCGACCTGAACAACTTCGCCGTTTTGCATAATGGCAATCCGATCGCCAATACGCATTGCTTCATCCAGATCGTGGGAAATAAAGACCACAGTGCGTTGATGGCGCGACTGTAATTTCACCAGTTCATCCTGCATCTCGGTACGAATTAATGGATCGAGCGCCGAGAAGGCTTCGTCCATTAATAAGATGTCGGGATTAATCGCTAATGCGCGAGCGAGACCTACGCGCTGGCGCATACCACCAGAGAGTTCATCCGGATAAGCATGGGCATAATTCTCCAGCCCGACCTGACGCAATGCATCTAAGGCTTTTTCCTGACGCTCACTGGCGCTCGCACCCGCTAATTCCATGCCAAACGCAGTGTTATTTAACACTGTCATATGCGGCATTAGCGCGAATGACTGGAAGACCATCGCAATCTTTTTCCTGCGCACCTCACGGAGTTCGGCATCTGATATTTTGGCGATATCCACACCATCAATCAGTACCTGTCCGCGGGTGGGTTCAATCAGGCGATTGAGAAGGCGTACCATTGTGGACTTACCCGAACCGGATAATCCCATGATGACAAATATCTCGCCTTCTTCAATGGCCAGACTGGCGTCTTTAACGCCAAGCGATAGCCCTGTTTTTTCCAGAATTTGTTCTTTCGAAAATCCTTTTTCAATATATTTGAAAGCCCGCTGCGGATGCTCGCCAAATACTTTATATAGATTTTTAACTTCTAATTTAATTGCCATGCAATAGAACGTTTCCTGTTATTTATTTATGTCGATATGTTACCTGATGCGAATAATTGACCGCGTATACCCTAGCATACTGAGATTCTGTGACAACCCTCATGACTTGTATTGGCGGAATTTTGCAAGGGTAAAATCGCCTGAATTTCCCATGAGATAAGGGCTGAGCGGTGATCTCATTTTTATGAGATTTTTCGTATTCGCTGCTGAAATTACGGTGCGATGATGGTGATTGTGGGTGAATATGGCGAAAGAATGACGGAAGAAATATTACGGAATGTTTGTAGTGAGTGAGCGGGAATAATATTGAACAATGTGCGGGTATTTCCCCTCACCCTAACCCTCTCCCCAAAGAGGAGAGGGGACCGATCGTGCTCGCATTTTTGTGGGGATTCCTCAGCCCCAGGGGAGAGGGCCGGGGTGAGGGGAGACGGGCGGCTCAGAAATCCCAATCTTCATCCTCGGTTTCCACCGCTTTGCCCATTACATAAGACGAACCGGAACCCGAGAAGAAGTCATGATTTTCATCCGCCCCCGGTGAAAGGGCGGCGAGAATTGTCGGGTTTACTTCTGCCATTTCCGCCGGGAACAAGGGCTCATAGCCCAGGTTCATTAGCGCTTTATTGGCGTTGTAACAGAGGAAGGCTTTCACATCCTCGGCCCAACCTGACTCCGCATATAAGTCCTCGGTGTAGGTCACTTCGTTATCGTAGAGATCCATCATCAGCTCCAGCGCGAAATTTTTTAGTTCTTCACGCTTTTCACTGCTGACTTTTTCCACCCCTTTTTGATACTTATAGCCAATGTAATAGCCGTGAACCGCCTCGTCGCGAATGATCAAACGAATCAGGTCCGCCGTATTGGTCAACTTGCCACGACTGGACCAGTACATCGGAAGCCAGAAGCCGGAATAGAACAAAAACGACTCCAGGAAGACGCTGGCAATTTTCTTCTTCAACGGATCATCGGCACGGTAATACTCCAGGATGAGCTGTGCCTTACGCTGCAACGCGCTGTTCTCTTCACTCCAGGCGTAGGCCGCATCCACATCTTTCGTCTGGCACAGTGTGGAGAAAATCGAGCTGTAAGAGCGGGCATGCACCGCTTCCATAAAGCTGACGTTCGACAGTACCGCCTCTTCATGGGGCGTCAGCGCATCAGCCATTAACGTCGGCGCACCCACAGTATTCTGAATGGTATCGAGCAGCGTCAGCCCGGTAAAAACGCGGATCGTCAGTTGCTGTTCCGCGTGGCTCAGCGTCTGCCAGGCGGGGATATCGTTCGACAGCGGTACCTTTTCAGGTAGCCAGAAGTTACTGGTCAGGCGGTTCCAGACCTCAAGATCTTTATCATCCTGAATCTTGTTCCAGTTGACGGCGCTCACGCGTGATAGTGGTTTCATCCTTTTCTCCTTACAGCGCGCAGGACACGCAGCCCTCGATTTCAGTACCTTCCAGCGCCAGTTGGCGCAGGCGGATGTAGTACAGCGTCTTGATACCTTTCTTCCACGCATAAATCTGCGCTCTATTAATGTCGCGCGTGGTGGCGGTGTCCGGGAAGAACAGCGTCAATGACAACCCCTGATCCACATGACGCGTGGCCTCAGCGTAGGTGTCGATGATCTTCTCCGGCCCGATTTCATAGGCATCCTGATAAAACGCCAGGTTTTCGTTGGTCATAAACGGGGCAGGGTAGTAAACGCGCCCGGTTTTGCCTTCCTTGCGAATCTCAATTTTCGACACGATAGGGTGAATACTCGACGTGGCGTGATTGATGTAAGAAATAGACCCGGTAGGCGGAACCGCCTGCAGGTTCTGGTTGTAAATGCCGTAGCGCATCACGTTCTCACGCAACTGCTCCCACATATTGCGGTCAGGGAGGGTGATGCCGCTTCGGGCAAAGAGCGCACGGACTTTCTCTGTTTTTGGCTGCCAGTCCTTTTCCAGGTACTGATTGAAAAATTCCCCGCTGGCATAGCGCGACTGTTCGAAGCCTGCAAAACGCTGGTTGCGTTCGCGGGCCATCATCATCGAGGTATTCAGCGCGTGCCAGGTGATGGTGTAAAAATAGAAGTTGGTGAAATCCAGCCCCTCTTCACTGCCGTAGGCAATGCCTTCTCGCGCCAGATAGCCGTGCAGGTTCATCTGCCCAAGGCCAATAGCGTGTGATGCCGCATTCCCCGCTTCTACCGAGGGAACCGAGCGGATGTGGCTCATGTTTGAGACCGCGCTCAGGCCACGCACCGCCGTTTCCACCGTGCGGCCAAAGTCAGGCGAATCCATGGTATGGGCGATATTGAGCGAGCCGAGGTTGCACGAGATATCGTGGCCAATATCCACGTAGTCCAGGTTTTCATCCAGCTTGGACGGGCTATTCACCTGCAAAATCTCGGAGCACAGGTTGCTCATATTGATACGCCCGGCAATGGGATTAGCGCGGTTCACCGTATCTTCAAACATGATGTACGGATAGCCTGATTCGAACTGGATCTCCGCCAGCGTCTGGAAGAAATCGCGGGCGTTGATGTATTTCTTACGTACGCGGTCATCGGCAACCAGTTGTTCATACATCTCGCTTACTGCGATATCACCGAAGGGTTTGCCGTACAGGCGCTCCACGTCATAGGGAGAAAACAGCGCCATGTCAGCATTGTCTTTTGCCAGACGGAAAGTGATATCCGGGATCACCACACCCAGTGAGAGCGTTTTAATACGAATTTTTTCGTCGGCGTTTTCCCGTTTGGTATCGAGAAAACGCAAAATATCCGGGTGGTGCGCGTTGAGATAAACGGCACCCGCTCCCTGGCGCGCACCTAGCTGGTTTGCATAAGAGAAGGCATCTTCCAGCATCTTCATCACCGGAATCACACCCGACGACTGGTTCTCAATGCGCTTAATCGGCGCACCGGCCTCGCGAAGATTAGAAAGCAAAAAGGCCACGCCACCGCCGCGTTTAGACAACTGCAACGCTGAGTTCACCGCGCGGCCAATGGATTCCATATTATCTTCAATACGTAACAGGAAGCAGGAGACCAGCTCGCCGCGCTGCTTTTTGCCGCAATTGAGGAAGGTCGGTGTTGCAGGCTGGAAGCGACCGGCCAGGATCTCATCGGTCAACTGCCGCGCCAGGGTTTTATCTCCCTGGGCGAGGGTAAGCGCGACCATGCACACGCGGTCTTCGAAATGTTCAAGATAACGTTTGCCGTCGAAGGTTTTCAGCGTATAGCTGGTGTAGTACTTCCATGCGCCAAGGAACGTCTGGAAACGGAAACCGCTGGCATGGGCGTGAGCAAAAAGGTCGACCACGAAAGCGCGATCATAACGCGCCAGCACGCTTTCATCGTAATACTCTTCCTGCACCAGATAGTTAAGGCGCTCATCCTGGCTGGCGAATGTCATGCTATTGGGCAGGACATGGTTGTTGTAGAACGCGTCTACCGCCTGGTGGTCTTTGTCGAACTGGATGCGGCCTGCTTTATCGTACAGATTCAGCATGGCGTTCAGCGCATGGTAATCCGGTGCGGCTTGCATTACGCGCTCTGCGGTTGTCGTTGCCAAAATTCGCTCACTCCTTTACGCACGTTTTCAATGTCCTGCTGGGTTCCCATCAGCTCAAAACGGTAGAGATACGGCACGCCGCATTTCTGCGAGATCACATCTCCCGCTCGCCCGTAGGCTTCGCCAAAATTGCGATTGCCGGAGGCGATCACGCCGCGAATCAGCGCACGGTTATGCTGATCGTTTAAAAAGCGGATGACCTGACGCGGCACGGCACCTGCCGTACCGCCGCCGCCATAACTGGGAACAACAAGAATGTAGGGTTCGTCTACCCGGATGCGCTCACGCTCATTGAGTGGAATACGCACCGCCGACATCCCCAGTCGCTCAATAAACCGCTGCGTGTTTTCCGAGCTGCTGGAGAAGTAGACGAGGGTGCTCATGCGCTGGCCACACGCGGTGCGGTGTGCAGGCGGTTGATCATATCCGGGCGGAAACCAGACCATTGGGTTTCACCTGCAACCACGACCGGTAACTGACGAAAACCCATTGCGCGCAGTTCATCTGCGGCGTCCGGTACCAGATCGACATTCACCATTTCGAATTCAAGGCCACGGCTTTCCATTGCCCGTTTTGTGGCGTGGCACTGTACACAGTCATTTCGAGTGTAAATAGTAATGCGCATGATTCGTGTTTCCATTTAAAATAAGAGAACGGCGCGAAGGTTCGCGTCAGTCGTGTGCTCGTTGCTAACAGGAATACTAGATGTAGTTGATAAAAGTTTCAACCACACAACATATAGGAAATTAAGATAAGTTTTTCCTGGTTGATGAGCGCAACGAGGAGGGGGCTTTATATGCGTAAAACAGGCCAGCAGGCAATAAAAAACCCCGCGCGTGCATCACGTACGGGGTTGAGGAGGGGAGAGTAAGCGGGTTTAACGGCGGTTACAAATCAGCGCGCCCAGGAAAATCCCGACGGCGGCAACTGCCCCCAGGGCATAGACCGGATTCTCTTTCACATAGGTACCTGCACAGCTTACCGCGTCACGCGCTGCCTGATGTGCTGGTGTCCGACCATGCAGACGCGCCCGGGTCTCTCTTAACAGGGCCTGCGCTTTACGACGTGCGGTATCCGCTTCGTCTTTTGCATCGCTACCCAGAGACTTGAGTACATCTTCCAGGCTATCGGCCAGTTTATGAACATCATTCTGGATATCCTGAACGCCTTCATCTACATCACTGCGATTAGGTCTGTTAAACATCGGATCCTCCTTTGTTTTCGATGTGAATTTTAGTTTAGACCATAATTTTGTGCCGCTAATCACCGAAACGGCATTTGCCCTCGTTTATGGACTTTTCTGAAAGCGTTGCTAATGCTGAGTAATGTAAGGTTGCGGTGCAGTAAAAAGATGACGAGGAAAAAATATGTATTTACGACCCGATGAGGTGGCACGCGTTCTTGAGAAAGTGGGATTTAAAATGGATGTCGCTACACCGAAGACCTACGGTTATCGCCGTGGGGATAATTACGTGTATGTTAATCGGGAGGCGCGCATGGGCCGTACGGCGCTGATCATTCACCCCACGCTAAAAGAACGAAGTCTGTCCCTTGCGGAACCCGCCTCGGAAATCAAGACGTGCGATCACTATCAAAACTTCCCGTTATATTTAGGCGGGGACGCGCAGGAACATTACGGTATTCCACACGGTTTCAGTTCCCGGCTGGCGCTTGAGCGTTTTTTATCGGGCCTGTTCGGTGAGTTTCAATAAGCAGTGACAGGCGCAGGCCTGTCACTCTATCCTCAGGCTTTCGCCTGCTGAAAGCTCACGCCAAACAGACGGCGGCAATAATCCAGGAAGTAGCCGTACAGCGCACCCATCAGCATCGACAGTACCGCATTTGAACTCACCGCAGCGACAATCTGATGCCAGTCGGCGCCGACAGTCAGCAAAATAGCGACATATACCGGTGACTGGAAGGTGACATACGCCACCACATCGGCCAGCGTTCGCATTCCGCTTTTCGGGCTAATACGGCGGGCATACCGCATGATCGCATCGCGATACAGACCATAAGGCCAGGCAATAATAATGTTGACCGGAATAGCAACCAGACGTGATGAAAGTGACTGCTCGAAGGTCATTCCAGAGAGGAATATTTCAATGAGCATGTTCACTACCGAACAATAGACAACCATTGCAAAGGTGTCTGCCACGGCATGACGCAGGCGGGACTGCGAAGAGAACATGGTACTGCTCCTTGAAAAGAGAAAATAAGCTGATACCGGACGGTAACTAGCGGTTTGCTGTGGTACATTTGATGGTGCTAGATTATATGTCTGGATATAAACTAACAACTAGCTAATAATTTTTATTTATTTTCTTTTTCTGGATAAATTGCTCTGCCTTTGCCTGTTTTTTGCGCATTTCGTTATTTTTGTTGGAGAGGGCAATAAAAGCATTTGATATCATTAACTTATGGATGAGTTGTGATGTTATTCACAAAATGACTTATCGTAGCAGCGCGTACTTTTAGCGAACAATCCTTCCCTGATGTTCATAATTCAATCAGCAGCATTTTTTATGCTAAACAAACGATTTTGCCAGCGTTAAATGCTGTTTCTTTGTTTGGGTGAATATGCGGATTGTTTGCATAAAGAAAGGTGATGAAGGGTGGGGAAATTCAGATAAGTTGCGGTGAGAAATGCTCACCGCAAAAAAGAATTAGCAGACGCCGAAATCGCCGTCTTCTTTATAAAGAGATACATCCGCAGATTTAAGGGTAATTTTCTCTGCCGCGTCATTATGCACCGGTACGGCAACGATTTGGTCCTCATGCACTTCAATGACTTTCAACTTCGGTCCGCCAATACGCGGCTGCACTACATCACCAACAGTAATCATATTGTCCTCCTTATTTCCTGGTCATTAAACCTTAGCGCGAACTGCCCACAAGGTACAGTTGGGCCGGATGATGACTGCTATTGATGAAATGTCGTTTTGCGTAAAAGAGGGTAAAAGCGCAAGGCTCGGCTGGCGGTGTTCCGTAAAGTGGCTAAGCTTTTACATTAAATTCCTTTTTTAACAATCACCTGCATTTTTATCGCAATGGAGAAGTTATGGGTTTCTGGCGTATTATTTTTACGATTATTCTTCCCCCGCTGGGCGTACTCATTGGTAAAGGCTTTGGCTGGGCTTTCATTCTCAACGTGATTCTGACGTTGCTTGGCTATTTCCCAGGCCTGATTCACGCTTTTTGGGTTCAGTCACGTGACTAAGAGGCGAAGGGCGAGAGCTTTCGCCCTCATGTTTTTATAACTGATTGTTAACCTGATATTTTCTCCGATTTTTTGTGCAAGTCCGTAAAGTTCTTCGCCATTGAGACGATAAAAAATACGTTTGGCATCAATTCTAAGGAGAAGATATGAGCATTAAGGATGTAAGTTCGGCTGCCTCGTTGAGGGACATGCCTGCCACTACCCGTTTGGAAACGGTGCATGCCGTGACGGGGAAAAACGTTGATCCCGTTGATTCCGTTGAGGTCAGTCTGTCGCCGGAAGCGATGGCGCAAGCAAGGGATAACTTAACGCCGCCGACTCAGGAGGAGATAGACGCGAGCGCTCGCGAAGCGCTCAACCTGCGTAACCAGGCGATAGCGCGAATGCCAACGGGACCAAGCCTTGCCAGTGATTTCTATTCCGATCCCGCCACCGCTAATGACGCGGTCAGTTTTCAGGCCTTTTTCCAGAACGCCACGGTTAACGCCGATGAGATGGCTGACGCACTGCATAAAGCCCTGACATCCCCAACCCAAAACGGGGATTACACCACCAATGCGATGGATCTGGCCTTAACACAAGCCAAGCTGAACCTGGTGGTACAGAAATATGTGACGACGGATTACCAGACTGAGGCCAGCGCATTTGTCGCCCAGTTTATTAGTGATAAATCTTCACAGGCCGATCAGATGACCAAAGTGGTCCTGACTCAGGCGAGCAGACTGGCGGAAAGCCTGGGGGATCGCGACCAGGCACAGCATCATCAGGATGCCCTCGCACAACTGGCCGAAGGAACGCACTCTTCCCAGACAGTCCGCAATGCAATGCTGAGCCTCACCGCCAGCACCACAGACAGTGAGGCCTGGTTCTCTTCAATCAACAACTGGGTTGCGAAAAACCGCTCGATACCTTACATCCGTGAAATTGAGCAAGGCCATATCAGCGCACTACAGGAGCAGTGGCAGAGTTTTGTCACGGGCCTGAAAACGGATGTCTAATCCGCTGCCCCTCATTGACGGATGAGGGGCGATTAATATCCCACGGTATAGACGCGCCCTGTCTGCACGCCTTCAATACTGCGGCGATAAGCCAGCGCCACCCGCGCGGCTGGCACGCTCTCAAACCCCGGAAAGAAGGGGCCGTAGGCTTCTTGCGATTCGCTCAGCATAGTCGGGCTAACGACATTTATACGCTGCCCGTGTTTCAGTTCGCACGCCGCTGCCTTCACAAAACCTTCCAGCGCGGCGTTGACCGTCGTGGCATTGACCCCTTGCGCGATGGGCTCCTGGCCAACAATCCCGCTGGTTAGCGTAATCGAGCCACCCTCGTTCAGGTAATGTTGCCCTGTCAACGCCAGACGTACCTGGCCGAGCAACTTATCCTGCAGGCCAATCGAAAAATCCCGGCTGGTCATTTTCTCCAGCGGCCCAAAGAAAAGGTTGCCGGTGGTGGCGACGATAGCATCGACTCTCCCCACATTTTCAAACAGTGCTGCCACGCTCTCATCGGACGTGATATCAACATGGAAATCACCGCTGGTGCGCCCCGCGCGGATAATGTCATGTTGACCCTGGCTCAGTTCCTGCTCAACCGCCCGACCTACGGTACCACTTGCGCCAATCAGTAGAATTTTCATCGTTATGCTCCTCTGTTGCAGTAGTGGCTATTCTTCCGCTAATTATTTATAAGATAAATGAGCTAAACGTTAATTGATTACTAACTGTGGGTTAGCAATATGGATAAGCTGCGCAGTATGGAAGTGTTCGTTACCGTTGCGGATTGCGGCAGTTTCACCCAGGCGGCAAGTCAATTGAATCTGTCGGCGGTGATGGTGGGGAAATACATCAGTGCGCTGGAGGAGCAGCTTGGCGCAAGGCTGGTGGAGCGCAATACCCGGCGACAAAGTCTGACGGATGCCGGGCGTGTCTATTATGAAGAGGCACGCCGGGTGCTCGAGCAGGTACATATGGCGGATACCTCCATTGAACGACTGCGCGATACTCCCGCCGGTACATTGCGGGTAAGTGCCTCCACGACGTTTGGCGCCTGCGTGGTGGCTCCGCTGACTGCCGCCTTTCTTAATGCGCATCCGCAGGTACGCGTCGAACTGGATCTGAGCAACCGACGGGTTGATCTGGTTGATGAAGGATTCGATCTGGCGATCCGCATTGGTGGGTTACACAACGATGACGTGGTTGCAAAGCCACTGTGCCTTTATCGCATGGTGATTTGTGCTTCACCCGATTACCTGGCGCGGCACGGTGAGCCACGTACGCCGGATGATTTACAGCATCATCGCTGCCTGTCGCATATGGTCTGGAACGCGAATAACGAATGGAAACTACCGGGAACGGAAGGCGACATGTCCTGGCGGCGAGACCCGGTATTTCGTTGTAATGACGGGCAGGCATTGCGCCTTGCCGCTGTTGCGGGAGCGGGATTATTACTCCAGCCGGAGATCTTACTGACCGATGAACTGGCAAGCGGCAAACTGGTACGCGTGTTAACGGACTTTGCGCCACAGCCGCGCCAGGTGTGGCTGCTTTATCGCCAGCAGCGCCGTCCGTTACCTAAGCTCACTCGCTATGTTGCCCATTTGCTCGACCATATCAACGCGTGGGTTGCCCCTTCCTGAGAGTGACGGCACGCAATATAGAGGGCTCCAGCAGCCGGGCGACCGCAGCAAACACCGGCACCACCACGGAGTTACCAAACTGACGATAGGCCTGCGTGTCCGACACCGGAATACGAAACGGTTTTTCGCCCGGTTTCTCAAAACCCATCAGGCGCGCGCATTCGCGTGGCGTTAGCCTGCGCGGACGACGCTGCTGGTTGGCGGCGTCGCTAAAGTTGCTTTCACCCAGCGCTTTATCCCAGCCGCGATCGACCAGAATTTCTGAGCCATCTTTGTGATAGCGGGCAGATAAGGTTCGTGCCACGCTGGCTGCATTAGTAGGATCAACCAGTCCAAATCCAAAACCGTTGCCTTTCGCCGCGTGCTTCTTCGCATAATGGAAAAGGTAATCCCACAGTTTGGGCGACAGCACATACTTCGCATCAACAGTGGGCTCAAGGAGCTCACCGAAGGTCGGTCTGCTGCGCGGATAGAAGCGGTCGATATTACGCAGGGTAAAATCTTGCTTTAGCTGTAAATCGCGGCGAAAACCCACCAGAACAATACGTTCGCGGTGCTGGGGCAGAAAGTGTTTGCCATCCACAATCTTCGGGTCGTCTTTACCGGTCGCTTCGGCGTCGGCCACGTCGTACCCCAATTCATCAAGAGTATTCATGATCACGGTAAAGGTTTTCCCCTGATCGTGGCTTTTCAGGTTTTTGACATTTTCCAGCACAAAGATGGCCGGGCGTTTGGCTTTAATAATCCGCGCGACATCGAAAAAGAGCGTGCCTTGTGCTTCGCATTCAAAACCATGGGCGCGACCGAGGGCGTTCTTTTTACTCACCCCGGCTAAACTGAACGGCTGGCACGGAAATCCTGCCAACAGGACGTCATGATCGGGGATCTGTTCGTCGATATGCGCATAGGCCTGCGCGTCGGTGACGTCCGGTTTACCGCTCAGCGTAACTTCGCGAATATCCTGATTAAAACGATGGCTGCTTTCGTCGTTGTACCAGTTAGCTTTATAAGTCCGCACCGCATTTTTGTTCCATTCACTGGTAAAGACACACTGTCCGCCAATGGCTTCAAAACCATTGCGGATACCGCCAATACCGGCGAACAGGTCGATAAAGCGGAATTGATAATGCGGATGGTGCGCAGGCGGCGAAGGAAGCATTTTGCGCAGTAAGGCTTCCTCGGCGGCGGTAAGTGGCGCAGGGGTGCCTTTGCCATTGACCCGCCGGTTTAATCTTTCACGACTCCATTCGTTTTGACCCAGTTTGCGTAACTGTTCCGCCACATACTTTTGTCCGTAGATTTCCAGTACCCGGCCCAGCAATGCGTTGTCGTCTTCTCGTTGCCGTTTGTCTTCTGCTTCGGCCTGGCGCTGAAGCTCCTGCGCGATTGAATCAAATTCCGACATGACGTCTCCTTGGGTTAATGCGTGAAAATATATCACTCATTTGACCCAGAGGAGAGTTTTACCTGCTGTTATCAGTGAATGTTGGGACGGTACGCAAAACCGCGTGCGCTCTGCGTGTTATCCAGCAAAGGGAACGGTATACGTCTAATGGTGGGGCAGCGACACCCATTTATAGCCCAACAGCATGGTGCCAAGGATTATCGTTGCCGTGGCGCTGAGATGCATCAGAAAATCCAGCGCACTCACATGGGTTGGGTGGCAAAGGGCCAGTAATGTCAGCGCCATGCAGGCGACGCCAGCCCCGGCGGCTGCCAGACTCCGGGCGGGAAATAACGTGCGGGTACGGCGCAGATAACCAATCACGATCGCCATCATCGGCACGCTCACCACAACCATAAAGAGATAACAATTTGTTCCCACCTCGCTGCCTTGTACCGGGAGGTGGTGATGCAATTGCATATTGGCAAAGGAAATTGCGAGCCAGAGGCTAACCAGCGGCGTAAACCATTTCCAGCTCAGGGATTGCTCCCCGGCAATGCTCAGCAAAAAGGCGTTACGGATAGCCAGCGCGCCGGTAATAAAGGTCAGAAATAACTGCAAGATAACCCACGCGACGCCTGTCTGAGACCAGTCGGTAAAGGTCCGGTGCACCAGTAAACTGGCCAGCGCCCCACAGGGCAATGCCATCACGATCCACGCTACAACCCGCAATCCAGGCTGCCACGGACGTTTTACGGGCTCGATAGTGCGACTTAACTGCTCAATAAAAAGATCATGATCGGCCATGATGCGCTCCTAACCGACGAAGGTTACTTAATGCGCGATGCAGCAGAGACTTAACGGCCGCCACCGTCAGGTTATTGTGCGTCGCGGTTTCTGAAAGGGTCATTTCGTGCAGGTGAACATGTTCAATTACTTGCCGCTGGCGCGCCGGAAGCTGATTTAACAGCATGGCGAGTTCTTCCCTGGACTGGTGTTGTTCAACGCTGGCGGCCAGATAACGGTCTTCGTTTGCGTACTCAGACGCCTCGTTGCCGTCTTGCTCGCGCTGACGATGACGGCCACGACGGCGCAGCGCATCAACCGAACGGGCATGGGCAATCGCCATCAGCCACGGCAAAAAAGGTGAAGCGGGATCGTAGGTGTGACGTACCCTGTGCACGGTCAGCAGCACATCCTGAATGACATCTTCAACCAGCATGTCATCGTCAACCTGCTTACGTACCAGCGAGCGAATAACCGGTACCAGCGCCTTTAGCAACTGCGTGTAGGCCGCCTGATCGCCGGCCTGGGCAAGTGCCATCAATTGTGGCCATTGCTCACGTGTTGCCTCATGTTTTTCCATATTCCGCCTTACTTACGGCTTCATGTCTTTTTACCGCTGGCCTGTGTCAGGGCGTTGACCACTATCGACGGGGTGAGCACCTGCGGCAAAATTTTCGGTTCGCTGCCATCTGCCGGATAGACCACATACAGCGGCAGGCTGCCCTGACCCAGGGCGTTCATCGTGTCATCGATATCGGCATTAAATTTGGTTGAGTCGGCCACCATATAAAGTGTGCCCGTGCGCGCCAGCGCCTCTTTCACGGCCTGCGTAGACAGCGATGTCTTCTCGTTTACCTGACAAGTGATACACCAGGATGCGGTGAAATTGACGAAAATCGCTTTGCCGTGGCCACGATTATCCGCCACATTTTGCGGCGACCATTTTACCTCTTCGACATGTGCCGTCGTCTCAAGCGGGGCGCCATTTTTGATTACCGACGGCAGCGGAACAATGACTGCCAGAATCAGCGCAGCGGTGACTGCAAACAACGCGAGATGCCGCTTACCGGCAAAGCGCCGTTGCTGCGCCATACCATAGAGCCAGGCGGCGAAACTCAGCACTACAGCAGCCGCCAGAATCGCGGCGAGCGCGGTGGTTCCTGCCTGCTGAGCCAGTACCCATACCAGCCAGCCGAAGGCACCGAACATCGGAAACGCCAGGCCACGTTTTAGCGTATTCATCCAGGCACCGGGGCGCGGTAGCCATTTTCCCAACGCCGGGAAGAGGGAGATAAGAGTGAATGGCGCGGCGAAACCGAGGGCGAGGGCAAAGAAGATAACCAGCGCCACGGCAGGTGGTTGCACCAGCGCATAGCCAATAGCACCTGCCATAAACGGGGCGGCACAGGGGGTTGCCACAATGATCGACAGCGCCCCGGTTAGCGCCGCCCGGACAAACGCACCGCGCTCAACGGAAATTTCCCCGGCGCGCTGCATCGACAGACCCACTTCAAACACGCCAAGTAAATTCAGCGCAGCGCCCAGAATAACCAGTGCGAGGAAGGCAATCACCAGCGGCGACTGGAGCTGAAACCCCCAACCGACGGCGGTACCGCCCGCACGCAGGGCTAACAAAACCGCGGCCAGTATCAGCATGGTAACAACCGTGCCGAGTAAGAAGCCAAGCCCTTCTTTGCGCGTCTGCACCGTACTGTGCGAATGGCGAACCAGCCCCAGCGCCTTAAGCGAGATTATCGGGAAAACGCAGGGCATAAAATTAAGGATAATGCCGCCTGCGAAGGCGGCCAGCATTGCGGTTAACATAGTGAGTCTCTGATGGCTAATGGGGTGGTTGACGTCCGCCTTTTACGAGTGCGAATTTGCGTACTGTTTCACCGCATCCATCGTTTTCTGGATATGCGTTTCCGGGTTTCTGTCAGTGTAGCTCAGCAGGATCTTACCGTCCGGCGCGATAACAAATGAGGTTCGGTCGGAAAGGGTTTTGCCATTCATCTGCATCAGCGTCTGGTACTCCGAGGCGACTTTTGCGCTTGGGTCAGCCGTGACGGTGAACTTATCGCGGCACTCCAGTTTAGAGAACTCATCCACCTGGTCCACATTACCTGCGGTCACGCCAATGACGGTCGCGCCCAGTTTTTTGAAGTCATCCGTGGCTTCGGCAAAGGCGTGGGCTTCGATGGTGCAGCCTTTACTGAATGCCGCCGGGAAGAAATAGAGCACTACCGGGCCTTTTTGCAGGGCCTGTTTCAGTGAGAACGTCAAAGGTTTGCCCGCAAGGGCGCCCTGCAATTGAAAATCGGGGGCCTGCGCACCGGTTGGCAATGCGGCCTGGGCATTGAACATCGGCATTGAGACGCTAAGCAGTACGGCAGAGGTAAGGCTCAAAAAGAGTTTTTTCATCGGTGTCATGTTGCGCTCCACGGGGTTAGGAAATTTAACGCTCATAGACAGTTCGCTGGATGTCGCGGGAAAGTTTCGCCTGGGGTAAAAAATTTTCCTCGCTGAAAAAGCGGTTTAACAGCAGGGCTATTTCACGATGCGATATGGGTAGCGAGGAACACTTTTGCGGCTGGTTGCCATTTTATCCTGCATGGTTATTTGACAGTCGGGTGTCAGCATCGGCTTGATGCCGGGCCGTTGCGTTTCAAAAGTATATTCCACCGGGTATTAATTTTAATGGTCCGGCCTTTCGGGAACCGCCCTGGGATGTTATTGGCCCGGCTTGACCTGGTAACCTGAACATCTGTTTTTTCGGCTCTGCTGCTTATATTAGACGCTGGTTTTTTTATTGTAATAGAGAGTAAAGGATTACAGTTCGGCTAAACGGACTTGCCGCGACGGGGATATGAATATCAGGAGAGTGCGATAAAGCGCAGTAGTACAACGGAGAATATGGCGGTGTTTTTTAATTGACCGTCATGCGCTTAAGATTATTCTGTAGCTGATGGTCAATCATCTTATGTTATCGGCAGGGTGGGCGGGTTTCACTATATAAATAGTTTCATAGCATTGCGGGGGAGCGTGCCTCCCCCCATAGCTGGATATTAGATTGCGAAATCTTCCAGTTTTTTCCCTTTCTCAAGCGCGGAGGTAATCGCTTTAGGCGTGCGGCCCTGGCCTGTCCAGGTTTTTTCGCTGCCGTCTTCGTCGATATATTTGTATTTCGCCGGGCGAGGCTCACGGGTCGATTTTGTTTTTGTCGCCTGTCCTTTTAAGGAGGAGATGAGCTCTGCCGGGTCAATGCCTTCCTCAAGAAGTTTCACACGAAACGCTTCGAGTTTTGCCTGTTTATCCTCGAGTTCCTTACGCTGAGAGGCTTCTTCTTCGCGGCGTTCTTCAACGATGACCGTGAACTTTTCGAGAATATCTTCAAGATATTCCAGGCTAACTTCACGCGTTTGAGCACGCAGTGTGCGAATGTTGTTTAAGGCTTTCAGTGCTTCTGACATTTGCAGATCCTTTTACTTGAATTTGGTGGTGTTTCGAATTGCTTCTTTACGAATGGTTCCTGGAAACCAAACGAGCGTATCACTTTTGTTTCTCGGGTGGACACAATATATATACCGCCGATGCAAAATAATTTATAGCAAATTATGAATGGAAATGTCTGTCTTTTAGTGTCATTACTCTTTTTTTTCTAAGTAGAGTATTTCGCTGCGCAGTTAAAAGCATAACCGCTTCCCTCATCCTTACCAATTTCATGGGTAGTCATCTCTGAAAACCCCTTTAACAACGGGTCTTTTTTCTTCTCAATACCCTTACTCCCGGTAATTGACCGTCACGCTTTGCTTATATCCGAAATAGAATGAGAAAGATTTGTGCGCTTTGTCGCGAATTCAAAATCATGCCGCACCGTTTGTCCAGGTCAGCCCGTTGCGTCAGGAAGGTGTGTTGTACTTGATAAGCGGCAAGCTAAGCGTGTGAAATAGCGCTTTAAGAAATACCAACTGCAGGTTGTCTTCTCTTCACGCTTTTTGCTAAGTGCATTTATCCAGCTCGACAAGAAGTCTGTTTAGCTCATATTGAATGTGCTTCCGACGCTGTTTTAATAGCAAGCGGGCCGGAACAACGCGATCAATAATGGTCGACTTCCTGGCCATGAACTTCATTGCGAGTCGGGTGACGTCTTCTTCTGTCCAGCCATCCATCACCGGCGTTGGGTTGTAAAGAAGATTTGCCTGGAGGGCAGGGGCAACTTCCTCATTCAGAATCAGGAAGATTTTTTCCCGGCTAAGCCCGGATTCCTTTAACATCTGAGCCATCCATTGATAGTCACAGTCCTGCAGTTCCCGACCGGTGAAAATTCCTGATAAGGCGTGCCAAACAGTGATGCTGTTTGCTTGACCGATACCTGTCAGTTGAATGTTAGCGCCCCTGACGCTGAAAAATAATGTGATAAGAATTTTCCTGGATTGTAAACGAAAGCAAAAAATGCCTGCCAAATGCTCGATCACGGCAGTTAAAATGATTATGGGATATAAGAAAAGGAAAAGGTAAATGGTTGATATTACAGCAGATATGCTTTGGAATATAGCCAGGCATTACCGGCATATAGAAAGCCTGCTAAATTCACAGCATTACAATGTCCATGCCATAGCACCACATTTGAACCAATGGTTTACCGTTTATGGAATAAATACAGAATTAAGAGCTGCTCATTTTATAGCGCAAGCTTGTGTCGAAACTGCAAACTTTTCTAGATTAACTGAGGTACCAAGAGATGGTGGCAGAGAATATGATGCAGGAACACGGATAGGACGTAATTTAGGTAATACAGAAGTGGGTGATGGTCCAAAATTTATAGGTCGTGGGTTATTACATCTGACAGGCAGAGAAAACTATACGAATTTCGGAAGCCAGTTTGAGAAAGATTACGTAACCGATCCCACTATAGTTGCAAGGAACCCCTATGTTGCCGTTAAGGCAGCTTGTTATTATTGGGATCTTAGGCATGTTAATGCAGCAGCAGACAGGGATGACGTAAATAAAGTAACCCTTCTCGTGAACGGTGGCTACAATGGTCTCGAAGAAAGGAAAGGGGCGTTGATAAGAGCAAAGAGGGAGTTTGGAATAATATGAAAGTATCAACTGGTATTCTAACAGTGTTATTTTTTTCTATGACTTTTTCGTCTTCGGCTGCTGTGAAAACTTCTGAGTTAACTTGTAAAGCTCAGGCAATAACAGAAGCAAATAAACTTCTGGCTTTTTATCGGGACAGCGATGATAGGGCTGAGGTTGATAAAGACGTAACTGCATTAGCGAAGATGCAAAATCCGGAAAATAAATCTCAATATTTTGATGTATTGCAGGCCTGGGGTTATATCTACAAAGGTAAGTATCGGATGAGATTCATCTTCCTCAATGACTGTACTCTCATGGGGGAAGAAATTTTAGAGTATGCTAATCCTTAGTATCTCTCTGATTTTTCTATATAAATAGGGGCGGCATTTTTGCCGCTCCCCACGATGAATTGAGTATTCAATGATTATCATCCGTCATTTCCGGTTTTTTAGGATGCTGTGCTAACAAATGTTTGTACCGTTTAGGGATTATGCTCGATAAATTGATTTCATTAAGAAAAAGCTGTTCTAATGAAAATCTCGCAACATCAAGAACAATATTTTTATTCATGTTTTGTTGCGTCGTTTTTTTATACCTCCCATTAAAATGCTTTGCTCATGATAATAATCCATAATAAGAGTAATGTCTTCCTTGCCGAGTTTAATTAATTCGTTGAAATAGGCTTTGTATACTTCATTGGTTTGGTTAGATGCTATTTTTAAGCGGGCACCTCCGAGAACGTTTAGATTAATGGCGAATGGTTCACTTGTTATATGCTCTGCGTTTTTGTCATAACCTATTATGATGAAGCCCGCAGACATTATTGCCGCCGCCATGAAAGCGACAGCAGAGAAGCAGAGGAAGGAGAATGAACAGCGCGTGGCCGTTGCCCTGGAGGCGTTCACACAGGCCCGTGACGCCCACACAGCCAGCATGAAAAAACTGTATGACACCGAAGCGGCCATTCGCCGCAGTGAACAGGAACGGCAGGCCGCGCTGGAGGAAAGCGCGGAAGCGGAACAGAGCTGGCGCAGCCGGTTTCGCAGTCTGCGCGGTAACATCACCCCGGAAATGAAAGCCGAACACTCACAGCGCGTTGCGAACCGCGAACTGGCGGAAGAGTTCACCGCCCTGATTGCCGAACTGGAAGACGATAAAGACAGTGCGATGCTCGGCGCATGCAGGTCAGCGCGTCAGTACACAGATGCACACAGAACGGCATTCACCACGTATGCCGACGGTGAATGGGCCTGTGCCCTGACCGACATTGACCCGGCACTGATACGCGCTTTTGTGCTGCGTATCCGTTCGCTGGAGTTAAGCGGCAGCGAATCAGCTTGTGCCACTGCGGCCAGTGAACTCACGGACAGTCTGGGGAGAATGAAGGCCATCCACCAGTTTGATATGGCGCAGGAGCCGGTATTGTCCGTCACCGGTCTGTACCGCCCGGCACTGACGGGGGTGGATATGAAGCTCTATAACAGCCCGGCCAGACGTACGCAACTCGCGCAGGCACTGGCCGCAAAAAAAGCTGCTAACGGGACGGGGGTATAAATCATGTTTCACTGCCCGTTCTGCAAACACGCCGCCCATTCGCGCACAAGCAGCTACCTGTCGGAAAACGTCAAACGCCGTTATCACCAGTGCAGGAATATTGAATGCTCGGCCACGTTCCGTACCACCGAATCGGTTGACGGGGTGATACGTGCCGGGGTGCTTGTGCCGTCCCCGGAGCCGGACAGCCCGCCGGCACCGTAAATACCCCTCTCATACACTGTTAAAGACCACGGAGAGAACACCGTTGACCACACTCACACCACAGCAGGCCTTTGACATCTGTCAGGCCGACAAAACCGCCTGGCTTAACCTGAAAACAGAACGGGAAAAGGCAGAGCAGGCGCTCAACGCGCATCTTTCCGGTGACAGTGAAAACTGCCCTGTCAGGGTGGCGGCACTGCGCGGGCGCATTGAGGTGAAAAAATGGCAGATTAACCGGGCAGCCGGTCGCTATATCCGCTCGCATGAAACCTTACAGCACGTCAGCATACAGAATGGCCTTGAGGGATTTATGCAGGAACACGGGGCCACACTGGCCGCCGTGCTGGCCCCGGAATTAAAAGCGCTGAATGGTCAGCCGGACTTTATTAAACGCCGCGCCCTCGAACGTGCAGCCACGTATCTGCGTGATGCGCTGGCCGCGTGGATGAATACCGGTCAGGAAATAAATTATTGTGCGCAGGATAATGACATTTTAACCGCCGCCGGACACAGGCCTGACGCGGCTTCGCGGGAAGATAATCAGGAAAAATATACGCCTGCACAGAACCAGATTTATGCGCGCCGGTGTGCAGACATGGCCGCGCAGCACCCCGCCTGAAAATCCCCGTAAATCCCGCTATTTTTCCTGAATTACGCCATGCATCCACAGGATGCATGGTTTTGCATGAGTTTATTCACCTTTTTTACCCCTTCCCGCACCAGTCCCGGCGCGGCCTGAGCCGGTTCATGCACCTGCATTAAAACCGCCCCGTTAAGCGGGCAGGCGAGGCGGGGAAAGCACTGCGCGCCAGGATAGTTATCCTATGTGAAGAAAACTGTTTTCGCTATTGGCCCAAAACTCCTGTGGAGGAGTTTGTAACCCTAACCTGAAAGAGTCTATATGCTCTTCAATTAACTTTGATTCAGCGTATATTTTCCATGCTTTTGGATAGAATGAACGCAAAATAAAAGCGGTGAAAGATAATGGTGTCAATACTTTCTTTGTGGCAATTCGACCTTCATTTTCTGAACCGAAATGAAAATGGCAGTATGGATGGGAATGCTCGCAATAATGCTCATCATCAATATCATATCGCACCGGCATAGGAGGGTAATTCTTTGTGTGAGTGTCGATATAATTATCGTATTCTTGACTAATCATTACCTTGTACTCCTCAACATCTCCCCATTCATCTTCTGGATAATACACTTCCAGATATTCCTCATAGTTGAGGGTTTTAATAGGAGTCATCAAATAGGTATAGCTATTGTATTTGAAAATAAACAATGAGCCATCTTCAAGTTGAATATTAAACCATTGATTTTCAGTGCATTTTTGCCATGCTTTTTCATATGTTAATGGACGTAATTCACCAGGCATATGTTCTGGATAATAAATTGCATTATTATAATTACCAAGTACATCAACATTTCGAACAAGGTTGACAGATGCTTTTGCAGTTGTGTTAAATGTGGCTAAATTAATCATGATTTTTTGATCCTTTTAGCTTCATATTCCCGTAATAAAGCTTTTACACCATCAACACCATGAGTCTCAAGTAATTTTTGGAAGTCTTCGTGGCTCTCATCTTGAGCAAATCTTTGTAAGTCAACCTCAATTTTATCCAAGATCTGTCCTGAGGGGTAATTGAATTTAAGATAAGGAATGTTATTTTTTGCTTCTTGGATTTCATGGAAAAGTTCAATGGCTGGATATCCTATACCTGTCATCGTTAGCCAGCCTTTAGTGCGCGTCATTGCGGTGAAAAGTAAATTTCTATTTTTTACATTTGGAATGTGATACAAGCATTCACAACCAACAATATAAACACTGTACCCTTCGTTCCCTTTGGCTTTATGGATTGTTGAATAGGTAACTTTATTGTCAACGGAAAAGTCACTGATATTATATTTATCTGCATTAACGTTATTTACATCAATGTTATATTCAGATAAACAATAAGATAATTGATTGTAGTAATTCTTGAAATGCTTATCATCTGCACAAACGATTAATATATCAGAGGCATTAAGGCCTTCTGTTATAATATCGAATCTAATTTTCTCTGCCACCCACTGGCACTCAGCAGTTATGGTATCATGATGCTGCGTAATAATAAGTTTATCTTTATCTGCATCATATAAAGTGGGTGATGTTTCAATTGTTCTGAAAACGGAAATTTTCTCTCCAGATACAAAGCGCTCACCATGTTCACCTTCAACATGATAACCAAGATTTTCCCAATCCTCTGCTGTTTTGATAGCTTGAACGGGGGTGCCATACACACCTAACCCTACTGCGTGGGCACATATCAGTGTAGCGCATGGAGTCCGATAGCAACTATTAAGAAATTTGTCTAAACTTAAACTTTTTCCCTCTCCCAGTATTTCCTCTATGGTTGGTGAAGTTGTCTGGAATATATTTTGGAATACATCCAGACCAAATACCATTTTGTCATTATTGGCAAGTTTGAGGCAAAGTTGTAAAAATGAACTGTCAAAGTCTTGAGCTTCGTCGACAAAAACATAATCATATTGCTTTTTTATTTCATAGTTTTCAATTAAGTTTCGACAGGCGTAAGAAAATGGTTCTTTAGGAGCAAATCTCTGAGCTTCACCAAAATTAATAAATCGAGCGGAATTGTTTTGGCATGCATTGTAATAAACTCCAGCTGCATTTCCACCTCCCCAAGCGTGTAAAATATCAATTTTTTCTTCAAAATCAGGATCTAAGTCATTGAATTGCCTGTAAAATCTAGTTATTAGTCTTTTGACGTGCTGATAAAGTGCTTTAGTACTGAAAGTATAGAGAATTTTTTTATCAGGGTTACGTAAATGAGTTATTGCAACTTTCATAGCAAGTACAACTGTTTTACCTGAGCCTGCTAATCCACGGATACGTTCAATTCCTTCAACCTCGTTGACACAACTACCAAGCTGATTGCTATCAAATCGCGCAATAGAAGATTCTAACTTACTTACAATTTGTACTTTTGATTCTTCGGAAAAACCATCAATGTCACGTTGTTTGACCCTAATTAGCCCTTTCCCACCTTCTATAGTTGAGGCTGCTTCACTATAAATTTCCTCCGAAACTGGGGATTCGTATTGTTCAATGAATCGTTCGATTGACGCTTTTGATACAATTACTTCGCTATCAGTATTATATTTTTTTTGAGGATCAACATATGGAGCGAAAATAGCAGATTCTACAGATATATTGAGTTCTTTCTTGTTTTTTCGTAATGATTTTTGCTTCAAGAGACGTGAGTATATCTGGCTATATATGTTTTCTAACAATGTGTCATTGTTAGGTAATGTATTCTCGGCATCTCTTTCATGACAATCTGAAAGAAAAAAAATTATAATCCCATAAAGGCGAGACACTAGCATTAATGGTGATATAACAAGTTTATCATCATCATCTTTGTATAACGGGAAATCATAGTAAAGCTCTGATTCTTGCAAATGTAATTTTTGCTCTTGATCTAACTCATTTAGTATTGAGTATAGTCTTCCCGCTTCTTGATTGGAAAATAATTTAGTTCGATCTGCGTTTAATTTCATCTTTATATCCCTTAAAAATTATTTTTTATTGAACGAAATGGTTACAAATGTTCCCCACCATTGCATTAGTTCTTGTCTCTGTGACAAATAAGTCGAACGATTATAAGCTCTTCGGACTTCATTTTTATCACTATGAGCGAGGGCTGCTTCGATAACATCAGAATTGAATCCAGCTTCATTCATAGCTGTACTTGCTATAGACCTTAATCCATGTGCGACTAACTTACTAGCATATCCAATTCTTTTTAACGCAGCATTTGCAGTCTGACTGTTCATAGGTCGCTTTGGATCATTCCTACTAGGGAAAACATGCTCACGATGAGCACTGATTGGTTTCATCACATCTAGAATCTCTATTGCCTGAGGCGATAAAGGCACAACATGTTCGCGTTTTGCCTTCATCCGCTCTGCAGGGATTGTCCAGAGTTTTGCATTAAGGTCGATCTCTTCCCATCGAGTGCCGGAAGCCTCAGAAGGTCGCACAAGCGTTAGGAGCTGCCATTCGATAAGGCTGCGAGTCGGAACAGATAAGTTTGACATGACCAAAGAACGCATTAGCTTAGGCAATTCTTCTGGTCGAAGCGTCGGCATATTTTGTTTTTTGGGCTTCTCAAATGCCATACCAACACCTGATGCCGGATTAGCATCTATCAGGCCGGTATTAACTGCATAAATCATTATCTCATTAACGCGCTGTACCAAGCGACGAACCGTCTCTAGCGCACCACGCGCCTTGATTGGCTCCAAGGCTTCAACAATTGTTCTGGCCTTAATTGCTTGAACAGGTATCGCCCCTATAGCAGGAAAAACGTCTTTGTCCAAAGAGCGCCAAATGTCTTTCGCATAATCTTCTGTGACGCTCTTGCTTTTAATCTGGAACCAGTTAGCTGCTACGGTTGAGAAAATGCTGTCCGACTCAATCTGGCGTTGTTCTGAGGCTTGCTCTTGCTGTTGTTGAGGATCTATACCTTGCGCGAGGGTAGTTAAATGTTGGTCGCGTATCTGACGAGCTGCTGCGAGTGTAAGGGCAGGGTATGAACCGAGACTTAGATTAGTTCGGCTGCTGCTTCCCGGTCGTTGATAACGGAAGCGCCACAGTTTTTTCCCAGAGGTTTTGACGAGTAAGAATAGGCCATTACCATCATGAAGGGTGAAGTCTTTTTCGTGGGGTTTCGCTTTTAGGATTTCGTTGTTAGTAAGTGGGCGTGTAATGCGCGCCATGTCTGGATCCCTTCCATAATTGGTACACGTTTTTGGCCCACAGTATAACGTGTACCTAAACGTGTACCAATTTTCTCTGGATTCAGCCGGATGTTCTCGGACGATTACAGACACAAAAAAGCCCACAGGGCTTGTGCCGTGCGGGCTTTCAGGATTTCCCCGGACGTATCCGGAAGAGCAAGTGGTGGAGCTGGCGGGAGTTGAACCCGCGTCCGAAATTCCTACATCCTCGGTACTACATGCTTAGTCAGTCTTTACATTCGCTTGCCAGCTGCGGACGGACACGCCACTAACAAACTAGCCTGATTAAGTTTTAACGCTTCAACCCCAGGCAGGGCTTCCACGCGATCTCTTTTGGGTTTGACCTCTCTTTGATCCCCGTCTTAAGAGCGGAAGCTAGGGAGAGAGGGCTCAGAGCAGGTTATTAAGCTGCTAAAGCGTAGTTTTCGTCGTTTGCGACTATTTTTTGCGGCTTTTTACGAGGCAAACCGCCCCTCGGCATGCACCTTGGGTTTCGCAAATCCCGTCGAATCCAGAATCAGCCCCAAAAGTGTTGCGCTAAGTATAACAGATTTATGACGCAGCACACCAGTCCATATCGCTGTAATGCTTTTGCCAGAGCTGTCTGGCGAGAATGTGAACAATAACCACTGATATCGTTACGAATAAAGATGATTAAGTTCAGAGAGAAAATTCAGAGAAACGATATGGGAAGAGAAGGGCATGACATACGAGGAATCTTGATGTTCAAACATTTCTCAACACCCAAAGTGAGAAAGGCGCTGCGGGAAAGATGTGTTGCCCGGACACTCCCGCTGCGGAAGCATCCGGTGGGCGTTATTAGCGGCCTGCGTTTTTCATAATGCGGGCTTTATCCAGTTGCCATTCACGCTCTTTAAGATCGGAACGTTTATCGTGCTGTTTCTTACCTTTCGCAACGCCGATTTTGACTTTGCACCAGGCATTTTTCCAGTACAGCGAAAGCGCGACAACGGTATAACCTTCGCGGTTTACGCGACCATAGAGGCTATCCAGTTCACGTTGGTTGAGCAGCAACTTACGCGTACGGGTTGGATCGCAAACATAGTGGCTCGAAGCCACCGCCAGCGGGGTGAAGTTGGCACCGAACAGGTATGCTTCGCCATCTTTCAGAATCACATAGCTGTCGCCGATGTTGGCTTTGCCCGCTCGCAGGGATTTGACTTCCCAGCCCTGCAGAGACAGACCCGCCTCAAACTCTTCTTCGATAAAATATTCATGGCGGGCGCGCTTATTCATCGCGATAGTGGCGGAACCGGGTTTGTGTACTTTTTTCTTCGTCATAAGTGTCGTGAAGCCATTGGTAATCTGATATCCAAAAAGACCTCATTGCATCCTGTGAGGTTCAACGCGTTATCTTAGCACGAGTTCCGGCGTAGCGTTTTCCTTTCATGTATGGGAAATGTTATTATTTGATGATTGTGTGATCGCAGGAAATGCTATGCCTCAGATTAGTCGCTCTGCACTGGTGCCTTACAGCGCGGAACAAATGTATGAATTGGTTAACGATGTGAAATCTTACCCGCAGTTTCTGCCGGGGTGCACGGGTAGCCGCGTGCTGGAGTCCGGCCCTACGCAGATGACGGCGGCAGTGGATGTCTCGAAAGCGGGAATCAGCAAGACTTTCACAACGCGAAATACCTTAACGGCAAACCAAACCATTTTGATGCACCTTGTCGATGGTCCATTCAAGAGGTTGATGGGGGGCTGGAAGTTTACGCCGCTATCAGCGGATGCCTGCCGCATCGAGTTTAACCTTGATTTTGAATTTACCAATAAGCTGATTGAGCTGGCGTTTGGTCGTATTTTCAAAGAGCTGGCCGCCAATATGGTAGATGCCTTTACCGTACGAGCGAAAGAGGTCTACAGTGCCGGGTAAGATTGCGGTGGAAGTGGCGTATGCGTTGCCGGAAAAGCAGTACCTGCAGCGGGTGAGCCTGGAAGAAGGGGCAACCATCGAACAGGCGATTGTTACCTCTGGCCTGCTTGAGTTACGTACAGATATCGATCTCAGCCGCAACAAAGTGGGCATTTATAGTCGCCCGGCAAAACTGCAAGATGTTGTTGCTGATGGTGACCGTATCGAAATTTATCGCCCGCTGATTGCTGATCCGAAAGAATTGCGCAGGCAGCGCGCGGAGAGAGCGGCGAAGAAATAGATCTGTTCAGGCTTCGGCGAGCGTTTTTAACAGGCTGTTCAGCCTGGCGCTGGCATTCTTATACGGTGAGGCGCTGTTGAATTGAATCATACGTCCTCGCGTCCATTTTCCGTACCAGAGTTGATGGTACAACTCATCGTCACTAAAGCCATTCACCAGTGATATCAGTTGCTGTTGATTCTCTTCCAGCATGGCAAGCAGCGTTGGCCATGACGTAATATGCTGGTAATCAGCGTAGTATTTTTGTGCAAGCTTCCCCAGTTCATTCCATTTAAAGCCTTTTGCCGGGAAGTCTACTTCTTCGCCTGCGGCTTCCTGTTGGTGCCAGTAAAGAACTTGCTCTCCCCAGCCAATCAGATAGCTGACAAGATTAGCAACGCTCATGCGGCTACCGGCCACGTGCCCTTCCAGGCATTGCTGATAAGCGATGTCCGCCGGAATGCGGATGAGTTTTTTGCGCAGGGCGCTTGCCGACTTTTCCATTGCTTCCAGTAAGGCAGTTTTGCTTTCTGGCACGGCCATCTTCTCTTCCCCTGAAATGAAAAATGGCGCCATTGGGCGCCATTTCTAATCCTGCGATTACTCTTTTGTCAGTGCGGGTTTGTTATCAATGTTGGTTAATACGCCGCTGCTGTTAAAGGTAAGAGTCAGCGTCTGCTGGGTCACACCTTCGTGCCCTGGCTGCTGACGGAATACGTAGAACCAGGTACTGCTTCCGAACGGATCGGTCATCATCGGCGTACCCAATGCGTATGCAACCTGCTGTTGCGTCATCCCTACGCGGATTTTAGAAACGTCATTCGGAGTCAGGTAGTTCCCCTGATTGATATCAGGACGGTAAACCACTCGCTCCAGAGTGGAACAGCCTGCGGTCAACATCAGAAGAACCGCTGCGGCAGCAGTCAGCATTTTACAGCGCATAGTGATTTGATTCCTTTTCGGGCCCGAACAGTACGTGGCTCATTTGTAATGTGCCGATAATAATAGACCTTTAGCCAGTTTAAAACCTTTGCTACCTGGTCTGACGGCGAATTTATCGTGTACTGAGACCTTACTAATGGCAAAAAGTTTACGCAGCGAGTAGCTCTTTCGCATTTGCCAGTGTATTTCGGGTGACTTCACTACCGCCTAACAGCCGTGCCAGTTCCTGTAAACGTGCGCGTTTATCTAAAGGCAGCATATGTGTTTCGGTCATTGCGCCATCGGTCTCTTTGCTAACAAAGAAGTGATGGTGCCCACAGCCCGCAACCTGAGGCAGGTGAGTTACGCACATCACTTGGGTAGATTCGCCTAACTGGCGGAGAAGTTTGCCAACGACCGCTGCCGTTGGACCACTGATCCCTACATCCACTTCGTCGAAAATCAGCGCCGGGGTTTCCATCTTCCGGGCGGTGATGACTTGAATGGCTAATGCGATACGTGACAGCTCACCGCCGGAAGCGACTTTAGAAATAGCCTGTAAGGGCTGGCCGGGGTTTGTTGTAACGCGGAACTCAATACGGTCCGCGCCATCTGCCGTGAGCGTGTGCTCATCAAAGCTGACGTCGATATCAAATACCCCATGGGGCATCGAGAGCATATGCATGCTGTCTGTGATTAATTGTCCCAGTTCTTGCGCGTAGTGTACCCGCTGCGTATGAAGCTGACGGGCTGCGTCCAGTGCCAGTTGGTGGTGCTTCGCCACCGCAAGCTTCAGGGTTTCCTGGGAGTCAGCCTGGTCATCAAGCTGTTGCTGTTCTTCCAGCAATGCCTGATGAAATTGCGGCAGTGCTTCCGGACTGACATGATGTTTGCGTGCCAGCGAAATCTGTTTTGAAATACGCTGCTCAAGCTCATACAAGCGGTTCGGGTCGAGGTCCAGACGGTCACAGTAATGACGCAGTTCATCGCTGGCCTCGCTGACCTGAATTGCTGCTTCTTCGAGCATCGTGAGAACGCCGGACAGGCTGGCATCCATACCTGCCAGTTCGGTAACCATTTGGCGTGCGGTATAGAGCTGGCTTTGCAGATTGGCATCTTCGCCGTCGGCCAGCAAATTCAGCGCATGCTGACTGGTGCTAAGTAACTGACCGCTGTTGGCGAGGCGTTTGTACTCTTCATCGATCTGTTCAAATTCACCCGGCTGCGGGTTGAATTCGTTCAGCTCTTTCAATTGATAATGCAGCAGTTCGGCACGCGCGGTACGCTCCTGACTTTGCTGCTGATGCTGCGCCAGCTCGCGGCAGCTTGTATGCCACTGACGGTAATGTTCTGCCATCTGTTGAGTAAGTGCATACTCACCTGCGTAGCCATCCAGCAACGCTTTCTGATGCTCAGATTTTACGAGCAACTGGTGCGCGTGTTGGCCGTGGATTTGAATCAGCAACTGCCCTAACTCGCGCAATTGCGAAAGGGGAACTGCCGTGCCGTTGATAAAACCACGAGAGCGCCCGTCACTGCTGATAACGCGACGAAGTAAACACTCACGCCCGTCTTCAAGCTGGTTTTCTTCCAGCCAGCGCTGTGCCGCAGGCGTATCTTTCAGGGCGAAACGCGCGCACAGGTCAGCGCGTGCAGCACCCGCTCGCACCATGTCGGCATCGGCACGACCACCCAGGCAAAGCCCCAGCGCATCAATAGCGATGGATTTACCTGCGCCGGTCTCACCCGTGATAGCCGTCATTCCGCTATGGAAGTCGATCTCGAGTTCACGAACAATCGCAAAGTTGCTGATAGTCAGTTGTGCCAACATGGTTGCTTTCCTGTATGAATAACCATAACTGTGTTTAAATACAGTATAAACTGGTTTTATATACAGTAAAGCCCTGGGGCACGTTTTCAGAACAATTTTTTTGACCAGCCGAGTTTCGAGCTTAATGTATTGAAATAACTGTAATCTTTAGGGTGTATCAGATTGAGATGGTAGTCGCAGCGTCGAATCAATACATCTTCGCCTTCTTGGATAGGCAGCGCGATTTGGCTGTCGCAACTTACTTCCAGATCGCTGCGACGGTGTGAGAAACGCAGGCGAATGGTGCTGCTGCTGTTAATGACCAGCGGGCGTGCTGAGAGCGTATGCGGAAACATGGGTACCAGAGTAATGGCATCCAGTGAAGGGGTCAGGATTGGGCCGCCCGCCGAAAGCGAGTAGGCCGTGGAACCTGTCGGCGTGGAGATGATCAGGCCGTCTGAACGTTGGGAGAAGGCAAATACCTCATCAATATAAACTTCGAACTCAATCATATGGGCAACTTTACCCGGATGGAGAACGACTTCATTGATGGCAGTGCTGATGCGCTTCTGGCAGTCCTGCTGGCAGACTTGTACTTCCAGCAAAAAACGCTTTTCCGCAATATAATAACCTTCCAGAACGTCAGCCAACTGCTGCTGTGCGTTGTCGGGGTCAAGGTCTGTCAGAAAGCCCAGATTGCCACGGTTGATGCCAATGACTTTAATATCGTAGCGCGCCAGCGTGCGTGCGGCGCCAAGCATATTACCGTCACCGCCGACGACAACCGCGAGATCCGCCTGCTGACCAATTTCGGCCAGCGTACCGGTACGCACGTTTTTAAGCTGTAACTCTTGTGCAATCTGCTGCTCGACAATGACGTCATACCCTTTTGTACACAGCCAGCGATAGAGCATTTCATGTGTGGTCAGCGCGGTGGGGTGACGTGGATGACCGACAATACCAATACACTTGAAATGATGAGCCATTTTCTGGTGGTCCTTGTGCCAAATGAATGATGACAATCTGTCGCGTTCCCTTGAAACCCGGAAACTGATCCCCATAATAAGCGAAGTTAGCGAGATGAATGCGAAAAAACGCGGAGAAATTCATGAGTAGTAAAGAACAGAAAACGCCTGACGGGCAAGCCCCGGAAGAAATTATCATGGATCAGCACGAAGATATTGAGGCGGTTGAACCAGACGCTTCTGCTGAGCAGGTGGATCCGCGCGATGAGAAGATTGCCAACCTCGAAGCGCAACTGATTGAAGCGCAGAACCGTGAGCGTGACGGTATTCTGCGTGTGAAAGCAGAAATGGAAAACCTGCGTCGTCGTACCGAGCTGGACGTTGAGAAGGCGCATAAATTTGCGCTGGAAAAATTTATCAACGAACTGCTGCCGGTAATTGATAGCCTGGATCGCGCACTGGAAGTTGCGGACAAGAACAATGCCGACATGTCCTCCATGGTCGAAGGTATTGAACTGACGCTGAAATCTATGCTGGATGTGGTGAAAAAATTCGGCGTGGAAGTCGTGGCCGATACCAACGTTCCGCTGGATCCGAATGTGCATCAGGCTATCGCGATGGTGGAGTCAGAAGAGGTGGCGCCGGGCAACGTGCTGGGCGTGATGCAAAAAGGCTTTACCCTCAATGGCCGTACGATTCGTGCCGCGATGGTGACGGTGGCAAAAGCGAAGGGTTAATTTTCCCCTCATGTTAACCCTCTCCTTGCCGGGAGAGGGTTATAAGTATTATTCCGCCACGCTGTCGCGAAGGGATTTGACCGGAATAACCCGCACCTGCTTAATCATATTGTCCTGCACATCGAGAATATCGATATCATAGTGTTCAATGCGCACACGGGTGCCAGCGGCCGGGATCTCTTCCAGGGCTTCAAGTAACATTCCGTTAATTGTCCGGGCCTCTGCTTCCGGTAACTGCCAGTTAAATGCTTTATTCAACTCACGTACGTTGGCGCTGCCATCAATGATCACAGACCCGTCATTCTGCGGTGTTACTTCTTCAGCCAGTGACGGCGACATCGATGTCGTAAAGTCCCCAACAATCTCTTCAAGAATATCTTCAACCGTAATCAGCCCCTGAATATCGCCGTATTCGTCCACAACCAGGCCGACTTTCTTTTTATTGCGTTGGAATTTCACCAGTTGAATGCTGAGCGGCGTACCTTCCGGCACATAATAAATCTCATCAGCGGCGCGCAGCATGACCTCTTTGGTGAACTCTTTTTTCTCCGTCATCAGGCGGTAGGCTTCGCGCACGCGAAGCATGCTGATGGTATCGTCAAGCGAATCCCGGTAGAGCACGATACGGCCATGCGGCGAATGGGTAAGCTGGCGCACGATCGACTTCCAGTCGTCGTTGATATCGATACCGACAATTTCGCTACGCGGCACCATGATGTCATTGACGCTTACTTTTTCCAGATCCAGTATCGACAACAGCATGTCCTGGTTGCGTCGGGAGATCTGGGAGCGGGATTCGTTCACGATGGTACGCAACTCCTCCTTACTGAGGGCCCCGCTGATAACGACATCAGCTTTGATTCCCACCATCCTCATCAGAATCCGCGTCACACCATTAAGCAGCCAGACCAACGGCATCATAATGATTTGCAGCGGTACTAACAGAACGCTACTGGGAAAAGCGACTTTTTCGGGATAAAGAGCGGCGATGGTTTTTGGCAGGACTTCGGCAAATACCAGCACGACAAAGGTCAGCACACCGGTTGCAATTGCCACGCCAGCGTTACCGTATAAACGCATACCAACAATAGTCCCCAGCGCAGAGGCGAGGATGTTGACGAGGTTATTGCCAATCAATACCAGGCTGATAAGTCGGTCAGGTTTACGCAGCAGTTTTTCGACGCGCTTAGCGCTTCGATGGCCCTGCTTTGCCAGATGACGCAGGCGATAACGGTTAACGGTCATCATACCGGTTTCAGAACCGGAGAAGTACGCCGAAATCACCACCATGATGATCAGGGTGACGATCAGCGTCGTGGTGGAAATGTGTTCCAGGGGGAACTCCTTATTAACTTAGGAAATGCTGCAGAACGCGGCTACCAAAATAGGCCAGCGTTAAAATGCCCGCGCCTGCGACGTTAAACCACACGACACGGCGCCCGCGCCATCCTTTATGGTAATGGCCCCACAGCAAGACGATATAGACGAACCAGGCGATGATCGACAGGACAGCTTTGTCGATATTCTCCATGCTGAACAGGTTCTTGAGGAAGAAGAGACCTGTACAGAGCGTTAAAGTCAGCAGAACCACGCCAATCTGCGTGATATGAAACATTTTGCGCTCAATACTCATTAACGGCGGCATTTCACTGCTGAATGCCAGTCGTTTATTCTTCAGTTGGTAGTCAATCCACGCCAGTTGCAGCGCATACATCGCCGCGATAATCAGCGTGGCATAGGAGAAGAGTGAAAGCCCAATATGAACCATCATACCAGGCGTGGTTTCGAGATGCGTGATGTACTCGTTCGGCACAAAAATAGCGAAGGCGAGGTTGATCAGCGCAAAGGTATAAACGATGGGCAACAGCAGCCAGCCACGATTTTTCGACGCCACAATGGTCATGACCGTACAGATCATCAAACTGACCAGCGAACCGACGTTTAATAAGCTTAGGTTTTGCCCACCATCGTCCGGGAAAATCCGCTCTTTAAGCGCGAAGCCGTGAAACATCAGCGCGACAACCGCTGATAAAATCGCCATGCGGCGCCAGCCGCTGTTTTTCTGCAGCAAACCGGGAACGATCAGTGCGAGGCTGATGGAATAAGCGGCAAGAGAAATTAAGGCGAACACGGGCATAGTGACGTCGACAGTTGACCTGAGAAGAAAGAGAAGCAGTATAACGTTACGTGACTCTGGCTCCAACCGTTGCATCACATACATCACGAATGTCTTCATGTTATACTGACGCAAATTTCTGTTATGCGTCGCCCTGGCGGCCCATCGTTTTACCTCAGGCGAGAGACAATGTTTGATAATTTAACCGATCGTTTGTCGCGCACCCTGCGCAATATCAGTGGTCGTGGACGCCTCACTGAAGACAACATTAAAGACACGCTACGCGAAGTGCGTATGGCGCTGCTGGAAGCGGACGTCGCCTTGCCGGTCGTGCGCGATTTCATCAACCGCGTAAAAGAAAAAGCGGTTGGTCATGAAGTGAATAAGAGCCTGACCCCGGGTCAGGAGTTCGTCAAAATCGTGCGCAACGAACTGGTTGCGGCGATGGGCGAAGAGAACCAGAGCCTTAACCTGGCCGCTCAGCCGCCAGCCGTTGTATTGATGGCGGGTTTGCAGGGGGCTGGTAAAACTACCAGCGTAGGTAAACTGGGTAAGTTCTTGCGTGAAAAACACAAGAAGAAGGTAATGGTGGTTTCCGCGGACGTTTATCGCCCGGCGGCGATCAAACAACTGGAAACCCTTGCGCAACAGGTGGAAGTCGACTTCTTCCCCTCTGATGTCGCGCAAAAGCCGGTGGATATCGTTAATGCGGCGCTGAAAGAAGCGAAGCTTAAGTTCTACGACGTGCTGCTGGTGGATACCGCCGGTCGTCTGCACGTTGACGAAGCGATGATGGATGAAATCAAACAGGTTCATGCCGCGATTAACCCGGTAGAAACCCTGTTTGTTGTTGATGCGATGACCGGTCAGGATGCGGCGAATACCGCGAAAGCGTTTAACGAAGCGCTACCGCTGACGGGTGTTGTATTGACCAAAGTGGACGGTGACGCCCGTGGCGGTGCGGCGCTCTCCATTCGCAATATCACTGGCAAACCGATTAAGTTCCTCGGTGTCGGCGAGAAGACCGAAGCACTGGAGCCGTTCCATCCGGACCGTATTGCTTCGCGTATCCTTGGCATGGGTGACGTCCTGTCGCTGATTGAAGATATCGAAAGCAAGGTCGACCGCGCTCAGGCTGAGAAACTGGCGTCCAAACTGAAAAAAGGTGACGGTTTCGATCTGACCGACTTCCTGGAACAGCTGCGTCAGATGAAAAACATGGGCGGTATGGCGAGCCTGATGGGCAAGTTGCCGGGCATGGGGCAGATTCCGGACAACGTGAAAGCGCAAATGGATGACAAAGTCCTGGTGCGTATGGAAGCGATCATCAACTCAATGACCTTTAAAGAGCGTGCGAATCCTGAAATCATCAAAGGCTCTCGTAAGCGCCGTATTGCTGCAGGCTGCGGGATGCAGGTGCAGGATGTTAACCGCCTTCTGAAACAGTTCGACGACATGCAGCGCATGATGAAGAAAATGAAGAAGGGCGGTATGGCGAAGATGATGAGAAGTATGAAGGGAATGATGCCTCCGGGGTTCCCTGGCCGCTAAGACTAAATCGGCCTGGCTTATTGGCCATTTTGGTGCCGGGGTGTGCTCGCCATCCTTACGTACTGCGTGTACGCTCCGGTGGCTGCGCGCACGCCGGCACCAAACTGGCTGCAATGCCGACTGCCTTGATATCACAGTTTCTAAACTGTTGATTGCAATTTCCCCAGAAATCAGTAAAATTTTCGGGCTTTTAATATGACACCGGGCTCCGTTCCTCGATGGGGCCCGGTTGTTTTATTCACACAAGAGGATGTTATGGTAACTATTCGTTTAGCACGTCACGGCGCTAAAAAGCGTCCGTTCTACCAGGTTGTTGTCACCGACAGCCGTAATGCACGCAACGGTCGCTTCATCGAGCGCGTTGGTTTCTTCAACCCAATCGCTAGCGAAAAAGAAGAAGGCACTCGCCTGGATCTGGATCGCATCGCTCACTGGGTTGGCCAGGGCGCAACTATTTCTGATCGCGTTGCTGCGCTGATCAAAGAAGTAAACAAAGCAGCTTAATCTGTCACGGTGGTCATGATGAGCAAACAACTCACCGCGCAAGCACCTGTTGATCCCATCGTTTTGGGAAAAATGGGTTCGTCTTACGGTATTCGTGGGTGGCTCAGAGTGTTTTCTTCCACCGAAGACGCCGAAAGCATTTTTGACTATCAGCCCTGGTTTATTGAACGGGCGGGTCAGTGGCAGAGCATTGAGCTGGAAAGCTGGCGCTACCACAATCAGGACATTGTCATCAAACTGAAAGGTGTTGATGACAGAGATGCCGCGAATCTGCTGACCAATTGCGAAATTGTCGTAGATTCATCGCAGTTGCCGGAACTGGAAGAGGGTGACTACTACTGGAAAGACCTGATGGGCTGCCAGGTAGTGACCACCGAAGGTTATAGCCTCGGTAAAGTCATCGATATGATGGAAACCGGGTCAAATGACGTTCTCGTCATCAAGGCAAACCTGAAAGATGCATTTGGTATCAAGGAGCGGTTGGTTCCGTTCCTCGATGGGCAGGTTATCAAGAAAGTCGATCTCACTACTCAAACCATTGAAGTAGATTGGGATCCTGGTTTTTAAATTCTCCGGATAAACGGTAAAAGACGGCGCTATGTGGATTGGCATAATTAGCCTGTTTCCTGAAATGTTCCGCGCAATTACCGATTACGGGGTAACTGGCCGGGCAGTTAAAAATGGCCTGCTGAGCATCCAGAGCTGGAGTCCTCGCGACTTCACGCATGACCGGCACCGTACCGTGGACGATCGTCCTTACGGCGGCGGACCGGGGATGCTAATGATGGTGCAACCTTTGCGGGATGCCATTCATGCAGCAAAAGATGCGGCCGGTGAAGGCGCAAAAGTGATTTATCTGTCACCTCAGGGGCGTAAGCTTGATCAAGCGGGCGTCAGCGAACTGGCAACGAATCAGAAACTGATTCTGGTGTGCGGGCGCTACGAAGGGATAGATGAGCGCGTAATCCAAACCGAGATTGACGAAGAATGGTCTATCGGCGATTACGTTCTCAGCGGTGGTGAGTTACCAGCCATGACGCTGATTGATTCGGTCTCCCGGTTTATTCCGGGTGTTCTGGGACATGAAGCTTCGGCAACGGAAGATTCCTTTGCTGATGGATTACTGGACTGCCCACACTATACTCGACCTGAGCTGTTAGAAGGGATGGAAGTACCGCCAGTGTTACTGTCGGGAAATCATGCCGAGATACGTCGCTGGCGTTTGAAACAGTCGCTGGGCCGCACCTGGCTTAGAAGACCTGAACTTCTGGAAAACCTGGCTCTGACTGAAGAGCAAGCAAGGTTGCTGGCGGAGTTCAAAAAAGAACACGCATAACAGCAACATAAACATGATGGGACAGCGTAAGCCCCCAATATCAGTTTACCCAGGATAAGAGATTAAATTATGAGCAACATTATTAAGCAACTTGAACAAGAGCAGATGAAGCAGGACGTACCTTCCTTCCGTCCGGGTGATACCGTGGAAGTGAAAGTATGGGTTGTTGAAGGTTCCAAAAAACGTCTGCAGGCATTCGAGGGCGTGGTTATCGCTATTCGTAACCGCGGTCTGCACTCTGCATTCACTGTTCGTAAAATTTCCAACGGCGAAGGCGTTGAGCGTGTCTTCCAGACTCACTCTCCGGTAGTTGACAGCATTGCTGTTAAACGTCGTGGTGCTGTACGTAAAGCTAAACTGTACTACCTGCGTGAGCGCACTGGTAAGTCTGCTCGTATCAAAGAGCGTCTTAACTAAGATTCGCTTTCGCGACATCCAAAGTTATTGTGTAAAAACAAGGGGTTGGCTTCGTGCCAGCCCCTTTTTTATTGCATGACGTCCACAAATTGCCCACACCGGGCGTGGACTGTGGACACTGTGGACGCCGGATACAGCCATAAAAAAACCCGCTTTCGCGGGGTTTCTTTCAGAATGCCATGTGTGTTTGTCCGCCGGATTTCGGGTGAGGCGGTGCGGCTGTTACCAGTGCGGGCTTATTAATCGATCTGACAAATGTCTCATGCGTTACGAACGTGTGGCCGCATTCCACGTTCTGGCACTGGTTGTAACGCTCTTTCGTTTGGGTGGACACCTGAAACGAAGAGCGGGTGTGCGCGGCGCTACCGCAGAGCGGGCAATTCATCATAGCAGGTTTCTCCAGTTTGCATTTTTGAGAATTTTATCCCTAAATCTTGCAAATTCAAATCTCTTCGTTATTCCATATCCAGATCTGAAATTTTCACCTCCAGTTCCAGCGCCGTGGTAAACCCGCTGTCGTTGATGGTGTTGGTGACAGTCGTGATGATCCAGTCAGCGGTATCAATGACCGGCTTGAACCCCGATACCCTTACGGGCTGCTCGGGAAAGAGTTCCTCGCGACCCATTGCCAGGGTGATAGAGAACGACGCAACACCGCGCTGGATACGCGACCAGTGCTCTTTTGCTGCACGTTCCGCATTGCTCTTGTTGGCGTAAGTACGACTCAGGACCAGGACATTTTCATCACTGCCAACCAGATACTCACCCTGTTTAGCCTCAGGCGTTTTAGTTTTGGCCGTGGTCTTCCTCCGTCGACGGCGCTTAACCTTCACTGTCGGTTTCTTTTTGGCTTCCCTGGTATGAAGCCAGGATGCCACTACGCCCGTATAGGCGCTACGGTCGATAATGCTGAATCGGTGCTGATCACCAGAGCTGCGGGTGATGGTGGCGACCGGCAGTGCCTGACCGCTGGCAGACTTCCCCTGGCCCTGCCGGATGAACATCAGATTCCCGGATTTTACTGCTGCTATTGCCCCGTACATCTTCGCGAGGCGCGCCAGAAATGACCCGTCAGATTCATTTGTCTGGTCGATGTGATCCACTTCCTGTGCCGCCATATCCTTACCCACAGCGACTTTTAGCTTATGCCGGGCGGCTATCTCCTGCATAACCTGGCCTATTGTCGTTTTATGCCAGGATTTCTCCCGTTTGATATTGAGCGTCTGCCGGAAATCGGCACTGCGAGCGCGCACGCTGATGCGGTCCGGCGCTCCGAAGTGCTCGATCTCATCAACGGTAAAATCCCCTTTGACCTCCAGTGCCTGACCTTTCCAGCCCAAGGCAAGTGAAAGTACCGCGCCACGAACCGGCATTTCCAGCAGGCCGTCGGCGTCGTCCAGCTCAATGTCCAGCAGGTCGGCTTCAAATCCGCGGTTGTCAGTGTGCGTCAGCGAGATCAGCCGGGGCGAGAGATCGGCGGTAATGTCTTTATTGCTGACCCGTATCCGATAATCTGGCACGACTTCAATTCCGGACAACATTGTCATTTCTGTCATTGCAGAAGACTCCCGACGCTATTTGTTACTGAACTTGCAGCGTTTTTGGCGGCACTTATAGCGTTATCCTTGAGTTCTGAAAGCTGCCCTGACAGGTCCCCGAGCATTTGTGTCAGTGATTCGTCCATCCGGGTTAGCTTGATGGTGAAATCTATTTTGCGCGGCGCACCGCTGCTGACCTGGTCGGTTTCTGTTTTGCCTATTTCGGAAATAACAAACATACCGTAAATCGTCCCGTCACCACGTATCAGCGGCCAGCCGCGCCCGGTTTCTGCCATTTGCTCCAGCACAAGCAAAGACAGCTTGCCACCAGTTACCGACGGCATCAGCACGCCGGACAGTGTGATGCTGTCGGAATCTGGCCCCAGGAATTGCATCGTCGGGCGCTTCCCCACTCGGTTGTTACTGGCGTGCCGCCATTGCTGTTGTTGCTGCAATTGCTGAAAGGGTATTGTTTTCAGCATAAACACAAAGAACCCCAACACCATCATCATGAAAAATCTCCCGTATCGCTATATCTGCCACGACGTGCGGCTGCCTCTCTGCGTTGCGTGTCTTCCAGTTTTCGCAGTACCCGCTCAACCAGGTCATCTGCGTTTTCGCCGGGTAGTTGGTTAATATGGAAAACTGCCTGAACTGGCGCAGGCTGAATGAACCCGTTAGCCTGACTACCACCATGTGCTTGAGTCGCTTCCCGGTATTCACTGGCGGGCAAGCTGAACGGATGCAGCGGTTTAGCGGCGACGGGCTGCGCAAGGCTTCCCATCGCTAACATCGTTGCTGTAGCTAATGCCGCCGCACGGTTTCGTATACCTAATGAATCGTCGGACAGTGACTCCATCATGAGAGGTGCTGCGGTGCGGGTTTCTGCCTGGAGGCGAATTGGGGCCAGCATTCGCGCGGCGGTAAGCTGTGAGGCGTCGCCGTTGTTATAGGCGCTGGCCGCGGCAGCGGCTAATGCTGCTGTTTTGCGACGACTGGTAATATTGGCCGGGCCATTTACCAGCTCCGGGCCATACTCCCCGACGATGCCAACCTGACCAGAGGGAATAAAGCCGCCATTATCGTGCATTGGAATTTCATACGGCTGGTAGGTGTATTTCCCCGGTGTTGCTATCCCGTAATTACTGTAACCGCCAGGCGCTGGAATCGGAGAGGGGCCAGGCCTGGTGCTTTCATCCACTTTTGGCAGATTCGTTGATTTTTCCTGAACAATCCCCAGCTTTTCAAGCAGCCAGCTTATGCCCTCTTTGAGCGTGTCCAGCGGATGCATGACCATATTCAACCCGTCAGCCAGTGCCTGACCAAAAGCCCGGCCCATCGATGCGGCGTTGTTCAGTTCTTCTGCGGTGGATTTTACCGGCGTCAGTAAATCCCTGAACCAGCCAAACAGTGCCTGAATCTTGTCACCTATCCACTCAAACACAGGGCGAACCGGGGCAAAAGCCTGTTCGATGGGAGCGGCAGCGGCTTTGAAACCCTCTACGACACCTGACAGAAAAGCGCTGATTGGCTCCCAGTATTTCCAGATGACCAGCGCCACCGATGCAAGTGCTGCAACAACCAGGCCTATAGGGCTGAGCAGGACCCCCAGAAGGGTCGAAATACCCATCAGCGCGATGCGTAATACTGCAATAGGACCGGATGCCAGCGCACTCAGAAGGCGACCCAGAGAACTCAGCGGGTTGAGAAAAACACCCAGGGCGGCAGACAGACCGGACATCGCCCCACGGAAAAGAGAAGCAGGCACACCCGCAATCGCTGACAGGGCATTTCCGGTAACTCCGGCGGTGGCACGTAGCGCGGTCAATGGGGCTGTCAGTAACCCGGTGCTACCCGACGCACCACGTAACCCACTGCGTAACACTTTCAATGGCGCCGATCCCAGCCAGGACAGAATGTTGCCTGTTCGCTGTGCCGCCGCCGAGAGCACAGGCAGGGATTTGATACCGAGAATATTCAGACTCAGCCGGGCCAGCGCCAGCGGGCCAAGTACGGCAGCAACTGCGATGCCGAGCGTACCGAGAATAACCAGCAGCACCGCCATGGCAGCGGTGGCTTTCATGATTGCGCCAGCCAGTTCCGGGTTAGCTTCAATCCATCGCCGGATAGTACCGGTGACGGATTTTATCATTTGCATGATATCCATCAGTGGGCCGCGCAGCGTCTCGCCCAGACTGCTCATTGTGTTTTGGGTACCTGCTTTGACCAGCATCCACTGCGCTGACAGCGAGTCTGCGTTGATGTCAGACTCTTTTTGCATTGACCCTTCGGAGGCTTTTCCTTTGACTAAAGCTAATTGCTTGTATAGCTCACCCATGTTATTTGCCAGCTTGCCCGCATCCTTACCGTACTCTTTGCCAAACAGTTGCGTCAGGACGTTCATTTGTTTATCTGGTGCCAGCTTATTAATCATCTCCAGCACCTTGATGATGGTTCCCATGGAGTCCTTCGCCATGGCCTTCTCAAGCTTTTCAGGATTAAGCTTCAACGTGTCCATGCCATCCATAAACCGGTTAGATTGCATGCTGGCAATGGACAATTCGCGCACCATGGCAGTTGCGGCTGTTGCTGCAACTTCGGGCCCGGCACCGAGGGTCAGGAATGTAGAGCCGAGCGCAGCCGCTTTTCTAAAGTCGAGCTTATCTGCAACGCCGCCCATGCGTTGCATGACGTTGATAATGTCCGCACCTTTTGACATGGCGTTATCGTCGAGGTAATTGATCACGTCCCCGAGCTGCTCAATGTTTTTTATTGGAACTTTGTATAAGTTGGCGATCTTACCGAGGTCTTCTGCCAGTTGATCGGCGGGCAGCTCAAACGCGGTTGCCGCTTTAGCAGACACCGAGGCGAAATTGAGCAAATCTGTTTTCAGTTCCTCCCATGTTTTGGCATCTTTACCGATCCCCATTCGCGCGCCACCTTCAACCAGGTTGGCATAGTCAATCGCGCCGTTTTGCATCGGCAGTTTTTCCGCTGCAGCTTTGATTTCCTTCTGCATTTCATAGAATTGTTCGGTGCGATTCCCTTTATCGTCGCGCAGGCCATTAACCTGCTTTGCCACTCCCTTCATGGCGTCTTCAAAGCTAGCGTATTCTTTCACAGCGGCGACAACCGGCGCGCCGATCCCCACGCCAGCCGCCGTAGTTGTAGCCGATGCCCCCGCGATACGGTCCCTGACTTCAAGTGTCTTGCTGTACTGGTTGCGGGCGTTTGATAACCGACGCTGTTGCTCCCCGGCACGCTTAAGCCGCGCCTCCTGCTCTGCCAGTTCCGTGTTAAGCCTGGCCGTCTGCGTCCTGATTTGTTCCGTTGCGCCCGCTGCGTCTTTTGACGAAATCCCCATGCGGTAGAGTTCGGCGCGGAGCGTGCCGAGCTGCTGCGCCTCTTTCTCCTGCTGGGTTTCCAGGCGTGAGACGGCGCGCCACTGGTCATCAACGGCTTTGGTCTGTTTCTTTGTCGGATTTTCCAGCCCGGAGAGTTCGCGCGTCATCATCTGTGCGCGCAGGCGGGCTTTTTCCAGCTCGGTATCCAGGCGACCAATCGACGTTGTCAGCGTGCCGATGCTGTTCAGTTTTGTTCCGGCATCGTCGAGGGATTTCAGCGCATCGCGGGACGCTTTGACGGCGGCAGCCAGCTCTTTTGTGCTGGCGCGCGCCTCTTTGAAAGGGCGGGTCAGTTTATCGACCGCGCTTAAAACTACCTGCAACCGGAGATTCTTATCACTCATCTGATGCCCCGCTACGTAAAATCGCCTTATGTCGCCACTCCAGCAACTCAGTGAGTGACATCACGTCCGTAACGGGTGGCGTCCAGTGAAAGATGGTGGCGATGTCTGCCACCAGGTCTTCTACCGTCAGGCTGTCGGGGAATCGGCAATCACCGATTTCTTCAACAAAAAATAGACCACCTCAACGGACAGAGTGAGCAGATCTGCCGGGTCCATCTGATTGATTTCGGCGGGCGTCAGGGCAGGGGTTGTGACGCGAGGCAATACAACAGTCATTGCGTTTACATCCATATCCATCAATGCCTGTAAACGAGTACCTCGCAATGCGCCCGCCTGGGGTTTGCGGATCACTACGCTTTCGATAAGCTGATTACCGCGTTGGATAGGAGTGTCGAGTTCAACGTTTTTTTCAGTTGAAATAACAGTTACATCAGCAGTTTCGTTTTTCATTTTTTATTCCATTCAGAAAACAGAGAATATGCGGTGCGACTAAGCGCACCGGAATTATCAGAGGCCAAGCGCGCTACGATGCGCTTCCATCAGATCGACGCCATTAACGATTTCGACCATATTCAACACGTCCACCTCATAGCAAACCTCACCGTTAATGGTCAGTTTTGCGTATGTATTGACGCTGGATACCTTCGTCGTGTTGCTTTCGCCGGTTTTCAATTCGCCACCGTCGATCTCTTTATGACGACCACGCACGACTAACTCCACGGCCTGTACTTCGGCGGTATCGTCACGCTGGATGGACCCGGTAAAGCGCAACTGAATACCGTCGGCTGTTGCTGTGCCCATTTGCTTGAATAACAAAGCCTCCATGCCTCCGATAGAAAATTCAGTGTCCAGCGCGCCGTCATCCAGCCCCATGTCGATGTCGACCGCGCCAGGCATACCGCCGCCACGGTATTTCTCAAATTTGCGTGTAAACTTCGGCAGCGTTAACGACTCGACGATCCCCTGCCAGTTGTTGCCGTCGTTGAACAAATTCAGGTGTTTTAACTTGCGAGGTAATGCCATGTGCTTTCTCCTTACGCGCTGACCTGGCTTGCGAAATCAACCAGGTACTGATCGGTGATACGCTGGCGCAACATCAGATTTTCCAGCGGCGGGACGGGGGTATAGTCATAGTCGATGGTGAGTTTGCCCGCCTTGAGCGTGTCTTTGTCGTTCACGGACTCATCCAGCCAGGCGTTAGCCCCGATGATGTATCCCTGGCCCACGAGGCTGCGGAATTTCGCACGAATACCTTCAATGATGTCGCGGGCTAGAGACGGGTTCAGTGGTTTATCCACCGCCCACATATGCGCCTCTGCGATGGTGTCCGCGATCACCTGCGCGGTGCGGGTATAGTTTTCAAAGGCGAAGAGTGGATCATCACTCAGGCAGCGGGAACCCCAGAAGCGATAGCCGTCCTGACGGATTAGCGTGGTGATGTCGTTCTGGTTCAGCAGACCGGCATCCGTCGCCGGGTCCTGTAAATCCCAGAAAACATCGGCGCTGATCCCGGTTACTCCGTTTACCGCGACATTGGACAGGCTCTTATGCCAGCCGGTGTCGTTATCGATTTTTGCCCGCATACCGAGTGCGCGGGCGGTAGCGTATGCCGTGGCATCTGCCTGTGTAACCGTGTCGAAATTGATGAAATCAGGCCAGATCAGCATACCTTCGCGCTGTCCGAAGTTGGCCCGGTATGCGATCGCTTCCTCGACAGTTTTGCAACCATACGCTGAAAGGTAAGCAAAGCCGCGTAAGCTCTGTGCAACACTCAGCAGCTCTGTTGCAACAGCCTGAGTATCATGACCGGGTACGCCGAGAATACGCGGTTTCACCCCGCATTTGGCCTTTGCTGCCAGTAGCGCTTTCATGCCAGTACGTTTACCTTCGGCGGTCACACCACCGATGATATTCGCCGTGGTCTCGGCTTCGGTTTCACCCTGGGCAACGCGTACTACGACGGTCACGGGTTTGGTCTGATCGGCAATAGCATCCAGCGAGCGTGCCAACGTGCCAGATTCACCTGCTTTACCGCTGGCGGTCAGTACATCGGTGAGAAGTACCGGTGTGTTTAACGGAAATGTTGATGCATCGGCGTCGTCTGCTGTGCAGACCATACCGACAATTGCGGTACTGACTGTTGTAATTGAGCGGGTCCCGTCGTTGATTTCCTCAACGCGGACGCCGTGATGATAATCCTGAGCCATTTAGCGAATCTCCACATGTGGTGTGCTTCGCTATGTTGGAAGGTGCGCCAGAATTGCGCATCTCCGTGGCGTTGTGTCGGCTTTCGTACAATGGGAAACTACAACATGGTCATTTTTAGCCGTGGCGGCCAGCGTATCGAGTACCGTCACTTTTGGCCATGCTGCAGCTCATTACTTGCCGGATTAAGCGTATTAAGCAGGCAAGGGCGGCCACTCGGGGATGGATGGTTTAACCCGCATTAATAACACCCTGTAGTTTCTCCATGCTGCGAGTTCAGCTATCTCATCATCCGTGGCGATGCCCGCCGTGACGGCATCCTGACGCCAGGCAATTTCGGCATCTGCCGTCGTGCGTAATGCTGACTTTTTCTGCTCAGCGTCTGCAATTAATTGCTCCTGGGTGGGAGGTGGGATATCGCCCCAGGCTGGTAAACCGCCTGAAACAATCCGCACTTTGCCATCAACATATGAGGTATATTCAGCGAAGATTTCATCTGAGATTTCAATAACGTCAGTTAAATTCCAGCCAGCTTCACGATATCGATCAAGCTGAGCAATTTCAAAAAATGCGTTATTTTGTGCTGACCATACATAACCCGGCATTTTCAAACCCCCATTGCAATCCAGTCAAAGCCGATGGTGTCATTAGCGCTACCCTTTAAAATCGTTGCACCAATATTGTTCCTGCCCATATGACCCAGCGGGTTTTGCCAGCCGGTAACAACAAGTGCATAGCAGGTGTTAGGGAAGGGCGTTGGAAACTTAAACTCGTAACCGCTGTTTGTAACGGTCGCTGAATTACTGCCGGACTTAAAAATCATTCCTCCCAACTGATAACTACCCACGGCCTGAAATGCACCGCCTGTTTCGTTCAGCCCAAGATATTTCAGCAACCCTGCGACATCTTTTCCCGATAATGCCGTGAGGGTGCTGTTTAGCGGCTGTTTATTTGCTAAAAGACTGGTCATAGTTGCTGCGAAATTCGCATCATTCCCCAGCGCAGCGGCCAGTTCGTTCAGAGTGTCCAGTGCCGCAGGAGCTGAACCAATTAACGAGGCCAGCGCCGCTTTAACAAATGCCGTGGTTGCCAGTGAGGTGTCATTTGCTGTTGGGACAGGCGTTGGGGCTTTAGGAGTGCCAGTAAAAACCGGGCTGGCACGTGGCGCATACTGCGGGTGGGGATCTATCGCGTTGATATGGATAGACATCAAATTATCAGTATACGCGCGTCCCGCCGTGTCCTGATCGTCAACGTATTTGCGCGTAGCCAGTACTACGGATGGGTCTATTTTCAGTGTCACGGCGTCAGTACTGCTGACGATCAACACCATGCGTATAACCTGTGTACGGCCTGACCCCTCAGAAAGCACTGGCTTGTATGTTTCCGCGCAGTTAGCAACTGCGATAAGTTCTCCCGCGTCGTCATACAGACCAATTTCACGTATCCAGAAGCCTCCCTCATCTTCCGGGATAATCTGCTCTGCAATAATCTGACTACTGTTCAATGGGTCGATACTCAGTGAATTAACCACAGCACGACGGCGCTCATTGACCAGTTTTGTCTGTGATGAAGACGGGACCGGTAGAAAACCACCGCCGTCACCTATCGCCATCTGGGTAATTTTTACCTGTGTCCCCAACGCTGTAGCTTGCGCAATTTTTACCGCGCCGCGCTCGGTTAACAGTGCGAAATATTTAGCCGCCATTTTGTACCCTCATCGTATCGATTGTGTGGATAGCCGCGCCTGTCCATGGCGTACCGCCTACCTGAATTGTTTCTGGCATGTAGGGATAAACCGTCAACGTTTCGCCGGTATAGCACCCAACCCCTGTGTTTATTTTCCCCTGACTTTGCAGATTTATACTCATACCCAGCATGTGCCGGGAGCATGGCTTTGCATCACTAATTAACCGTTCCAGTTCGGCATATGTTTCTTCTGAAATACCCTGTTCCTGAACACCGATATCCAGCCTGAACGTGCCAGGCGGGTCGCCGTTCTGCCACCATTCAATTACTCGGATCAGGAAGCCAAATGGCTGAACCACACGGCGGATAGCGCTGATGGTGCCTTTGTGCTGATGAATATAGAAAGCATCCTGAATAACCTGGCGTTTTAAACTTTCTGACCAGCTCTCATCCCAGCGATCAACCGAAAACGCCCAGGCGAGATAGGGCAAAAAGCTGGCGGGGCAGGCCGCCGGGTTCCACAGATCACGTAACGGGACATCCAGCCCGCTGATACCACTGCATACCTGTGTTAAGCGTCGCTCAAGCGCGCTGGAGCCGGTGGGTAACAAACTGTTATTCATCTGTGCCCCCGCCTGTTACCGACCAGTCTGTACACCATGACGCCTGCGTTTTATCCAGTACCACGTCGGCGGCTGGAAAAGTCAGTTCGACGCGCTGCACTCCCTCAACGTGTAACGCTGCGTAAATTGCTGAGCGTCGGATATCGCGCCCCAGGCGCTGCACACTGGCTATATAGCTCTGGAGCCTGGTTTTTGCGGCGGCAATGATGGGTTCAGCTTCTGGCCCAGGGTAGAAATAGAGCGTGGCTGCAATTTTATAGGGCACAATTTGCGCGGCCTGGACTATGAGACGATCAGCAACCGGCCTGATAGTCTCGTCATTCAAAGCCGCTGCAACAGCATCGACGAGATCAGCGGGTGGCGTTCCGTCACCATCGCGACCCAGTACGGTTACAACAACCTGTGCAGGTGCTGGGCTTGTTGCTGTTACGTCTGCAACGCGTCCATCGGCGCTACGAGCATGAAACTCGTAAGCTGCGGTTGGTCCGGCAACTGAAAGCCCTTCAAATGCGGATTGCACGCGAGCGCGCAGATCATCATCAGCCTCCATCACTGCATCGACCGGCGGTACTGCCGCTGTATCGGCTGGCGTAACTGTCAATCGTTCAACGTTGAACAGGGCGCCGAGCTGGTCAAGGTCTGTATTCAGTGCATAGGCCAGCATGACCGCCTGTGCCGCTTCGTTGATACGCTGTCGTAAAAGAATTTCACGGTAAGTGTTTTCCTGGAGGATTTTCACCATTGGTTCAGATTCCAGTGCTAACGCTCGTGTAACGGATTCCTGCTCATCTCGCGGATAGAGCGCGATGAGTTCCGCTTTACGCGCAGCCAGCAGGATTTCAAAATCCGGGATGTCGATGAGCTCCGGTGCGGGCAACTGCGATAAATCTACTGTGCTCATTAGACCCCCACATCAACACTGACATTCAACGGCGAGCCATCAGCGCGCCAGCCTGTTAACTCAATAACCATCTTTCCGTCTGCCGTGGTCTCGATAGAAATGCTGCTTAATCTGATGCGTGGCTCCCATTGATTCAGTGCGCTGTAGACTGCCGCATACACACGCAGTCGGTTTGCCGTGTTCTGGGGGGAATCAATGAGGGAAAAAAGTAAGGAGCCATACTCGCGGCGGTTAATGCGTGAGCCTACCGGTGTAATGAGAATATCGCGCACAGACTGGCGAATGTGCTCCAGATCGGTGATAGCAGCGCCGCTTTGTTGGTTCATGCCGAGATACATCATGCCGGGCCACCTGTATTTGAACCACCGCTGCTTACACCCCCGTGTTTATGGGTGTGAACAACGATGCCATTAGATGACATTTTGCCGCCGCTCTGCTCTACCGTGCCGTTAATGCTCGTTTTGGCTGCCGAAATTTTGAGATTTGTTGTTGTTATTTCGATACTGTCGGGGGCGTTAATAACCACACTTGACGCGGCTTTGATTAACCATTGACCCGTCTCAGGCTCATACTCAAGCCAGCCCCCATCAGGAAATGACATCACCATCGCCTCTTCCGATGTGGAAGGGGGAGTAGCGTCGTTGGAATAGATGCCCGGCAACACAAACGCCGTGGTGAGATCGCCGCCAATCGATAGCAAAAGTACCTGCTCGCCAACAGACGGTTTCCACCATGTGCGTGATTTACCCGCTCGCATAGTGAGCCAGTTCAGCCAGTTTGTTTCGAGATCGCCTGTCTGTACGCGGCATAACCATTCATCGGCGTCGACTTCTGTCACAACGCCGATGCGTACGATATTGAGTAACAGGCGATATAACTCAGCCAGGGAGTTTTCAGAGTTCGGTTTCATAATGATGAGTATTCCAGTAGGCGGCAGGCGCGTTTAGTGCCTGCCGTTGTAGGAAAAACCAGACAATTAACGAGAAAGGTGCTCAAGGATCAGATCGGTGATCAGTTCATTTGATACGTCTGAAATGCCAAGCAATTGACGGGTAGGGTAAGTGATTTCCGGGCCTTTTTTGCTTACCCGGTCGCGCAAACCGTAATGGTGAATGCGGGCTATACGACGGGCTTTCGCATCAAATTCAACACCGGCGGTGTTCCCAGTGATTTGAGTTTTCAGGTACCGCGTCGTGCGCATTTTTGAAAACATTTGTCTTTTGATTCGCCCTTTTTTCGCTCGTAGCTGGGGTTTTCTTGGCTCAAATGCGCTGCCGTCAGGGTTTTTCTGCTGTTGTATGTTTTTTTGCTGTTGCTGGCGCAGCCGGGTTGCCACATCACGCAGGAGCTTGCGCCGCTGTTGTGCGGTCAACTTTTCCAACAGCGCATTAATCCAGGACTCGACATGGACGATATTATCCATGGCGATGATCCAGCCAGATTTCAGGCTCATCCGGTTCAGTGGCTGCGGCAACGGTCGCTATGCCGCCACTTTCTGTGACAATCACGCGCTCAGTCAACATCAGATAAATAGCGATATCCACCAGGTCATTGCGGATAATGTCGACTTCAAAGCGAAAGATTTTTTCCCGCAATTCCGGGTTGTTTAATGCGTCGGGCTGATGCGTGGATAACCAGTTGCAGACGACGGCAGTCACGAGATTTTGATCGCCGGCAAAATCGGTTATCACTGCGTTGAGGGTGTAGCGGTACTCCCAGCCGTTTGCGGGAAAGTCCGAACTGACTACGGACCCTTTATCAACATAGAGCTGTAATGCATCCGGGTTGTGACCCAGGTATTCAATCCCCTGGCTTAAAGCTTGCCGCAGAGAGTCGGGTTTGTTCATCAGTTTTCTCCTGGCAGTCCACTATCATGTCTACTTTCGCAGTGCACAACGCCCAGTCTTTTTCAGCCTGGTCTTTGGCTGCTGCAAGCTCGCCATTCGTTGCGGGATCACTGGCCTGTAGTTCGCACCGCGTCACTTTCGGACAGGTACTGAAGGTAAGCGTCGGCCCCGACAATTGCCGGTCTGGTGTGCAACCGGATAATGTCAGCAGGCAAAGCAGAGCCAGCCCAGGCGCTATTTTCTGGTTTATCATTGATGACCTTCTTGACGTTGGCTGCGCGAAGATTTGATGCGGATTCGATACCGGATGACTTTTGCTGTAACCCGACCTGGTATGCGTCATTCATACGGTTCAACATATTGGTAGCGATGAGCTGACTGTTTGCACGTGACAAGTCGGCCTCTTTAGTCGCAATTGTTTGCTCTTTTTCGCCAATGGTTTCATGCGCCCGGAGAAGCTGCCAGCCCAAAAAAGCCGACAGCACAAGCAACATCGCCATAAAGCCAATCATGCCGCGTGATAACATCATTGGCCGACTCCCTTAATGCACCAGGCTAACTCACGCGCGCGGCGCTTTTCCAGTCCGGCACTTTTGACACCATCGATATAGACCCAGCGCGGCAATTGATTACAGGCCTGCCACCACTGCTGGCGTTTGAGAAATTCCACCATGGTTGACCGGCAGATTGCACCGGTCCCGACATTGAAAGAGAGGCTGACCAGTGCGTCATAGACTGACTGCGGCATTTTGACCGGTACACAAACAGCCAGACGACGTTCAACCAGAAATACATCTGTCACAAAATTATCCGCGGCCTGACGTTCGCTGATTGTCTGACCGGGTTTAACGCCTGCCGTATGTCCGATCCCGCTGGTCCATACTCCGGCACTGCATTTGTAAGGGGTGAGCTGGCAGCCCTCATAATCGGCAATGAGTCGCAAGCCTTCCGGTGAGGTTTGCAGTAACTGATATGAGGGGAGTGTTGCGGCAATCGTCAGGATCACCGCCGCGATACAGCGTTTAACGATTTGCACGCTCGTAGTCCTCCGCAGAGATTTTACCGGCGGCCAGGAGCTGAAAGGTTTTACGGCGGTAATACCAGTAAACAGCGAAGGTACATGCACCGATCAGCATTGCAAAAACAGAACTGAGGTCTTTCACAGAAAAATCGCCCAGCCATGCCAGAAAAACCGCGATTGCATAAGTGATTGCTGCGTTGATGCGTTCTGCGTTCATTCCACTACTCCCACAGCTTGATGGTCTGTGTGACCGTTGATGACGATGCCTGCTCAGGCAATTCAATTTCCAGACCATGCGGCAGCACTGGCCCCATATCGGCAAGGCCGGGGTTCGCGTTTAACACGATTTCCGTCATGCCCTGTGTTTTGCCGTAGTAGCGCCAGCAAATGGCATCCACGGTGTCTGATTGCTGTGCCCGGACTTTCATCAAATCAGCTCTACTGTCATATGTGGCAGATCACGAAGCCGCGATAATGCCCAGCGCACGTCACGCCACACATCGCCGAGCGATGTTTCCAGCTCATCAGCCTTTTTGTTTCCTTCACCAGTTGAGTCAAAATCCCGGTAACGCTCGATCAGACTGGCTTTTGCCCAGCCAAAAACGGCGCAGCGGTAAAGCCGGACCCGTTCGCTTTCACCGTCGATCTTCTCGGCGGGAACCTGTTCCAGTGTCTCCAGTCCGCGTGCCATCTGTTTTTCGCGGAATGTGTACAGCTCGGCGTTGACCTCTGAAATTGCTGTCAACAGCGCAGAACGAAGCCTCTCAGGCGTAACTGTGCCGTCTGTTCTCATAGACGCCCGGTAATCTGCGGGTCGGATTTCAGGCCAAAAGAAGGTGTTTTTGATAACGTCCTGCGCGCTCTCTTTCGCCGGTTCTGGCGAAACGAATTTCATGTTCATTGTTTTCCCCGATAGTTGGGCGGTGGACGGGGTTTTGATGCGGCTGAAAGCCTGTCTCCACCCCGTGCCGCCCCGCGCGTGGGCACGATTCATTAACCCGTCACGGCTTTACGTAAGCGGGCCTCAAGTTGTTTGATGTCAGTTTTTACGCCGATGTTGTTATCCAGTTGAACAGCCCGTTTGAGGTAATTCAGTGAAGCGACAGCCTGATCGTTGGCCCGTAAGGCATAACCCATTGCTTTAAAAAGACGTGCGCGGGACTGGTCAGGCATATCTTCGTCATCAACCAGGTCAACAACTTGTGTCAGAATGGCAGCGCTGAATTCTTCATCTGCTGTGAAAGCGCGCATTGCAACGTCAGAGAATTCTTCGGCAATGGCGGTTCCGGTTGTTCGGTTGAAACGGTCCGGCATCACCCAGCCGTGCTTTACCGCGTGACGGGCGATATCGAGTGCGCCGGTATAATCCCCTGCGTCGATACGCCAGATCATAATGAACATCGCGACATCGTCCTGATTCGCTGAGTTGGCCTCAAGTAACCCTGCCACCCAGGCGGCATAGGCAGGAAGAAACTCACGTTTCAGTGCGGCCTTGCGTTCATTAGACTGCACGCCTTTGAGGCGCCTGCGATGCTCGGAGAGCTGCAACAACATCCGGTTATAGCCAGACAATGCCGCTGTGGCATTGCCGCCCTGACGGGCGGCCTCCTGTGCCTGGATATACTGCGTATGCGTTCGAAACGGATTCATCGTTACGCCCCGGAACCCGCATTACCTGTCGAGGCCTGACCGCTCAATACACCCTGAACCGCAGCAGAAACGATTTCCTGGATGTTTTCAGTTGTCAGCGGTACGCCGGAATTACCGTCGGCTTGTTCGGCCAGCATTTCGATATTCTCAATCAGGCACGCGCAGTCATAATCTTCAACAACATAGGCTTCATTGATGGATTCGAAATTCTCCACACGGTCACGTTTTGGATTATCGATAACCGAGCGACGGCGGGTTTCGGACTGCCAGTAAATGGAGAGGTTATCAAGGCGGGTGATCAGCATGGCATTGGCCGGGAAGAACGGCACCCGGACCGCAGGCAGATTGCCGATACGCTTCTGGCTGATAATAAGATCTGCTGCGAGTGATTCGCTGTTAGGCTGGTCGCGGTTGACGATCGGGAAATATTTGTCAGCCAGCAGAGCGCGACCACAAATCACGACCAGTTCAGTATCTTCCTGATACCATGCGGCAATTTTTTCATTAACCGCGCCCATTACCAGCGCGTCGAGATTTTTGAAATCGCCTGCCTTGCCAACACGGATCACCTGTGAAATTACCTGGCCATCTTCACCGATAACTTTATCCAGTACCTGAACGGGTTTTTCCTGGCGAATTTTTTCAAGCCAGCCGATGTTCACATCCTGGAGTAAAGGATTCGCCACACGGTCAGAGGTTTTTTCACGCTTCACACCATTGAAACCGATCATGATGCGGTCAAGCGCCTGGCGCTGGATGATAGCGTCGCGGATGCGGGTCTGAAAATCCTGAAACTTAGCCCACAAATCCAGCTTCTGATACGGTAGGGCGGTATCAAAGTTGGTCTGCGTGCATTTGTAACCTTCGCCGTCAATGTAGGTTGGGTCAGTAGGCTCGCGGTCTTTCTGGGTGGTGTCAGTTGTACCCGCGATAGTGGCGCCGATGCCGAGGCCGAGACGTTCCCCGGATTGCTCATCCACCGGAATAATATTGATTTTTTGCAAGAAGCTGGAAGATTCCTGAATTTTGGTTTCCAGCGTCTGTGCCACTGATGGCGCGGCAGTGTATTTTTTCGCGACATCTTCGGCAGTAATACCATTCAGCTCTGCTAACTGCGTCAGATAGCCATTGAATTTAAAGCGGGTTTCTTTTTTCATTACGCTGTTGCTCCGTCAGCAGTTGGTCAGGTTTTCGTTGTGATTGCCGCTACCCGTTGCCTGCGGGCGAAAATCGCTTCGACTGTCCTGAGTGGAAAGCTGGGTTTTCAGCTCGGTAAATTCTTTCGAAAGCGTTTCAAGCTGCCGTGCATAGCCGCCCTGTTTTTCGCTTAGTGAGGTCACGCTTTCTGAAAGCGTCTGATGCTCCAGCGCAACGACTTCAACTGCCTGGTGCACATCAGAAAAACGTTTATCGTCACTGGTCGTTTTTGCAGAAAACAGGCTTTTGATACGTTCCAGAATGCTGACTGAGTCGGTTACATCCTCAAACTCGATTACAGTTTCTTCTGCTGCGGTGAAGAGATTCCCTGCGTCGAGTTTGCGACGTGCCAGTGGGTTTACCGGTGCTGTCGCGCTGAACTGCAACATTTCCGTGCCCAGGCTTGCAGGATCATCAGTGACAGCCAGGCCAACCAGATAGGCTTTTCCGCTATCGGCGAAAGCAGGGTTTACCTCCATGGAGGTGAAAAGCTTTTGCCATTTGTCCGTGAGCGCTACGAGGTCATCTGTCGGAGATAACCATGCATAAAGCGCCATTTTCCCTTTCAGCGTACCTTCGGAAATTTCAGCCGCTTCGAGCTTGTCCACTTTCCCGTAGCGGCGAAATGGGCTATCAGCGGTATAACCTTTGATGTGTTCCATATTGACCAGGGCGGTATATACCGTCGGGTCATAGGTTTCAGCCATCTGCGTTAACCAGTCGCGCTCAATAGTGCGCCCGTCAGTCGTGGCACCTTCTACCCCGACACGAAAACGCTTTGATTTTTTTGCCATCTCTCCGGCTCCGGTTGTTTCGTAACATGTTCAGAGCCTTATGTTTGCGGCGATGGGGAGTGATAAACAACGCGGGGCCATTGTGGGGAAAATGGCACAACTTAGCAGAGAGGTTAAGGAGAGCAGCGGGCCGTAGTCTTGCGGCATGAACCCGACACTAATCAATCCCGCTCTCGACCCGCGAAAACAGGCCATGTTCCTGTATTTCAGCGGCATACGCATAGCCCGCATTGCTGAAATGCTGGGCGAGAAAGCCGCAACTGTTCACAGTTGGAAAAAGCGTGACAAATGGGCCGAGATCGGCCCGCTTGAACAGATGCAGCTCACAACGGCAGCGCGCTATTGCCAGTTGGTTATGAAGCAGCAGAAGGAGGGGCGCGACTACAAAGAGATTGATCTGCTTTCGCGACAGGCAGTACAGCAGGCAAGGATCGGGAAATTCAATAACGGCGGTAATGAAGCCGATCTGAATCCCAAAGTTGCCAACCGTAATAGCGGGCCGCGCAAAGCACCTGAGAAAAATGTCTTTACTGACGAGCAGATCGAACAACTCCAGGAGATTTTCCAGGCTGGGATGTTCGAATACCAGAAGCACTGGTGGCGAGCTGGCGTTGAAAACCGTATCCGCAATCTGCTGAAATCCCGCCAGATAGGGGCGACTTACTATTTTGCTCGTGAGGCGTTAATTGACGCACTTACAACCGGGCGAAACCAGATTTTCCTTTCAGCAAGCAAGGCTCAGGCGCACGTCTTCAAACAGTACATTATTGAGTTTGCCAGAGAGGTCGATGTCGACCTGAAAGGCGACCCAATGACACTGCCCAATGGCGCGACATTGTATTTCCTCGGCACTAATGCCCGCACCGCGCAGAGTTATCACGGCAACCTTTACCTTGATGAATACTTCTGGATACCTAAATTTCAGGAGCTGCGTAAAGTCGCATCGGGTATGGCGCTACATAAAAAATGGCGTCAGACCTATTTTTCAACCCCTTCCAGCCTGACGCACAGCGCTTATCCGTTCTGGTCCGGTGCGTTGTTCAACAAGGGCCGTCCTAAAGCGGACCGCGTTGAATTTGACCTTTCACATACGCATTTGGCGCGTGGGGTCCGTTGCCCGGACGGTCAGTATCGCCAGATTGTGACGATAGAGGATGCTGTCAACGGCGGATGTAACCTGTTTGACCTCGATCAGTTGCGGCTTGAATACAGCCCTGATGAGTATGAAAACCTGCTGATGTGCCAGTTTGTGGATGACCTGGCATCTGTATTCCCGTTGGCAATGATGCAGGGATGCATGGTCGATAGCTGGGATGTCTGGGACGATTTCGAACCGCTGCTGATCCGCCCGTTTGGCTGGAAGCAGGTATGGATTGGCTACGACCCGGCGAAGGGGACGACAAACGGTGATAGCGCCGGATGCGTGGTCATTGCACCGCCTGATGTTCCTGGCGGTAAATTTCGAATTCTTGAACGTCATCAGTGGCGCGGAATGGATTTCCGGGCGCAGGCCGCAGCCATACAAGAGATCACCAGGCGCTATAACGTGACCTACATCGGTATTGACTCTACCGGCGTCGGTGATGGTGTTTATAAAACAGTGAAGCAATTTTTCCCGGCGGCCCGCGAGTTTATTTATAACCCCAACGTGAAAAATGCCCTGGTGCTTAAAGCTTGGGACATTGTTAACGCCCGGCGCCTGGAGTTTGACGCGGGTCTTACCGACATTGCGCAATCATTTATGGCAATTCGCCGAGCTACTACCGCCAGCGGCAACCGCCCAACCTATGAAGCATCACGCAGCGAAGAGGCCAGCCACGCCGATTTAGCCTGGGCGACGATGCACGCACTCTTTAACGAACCGCTGGAAGGAACCACCGCCAGCAACCAAAATATTGTGGAGATTTTCTGATGGGTAAACGTCATTACAGAAAGAAAAGCGCATCGCGCCAACCCGAAATGACAATGGCCAACACTGCCAGTTCTGCCCATGCAGAGGCGTTTTCGTTCGGCGATCCGATTCCGGTGCTCGACCGGCGTGAACTGTTTGACTATCTCGAATGTGTTCAGGTTGACCGCTGGTACGAACCGCCGATCAGTATGGATGGCCTGGCCCGAACTTACCGGGCGGCAGTTCATCACAGTAGTGCCATCCAGGTTAAGTGCAACATTCTGACCAGTACGTTTATTCCGCACCGATTCCTGTCACAGCAGGCATTTTCGCGCTTTGCACTCGATTTTCTAACGTTCGGTAATGCTTACTTCGAACAACGTGTAAATCGCCTCGGACAGACGTTGAGCCTGCAACCGGCACTGGCAAAATATACCCGACGCGGTGTTGACCCTGACCAATACTGGTTTGCGCAATATGGGTACAACAAAGAACCGTACCCATTTGAGCAGGGCAGGGTGTTTCACCTCATGGAGCCGGATTTAAATCAGGAGCTGTACGGCCTGCCGCAGTATCTGTCGGCTATCCCGTCGGCATTACTGAATGAGTCTGCCACGCTGTTTCGTCGTAAATACTATCTGAACGGTAGCCATGCGGGTTTCATCATGTACATGAGCGACCCGGCGGCAAATCAGGAAGATGTCGATAACATCCGCGAAGCACTTAAAAAATCAAAGGGGCCTGGTAACTTCCGCAACCTCTTTATGTATAGCCCGAACGGCAAGAAGGATGGGATTCAGATTATCCCTTTGAGTGAAGTCGCGGCAAAGGATGAGTTTCTGAATATCAAAAACGTGTCGCGTGATGATATGTTAGCTGCTCATCGAGTGCCGCCACAGTTGATGGGGATTATCCCGACTAATACTGGAGGGTTTGGGGATGTCGAAAAAGCCAGTAAGGTATTTGTGATTAATGAGTTGATACCACTCCAGAAAAAAATTGTAAGTTTAAATGACTGGCTGTCTGAAACGGTTGTAACTTTTAATGAGTATAAACTATAAGATTGAGGTGCACATATTATGTGCACCTCATAATTAGAATCCAAGTTCATCTCTAATGTTTGGGAATTTTCGAATTACAACGGGGTCTTTGATAATATGCCATTTCCAAAAAACAGAGAAAGGGTAGTCATCCCTGCACATTATGGCAATTCTTTCCTTTGCATCATTGATCTCTCTATCAATACTTTTTCTACTCGCTATTATGTTTTTTTGTAGCATAAAGTCTACATAGCACTCATTTAATTCTTCAAGTAAACTTTCCTTGGATACTTTTCTTAGTTCCGTGGCATCATCGTTAAAGCATTTGCGAATTAAGTTAGCAGTGTTGATCGCTTGTTGAGAGGGCGTGTTCGAAGCAGGTCTTATTTCTACTTCACCAACAGAAGCATTCCCAGCAAAATGTATTATTTCTTCAAAGACATCGATTGTTGCATCAGTGCAATTTAATAAATTTATATGAGTGCTACTTTTGATTCCATTGCAACGGCGACACGAAAAAAATAGATTATCCCATCCATACATAAGTAAAGGGTCATCTCCATGGGGCACAAAATGCTCAACTTCGGGATCAGACACGGATGCTTGTTCACAAATATAGCATTTGTTATGGAACATATTGCGTAGAGCAGTAATTACATCAGCTCCTCTCCAGCTTGTTTGATTTGCAAGACTGGGAGGGGCGTTTAATGGCCGTACAACGTTAAACATTTGGCTGCCCCTCTTCCCACTCAATAAATTTTGCTTTTGCTGTTAAAACGATAGATTTAGAGCGAGAATCAAGATTTACAAAATCTTCGTCAAGCTGATTAATCAACTCTAAATAACGTTCTCCAAAATCTGTTTTTTCTGCAAGTATTCTGAGCTCTTCTAATAGCGCATCTAAATTTTCTGAGTTAGTAGATTCTCTTAACAACCCTTTTATGATGGCGGTGTATGAATAATTAGAAACATCGGTTAATTTTTCGTTCGTACTTAAATTGTATATTAATGCATCAGAAACTGATTGAACGACAAATGGTGAGTGAGTAGATATTATAAATTGAATGTTCGGGAAGCTATTTGAAAAAAAGCTGAATACTTTCTTTTGTAAAGTGACATGTAGATGAGCATCAATTTCATCAATGAGCACAATCCCTTTTATTTCTGAACGTATTGTTTTACTTAATTCAGATAGCATTATCAACTCTGCATAAACAGCAAGAATAGAAGCATATCCAGAAGGCAATTTTTCCAGGTCATAAGGTTCTTTCCCTTCCTGAATAATTTCCATCCTTAATTTACTTCTGTTGAATTCTAATCTCAAGCTGCTGTCTTCGAAGAGTTCGCGAAGATCGCTGGCGATTCTATTTATTGTTGATGTTACTCTCTCAAATTCTGTAACCCCTCCAGCTCCTTTTTCAATAAGAGCATAGTTAGACATTGAAACTAAAAATCTTTCAAAAAAACTACTTGATGTCTGCTGTGGGTAAACATTGCTTTCGAAATCATTGTATAACTCATCAATGCTTGTCAAGAGTCTGTTGTTTTCACTTCTGTATGAGCGGTCAGCCCGGAAAATTCTATATATAAATTTTCTTTCTTTTAATAGATGAATTAACTCATCGACATTTTCAAATTTTATATCCATCGGCTTGCGAAAGTCTAATATATTTTGGTAATGTTGAATATGACCTAATGCTTGACTCCTATATGAATAAGTTGTATCTCCTCTTGCTTCATCATTTCTACGTTGTTGTTCTAGATTGTTAATTATCTGAATGATGTTTTCTGTCGTGTTATGGCTTTGGGTGGTAACAATGTCACTTATGTAATTATTTAATGACGATAAGAAATTAGTCTTACCAGCGCCATTATTACCGACAATAATCAGGTTCTGATCATTCAAAGTGATTTCATTAAGTGAACCGGTCTTCTCATATTTTATACTTTTGATATATGCTCTCATTTCATTTCCTTGTTATCATGTTTTCTTATTGATAATTTAATGTCATCTTTGCTAATTTCCTCTTTCTTACAGAAGTCGAAACATATATCAACTGATATATGAATAGTATATTTGACGACATCTAAAACGTACCAGCTATTACTATACTTAACCATGTTGAATACTACAACTTGTTACGATTGCATGTAATGATAAGTAGGAGTGAGAAGCCTTAATCAGGCCGCAGCTCGCCATCATGCGTGACTTGAGTATTTTCCAAGTCCACTGTCAATCCGATGTGTAAGGAATGGAAAATTCTGATAATACTGTGGGGGGATAGCATCGATAAGCATTAGCTTTAACCAACCATATTTCTCATCGGTAGAAGTAGATTTTCGCCTACCGTTTACATGCACCATATAATATTAACGAGATAGCGAAGAACAACGTTCAAAACGAACTATATTCGCATAGCCCATCAAATTGGAGCACTTCGCCACCCTTATGCTCATAGTCCGAGTCATCTTAGCGAGAGATTGTCTCAAAAAAGCGCGCTCGTAGCCCCGCCACGCCCGCCCGCTTTATGCATGGTTTTTCATGCGGGTGCATGGATAACGAAAAAGCCCGCCAGAGCAGGCGGGCCAGAGGATAAACGATCCTTTTCCGATCATTCAGTTTCATGCACCATAGTCATGCATTACTCAGGAGTTGCTTCTGGCGGTACTTTTTTCTTCCTGGTCGCAGCTCTTTTTGTTAATGGTCGACCACCATTGCGATCTCGTTCTTCATCTCGCTTAAATTTTTCATAGGTTTCAGTATCAAAGAATGAAATCGTTTCAATCTCATCTTTTGGCATCAACACCCTGAAATCACTGATATTTAATCTCGACATCCCACTTATGATACCACTCTCTAAATAGTGCTGATGATAGTTTGTGGTGATGTTAATTGTCAGATCATCTTTATCCCTATATCCACTTAACATCGGGAGTAGTTCCAAATGCTCAGATTGCCCATTTTCTAGAGCCGGGCATGTGACTAACCCAACATAAATTTTGCGTGTAGATAAGGTTACTATTACAGGAAACTGCCGAGCTGACGCTTCAACAAGCAGGGATTCGAAAGCATTTGTACCCACGACCTTTGCTAAGGCATCCCATCGGCGATCGCCTTTTTTTGTTCTTAGTTTGCTTAAACAACCAAAAAAAGCTGATAGCAGGATCGATAGAACTACCCACGCGACTTGCTTTATTTCATTTATTCGCTGTGTCTTGTCGGTAGTCGTGGAAAGCATTCCATTGAAGCTGTCAGTCGTAAGGCTAAGTGTCTTGGCTAGCCAGCGAAAACCACCTGTGACATTCAGCACGAAGGTTATAAACCCGCCCGCTAAAAAAAACACGACTCCCCAGGCAGCGACAAAAAAATAAGCGTCCCAACCAGTGGAACGCTTAAATGTATATCTTGTTGATAATGATAGGTTAACGTAGATAAATCCACTCACCAGTATCACAGCTAAAAGTAAAGTTGCCATTATTTTTGTCTGTAACGTGAATAGTATTTTGTTTTAACAGTGTATGGCTTGATGCTTTCGAGTTTGTCCATCTGGTCTTTGATTGCTTTTAGCGCATCTTCGTTAGATAGATCGACACATACGAAACCGTCTTTGTTCAGATTCAGCTTGTCTTGGTTATCTTTTAGTACTTTTGCCAGACGCTCAATGGGGTTACCCAGTTTTAGTGCAGCAATGTTTGACATAATCCCTCCTAACCCGGCGGCGCAATGGTACACGTGGTCACCGTTGAGAACAACATTTGCTTCATATCGATAAGACACCGATTTCAGCATCTTGTTGCATTAAAGTAACTTAAGTTGATTACCTCGTTGAAGGCAACAAATTCATAAAATATTTATGACAAGAGAGCATATCTTGTGTCTTTCGCCGAAAAGTGGCACAACTTTAACTTCTAAGCTCATACAGCTTCTCAGATAGCGCCATCATTACAATGGCATGATGTTCAATGTTTTGCATGCCAATTCCTGCTATTCAGTTTCCCTCCAAACCTCGTTGAATCTACCACTAAAAGAGTGGCATTTGTGGATCATACTCAACAGGTATCGACCGCCGATATTGCTCGGCCTCGTAGTAAATAATGAATCTGTCAGCCTCGTTACCATGGATAGGATGGTCAGGCCCGAGCATGAAATACCCGTCAAATGTCCGGCCCAGCCAGTAGTCTGTGAAACCTGCACGCTGAAACAAAACCCAGCCGCCGGGTTTATATTTTGGTAGCGCCTGGCCCTGGCGCACGGTCTGAAATCTCTGCTCTTGATTACCACCCATGCTCTAACGCCTCGCGTCGCTCGTTGTTCAACCCCACAACGGCCTAAAACAAGTTTTAGCCCGCTGCGGCGTTATCATTAACTGCACCGATGCTCGCCCTCCCTCACATCTCTATCCCAGAAATCCGCAATCAGCGCCGTTCGTAAATTTTTCTTGTTATCCAACGTGATGTATTCCATTCATTCGGCTCTGTAAAAAATACTCTCTTCGCGTTCATCGTTTTCATTGTGTGTAAGGTCAGCGATTAAACTTAGGGCCAATTTAAGATCTGACGGCTTGCAGTTTGCAATAAGTGAAATTTCTGCAATAAATTGCACGCACGCCATCTGATGCTGCAAACGACTAACATCCTCTACAACCATGAAATCCCTCCCAGCAAGGATACTGTATAAACATACAGTAGCACGTAATTGCAAAAAGAGAAAAGGGGGATTTACGGATGAAAATGCATTTTTTGAGATGGCTGTTTTGTGTGACTTATTAGCCACCTACGGAAAATATGAAGTTTGTCTTACTGACTGAGTGGAAATTGGTCGTCTGATGAAAAGGGGAATTTTGCCCGCTAAAGCGCGGGCGCGTGACATGTCACATAATGAGTTTTACCTCATGCCATCCGTTTGTAGCCCAGCATTTAGAATCGCCCTGGCATGGGCACGACGCAACCGGGAGGCTGTCGCCGCATTTCCTGCATTTCCGGGTGCTTATCGATTTAATGCGCCCACGTGTGCGGGCGTCATCCTGCCGGATCAGCATGGCAATATATTCGCCGGTGTCGTAGGGTTCCTTACCGGGTCGGCGCGCGGCGCAGTTTCGCGCCAGCATTTCCCTTTCTTGCTCATCCAACACCACTTCAATTTTCTGCTCACCGGCGGCTGTTTGCCGTGCACGTTGCGCGGCTTTGCGCTGTGCTGATGTTTTCGCCATTGGAAACCTCGCTATGTAATCAGGATGTAGAGTCAATCTGGTTTAGGGCAACCATGATCGCCAGGCGCTCCGATGCTGGCAGGGCCGCATATTTATCTGCCCAACGCTTTGCTTTGCGCTTAATGCGGCTCCGGTCGTTATAGTCTTTTCCCGCAAACGTATGTGAATAGGCACGGCCAGCAGCAAAATTCATCCAGATTTTCTCTGTTCTTACACCTCCCCTGGTCATGGCCTGAAATTCTCGCGTACGCCAACCGGGCAGCGCGTTGTCATAAACGGACGACGGATATCCTGACACGATGACGCTAACGTTTTCCGGTAACGAAGACAGACACTGCAACAGGCGGTAATGGTCGTTTAATGTGTATTCGTGGCGATACCGTGCGGAGCTGGATCTCGTTGCTGGCAAATAGGGTGGGTCGGAATAAACCAGAACCTGACCCGCACTGGCAAAGTCGAACCCCTGGAGGAAATCGACGGCATCACCAATATCTATAAACAGGTTGTCGGCCAAGGCATCCAGAAATTCAGAGTTGTCATTGTTGAATGACTCGATAGTTTCCATGTCGATATCGATACCCCAATTTTTCAGGGCGGGCGGTTTACGCAGCATGACAGCACCGCCCCCGAGGTGGGTTTCAATGTATGTATCATGCGGTGGCATTTCCGCGATGATTTTTTGATAAACGCCGCTGGCGGCCTTACTTCCCAGATAGCTCATTATTTTATCTCGGCTGCAGCAATGTCATTTCTGACACTACTGCAGCATGGTTAAAAATGACGGTGCTCGATGAAATGGCCAACACGATCAAAACTGACTGTGTGGGTGTCTGGTACCGCATTGTTACTTCTGACCATGCGGTACCCGCGTGTCTTTTCCTCCGCATTAAGTAAGCCAGTCCAAAAAGATGGATTTGATGAATGACCAGGAAATTGAACCCAAGGTGAGACTTAAAATGTAAACGTGTATCCCCATGGCTAAACCAAAACCCGCGCAAATGGCATTGTGCACAATGTCGAATTTATTCACCTTGAACCCCCGCATTTACTTTGATGGCGAAGACTTTCACTGGCTCGTTGCCAAAATGTTTGTGGGTGATGGCTTTGATTTCAAAACCGTCCCAGGGAATATCAATGCGACGGCTAGCGTCGTCTTTGCGTGGGTAGCCACGGGTGATAATTAAGCGATCATAATCGCGACCGAAAAGGCGCTTACCCCAATATGGTGTTACTAGCCGGTATTCTTCGGTTTTTTCTCCGTGCTTCATGGCGTCGAAGTATTCACCTTTAACCGCTAATTGCAGCGTTTTGACTGTCATGAGTGACCCTCTTTGTTTGCATAAGCAGAGCGCAGCCTTGTCACCAGTGTGTTGACCGTTTCTGCCGTTGATTGCGGTATTTTTTCTCGCGTTCGATAAAGAGCGCCGTCGCTTCGGGCGCAGTAAAAAACGCCGTCCAGGGCTATGCGATGGCCCGCCATCAGCAGGCCTATTTCTGTTTCCCCGATATCCCAGCCAATCGACCGGGCAAAATCCCGGATTCGTTCGGCTTGCTCTCCCGGTTGATACCGCGCTGGAATCAGCTTCCGGCGCTCGCGTTTCTGCCGTTCCTCTTCATGAAATTCATTGGAAAGCCGCGCCGCGACTGCTTTTTTCTCTTTCCTGGATAGAGCGGAGTAGTCCACGCTCGAGCTGGCAGCGTCATTTCCGACCATGGACAGGGGAGCGGGTTGTTTTTCAACCGTTCGCGGCTCCCGCGTACAGTTATTGACAGAACTCCGAGGGGCGGCGCTGCCGCCTGAAACGTCAAAATCAAAATCGGGCGTGTCGTTTGCGGCGCGCTTTGGCACGATTTTGTATTGCGTGGTGCGAGTATAGATAAGGGATGACTCACCCATAAACGGGCAATAGATGCCGGATATGGTTGTCACATCGTCGCCATACGCGTTGCCGTTTTCGATGACGTCATAGCTCAGGCGAACACGGAGACAATCACGGGCAACAAGTGGCCCGCCCTGCGCGGTAATATAGGCGGCCCAGTTTCCCTCGTCGGCGGCGGTATGGGCATCGGTTATTTCGGGATGCAGGACCAACTCACGATCACGAAGACGGCGCAACTCGCGATACACCGTGACGGGCGCCCCACCAATTTGCTGAAACTGGCGTATAGCCCAGCGTGATGACCAGGCACTGACACGGCGGGCCATATCTTTCAACGGCTCGCCGGTCTCGTCGTCCGTTTCGTCATCCAGCGCGTAGCCATCAATATTTTTACTGATGTATTTCGCGATATACCCGGTGGCGCTGCCTTGCTCTTCTTCAATTGGCTTACATAGAAAACGATTTTCCTGTGCGCCGGGTTCATGCCCGTCTTCTTTGAGAGCGTATTTGCGGAATATAGCCCGGACGAGATCAGTATGTTCCGGACGCATGAACAGCAGCAGATGCCAGTGCGGCGTAGCATCGTGGTGAGGCTCTACGACGCGGAAGCCGAAAACACGGATGCCTTTTCTTTTCCAGGCTGCGCGGGTTTTTGACCAGACCTTGCAAAGATAATGCTGGGTTTCACGGGGAGATGCGCCAGTGTATTTATCATTACGGCGTCCGTTGCTTTGCGTGGAGTGATAACGGGAAGGGGCTGTCAGTGTGTAGAAATCCCCAACCAGCCCAGCCTCCTTGGCGAGGTCTTCAAAACCGCGCATTCTAACCATTAGCTCGCTACGGCGAATTGCCGGGTTAGCGATGCTGCCATGTACCTTATCTGCCAATGAGATACGTTCGCCGGTATCTTCGTCTTCCAGCTCCATTGCGTTGATATATTCGCGGTTGGCCTTTTTCTGGGCCTGCCATTCGCTGACACATGGATCGCTGGCATAAGGGGCTGATTTCTTTTGGACATAGCCTGTTGCAATCATCAGATGTTCACGCCAGCGGGCGTGCATGCGGCGCAGGCGATTAAGCCACCATGCCGGAGTCTGGAGGCGGGCCACTGCACTAAGTGCGGTTTCGGCTTCAAGAGTTTCGTCACAGTAAGCGCGCCAGGCAGGGACGCTTGTATTCAGATGTGAGGCCAGAAAGCCCATGCGCCCATAACCGGAAAGGGTAGAAAAATGCGGGTCTTCTGTCCGGGCCATCTGGAAATCAAACTCGCGCATAAATTCGCTACCCATGATGTCAGCCAAGTTATGCGCCAGTCGTTTCAGTTCTTTTTTGCCAGCCCACAGCAACCGCCAAAATTGATCGCGCAATGGCATTAGCACCGCAGGGAAAGCCCCCTGCGGTAGATATCGGTCATTTACGCTGTCATAGCGGCTCAGCACGTGGCGTTCGAAAGTTTTTACCAGCCAGTTGTCTGCGGCGGCCTTTCCTTTGTTGTCGAGCTGCTCCAGCTTCTGGGAGTAATAACGGCGAATGTAATGCGGCAGCGCCGCCAGGCGGCGGCGTAGATATTTTGCGTTATCGGGCTTTTCATCCTGATCAATCAAATCCTGTAGTGGCAGCCATTTACGGCTACCTTCAGGAGTAAGGTAATGCAACCCCGGAGCGGATATAGTGAACTCGGCCCCGCCGACAGCCGGGCGGGGGGCATTCCATGGATAGGCGAAAACGGCATCAGTCATAACACCGCCTGCATAGCTGCTGCTATAAATGCCGCGGCGGCATAAGCGTTTATGGCGTTTCCATATCCCTTGATTCTGCCGACGCGGTTGCTGCTTGCCACTCTTGCCACCCCGGACTCGACTCGTCCCAGGCGTGCGGCAGCCCCATCAACCAGCGGGAATGTGCCGGGTTCAACTGGACGCCATTTGCCATCTCGACAAAAGAGCCAATCCGCATCTCGCCAAAAACCGTTAACCTCAAGGGTAATGGGGGAAGCGACGTCACATTGACCCCCGATCCCTTCAAGTTCCCTCCACACAGAACTACCGTCTTCCTCAAACTGTCCGTGTTCACCGAGGCATTGCAACCGGTTCTTGCTGTCGAACCAGCCATCGGGGTTGGCCATCCGGATAATTTCACTGCGCCCGAAAGGTTTTGTAGCCCCCGGGGTGTTTCCGGCTGTGGGTTGGTGTTGCATGTTGGCGTAGGCCACCCCGCAAACTTGACCTGCTGCGTAAGGCTGCTGCCCGTCATGTTCGGTGTTATTCCTGTCCCGCCCCGGTTCCCGTCGGAATGACTTGGTGTTGTCCATGCTGCCAACACGGCAAAATCCTGTAGATTGGGCTGTCGCCCGGCTTCTTTGCGCGCTATCACCTTCAACCAATCCTGGTAACAATTTTTGATGTTGCTGGCTAATGGACTCGGCCACCCAGTAAGCTCGCTCTCTGATGTGCGGCGCGCCGATGCTCGCTGACGTAAACGGCGTAATCCCGAAGGCGTAGCCCACTCCTTCCAGGTCTGATTGAACAAGGTCGAACCATGAGTTTGCGTTACCTGCTGCAACTTGCTCGCCAAAAGCATACTGAGGCCTACACTCGCTGATGAGATGGAAGAATGTGGGCCATAAGTGCCGCTCGTCAGCAAACCCATCTCCTTTGCCTGCCGAGCTGAAAGGTTGGCACGGGCAGGAGCCTGTCCAAACTGGTTTGTCGTCCGGCCAGCCCGCGAGTCGCAGGGCATGGGACCAGGCGCCAATCCCGGCAAAGAAGTGGCATTGTGTAAATCCTTTAAGGTCGTTAGGTGTGACATCTTCAATACTCCGCTCGTCAACTTCACCCGCAGCGATGTGACCGCCGGCGATTAAATTACGCAGCCACTGTGCTGCAAATGGATCGATTTCGTTGTAATACGCTGCTGGTTTCATGCCTGAACTCCGGCAGACCAATTGCAACCTTTAGCCAGATCGACACCGGACCAGATCGGGCGAGGGCGAGAAACAGCAATTATTTCGTTTGCGATTTTGCCGCCTCCGGCATCAATGTTGATGCTGCGGGGGGCTGTTATACGGTGAAGGGTAAACGTGCGGTAAAGTGACGCCACCAGAGAGGTGTCAGCATTGGATGCTATGACCGGATGGCCTTGTGATGATCGGCGTTCCAGAATGGATGCCAGATGATACTGCTCATCCTCCCCAAAACCGCTAGTGTGATAATTGCTAAACGTTCCGTCATACGGCGGGTCGCAATAAACCACATCACCATGTTTCAGCATTGCCAGCGTTTCGTCGAAACTCGCGCAGATAAAAGTTGCGCGTTTTGCTTTTTCGGCAAATGCGCGAATTTCGGCTTCTGGGAAATAGGGGCCTTTATAATTGCCAAAGGGCACATTAAATCCCCCGGCTTTATTGTATCGGCAAAGCCCACGATAACTATGGCGGTTCAAATAGAGGAAATAGACAGCCCGGTGTAAACAGTCCAGATCGTTGTCATAATTGAATGCTTCGCGGACACGGTAATAGCTTTCTGCAAGGCTATGACTGCCGAACATCGCGCGGGCTAGTTCGATGAATTTATCCGTGTCGTTACTGATGACTCGGTACATGTTGATCAGATCAGGATTGATATCCGCAATGAGGTACGCCGGATAATCAGTCGCCATCATCACGGCACATGAACCCGCGAACGGTTCTACCAAGCGTAATCCAGCGGCGGGCAGGTGTTCTAGCAACTCATGCATAATGGCGGTCTTGTTGCCCGCCCATTTTAGAATGGTGCTCATAATCCACCTCGGTAGTGTTTGTTTTTCAGCTCGCTGATGGTCTGGCAGGTCACGCAACACTCAACGCCGGGCACAGCAATACGGCGTGCTTCCGGGATGGGTGCGCCGCAGGCGTCACAGAAGAAAAGAGAAACCGCAGCTTGTTTGCTGCGGGCGTTGCTGATGTGGCGATCGCGTTCTTCCTGCTCTCGCTGCTGTATAAGGTCCATTGCGTCGGCCATCAGTGGATCTCCGCAGCTTCGTTGCGGTATTTTTCCGCTTCCTGCCGCAACAGTTCGGCGGCTTCGCGGTGGCCCATTTCGCCGGAAACGATGTGAGCGGCGAGCACCTCCAGACGCGATGCGGTTACATCCGCGCGCCCCCGACGCTCTTCGAGACGGGCCGCCCGAAGTAACGCGGGGGTAATTCCGGCATCATCCGGGCCTATTTTGGTGCTGCGGGTTTCAATATTTTTCATAAAGCGAACTCCAGATTTAGGGCAAAAAAATCCCCGGCGGGTTTACGCCATGATTTTTTTTGCGGGTTAATTACTCAGGTAATTTGGTTTCGTACTCTGAAATCCAACGCGGGAGAATTTGCCCCCATCGTGCAATTTCATTCATTGATTTGATGATTAGCAGCCTGCGCGCCTCATCAAAATATTCAAACGGTTCCCCGATTTCCTTTGCCTGAAAAGTGCCTGGCGCATTACGGTTAGCCAGCGTTAAAACGACAAATTTAAAATCGGCTGACATGCGGTTGAAATAACGCAGCGCCTTATTACTCGTTGCTGCCTGCTGCCAGTGGTAACGCTGAAAAAACTCCTCCCCGGACATTTGGGGTTTCACGTCAGCATTATTAAGCGAACTCGCGTTAGTAGTACTGTTGCTCATAACGCCTCCAGAAGAATTTCAACAACCGGGCCGTGAACGGCTTACGGGCTTTTGAGTGCAATTCACTTAACAATGCAGACTGGTCACGACTGGGGTGCCAGCGCTTGCCATCTTTACCCATGATCCAGCCGTTGCCGTACGACGGTGAAGAAGACTGCCGGGTCAGGAGTGATGCGAATGACGGTATAACCTGTTCCTGTGCCAAAAAATTTGCATTGCCGGGTAAGGACGGTTTAGTTTCCTCTATACGATTTAACCCATTTCTAAAGCATTGTTTGCATAAGGAAGAAGAGCGTGTGGACTCAACCAGAAAAAGAGCGCATTGAAGAGCTTGAGCGTGAGATTTTATCTCTTCGCAACGATTTAACTCTTCACCAGGTAATGATATCTGGCTTAATAAATATCCTTCTTGGTGGTGGTTCTGAACAGCGAGAGTCATTTTTTTTAGCCCTCCGTAAAGAGTTAAATAAGCTTCCAAATGGTTCCATTGCCAAACAAGAACTTGAATTCAATATTCAGAAGTGGATTGATGCTCAACGCTAATTGAGTCAAAAGTACGCATAAGAGGTGACGGTGTTTTCACCATCACTTCTTTCACGCTTTCACCACGAAAAGAGCGCCCGTTCTTCAACGTGAAAAAATAACTTCCAGCTTGTGAAATTGATGGATAACAAAACGCCACATCATCCTCATGCAGGCAATAAGTACCGTTGTTGAGCTTGAAGTGGTAATAAAGTCCTGCCTTCTGCGTATGCATAATTTCCCCCTCGGATCTGTTACAGCAGACCGAACGACGCGCCGAGGCCCGTCACGGTATCAATGGCACTTGCCATCGCTGGGTTTGTTTTCAGCCGGGCATCAACTGCCATGGCAGCCAGCGCAAGGCAGCGCATCCCCGAATTGGCGCTATCAACGAGTGAGCGGCGGGATAGCAACGTCATACGTGGATTAGCAACCGTATTGGCCGCAATCTGCCCGATATGGGCTGTGGCCTGCATTACATAGGTTGAAAGTTTGTCCTTCGTCAGTTCGTTAATGGGCGTGCAGGGGAGGCAATGCATCTGTGCCAGGAAGCCATCGACCAGCGTCGGGTCTTCGGTCAGGTCGGTCAGGAGCCAAATATCTTCAACGTACAGGTGGTGCGGCTGTTCAGGGTTCAGCTTGTTGCGCAGGGTCTGCTCGTTCATTCCTGCGCGGCGCGCCAGATCAGCCAGGTTATGGCGTAAAGCAAAAGCCCGACAGGCTTCGGCGTAGTGCGGCTGTTTGGAAACTTGAAAATCAAACATGTTGGTATCCCTTTCAACTTGCATAATCGAGATGGTTAAACAACGACGTACTTGCAGTTGATACCTTGCTGGAGCAGACGAGCGCGGAAAGCAACCATGTTGATACGAGCTGCGCCGCCGTCTTTTTTACGAGGCATCAGAAGCAAGTCACCATCCGCAACCATCTGTTTTACAGTGCGTAGGCCGTATCCGTAGTGCTCTGCAAACTCCTCGTAGGTCATTAGATCCGGGCCAGACGGGATTGCAATTTGTGGAGTCATAGGGGAATATCTCCGGTTAACTGTTGTTCTGGTGCATTGGCGTGCATTTGGGTACTACGGGGTAAGACTAATTTCACATCGTGAGAAGGTCAAGCCTTAAATGTGAATATTTGGGTAAAAAATGGGAAATGTGAAAGGTAGCGCGAAAGACATTCTTGAGCGGATGAAAATTGCATATGGTGCAGAAAGCAATACTGCGCTGTCCAGGCTGACTAATACTCCCGCTTCAACTATCAGCAATTGGCTTGCAAGAGAAAGCATTCCTTTCCGGTATGTGTTTGAATGCGCACGTGTAACAGGCAAGGATATTGAATGGATTTTAAATGGCAATCTCGAAAATGCGAGTTTTGGGGTTGCAGACACCTCCAAAAAATCACCTGAAACCTCCATTTACAACCAGATAGTTGAAAGTGGAGGTCTTCCTGTACTCCAGCGCATTTTGCGGGCCTACGGCTTCACCATGCAAAAACAACTAGGCGACTTGTTAGGGATATCATCCGGCACAATGAGCACTTGGGTGCGCCGCAATTTTTTCCCTGGCGATGTTGTTGTGACGTGCGCATTAGATACAGGAGTGAGCTTAGAGTGGCTGGCAACTGGTAAAGGTGCAATGAGATCTACAGCCAACAAAGACAAAGGTAGTTTGATTACTCATCTTGAATTGTTTGCAGGAAAAATAACCGAGAAGGGACAATTGTTAATTGACAAAAAACTTCTCCCTGAAAACTTGTCTTATCCTGTTTTCTTATCTGGCCCCAAGATGGATTGGATAATTGATAGAGATAGAAATGAAATTGTTAGTGGTACACTTCTCCTCAACATTGATGGCGAACTTGATGTTTATAATGTATCTAAAAAGCCGGGTAATAAAATAACGATTTGCAATGTTGATAATGGTGTCGATTTTACCTGCGGGTCAGATGATGTTAGTTCTGAGGGGCGCATTATGCTAACGTTAGTGTCTAACGTATAAATAATATAAAACAATAGAATGTAACTTAAATTCATGGTGAATAATATGGGAAATATTGCTAGTAAATTAGTTTTATCTCTGGCCGTTCTCCTTCTTTCTGGCTGTAAATTGGAATGGTCCTCTCAAATCCTTTATTCGAAATTGTTTGATAAAAACATAACGGTAGCCACCTCGACGCTTGTTGCCGAGGTGGCAGCGTGCAATAGCTATGAAGATTCACGTAAACCTTCTGACTCGTTGTTAAGGGTTCAGCAAGCAGTTACAGATGTTTTCACTGATGCTAAATTTGACGAGTGTTTTACACAGAAGTTTAATTCCTTTGCAAAATTCACCCTTCCCATAGCATATGGGTCGATTGAGATGCTAAAGCCTGAGCATCCTAAATTGCGAATCCTGTCATATCCAGATAAAGGGGTTATCGTTAACATATCACCCACTTTAGAAGATAAATTAAGAACCTATCAAAACAATAAATTTAGCACTACCGACTTCAAACCTTCCGATGTTTCAATAATAATTGACCTGAAAAATGATTCAGGAAGCGATCAGAAAATTAATGTTCAAGGCGCATATTTAAATAACTTCCCGCTAATTAATCAGTCTGAGATTGATTTCAAAAAAGGCGAGTCATTCAACTTTAGGTTATCTAATGTAACTGCTGAAACTATGTTCCTACCCGCTAAATACAAACAACCTGCATTTTTCATGAAGGTTCAGGGGGACTAAATGGCGATTTCTAAGTTGGCGACTGGACAATGGCTTTGTGATTTTCGCCTTGATGGAAGAAACAGTCGCCGCGTGAGAAAAATGTTTGATACGAAAGGGGAGGCCGTCGCCTATGAAACGTATTGCAAGGAAGACGCGAAGGATAAACCCTGGAAAGCTGAGAAGGAGGATCGACGCAGGTTAAGTGAAATCATCCAGCTTTGGCATAGCTTGCATGGACAGGCACTTGTTGCAAATAAGTCGCGCCTGGCAAAGCTGCAAATTGTTTGCAATGGTCTCGGCGACCCGATTGCATCGCACCTGTCAGCAAAAGACTGGGCGCACTATCGTGACCGCCGGTTACGTGGGGAAATCGATAACGGGTATCACAAAGACCCGGCTGACTGGATCGCGAAGCCGATAACGGTAAACCGTGAGCAACAATATCTGGCGGCGGTCTTCAATGAGCTTAAGCGCCTTGGTGAGTGGAACCTGCCGAACCCGTTAGATGGTGTGCGCGTTTTTAAAGAAGCAGAAAAAGAAATGTCCTGGCTTACGCCGCAGCAAATTGTTCAGTTGTTCAAAGCCTGCGAGCAGTACGGAAAAGAGCACCTCACTACCATCGTGAAGGTTTGTCTGGCAACAGGTGCGCGCTGGAGCGAGGCCGAGCGGCTAACACGTTCCCAGCTCTCACCCCATAAGCTGACCTTTACCAAAACGAAGGGTAAGAAAAACCGGACAGTGCCGATCCCTCAATGGCTGTATGACGAGTTGTCGCCAATGCAGGGGCGTTTGTTCCGTCCCTGCTATCAGGAGTTTAAAAAGATGTTCCGGCTGACAGATATCGTGCTGAGCGAAGGGCAGAAAACCCACGTATTGCGACACACGTTTGCCGCTCATTTTATGATGAACGGCGGTAACATCCTGGTGTTACAAAAAATTCTTGGACATGCCAACATCCGGGAAACCATGAAATATGCGCACTTTGCCCCTGACCATCTTGAAGAGGCCGCAGTGCTCAATCCGATTGCCGAACCGGCGGCCATGCTGTCCACACTCTGACCACACAGCATGTATTTGACGGCACTTAGATGCACTAAGGATACATATAACTAATTGTTTTATATAAAAATACCAATGTTATCAATGGGATCTCCAGAAAGCGTCTTAACTAAGATTCGCTTTCGCGACATCCTATTAGAAAGGGCTGGCCTGTGGGCTGGCCCTTTTTTTATGGTTTAAAAAGGGACAATGGAATTGCATTTACCCGTATGACCCGGAGTGGTAATGCTTATTCAAAGCCCCAGCCCCAGCATCATGTTCTTGCTCCCCCAATTCAGATAATGGCTTCGTCGTCGAACACCTGTGTAACGTCCATACGATGAATGCTTATGGCTTGCCCTGCATGGTACTTTTGCGCAAGCCTTCATATGCGCTCTTACAGACTCCTGGGAAATGGTATGTATTAAATTGTTTACATATTACTGCCGTGCGATGAGGATTAAAATTGACGTGTAAAGATAAATGTACGAATTTTGGATTGAATTCTTTACTGATTATGATATCGTGTCACCTCCTCACTGAGGAATAACTATCGCAAACGAGTCATACAGGATCACCAATCATGCAAAAAGACGCGCTGAATAACGTACACATTACCGACGAACAAGTTCTGATTACTCCGGATCAACTGAAAGCCGCTTTCCCGCTGAGTATTGCTCAGGAAGCGCAGATCGCGCAGTCCCGCCAGACGATTTCCAACATCATCGCCGGAGAAGATCCGCGTTTATTGGTCGTTTGCGGCCCCTGCTCAATTCATGATCCAGAAACCGCACTTGAATATGCTCGTCGATTTAAAGCACTTGCCGCAGAGGTCAGCGATAGCCTCTATCTGGTGATGCGCGTCTATTTTGAAAAACCCCGTACCACCGTCGGCTGGAAAGGGTTGATTAACGATCCCCATATGGATGGCTCGTTTGATGTTGAGGCCGGGCTAAAAATTGCTCGCCAGTTATTGGTGGAACTGGTCAACATGGGGCTGCCGCTGGCAACCGAAGCGCTCGACCCCAATAGCCCGCAGTACCTGGGCGACCTGTTTAGCTGGTCCGCCATTGGTGCACGCACCACGGAATCACAAACCCACCGTGAAATGGCTTCCGGTTTATCAATGCCTGTGGGCTTCAAAAACGGTACCGACGGTAGCCTGGCAACAGCGATTAACGCGATGCGCGCTGCAGCAATGCCGCACCGTTTCGTCGGTATTAACCAGGCCGGCCAGGTCTGCCTGTTGCAAACGCAAGGCAACCCTGATGGTCATGTGATTCTGCGCGGTGGTAAAGCGCCAAACTACAGCCCTGCGGATGTTGCTCAGTGTGAAAAAGAGATGGAGCAGGCGGGACTCAAGCCAGCACTGATGGTAGATTGCAGCCATGGCAATTCGAATAAAGATTACCGCCGCCAGCCAGCAGTGGCTGAATCGGTTGTTGCGCAGATCAAAGACGGAAACCGTTCAATTATTGGCTTGATGATTGAAAGTAATATCCACGAAGGCAATCAATCATCCGAGCAGCCGCGTAGTGAAATGAAATACGGTGTATCCGTCACCGATGCTTGCATTAGCTGGGAAACCACTGAGGTGTTGCTGCGTGAAATCGGCAATGACTTGCGCAGTAGCCTTGCGGCACGTCTGGCTTAAGAGGGTGTTATGGTTGCAGAGCTGACCGCGTTACGCGATCAAATAGATGAAGTCGATAAAGCGTTGCTGGAACTACTGGCTCGCCGTATGTCGCTGGTTGCCGAAGTCGGTGAAGTAAAAAGCCAGTACGGCCTGCCGATCTATGTTCCGGAACGCGAGGCCTCGATGCTGGCGTCCCGTCGTCAGGAAGCTGAAGCCCTGGGGGTGTCACCGGATTTGATTGAGGATGTTCTGCGTCGCGTTATGCGTGAATCCTATTCCAGTGAAAACGACAAGGGGTTCAAAACTCTCTGTCCTTCGCTACGACCGGTCGTACTTGTCGGCGGCAACGGGCAAATGGGGCAGTTGTTTGCCAAAATGCTGACGCTTTCTGGCTACCAGGTGCGTATTCTGGAAAAAGATGACTGGGCACAGGCGCAGACAATTGTCGCTGATGCGGGCATGGTCATTGTGAGTGTTCCTATTCATATCACTGAAAAGGTGATCGCACAGTTACCGCCGTTACCGGACGACTGTATCCTTGTCGACCTGGCGTCAGTAAAAAGCGGGCCATTGCAGGCGATGCTGGAAGCACATAAAGGACCTGTCGTCGGTCTGCATCCGATGTTTGGTCCTGACAGCGGTAGCCTGGCGAAACAGGTTGTCGTATGGTGCGATGGTCGAAACCCGGATGCTTACCAGTGGTTCCTGGAGCAAATACAGGTATGGGGTGCGCGCTTACATCGGATCAGCGCCGTAGAACATGACCAGAATATGGCGTTTATCCAGGCGTTACGCCACTTTGCCACTTTTGCATACGGGCTGCATCTGGCCGAAGAAAATGTACAGCTTGAGCAGTTACTGGCACTCTCGTCGCCTATTTATCGCCTTGAACTGGCGATGGTTGGCCGCTTGTTCGCGCAGGATCCACAACTCTATGCCGACATTATTATGTCTTCGGAAAATAACCTGGCACTTATAAAGCGCTACTACCAGCGTTTCGGCGAGGCGATTAGCCTGCTGGAGCACGGTGACAAGCAGGCGTTTATTGACAGCTTCCGTAAGGTAGAACACTGGTTTGGCGATTATGCTAAACGTTTCCAGAATGAAAGCCGCGTCTTGCTGCGTCAGGCGAATGACAGCCGGCAATAAATAAAAAGCCGTTTATACTGAAAAGCCAGTGGTATACCGCTGGCTTTTTTCTTTTTAAGGGACAGATATGGCTGAACCGCAACTGCTGTTTGATTACACCGGGCACCTCCCGGAATGCCCGACATGGAGTGAAGAGGAGCAGGCGCTCTGGTGGGCCGATATTCTTGAAGGCGAACTCCATCGTTATCATCCTGCTACCGGTGAGCACTCGGTGCTTTGTTTTCCCGAGGAGGTTGGCTGCTTCGCATTGAGAGAGAAGGGCGGTTTTATTGTCGCGATGCGCAACGCTATCTGGCTCGCCGATAAGCGAGGGTTGCTGGTACAAAAAGTGTGTGATAACCCGTCAAACCCGCAACTGGCGCGTTTTAACGACGGTGGCACCGATCACCTTGGCCGTTTCTATGCAGGGACATTCTGGGGGCCGGGCGATTACAACGGTGCGCTTCTGATGCGTATTGATAATGACCTTAAACCCAGGGTGATCCAATGCGATATTCAAGGCCATAACGGTCTGGCGTTCAGCCACGACAAGCAGTGGATGTTTACGTCTGATACACCAAACGGGGTTATCTATCGAACGCCGCTGGATGAGCAGGGGGAGGCTGGTGTGCGCGAAGTCTTCCGGCGATTTCAAGTCGGTGAAGGTATCCCGGACGGTGCGGCAATGGATGTTGAAGGCTGCTACTGGAGCGCAATGTTCGATGGCTGGCGTATTGCACGGTTTTCACCGCAGGGAGAGCAACTGGCAGAGTATCGCCTGCCGGTACGTTGCCCGACAATGGTCTGCTTTGGCGGAACCGATATGAAAACGCTGTTTATTACGACCACGCGGGAGAATATGGATGAGCAGGAGATAGCGGATTATCCTCTTTCGGGGGCGATCTTCACCCTGCCGGTTGAGGTGGCAGGAATGAAGAAGTCACCGTTTATAGAATGTTAAGCCGGATCGACAGGTACGACGTTTTCACTGGGATAACAGCCGAGCACCTTAAGCGAGCGGGTAATGGATGTCAGCTCACGCAGGGCTTTTTGCACATCCAACGCGTGTAAGTTCGCCTGAATATCCAGGTAGAACATCTCTTCCCACGGGTTGCCGTGGATCGGGCGCGATTCCAGTTTGGTCATGATCAGGTTGTGATTACGCAGTACCAGTAATGCTTCAACCAGTGCACCGGCCTGTTGACCGGTTGCAATCAGCAGTGTGATTTTGGCCGGGACCTGATCGGAGACATCAATCGCTTTGCGGGCAAGTACCACAAAGCGAGTGATATTCTGCGTTTGGTTTGCCAGATTGCGTTCCAGTACTTGTAATCCATACAACGCCCCGCCGGCTTCATTACCCAGTGCGGCCACATGCGGAGAGTTTTCCTGTGCCACACGTTCCATGGCGGAGGAGGTACTTTCGCAATATTCAATTTTCCAGTGCGGGTAGCGATTCAAAAACTGGCTACATTGTTGGAAAGGCTGCGGATGGCTGTAAACGGTCTGGATTTTATCCAGGTCGGTGGAACCGGATACCAGGACGCAGTGGTCAATTGGCACGGTTAGCTCACCCACAATCGACAGGCTGGTGTGTTGTAGCAAATCGTAAACGTCATTGATGGCCCCGGAACTGGTGTTTTCCAGTGGCACGACCGCGTAATCAGCCTGACCTGTTTCAACTTGATTAAAAATATCGTGAAATTTCAGACAGCCACTCTCAATAAATTGCTCGAAATGACGGGCGGCATACTGCCGCGCAGCCAGATGAGAGTACGAACCTTTCGGGCCGAGGAAAGCGATACGGGCAGAGTGTGGGTTAATTTTGTTGAGATGCTGCTGGAGCAGCGCCTGCTGGGTAAGAACGGAATCTTCGATAATAAGCTGGAACAGGCGAGTGATGTAATGGGCGTCGAGGTGATGCGTTTTACCTAATTGAATTAGACGTTCCAGCAGGTCACGTTCACGATCAATATCCCGAACAGGGCGGTGAGAAGCCAGTTTTGCTTTACCCACCTCAACCGCCAGTTGACGCCGCTCGGCCAACAGGGAAAGTAACTGCTCATCCAGGGCGCTTATTTTTACACGTAAATCCAGTAAAGGGTTATCCGCTGTCATGTTGTTGCCTTAATTGTTATCAATAAAAAAGGCCTCCCGGAGTGGGAGGCCTTGTTGTTCGTCTTCGCATTCTTTATCACAAAACGAATCGCCTCCCGGTCATGGGAAGGTAAAAAAGAATGCGAAGAAGAACGGAACATGTTTCATGAAAATTTCCTTTTGAGTATCAGACTAAAGTACCTGTACTGTTTTCTCTCTGTCAATAAAAAACGCGCCCGAAGGCGCGTTGCTGATTAACTCAATGCTGTGAGGTTATTCTTCTTCAACGAAGTCCGCGTCTTTCACCGAGGTAGTGGCGCGACGCGCTTCACCCTTGTGCTGCACTTTATTGAGCTGCCGTTCCAGCTTGTTGATCAAATCGTTAATAGCGGTATACATATCTTCGTGTTTTGCGCTGGCGACCAGATGTCCGTTTGGCGTATTAATAGTGGCATCTGCAATGAAGCCCTGCGGTTCTTTCGACAGGATGATATGTGGATTAATAAGATGAGTTTGCCATTTTTCCAGTTTGGCGAGACGGTCTGCGACATGTTGGCGAATTGCTGGGGTGATTTCCATTTGTTTGCTGGTAATGTTCACTGTCATAAATTTTACCTCTTGTCTTTCCGTCTTGGTGATTCCAGCATACCTCGGCCAATGTCAAAATGTGTGATTTAAATCACATTATTTTGTCACTTTTTGTCAAGGGAGATGTTTTGTGAGGCAGGACAGGAAGAGGGCAAATATTACTTGTCGAAGGCCGGAATACCCGTCATAGTTGATAGGATGACTTGAAGCTAAACCGCTTCAGCTCTGCCTTGCAGGCATAAAAAACGGCAGCTCGTGGCTGCCGTTTTGCGTTTTGGAATGACTCAACTACTGGAACCATTGCTGGCAATAATTTTTGCCACTTTATCGGCCTGAGCTGTCATCTGCATTTCACGATAAGCATTTTCCATCAGCGGCAGCGCATCGCGCGTTGCTTTGGTATCCGGGAAGTCACGCATCATACCTTCAACACGATTCACCACTGCGACCCATGCGCCGCGTTTGGTGTAGTACTCCGCCACAGAGTACTCATACTTCGCGAGGCGGTCTTTCAGGAAAACCAGACGTTTGGTTGCATCGGTAACGTATTGACTACGCGGGTAGCCACGAACCAATTTAGAGAAATCTTTAAATGCTTCACGCGCATGTTGCGGATCGCGATCGCTGCGATCAACGCCAAAGAAACCCTGCAGAGCGCTGTCATCTAACGCCATATTAGTCAGACCACGCATATACATGACATAATCAATGTTAGGATGGGTTGGGTTCAGACGTATGAAACGGTCGATTGCGGCCTGAGCCAGCGGAAGATCGGCATTTTTGTAATAAGCGTAGATCAGATCCAGCTGCACCTGCTGCGAGTAAGGTCCAAACGGATAACGGTTATCCAACGCTTCCAGTTGCGTTATGGCTGCCTTCCAGTTACCGTCTTGCAGTTTTTGCTGGGCAGTCGCGTAGATTTCATTTGGCGGATTATCAGGCACCACTTCCTTTGAACCGGAGCAACCCGCCAAAGCCAGGCTCAACGTGGCGGCTGCCACCAGATATTTCATGCGCGTCATGACGATTAGACTTTCCTCAGAATGTGTATGCGGGAGATTGTCTTTCCTGCTCCCGACTAAGACCAGCTACAATAGCACACTATATTAAACGGCAAAGCCGTAAAACCCAACGTTAACGAAGAAGCTGTATATGGCACAACGAGTACAACTCACCGCAACGGTTACCGAAAATCAACTCGGTCAACGTTTAGATCAGGCTTTGGCCGAATTGTTCCCGGATTATTCGCGTTCGCGTATAAAAGAATGGATTCTCGACCAGAAAGTACTGGTCAACGGTAAAATGTGTGACAAACCCAAAGAAAAAGTGTTGGGTGGAGAAAGCGTTGCTATCAACGCTGAGATAGAAGAAGAGGCGCGTTTCGAACCGCAGGATATCCCGCTTAATATTGTCTATGAAGATGACGACATTATTGTTATTAACAAACCGCGTGATTTAGTGGTTCACCCGGGCGCCGGCAACCCCGACGGGACAGTGCTCAATGCGTTATTGCATTATTATCCCCCTATCGCGGATGTTCCGCGCGCCGGGATTGTTCACCGTCTGGACAAAGACACGACCGGTCTGATGGTTGTGGCAAAAACAGTCCCGGCACAGACGCGCCTGGTGGAATCTTTGCAGCTGCGTGAGATAACTCGTGAATATGAAGCAGTGGCGATTGGTCATATGACATCAGGCGGCACGGTTGAAGAGCCTATTAGTCGCCATCCGACCAAACGTACGCATATGTCTGTACACCCGATGGGTAAACCTGCGGTGACGCACTATCGCATCATGGAACATTTCCGTATTCACACGCGCCTGCGTTTGCGTCTGGAAACGGGGCGTACCCACCAGATCCGCGTTCATATGGCGCACATCACGCATCCGTTGGTCGGTGACCAGCTCTACGGTGGTCGCCCGCGTCCGCCAAAAGGTGCGTCGGATGAATTTATTGCCGCGCTGCGTAAGTTCGACAGACAAGCGCTGCATGCAACGATGCTGCGCCTGTACCATCCAATCACTGGCATTGAGATGGAATGGCATGCGCCAATCCCGCAGGACATGATTGACCTGATTGACGCCATGCGTGCCGACTTCGAAACCCATAAGGATGATGTGGCCTGGTTATGACCAAACTGATTGTCCCTGAATGGCCGCTTCCCTCAGGCGTAGCGGCATGTAGCTCTACACGTATCGGCGGCGTGAGCCTGCCACCTTACGATTCGCTCAACCTGGGGGCGCACTGCGGTGATGACCTGACACATGTTGAAGAGAACCGTAAGCGAGCGTTTATGGCGGGAAATCTTCCGTCAAAACCGGTGTGGCTTGAACAGGTGCACGGTAAGGATGTCCTTAAACTTACCGGTGAACCATATGCCAGCAAGCGTGCCGATGCCTCGTACAGCAATTCTCCTGGGACAGTTTGTGCCGTAATGACCGCGGACTGTCTGCCCGTACTTTTTTGCAATCGCGCGGGTACAGAAGTGGCAGCGGCTCACGCGGGATGGCGTGGGCTTTGTGCGGGTGTACTGGAAGAGACCGTGAACTGCTTCGCTGATAAACCCGAAAATATTCTTGCCTGGCTGGGACCGGCTATTGGGCCCGATGCTTTCGAAGTCGGCCCGGAAGTGCGCGATGCTTTTATGGCAGTACAGTCTATTGCAGACAGTGCGTTTCGCCCGGCAGGGGAAAAATATTACGCGGATATCTACACCCTTGCGCGTCAGCGCCTGGCAAGCGTCGGCGTGACGCAAGTCTTCGGCGGCGATCGTTGCACTTTCAGCCAAAAGGATGATTTTTTCTCATATCGTCGGGACAAAAACACAGGCCGTATGGCAAGTTTCATTTGGCTGATATAACCTATCGAATCAAGACGATCCGGCACGTGTAACTTTCTTTTCGCATAATTCAGGTCATTCACCTTGAATAATTGAGGGATGACCTCATTTAATCTCCAGTAGCAATTTTGACCTGTTATGGGGGGAGTTATGCGTCTGGATCGTCTTACCAATAAATTCCAGCTTGCTCTTGCCGATGCCCAGTCGCTTGCACTGGGGCACGACAACCAATTCATCGAACCTCTTCATTTAATGAGCGCCTTGCTGAATCAGGAAGGGGGATCGGTACGTCCTTTATTAACCTCTGCTGGCGTGAACGCCGGGCAATTGCGTACGGCTATTGAGCAGGCGTTAAGCCGTTTGCCGCAGGTGGAGGGCACCGGCGGCGATGTGCAGCCTTCGCAAGACCTCATGCGAGTACTGAATCTCTGCGACAAGCTGGCGCAGAAACGAGGGGACAACTTTATTTCGTCAGAGCTTTTTATTCTGGCGGCGCTTGAATCACGCGGCTCGCTTGCCGACCTGCTGAAATCAGCCGGTGCGACGACGGCAAATGTGACTCAGGCAATTGATCAAATGCGTGGAGGTGACAACGTGAACGATCAAGGGGCCGAAGACCAACGTCAGGCCTTGAAAAAATACACGGTCGATCTGACTGAGCGGGCTGAACAAGGCAAGCTCGATCCGGTTATCGGGCGTGATGAAGAAATTCGCCGTACCATCCAGGTACTGCAGCGTCGTACCAAAAACAACCCTGTTCTTATTGGTGAACCTGGTGTTGGTAAAACCGCCATTGTTGAAGGACTGGCACAGCGTATTGTTAACGGTGAAGTCCCGGAAGGTTTAAAAGGCCGTCGGGTACTGGCACTGGACATGGGGTCGCTGGTGGCCGGGGCGAAATACCGTGGTGAATTTGAAGAGCGCTTAAAAGGTGTGCTTAACGACCTCTCCAAACAGGAAGGTAACGTTATTCTCTTTATCGACGAGTTGCACACTATGGTGGGAGCGGGGAAAGCAGACGGTGCCATGGACGCCGGGAACATGCTGAAACCGGCGCTGGCACGTGGTGAGCTTCACTGCGTGGGGGCCACGACGCTTGATGAGTATCGCCAGTACATCGAAAAAGACGCGGCACTGGAACGTCGCTTCCAGAAAGTGTTTGTTGCTGAGCCTTCTGTTGAAGACACGATCGCGATCCTGCGTGGCCTGAAAGAACGCTACGAGCTGCATCATCACGTGCAGATCACTGACCCGGCTATCGTAGCGGCTGCAACTTTGTCGCACCGCTATATTGCTGATCGCCAGTTGCCGGATAAAGCGATTGACCTGATCGACGAAGCAGCGTCCAGCATTCGTATGCAGATCGACTCTAAGCCTGAAGAACTGGACAGACTCGATCGCCGTATTATCCAGCTCAAACTTGAACAGCAGGCGTTGCTGAAAGAATCGGATGATGCCAGTAAAAAACGTCTGGAGATGCTCAACGACGAGCTTTCAGATAAAGAACGGCAGTATTCCACATTAGAAGAAGAGTGGAAGGCTGAGAAAGCCTCGCTTTCCGGTACTCAGTCGATAAAGGCCGAACTTGAGCAGGCAAAAATTGCTATTGAGCAAGCGCGTCGTGTTGGTGACCTAGCGCGGATGTCTGAGCTGCAGTATGGCAAGATCCCGGAACTGGAAAAACAACTGGAAGCGGCCACTCAGTCTGAAGGTAAAACGATGCGTCTGTTACGTAATAAAGTGACGGATGCAGAAATTGCCGAAGTGTTGGCGCGCTGGACCGGTATTCCGGTTTCCAGAATGATGGAAGGCGAACGCGACAAACTGCTGCGTATGGAGCAAGAGCTGCATCAGCGTGTGATTGGCCAGGATGAAGCTGTTGAAGCTGTATCGAATGCCATCCGCCGTAGCCGCGCCGGGCTGTCCGATCCGAATCGGCCGATTGGTTCCTTCTTATTCCTTGGGCCGACCGGGGTAGGGAAAACCGAACTGTGCAAATCGCTGGCTAACTTTATGTTTGATAGTGATGACGCCATGGTGCGTATCGATATGTCTGAGTTTATGGAGAAACACTCGGTATCGCGTCTCGTCGGTGCTCCTCCGGGATATGTCGGATATGAAGAGGGGGGGTACCTGACCGAGGCGGTCCGCCGCCGTCCTTATTCCGTCATCTTGCTTGATGAGATCGAGAAAGCGCATCCGGATGTATTTAACATCCTGTTGCAGGTATTGGATGATGGCCGCCTGACCGATGGACAGGGGAGAACGGTAGACTTCCGTAACACGGTGGTCATCATGACCTCTAACCTTGGGTCGGATTTAATTCAGGAGCGGTTTGGCGAACTGGATTACGGCCATATGAAAGAGCTGGTGTTAGGTGTGGTCAGCCATAGCTTCCGTCCGGAATTCATCAACCGTATAGATGAAGTGGTTGTATTTCATCCGCTTGGTGAAAAACACATTGCTTCTATTGCTCAAATCCAATTGCAGCGTTTGTACAAACGCCTGGAAGAGCGTGGGTATGAAGTCAACCTTTCCGATGAAGCTTTGAAACTGCTGAGCGAGAATGGTTTTGATCCGGTGTATGGTGCACGGCCTTTGAAACGTGCAATTCAGCAGCAGATTGAAAACCCGCTGGCGCAGCAAATTTTGTCTGGCGAACTTTTACCGGGCAAAACAATTCAATTAGTTGTGAAAGATGATCGGATTGTGGCAGTGCAGTAAGTCACAAAACAGCAAAAACGAGCCTCCAGGGGCTCGTTTTTGTTTAAAAACCAGGCAAGAATTGCCTCTCAATATCTGTTTTGCCTGGAAAGTGAGCAAACGATATTTTTTTTGAATTTTATACTTGTCACTTCCTAAGAACTCCCTATAATGCGCCTCCACTGACACGGAACAACGGCAAACAAGCCGCCGGGTCAGCGGGGTTCTCCTGAGAGTCCCGACAGAGAAAAGCGAAAATAAACGCTTGACTCTGAAAGAGGAAAGCGTAATATACGCCACCTCGCAACGGTGAGCGAAAGCCGCGTTGCACTGCTCTTTAACAATTTATCAGACAATCTGTGTGGGCACTCAAAGTGACATGGATTCTTAACGTCCTCGGACGATAAATGAATACCAAGTCTCATAGAGTGAACACGTAATTCATTACGAAGTTTAATTCTACGAGCATCAAACTTTTAAATTGAAGAGTTTGATCATGGCTCAGATTGAACGCTGGCGGCAGGCCTAACA
>OGSC01000072.1_pt1 | contig 101082 bp, 104 predicted proteins | sample 1573751 | NCBI WGS metagenome assembly OGSC01 (sample SAMN03295840, study PRJEB24534) | human gut metagenome | isolation source: fecal sample 8 from infant 5 | host: Homo sapiens | place: USA: Pittsburgh, PA | collected 2014-07
AACCGACCTCCTTAACGTTAAGATTTTTGGTCTAACATTAAGGGGTCGGTTCAATCTTCTAGGCTTTTTCTTGTTTTTTATTAATATTTTGATTCTTATATAATTTAACGGCTAACTATGGTACTATAAATATATGATATTTTTTATCATTATGGAGGTATATATGAGTAAATATGAAATAGAAAATGTAAAATTAACAGCCCCTAAATTGGATCGTAACGATTTAGAATATGCTATGACCTATCGTTATGCATGTAAAAAGTTTGATAGCACGAAGAAGATTTCTGAAGAAGATTGGAATGCTATTTTAAGAGCAGCTCGTTTGGCACCTACATCTCTTGGTTTTGAGCCTTTTGAATTGCTAGTTATCCAAAATCCAGAAATTCGGGAAAAAATGAAAGCTCATGGCTGGGGCATTCATGCGGGCCTTGAAGCAAGTCATTTTGTAGTATTCTTAACACGTAAAAAAGTAGATTTGGAGTTTGACTCTCCTTATGTACGTTACATTCAAGAAACAGTTAAGCAATTGCCTGCAGAAATTGATGCGGTATATCGTGAAAAATATGCTCAATTTACAAAAGAAGACTATAAAACATTTGAATCTGAACGTGCTGCTTTTGATTGGTCCTCTAAACAAGCGTATATCGTTATGGCGAACATGATGACAATGGCTGCTTATGAAGGCTTAGATTCTTGTCCATTAGAAGGCTTCAATCAAGATGACATGACCGCACTCTTAGGTGATGAACTTGGCCTGTTTGATACTAAACACTTTGGCATTGCTGTAATGGCTGCCTTTGGTTACCGTGATGAAGAACCACATCGCAATAAAACGCGCCGAACTTTAGACGAAATTGTAACAGTAGTTGAGTAGATCATATATGTAGAACTAAATCGAAATTCTTCATTTAATCTTTAGAATTGAATGCTATATTATGAATATACAATGATTTTAAAATATTTATAAAAACTGCATTATTTGATAGGATTTATGAATATTTTGATTAAATAGGAAGGAGTGATTGTATGTTATGGTCAATTATTGTTGGTGGTTTTATCGGGTTCCTAGCTGGTGCCATCACTAACAAAGGCGGTGCAATGGGCGTTATCGCTAACGTTGTTGCTGGTTTAATTGGCTCGTCCGTAGGTCAGTCCCTATTTGGTACATGGGGTCCTAGCTTAGCAGGAATGTCCTTAATTCCATCTGTATTGGGTGCAGTAATTGTTGTTGCTGTAGTCTCATTTTTCTTCGGAAAAAAAGGATAGCCCTTTACTTATAAAAGTAGATTTTATATGGTTAAACGTGATTTTACATGAAAGGAGTCACAATTATGGCATTAGATGATAAATTAGATCAAGTTAAAGGTGCAGTAAAAGAAAATGTTGGCAAATTAACTGATGACAAACAAATGGAAGCAGAAGGCGTTGTTGAAAATACAGTAGCAAAAGTAAAAGACGCTGCTAATGATATTGCAGATGATGTTAAGAAAGCTGCAGATGATGCTAAAGATGCTGTAGAAGGTGCGATTAGTGGCCTTAAAAATGCATTGGGCAATGATGACAAATAAAATTAAATAAAAGCTTTTTGTAGCATTAAAAAAACCAGTAAATCGTTCGATTTACTGGTTTTTATTGTTATTAATTTGTATTATACGTTGAAGCGGAAGTGTGTTACGTCGCCGTCTTTCATAACGTATTCTTTGCCTTCTAAGCGTACAAGGCCTTTTTCTTTAGCCGCATTTTGGCTGCCACAAGCTTGTAAGTCATCGAAGGATACGATTTCAGCACGGATAAAGCCTTTTTCAATATCGGAGTGGATTTTGCCTGCCGCTTGAGGCGCTTTTGTGCCATTTACAATTGTCCATGCACGAGCTTCCATTTCACCAGCCGTGAAGTAGTTGATAAGACCTAATAGTGCGTAACTTGCTTTAATAAGCTTAGTTAAACCAGACTCTTCAAGACCAAGATCTTCAAGGAATGCAGCGGATTCTTCGTCGGATAATTCTGCGATTTCAGATTCGATACGGGCGGAAACAACTACGATGCCAGCACCTTCAGCTTTTGCGTATTCTTCTACGCGTCTTACATGTTCGTTAGCGGAGTAATCAGCTACTTCATCTTCGGATACGTTAGCAACGAAGAGGGATGGTTTAGCTGTGAGCAAAGTTAATTCTTTGATCATTTCTAATTCGTCTTCGTTAAGACCTTGTGCACGAACTGGTTTAGCTTCGCCAAGACCTTCGATGATGCGGTCTAACAATGGCAATTCAGCACGAGCATCTTTATCGCCAGATTTAGCGATTTTTTCAATACGTTGTTTGCGTTTTTCTACGGACTCAAGGTCAGCAAGACAAAGTTCAGTATTGATGATCTCGATGTCGCGGATTGGATCGATAGAACCTGCAACATGAGTGATATTAGGATCCTCGAAGCAACGAATAACTTGAGCAATGGCGTCTACTTGACGGATGTGGCTAAGGAATTTGTTACCTAAACCTTCACCTTTGGACGCACCTTCTACAAGGCCTGCAATATCTACGAAGCGCATAGCAGCAGGAAGGATGCGTTTAGAACCGAACATTTCAGCCAATACAGCTAAACGGTTATCTGGAACGTCAACGACACCTACGTTTGGCTCGATTGTACAGAATGGATAGTTGGCAGCTTCAGCGCCTGCTTTTGTAATGGCGTTGAATAATGTACTCTTACCAACATTTGGAAGGCCTACGATGCCTACTTCTAAATTTGTGCTCATGGTACCACCTTTTATTAACTAATTGATTTCGTTCTTTGTGAAAGCTTCCGTAGAAACTCTATCAAATAAATATTATATCATATAGATGCTATAAATTTGTACTAAAAAAGTGACACTATTAGTCACATAGGTGACTAGTAGTGTCACTAAATACATTTACAGAAAGATTGATAAATAATATATTGATGTCGAGGCCTCTAGATGTGTCAGTTCTTGCTAATTAATCTCGAGAATTGGCGGTGATAACGATGGAGATCAAAGATGTATTATTTTTAATATTAAATTTTGGAATCTTAATCGCTACCATTATCATGGCGGCAAAATAGACTGACTATCTAGTACACCTAGCTTTCTACCGCTAGAATGAAAAAGGGCCTGACCCAGTAGAATCAAGCCGTTTCTTCAAATTTTTACCTATAGAAACAAGGCTGACGCTACTAAACATCTATGCCTCACTTCTTGTAATAGTATACCATATAAGAAGACAAAAACCCACACTGAGGTGTGGGTTTTTTGTTATATTTCTTATAGAGAATGTGCTCTCAAGTCCGCAGCAGATTGTGTAGAAATCCAAGCTGGTGGAATGTCGAATACTGTGTAGCAACCTGTTCCGCCGTGTTTAGCAAGGCGGTAGAGGCCACGTGCGTAAGCAACGAGGGCAGAACCTGTGAATTCAGGGTTGGAATCAAGTTTCAAAGAGTACTCGATAACGTGACGAGTGCCATCTGTACTTTCACCAGAGCGAAGAACGAAGCCACCATGTGGAATGCCTTTGTGGTCGCGATCAAGTTCTTCTTGAGAAATGAAGTGAACTACAGTTTCGTAACCTACGAAGTAGTTTTCCATAGTTTTGATTTCGTTTTCAATTTTAGCTTTGTCCGCATCAGGAGCCGCTACTACGTAGCACTCACGAAGGTGACCTTTATAGCCATCAACGTCAGGAGTTTGACCGTTGCGGATTTCGTCTAAGTATTGTTCTTTAGGAACAGTGTATTGACGAGCATCAACTACGCCTTCAAGACGACGGATTGCGTCGGAGTGACCTTGGGATACGCCGCGGCCCCAGAATGTGTAGGATTTGCCTTTTGGCAAGATTGCTTCAGCGTAAACGCGTTGCAAGGAGAACATGCCTGGATCCCAACCACATGAAATCAATGTAGCAGTTTTAGCTTCTTTAGCTACTTTGTCTACATTAGCAAAATGCTCAGGGATACGTGCATGTGTATCGAAGGAATCGATACAGTTAAAGTATTTAGTTACCATTGGTGTTTGTTCGATAAGGTCTGTTGCGGAACCGCCACAAAGAACCATTACATCGATTTTACCTTTGAAATTAGGAATATCTTCCATAGAGTAAGTAGGTACACCAGACACAGTTTCAATACCTTGACGGCGAGAGAATACGCCTACGAGCTCCATATCAGGTTGTAATTGAACGGATGCTTCTACGCCACGAGCCAAGTTACCGTAGCCAACGATACCAATACGAATATTCATATTAGCCTCCTATATAAATCGATAAATTTAATAATTAACATAACTATTATAGCACAAAATAAATGTATTTGATATTTTTCTATAGAATTTATCAATCTAGATTGTAAAAGTAATATATCTATCAATATGACCATACATTTGAAAATCAGTTTAAGTTCAACTATATCGATACATTGCGTTTTGTTATAAAGGTCAAACTAAATAATCATATATATTAAGGCATGGAAAAGACCGATTACATTCCTAGTAGGGGATTGCAATCGGTCTTTTTGGTTTATAGGTATTAGAATTGTAACGTTTTGATTCTTTCAACAGCGCGAATAGTATTTTCACGGCTACCAAAAGCTGTTAAACGTAGGTATCCTTCACCATGAGGGCCAAAGCCAGAGCCTGGTGTAGATACGATTTGAACTTGTTCGAGCAAGATATCGAATAACTCCCAGCTAGTCATGTTACCAGGTGTTTTGAGCCAAATGTATGGAGCATCTACGCCACCATATACAGTAAGGCCAATAGATTCTAGACCTTCTTTGATGATGCGGGCATTTTCTTTGTAGTACGCAATGTTTGCTTGTGTTTGTTCGCGGCCTTCTTTAGTGTACACTGCTTCAGCACCGCGTTGGATGATATAAGGTACACCGTTGAATTTAGTGCATTGGCGGCGGTTCCACATCGGATTGAGGGCTTGGCGTTCACCGGATTTAGTTTTGCCTGTCACTTCTTTAGGCACTACTGCATAAGCACAACGTGTACCTGTGAAACCTGCCGTTTTGGAGAAGGAACGGAACTCAATGGCTACTTCGCGAGCGCCTTCGACTTCGTAGATAGATTTTACAGTGTCTTCTGTGCTGATGAAAGCTTCGTAAGCGGAGTCAAACATTAAGATAGCGTCGTTATCTTTACACCATTTTACCCACTCTGCTAGACGAGCACGGCTCAATACAGTACCTGTTGGATTGTTAGGGGAGCAAAGATATACGATATCTACTCTTTCAGACGGAAATTCTGGAGAAAAATTATTTTCTGCAGAAGTAGGGAGGTATACAACCTTTTGGAAGATACCGTCTACAGCTTCGCCAGTACGACCACCCATAACATTGGAGTCTAAATATACTGGATACACGGGATCTGTAATAGCGATGATATTATCTTCGCTGAATAATTCTTGGATGTTGCCAACGTCAGATTTTGCACCGTCAGATACGAATACTTCGTCGATTGAAATATCTACACCTAATGGTTTGTAATCGCCATCAACGATTGCTTGGCGCAAGAAGTCATAGCCTTGTTCTGGGCCGTAACCGCGGAACGTTTCTGCTTTGCCCATCTCCTGAACCGCTTTGCTCATTGCATCGATAATTGCAGGAACAAGCGGTAATGTAACATCGCCAATACCAAGACGAATAATATCTGCATCTGGATGTGCGGCTTGGTACTCATTTACCTTTTTTGCAATATTAGCAAATAAATAAGAACCTTGTAGATTTAAGTAATTTTCATTGATATTAGCCATGATGATTCCTTTCTAAATGTAACTCTCTTTACTATAGTAAAGGATAAAAAGGATTTACGCAATAACTTTCTATAGAATTTTGAAGAGGAAAATTATATTAAAAATTTATATGTCCATATGTATATTTTTGATATAATGAATATATATTTAGTATAGTGCGGTTTATATGACAGTTCATATAGTTGAATATGGAAGTGGTGACTGTATGCATACGGTTAGCAATAAAAGTTGGCTTTTTATTTCTATATTAAGTGCTTTGATGGCGTTTACATCGTTATCGACGGACATTTATTTGCCCGCCATGCCTGCTATGGGGCGGGATTTAAATGGTGATGCGGAGCTTACGATTACGGGGTTCTTAATCGGCTTCTCTTTGGCTCAGCTCTTTTGGGGCGCCGTCAGTGATAAGATTGGTCGGAAGAAACCTCTCATAATAGGGCTAGTTTTGTTTATTATAGGCTCTGTAGGCTGTGCGCTGAGTTCATCGATGATTGAACTGTTGGCATGGCGCGTATTCCAAGCTTTTGGAGCTTGTGTAGGGCCCATGTTATCGCGAGCCATCATTCGCGATCTGTATGGACGGACTGAGGCGGCAAAGATGTTGTCTACCCTGGCTATCGTCATGGCTATAGCACCTATTGTAGGTCCTTTGTTTGCCGGTCATTTGCTTGTGTGGTATACGTGGCATGCTATATTTTGGCTATTGGTTATTATAGGTGTATTCATGCTGTTAGCCATCCTATTGTTGCCTGAAACACTCCCCAAGGAAAAGCGTAGCCGAAAGGATATGAGTCATACTTATATTAATTACTGGATCTTGTTGCGCAATAAAGAATTTATGAAATACACGCTTTGTGTAAGCTCCTTCTATATTGCTATCTATGCTTTTTTAACTGGTTCACCCTATGTGTACATCGATGTGTTTGGAGTGCCTACAGAGTATTATGGCTATTTATTTTCCCTTAATATCATTGGTGTAATGCTCATGAGTGCAGTCAATCGGCGCATTGTAAGTGCCATGCGCCTCGATAAGTTGTTGCGCTATGCTACTATGTTTGCAGCCATATGCGTAACGATTGTTATGATTTTAATGTTTATGGGCGAACACTCTTTATGGCTTATTGTAATCGGCAGTTTCTTATTCTTCTCTATGAATGGTGTTATTGCAGCGGTTACCAATGCATTGGCATTAGAACGGGCTGGCAAGATGGCTGGCTCTGGTGCAGCTTTACTAGGGGCAATGCAATATGGTAGTGGTATTATTTCATCTTTGGTGTTAACATTCTTACCAAATAATTCGGCATTCCCTATGATGTCTGTTATTGCCATTTTTGTTATTATTTGTGCTATTCTAGCATTCCCTAGAGATAAACGATATGATCATTAATAATTGTGAAAGCAAGAACTCAAAATGGGTTCTTGCTTTCATCGTTTATTTAGGTTATAATAGTAAGGCTTATTGATGGTAAGCACTTCCTACCCCTATGTGTCGATAGGGGCATTAGTCCGAAAGAGGAGGTGATTTTGTATGAACAAATACGAAGTCATGTTTATTGTGAAACCAGCTGAAGAGGAAGCAACTAATGCTGTTATTGAAAAAGTAGAAGCTTTAATTGCTCGTGTAGGCGGCACAGTAGAAAAGGTAGATCGTTGGGGCAAGCGTCGTCTTGCTTACGCTGTGAAGAAATTCACTGACGGTTTCTATGTATTGATCAACTTTGAAGCAGCACCTGCTGAAATCAAAGAAATCGATCGTGTATTGAAAATCAACGATGAAGTCCTAAGACATCTAATTGTAAAACACGAAGCATAATTAAAGCCTGGAGGAAAACATGAACTCTGTACAAATTCTAGGTAATTTAGCTCGTGATCCTGAAGTACGTTACACTAAAACAGGTCGTGCGGTAGCAACTTTTACAGTAGCTGCAACTAACACCTATGTTGACTCTGCAACAAATGAAACGAAAGAACAAACTGCTTTCATCAACTGCGTTGCATGGGGGAAACTTGGTGAAGCGGCAGGCAATCTTCGTAAAGGCAGTCGTTGCTTTGTAGAAGGTCGTTTGCAAACTCGTTCTTACGAGACTCAGGATGGTCAAAAACGGTACGTTACTGAAGTAGTAGCGAACTTTGTGGGCCAATCCCTTGATATGAATACTAATTCTTTCGAAGGTGGGTCCAATTTTGATAGTTTCAGTACAGGCGGCGATGACGAAAACATCCCGTTCTAGTGTCAGGGACTCCTACTAATTCGAAAAGGAGGATTCGCAATGAGAAGAGATAGAGGCAGAAAGCCAAGAAGAAAAGTATGCGTTTTCTGTGCAGACCATATCGATCAAATCGACTATAAAGATGTTGCTAAACTTCGTCGTTTCACGACTGAACGCGGCAAAATCTTACCTCGTCGTATTTCCGGTACTTGCGCAAAACATCAACGCAAATTGACTACATCTATCAAACGTGCACGTGCAATCGCTTTATTGCCATTCACTGCTGAATAATTGATGAATCAAGGCGGTACAACCATTTGGTTGTACCGCCTTTTTGCGTTCTTTTGGCAATAGTGTCTTATAGTGCATTTAAATCTTAAAGAGCAATGAGTTCTGTAAAGAGTCTAAATATAGTCTATAGAGCTGATTGTTCTTGCTGGCTATGCACTAAACACATAGTGGGATGTTAGCTTCATTAAATCTAAAAAAAATAGCATATTCATCGTATGCAATAAATATTCAATAAAATAGATATGGAGAGAATATCTTAAAATTTTATAATAATACCTTTAAAAACAGTATTTACATGACTAATCTATATAAATAAATTAATTAAACTTATGCATATCATCGTTAAAGCTTATGATTTTTATACTATAATGTGAGTATATGATTAGTACTGTAAAGTTCAGTGAAAGGTGGTAAGTACATGGGATTTTTGAAAAAGGATATATCCCGTCGCCAGTTTATTGGTGGTGCTTTAGCTTTAGCAGCCGCATCAGCGGTGCCGTCGTTTATACGAGGCGCTTACAAGCCAACACAGTCTGACTCATTACAAGTGTGGACTTGTGGCGGTTTGTCGGAAGCGTTCCTTGATTTAAACCAAGTTTATACGATGCACACGGGGCACAATATTCAGTATACTGGTGCCTTTGCAGGGGCTATTGGTAAATCCTTGTTGGCTGAGAAGAGTCGCACAGAAGTCTTTGGGGCTCGCGGCTTAGATCTAGCGAAAAATATGCGCAAAAAAGGCGTAAGTATGGCTTTTGAACCATTATGTTTTACGGATTACGTTATCGTTACACCTAAGGGGAATCCCGCAGGGATTCGGGAATTGAAGGATATGGCCGAGCCTGGTGTACGCGTTATGTTGCCCCTAGGCGCATCTCCACCAGGTAGTGCATCGGTAAAGGGCATCATGAAATTATCTGGTTTGACCGATGGTATCATGAAAAACTTAATGGCTGAAAATGCTTGTGTAATTTCCATGATGTGTGATCTCGTAGAAGGTAAAGCCGATGTATCCATCATTGAAAAACGTCTTACCACACATGATCGGTTCAAGGATCGTATAGAGTACTTCTCCATACCTGCACAATTTGTGCCACCTGCACCGCTTACTTTCACTATTAACACGATGAAATATGTACAAGATCGTGCGTTGGCTGCCGATTATATTGAATTTACACGGTCCCAAGAAGGACAACAAATCTTAGAAAATCACGGGTTCACATCCGTTCATAGTGCGAGAGGTCTCGATTTGATAGAAAGGTTTGGTGTAAAAGATGTGTAATCACTGTCCGTCATCTACAACCTGTGGAACTCAAGTTAGTTCTGGTGTATCTGGAAAACAAGCTCCTAAGAATTTAACGCTTTGGCGTCGCATTGTACAGTTTATCTTCCTCTTTATTATGGGGAAATGGGTGTACTATGGCATATTCCGATGTCCTTATATTGTTCCCTTTGTGAACTGTGAAAGCTGTTCCATGATTACCTGCTGGGGCCGCATCACGACGTACTTTTATGCGTGGTGGATTATCTTGCCGATTATGGTCGTCTTCTTTGGACGTGCTTTCTGTAGCTGGTTCTGTCCAAGTGGGTGGGTGAACCAAATGCTGGGAAAAATATCTATGGGGCCACTAAGAAATCGTAAAAACTATATGCGTTTCCTTCAACTCGGCATGGTAGCAACTATACTTTTAGGGCTTGTAGTATATTTTAAATTTGGTAATCCTCGCATTATGATTCCCATTCGGACGAGCGATGAATATTTTAATGCTGTCATTTTATCTATGCAGTTCTCCGAATGGTATTGGGCGGCTCGTACTATAACGGTCGTATCTATTATTGCGGGTTCCCTTATTATCGCCAATGCTTGGTGCCGCTTTGTATGTCCTTTTGGGGGCGTAATGGAGTTGCTTCGCAAAATTTCTATTTTTAGAATTTTTAAAACAAATGATTGCGATAACTGTGATGCGTGCTTGCGCGTATGTGAAATGGGAACACGACCAAATGAAATGAATTGTACCAACTGTGGTGATTGCTTACATGTTTGCCATAAAGATGCTATTAGATTTGGTTGGAAAGGTTAATTATGAAAGAAATTAAAGGACAAAGTTTCCTACAAAATCATCCTTGTTACAACAAGGCCGCTTCTGCTAATTGGGGTCGTTTACATTTACCAGTAGCGCCGAATTGTAATATTCAATGTAATTATTGTAATCGTAAGTACGACTGTGCGAATGAAAATAGACCAGGCGTGACGCAGCATGTCTATACGCCACAAGAGGCAGCTGCCTTTGTGCGCAAGGTGTTTGATGCTCGTCAGGATATCTCTGTAGTAGGTATTGCAGGTCCTGGGGATCCTATGTGTGATGCAGACAAGACACTTGAAACCTTCCGCCTCGTGAAAAAGGATTTTCCTCATGTCATGCTTTGTTTATCTAGTAATGGTTTGGCAGTGCCTGATTATGTTAATGACATTGCTGACTTAGGAATTACGCATGTAACGATTACGACTAATGCTATTGATCCAGAGATTGCAAAAAATGTATATTCCATGGTTCGCTATGAGGGTAATATCTACAAAGGAATCGATGGGGCTCGTATTTTATTAGAACGTCAGGCTGAAAGTATCCGAAAGCTAAAGGAAAAGAATATCATTGTTAAGATTAATACTGTAGTAGTGCCTGATGTAAATATGGATCATGTGCCAGCAATCGCTAAACAAGCAGAAGCTTGGGGTGTCGATTTGATGAACTGTATTGCTATGATTCCAGTTCACGATACGGCCTTTGAAAATCACCGAGGCCCAACTTCAGAAGAAATCGATAACATGCGTCAATTTATTGGTCACTATGTGCCGCAAATGACACACTGCAAACGCTGTAGAGCTGATGCTATCGGTCGTTTGTGTGAAGCATAAGTGGACTCGATATTCTAACTGCTGTAGTCTAAGCCTTATATGATTATTAGCTTTTAGGCTAGAAATAACTTTCATAACAAGTAAGTAATAAAATGTTTATGTTATAAGAAAAAGGCTATATACTCAAGGTATATAGCCTTAACAGTGATATCTATTATTTAGAGCTCTTTACGATTGTATTTAGAGCCGATAATGCAGATTCCACATCTTTATGTGTGTTGGCATAGCCAAAGGAGAAGCGTACGGTTCCTTCTGGATAGGTTCTTAGCGTTTGGTGTGCTCGCGGGGCACAGTGGAGACCAACACGCGTCATGATATGATAGGTGGATTCTAGTTCGTAAGCAATATTCGCCGGGTCCATACCATCAATTGTGATGGATACGACGGCAGTTCTATCTTGGATATTCTGCTTACCAACGATGTTAATACCATCTATTGATTGCAATCCTTCGAGGAAGGCTTGTGTTAACGCTAGCTCATGGTTATGAATATTTTCCATTCCTTGTGACTCAATATAGGCGAGGCCTTCATTGAGTCCAATGATGCCAGGTAGATTCAACGTACCTGATTCAAAGGCGTCGGGCATATGGGTAGGCATGGTTTCTAAATGTGAGAAGCTGCCTGTACCACCAGCAATAAGAGGGGTTAAGTTTTGAGCCATTTCTTTGGTCAATATAATGCCACCAATACCTTGAGGTCCCAATAAGCCTTTATGACCTGTAAAGCAAAGGGCATCAATATGACATGCTTTCACATCAATAGGAATAACACCTGCCGTTTGGGCTGCGTCTACAATAAATTGTAGATTATGAGCCTTGCAGATCGGGCCAATTGATTCGAGCGGTTGGATGGTTCCACATACATTGGATGCGTGATTGATAATTAGGGCTACTGTGTTAGGACGAATTAATGGCTCGATAGAGTCCATTTGGATCGATCCTGTGGAGTCGCATGGAATAGTATCAAAGGTAATGCCTTTATCTAGCAGTTGGGTAAGCGGTCTCATGACTGCATTATGCTCCATTGAGCTAACGAGCACATGATCACCTGCTTTCAATAGGCCCTTGATGACCATGTTTAAGCTCATTGTCACATTTTGTGTAAAGATGACATGTGCTGGATCATGGCCGTTGAATAAGGGATGTAGTCGTTGTCTTGTTGTATAGATAATATCCTCTACATCGTAGGCGAGGGCATAGGAGCCACGATTGATATTGATACCCCGGTTCGTTATATAGTCGGACATAGCGGTGGCGACTGTTGGTGCTTTGGGAAACGTGGTGCTCGCATTATCTAAATAGATATAGTTCATTGGTAATCTCCATGAATAATAAGATGTATTTATGGTTATTATATCATGAGTAGTATGCTTGATAAGGTAGGAGCATATGCTCATATAGTTTTAGTGTAGTTAGTTTGAAAGGAGTTTATTATGAGTGGGTCTCATGAAAAACGAAATTTAATTATTGCAGGCCTTATTATTGGTGCTATTGCAGGATTCCTCGTATTAGCTGGAAATCCAGGTAATATGGGCTTTTGTATTGCGTGCTTTGTTCGCGATACTGTCGGTGGTCTAGGTCTACATCGTGCCGCACCGGTACAGTACATTCGCCCAGAAATTATCGGTCTTATATTAGGGGCTTATGTATTGTCCATGATTCGTGGCGAACACCAAAGTAAAGGTGGTTCATCCCCAATTATTCGATTTATTCTCGGCTTCTTTGTTATGATCGGTGCCTTGATGTTCCTTGGCTGTCCAATTCGTATGATTTTGCGTCTTGGCGGCGGTGATTTAAATGCTTTGTTCGGCATTGCTGGCTTTGCAGGTGGTATTGGATTCGGTACAATTTTCTTAAAACGAGGCTATTCCTTACAACGCACTTATGCGTTGAGCAAATTAGAATCTGCTATGATGCCTGCTATTCAAGTAGGCTTGCTCGTACTTGTTGTAACAGCACCAGCATTTATCTTCTTTAGCCAAAAAGGTCCTGGCGCGATGCATGCTCCATGGCTCATTTCTTTGGCGGCAGGTCTTGTAGTAGGTGGCTTATCTCAATTTAGCCGACTTTGTACGGTTGGTGGCTTCCGCGATTTATTCTTGTTTAAAAAATCTATTCTTATCTTTGGCTATTTAGCAGTTCTCATTGGTGTATTCGTTGTAAATATTAGCTTTGGTAATTTCCATCTTGGCTTTGAAAACCAACCGATTGCACATACAGATGGATTGTGGAACTTCCTAGGCATGGCGCTTGCAGGTTTCTGTAGTGTATTACTCGGTGGTTGCCCATTACGTCAATTGATTATGACGGGGGAAGGCAATTCTGATTCTGCAGTTACAGTGCTTGGCCTTGCGGCTGGTGCAGCATTTGCTCATAATTTCGGTTTAGCCGCTTCCGGTGCAGGCCCTACATTAAATGGTCAAATCGCAGTCGCTGTTGGCTTTATAGTGGCTCTTATCATTGCTATCCTTAATACAAAACGAGCAAATGCGTAGATTAGAAATGAGTGATTATGAAATATATTGCAACATTTTACTCTCACTTTGGCGCGATTCGCTTCAAGCGTGAAGCCCCTGAAGGGGTAACCAATATAGAACTCCGTCCAGTGCCGCGCGATTTGAGTTCCTCTTGTGGAACGAGTGCATCCTTTGATGCTGGTGAAAGCTTTACTTTTACAGAAGATCCAACGGATGAAATTGAACAAATCGTAGCTGTTACAGAGGGCGGTTATAAAACTATATATGAAAGTCCAAACAAATAACTTTGAAATACAGAGTTTGCATTGCATTTAATGTAAAATTTTGTTAATTAGTTAATGATGTGTAATTTATGGTACATAAAAGTAGATATTCCTTTTGGGGTATCTACTTTTTGTTTATACATAAAAAAATGTGTATCTATATTTTAGTAATTGATTGCTAAAAATTGGTGCCTATAAGTTTTAGTTTGTTAAATTATTAATTAATTGATATCTTTCATGAATTCAGTAATCATGTACGCTCATCCGTTCTTAAGGAACAGTAATGATGCTATAAATTTTATAAATATATAAAACTTGTTAAAAAAATATAGATTTTTTTCGAATAGGACTATAAAAATTAGATGAAGTATTATATAATAATATCTACAGTATGTATTACAGTAGAATAAAATTGTTGTTAATGTATGCGTTTAATGCAGTATTATACAATTAGTATTAATGATTAAGGGAGATTATAAGACGTTGAAAAGAGTATTAACCTTAACATTAGCCTTGGCCATCGTAGCCGGTGGCTATATGTTCGAGGCTAATGGGGCGGGAGAGCAGCCTTCTAAACAGGCACCGTCTATATCTGAGATAAACATATATACGCCTAAAGAACTCAATGCACGTCAAAAAGACTTGGTTGAAATTGGTCGCTATACAGCGTCTGGAGATCAAGGTGCATTAAAGAGTACAATTGCTTCTGCTATCGAGCGAGGTACGTTGACGCCGCAAGAGGTGAGTATTGCGATTCGTCAACTTTACTCTGCTGCGGGCTTGAAGCAAATGAATGCAGCTTTGGCTACATTTGATCAATTACGTGAAGAGCGCCCTGAGTTTGGTGCTGATTACGAAAAAATGGTTCCTAAGCAAACAGGTCTTAGTGCTTTATTGGGGAATGGCACTGCTTTAACAAAGCAGAAGACTGAGGAAGCTAAGGAAGGGGTTCAATATAATACGTTCCGTATGAAAAAGCCTAAACCTCAAAATCGTAATCGTTCTCGTCTAGGTAAATTAGACCGTGAATTGGTAGCGGCAGCAGCATTAGGTACTCGAGTTGGTAAAAATAATCTATTCAGTGCATCTGAAAAGAGTTTATCTGAGCTTGGCCTAAGTAAATATCAAATTGAAAATCTAGAATCTATGATTTTTGAATAAAATATAGACCTACTTCTTTGGAAGTAGGTCTTTTTTATAGGGGAGAGGAGGGAAATGTAATTGACGTTTAACTCCCCCTTTTCTATAATTAATAGGATAGGTATATGGCCTGTAATAATAGATATAAATAATACATTATTGAAATAGATGTAAGGAGAAAGTATGCGCCTTCGTAGAAAACCGTGGATTGATGAAGCTATCCACGAATATGACTCTCATATCATTTTGTCTGGACATGAAGAACACAAAGGCAAATGGCGTGAGTTATTTGCTCATCCAGAGCGTCCATTATATATGGAGCTTGGTACGGGGAAAGGCCGCTTTATTGCGGGCATGTCTGAAGCATATCCAGATGCTAACTTTGTAGGTTTCGAAGTACAACTTGGCGTTATTTATTACGCAGCACAAAAAATCTTTGAAGGGGAACGGGACAATGCTAAGGTATGTCTCTTTGATATTGCAGGTATTGAAGAGGTTGTAGAACCTGGCGAAGTAGACCGCTTCTACATTAACTTTTGTGATCCATGGCCTAAAGCAAAACATGCTAAACGCCGCCTTACATATCACACATTCCTAGACCGTTATGCCCGTCTCTTAAAAGATGGTGGCGAAGTGCACTTCAAGACAGATAATGAAGGTTTATTTATGTTCTCTCTTGAAGAATTCAAAGAGTGCGGCTGGGAGCTTAAAAATGTAACGTATGATTTACATAGTACGGATCTTCCAAATGTTAAAACTGAATACGAAGAGAAATTTAGTAAAAAAGGGCAACCTATTTTCCGCTTAGAAGCAGTTAAGCCAAAAGTACAAAAGGAGGCTTAATATGGAAACACCGAATAAGGGGGATAGTCGGTGGGGCTCACTCTTTAGAAATGATTTACAAGGTATGCTCTTGCCTATAGTACTCATTACTATTATTGGCAGTGTCAATATCTTTAGTGCCACCTATATCAGCTCTATTTATGAAAATACAGGGCTTTTAGGCTATTTCTGGAAACATATTGTCTTTTTGTTAATCTCATTGGCAGCAGGCATTATTTTATACCGCTATGACTATCGACAATTACAGAAGGATCATATGTTGCAACGCATTATGCTTGCTACGCTTGTTGGGTTAGTATTAGTACTCATCATGGGTGCCGTTATCAATGGTGCTCGTCGATGGATCTTAATCGGGCCTATATCTGTACAGCCTTCTGAGTTTGCTAAATTGGCGGCTCTTATATGGACTTCTGCTAAGTTGAGTAGCTTAAGAAAATGGGGTAAACCTCGACATACGAATCCGCTGATTAATATGAAAGGCTATTTTGGTGAGCGCATCAGTTATATGTTTCCTATGTTGAGTTGGCCAGCAGTATTTGCAGGGTTAACATTCTTTCAACCTGACTTGGGGACAACGATACTAATCTTTGGATTTTCCTTTATTCTGATTTATTTAGCCGGATTTGATGGAAAATTCTTTGGTGGTGCCTTTGCAGTAGCAGGTTTACTAGGCTTTATTGCGGCTCGTTCGTCGCCGTACCGGTGGGAGCGTATTCAATCTTGGTTTGACCCATGGCCTCATGCGCAAGATATGGGTTACCAAACTGTACAAGGTTTGTTAGCCGTTGGTTCTGGTGGCTTCCTAGGGGAAGGCTTTATGCAAGGTACATCCAAGTACTTTTATTTACCAGAAGCACATACAGACTTCGCTTTTGCTGTGTGGGCTCAAGAAATGGGGTTCCTTGGGGCTGTATTTGTTGTTATCTTGGTAGCAGCTTTCACCTACTATGGATTCCGAATTGCCAATAAGGCCCGAGATGAATTTGGTAAATGGCTAGCTATGGGCATTACTTTGCTTATTAGTGGTCAAGCCTTATTTAACATCGCCATGGTGTGTGGCATTATGCCTGTAACGGGTGTACCATTACCATTTGTTAGTTATGGTGGTTCTTCTTTATTGATGAACTTTATGGCCATTGGTTTATTAGCGAGCATTGGCCGCCGTAATGTGGAAGGTGTAAAGCAGGTCGGTACTGTTGAGGATTTACCATCCTTACGTGAGGAAACGCAAAGCCGATTCAAACCGGCTGCTCCCAAAACTCCTAAAAAAACAGAAATGCCTGGTCCTTTTAGACCGAAAACGGCTAAAAAGCCAACTCGTAGACGACCTAGATCTGAACGTTGATATTTAACTTATGTAGTATAAGGTGAATATATTTAGTGTGGATTTATATAGCATCTCTTAAGAGGTGCTGTGTAAATGCAACGTATTTCTATTGTGTGTGAGGAGAAAAGATGAAGGATTATATTGATATCCAAGAACGCCCGTCCTGGGGTCGAATGTTGCCACTTAGTTTTCAACATTTATTCGCTATGTTTGGTTCTACTGTATTGGTACCTTATTTACTGAAAGTAGATCCAGCTACGGCATTATTTATGAATGGTATTGGTACATTACTATACTTATTCGTGTGTAAAGGTAAAATTCCAGCTTACCTCGGTTCTAGCTTCGCCTTTATCGCTCCTGTAGCAGGCGTGTTATCTGCAGGTCTTGGCTATGAAGCTGCAAAGGGAGCCTTCGTTGTATTTGGTCTTTCCTTTGTGATTTTATCTATTCTCGTTCGTTATATTGGTACTCGTTGGATCGATAAGTTATTCCCTCCAGCAGCGATGGGGGCTATCGTAGCTATTATCGGTTTGGAATTAGCGCCAGTAGCGATGAGTATGTCTGGCCTTATTGGTAATCAAGATTTAGGCATGAACCACAGCCAAGCTATTTTTATTTCTATGTTTTCCTTAGTTGTTACCTTGCTTGGTACTGTTGTGTTCCGTGGCTTCTTAGCTGTAATCCCTGTTTTGATTGGCGTTGTTTCCGGATATATCTTGTCTGCCTTCATGGGCGTTGTTGATTTCTCTGGTGTAGAAGCCGCGCCATGGTTCTCTTTGCCGCAATTCTACGGTATGCCTGTATTCGATATCAATGCAATCATCATGATTATGCCAGCTCTCTTCGTAGTATTTGCAGAGCACGTTGGTCACTTGGTTGTAACTAGTAACATCGTTGCTAAAGACTTGATGAAAGAGCCAGGCTTACAACGCTCCTTGCTCGGCGATGGCCTTGCTAATATCCTTTCTGGTTTCTTCGGTGCTACACCAAATACGACATACGGTGAAAATATCGGTGTACTTGCTATCACTCGTTGCTTCAGCGTATGGGTAATCGGTGGTGCTGCAGTTCTAGCGATGATTGTTTCCTTCGTAGGTAAGGTTGCAGCTCTGATCCATGCTATTCCAGTACCAGTTATGGGTGGCGTATCCATTCTCTTGTTCGGTATCATCGCAGCATCTGGTTTGCGCATGTTAGTAGAACGTAAAGTAGACTACACAAACCCTGTTAACATGATTCTTACATCCGTTATCCTCGTTGTAGGTCTTAGCGGTGCAGAACTTGCGGTAGGTCCTGTAGTATTAAAAGGTATGGGCCTTGCCACTGTAGTAGGTATGGCGATGAGCATTACGTTGTTGATTCTTCAAAAAACAGGCGTTGGTAATGACCAATTGAAAAATACTGAAGTATAATTCAAGTTGCTGTGAGGCTACCATATAAATCGTTGCGTTTATAAGCCTAATTTGTTTTTACTCCTTATAATAAACGACTACTAGAGCAGATGTATATCTGTGAAAGTAGTCGTTTTTAGTTTACTTATTATTAGTAATTATCTTTATAAATTATTTTTAATATTGTATAATGAGTATATAAGTTGTATAAAATTAATTATAGAGAGGAGGGCCTATGGAGTTTTTAATTTGGATGGCTATAGGGATCGCCCTGATGGCGGTAGAACTCGTTGTACCGGGCGGTATTTTAGGACTCATCGGTTATTGTGCATTTCTTTGGGGCATTTTTGTAGCTCTTGGAGAAGGAACGGTAGCGCTGTATGCAGTACTAGGATTAACGGCCTTACTAATTGTCCTTATCATCGTGTTCTTTAATCACTTTGAAAAGACTTGGATAGGCAAATTATTTACCTTAGGGCAACGGTCTACGACTAAGGCTGGCTATGTATCTAATGATGTATTAGAGGACTTGGCTGGTAAAGAGGGGGTAGCTCATACTACACTGCGCCCTGCAGGTATTGCTAAAATTGATGGTAATTTGGTAGATGTTGTAACCGAAGGGGACTTCATCGATGCCGGTTCACCGATTGTGGTACTGCGTGTTGTAGGCGGCCGCAATATTGTTAGAAAGCGCGATTAAGCTTTCACCACATCGTCGTATATAATGGAGGTTATTATGGATGTAGGTATTTTAATTTTGATTCCCATTCTACTGATTGGGATTATGGTGTTCTTGTATATTGTGCCATTAGGCCTTTGGGTATCTGCTCTTGCAGCGGGCGTTAATGTTGGTATCTTTACACTCGTAGGTATGCGCTTGCGTCGTGTAAATCCATCCCAAATCGTAATGCCTTTGATTAAAGCTAATAAAGCAGGCCTTGATGTAAACGTAAATCAGCTAGAAGCGCATTACCTTGCAGGTGGTGACGTTGACCGCGTCGTAGATGCATTGATTGCCGCTGAGCGCGCATCTATTCCTTTGACGTTTGAACGTTCTGCAGCTATCGACCTTGCAGGTCGCGATGTATTGGAAGCAGTACAAATGTCCGTTAATCCTAAAGTGATCGAAACACCAATTATCTCTGCAGTAGCAAAAAATGGTATCGAACTCAAGGTTCGTGCTCGTGTAACGGTACGTGCTAATATTGACCGCCTTGTTGGTGGTGCTGGTGAAGCTACTATTATCGCCCGTGTTGGTGAAGGTATCGTAACGACTGTAGGTTCCTCTGAAGAGCATACAGATGTACTAGAAAATCCAGATCATATCTCTCGTACTGTATTGGGGAAAGGGCTTGATGCAGGTACTGCATTCGAAATCTTATCCATTGATATTGCTGACGTTGACGTAGGGCGCAACATTGGTGCTCAATTGCAAACTGACCAAGCGGAAGCAGATAAGAAAATCGCTCAAGCTCGTGCCGAAGAACGCCGTGCAATGGCTGTTGCGACAGAACAAGAAATGCGTGCGAAAACACAAGATATGCAAGCTAAGGTTGTGGAAGCACAAGCTGAAGTTCCTAAAGCATTGGCAGAAGCTTTCAGAAACGGTAATCTTGGCGTTATGGATTACTACAATATGAACAATATTATTGCAGACACTAAAATGCGTGAAAACTTAGCAGATAGTGAATAGGAGTAGCTATGGACTCTATTTTGTCTACAGTGCTATCCGTCTTTTCGCATAACCCTATCATTGTTTTAGGTATCATCGCCTATGTTGCTTTTTCTATTATAAGAGGCAAGAATAACGAAGAATCTGATGAGTATGAAAGCTATGAAAGTTCAAGTTCCGGAATGACTTGGGAGGATATGGAACGCGAATACGGCATCTCCATAGAACGTAAGGTTGAAGAACCTTCATCGCAGGACTCAATCCTTACAGTAGATAACACACCATTTGAAAATCGTCCGAAAGATGATGTGTCTACACCTGCTACAGCAACTCAACAAGATCTTGAGGTTTTACCTAAGAAACGCACTAGTAGCTCATCAAGCTATACGAAGAATACGACTCGCTTAGACCGTGAGACTGTTACAGAGGCTCCTCTAAATGAGCGATTAGCCGAGTTTAAACGAGATAAAGCATCTAAAGAGGGTCGTGTCCTTGTTGAAAAGGTGGGCGTTATAACTGCTCCAGCTGTAACCTCGACTCGCAGTCGTAAATCTAATCATGCTCTAAAAGAGGGGATGAAGTGGTCTATTATTTTAGGTAAGCCTAAAGCCCTTGAGCGAAGATATCGCTAGTTAAAATATCAGTATAATAAATGGACTGGTAATTAGTTAGTACATAGATATATTGATGGTTTGTGCACAGATATTGTGATAGCAACTAGAATTACACCTATCGTATGCGGTGCATATAATTACATATTGAAAGAGGTTTCTATTGGTCACCTATGTGACTATTAGGAACCTTTTTTGTATTGTCTTTTCTTGATGGAACTTTCACAATAATAGGGAAGGGAGTTCGTCCATAAGGAAAGGTGATGTTATGTATCGTAATGTGCGCGTTATACCAAAACAGTTATTAGAGCAATTATATGTAGAGAAGCAGTGGAGTGTTCGCGATGTGGCAGACTATTTTCAGTGCAGTGTAGATACTATTATGCGCCGTATGAAAGCGTACGATATTGAGCGGCGGCCTCTTAAAAAGGAAATTAATATGGTTCACGTACAGGCCTTGTATGAGACAGGAAAGTGGTCCCTACATTCCTTGGCAAAGCGGTATGATGTGTCCACTACGACCATGGCAAGCCGAATGAGAGAATATGGTTTAGTTTGCCAGCGATCGAGTAAAAATGTATCTGTAGATGTAGTGCGCATTTGTAGGGCCTATAAAAGTGGGAATAGTACAGATGCTATTGCTCGAATGTATGGCGTATCTCGTTGGAAGGTGCACCATGTGTTGCGACATATGGGTGTTTCTATGACACCTAAGGCTCGTAAATCTCAACGAGTAGAGGAGATGGCTTATTTATATATGCAGCACCACATGAGCACCGATGATATCGGTTTAGCCTATGGCGTTCGTGGCTCTACAGTGGCAATGTATTTGCGCGACCGAGGCATAGAAATACGGGCCAATACTCTAGATTTAGACGAAAATAAGATTAAAAATCTCCGCGCTCAAGGGTATGGGGTGGCTAAGATTGCACAGGTGATGGGCTGTTCTGCCACCGCAGTACGAAAACGATTAGCTATGAAAAAATATATCTCTCCTTGATGTAGTGTAGTAGATACTATATACTTAAATTTATACAATGATGGGAGGATTATTATGTTCGAAATTATCTCTGCTTTAATACCGTTTTTATTACTGGGCTTAGCGGCCGCTGGTTTATCTCGCGTCTCTGGTGTCGCTTTGTCGATGGTTATAGTGCCTACATTATTAATTTGGGGTGCCACTGCCGTTGATGTAATCGCCTTTATGTTGCTCTTTGTAGTGTACAACAACTTTACTATGGAAACACAAGATGTTCGCTTGGATTATAAAGATCTTGTGTTATTCCCGAAATGGCGCTTGTGCATTCCCTTTATTTTGAGTTTGGTTGCTGCATTCTTTGTACCTGCAGCAGGTATTGCCATTTTTATGGCCTGCTTCGTATTAGAATTGCTAGCTACAGTATATAAACGCATTCCTGAAAATAAACGACCTCGTTTACACCGTGTCGTTGTCACATCTATCTTGAGTGCTGTAGTCACAGCGGTAGGCGCTTATGCAGGTCCTAAAATTCCTGGTGACTACTACTTCATCTGTGCGGGCTTGGCGATTTTAATCATTACAGGCTTTGCTTGGTACGCAGGCAAGCATCGAGATGCCTTTAGAGGTCCTTGGGAAACTATTTGGGCTGACTTTAATCTGTTCTTAGGCATGTTTGGTGTAGAGGCATCTTACTATCCAGCTGCTCTTACCCGTTCTATTCCAAATCCTATGGATCGCATGTTGCCTATGATTACTGTAGTGGGTGGTTATGCAGGTCTCATGGTAGTATTTGGTCTCTATAATATTTTCTCTATTCCTTCTTTGATTACCGCTATCGGTGCTGCCGTAGACATTCGCCTCTTTGGCTTATATGAATTCCCTCGCAATGGCAGCTTCTCCTACTTAGCGATTGGTTTTGCCGTGGCTGCAGTAGTATGCTTGTACCTCGTATCTCCAACACCACTTGGCTTTGACCATATCAATACCTTGGTATCTCAGCCAATCGGTCAATAATGGTCAGTATTTGAGTGTTAGGCATTTATAGGATGGATTAAATTCGCCAGCAGTGATCTGATTCATTTGTTATCAACTGTGACATAGTTCATTTGTTATGGTGAAAGTTGAGTTCATAATAGATTGTGAAAGGAGTTGATGCTCTGTGGCAGAAACAATTGAAACGAGACCATTTCCGCCATTCTTACCAAAGAATACGACGGTAATGATGATGGGGACATTCCCACCAACTTCCGAAAAGCGTTCTATGGATTTTCATTATCCTAACTTTCAAAATGATATGTGGCGCGTGTATGGCTTAGTATTCTTTGACGATAAGGAATACTTTAGAAAAGGTGAGGAAAAAGCCTTTGATGCGGATAAGATCAAAGCGTTCTTATCTGAAGCGGGGATTGCTTCTTGTCCTACTGTTTTGAAAGCTATACGTGAAAAGGGCAATGCATCGGATGCATTTCTTAAGGTCGTTGAACCTGTACCGCTTGCAGAGGTATTGGACCGAATTCCACACTGTAAACATATTGGTACCACCGGTGGTAAGGCCACAGAAATTTTGTTAAGCCTTTTGCCAGAAAAGGTTAAACTACCTAAAACAGGGGAGACAATTCCCTTTGTGTTTAACGGTCGTGAATTGACGTTAACACGATTGCCATCTACATCTCGTGCATATCCATTAAGCCTTGCCAAAAAGGCTGAAGCCTATAAAAATTTCTTTAAGGCTTGTGGTTTAACAACTAAATAGATTAAAACTAAATACATCTAAGAATGACACCTTTAATGGTTGAAGTTGAGTCTTTTGAACTCGCTAGCAACTGTTAAAGGTGTTTTGTTATCGTAAATTTATATAAGATTTAAAAATGGTAAAAAGTAGAAAAAATATTGTGTTATGTTAGTTGTTATAAAAAATATTCATAAGTTATATAATATTTTAATTCTTGTTTTTTGAAATGAGAGGTCTATAATTAACCGTTGTTACAGATTGGTTGACAATCATTTTGGAAAATGGAGTTGATATTATGGATAAGGCTAAAGATGCCTTATGGACAAAATCCTTTGTCCTCGATACTTTGATTAATTTCTTAGTATTTTTGATTTACTATTTATTGATCGTTATTATAGCCGTTGTAGCGAAGGATAACCTCCATGCTACGGCGAGTCAAGCTGGCTTGGCCGTTGGTATTTATATTATTGGTACCGTTGTGGCTCGTTTGTTAGCAGGGCGGTTTATTAGTATCTTAGGCTGTCGTAAGATGTTGTACTTAGGTTTGTTGATTTACTTAATTTCCACAGCTATGTACTTCTACACACCTAATTTATTGATGCTCGACAGTGTTCGTTTCTTAAATGGTTTTGCTTACGGTATTACATCTACAGCTACAAGTACAATCGTAGCCTCTATTATTCCAATGTCACGTCGTGGTGAAGGGATTAACTACTATGGTTTGTCTACATCTCTTGCCGCTGCAGTAGGTCCGTTTTTAGGTATTTTGATGCTTCATAGCCTTGGCTATGACTTTATCATCGCCTTCTGTGTTGCTCTTATCATCCTTTGTGGTATCGGTTCCGTTATCATGAAATTTAATGAACCTAAGCTCGATATTGATTCTGAAGAACATAAAGGCATTAAAATTTCCGATTATATCGAACCACGTATGAATTCTATTAGTCTTGTTTCTATACTAGTAGGTTTTGCATACTCTGGTGTTATCGGTTTTATGGCCGCTTATACAAAAGATTTAAACCTTATCTTAGCAGGTACATTCTTCTTCGTTGTATATGCTGTAGTTATTACGATAACAAGACCATTACTTGGTATTGTATTTGATATGAAAGGGGAAAACTTCGTTCTTTACCCTTGCTTCATATCTTTAGCACTTGGTATTTTCTTGTTGTCTATCGCTCACTCTACATGGCTTATACTCTTGTCTGCTGTGTTTGTTGGTCTTGGTTATGGTACATTTATGTCAAACGGTCAAGCAGTAACTGTAAAAATCGTTCCTGTTCACCGCATTGGTGTTGCCACATCTACATACTTCATTGCCTTAGATATGGGCTTAGGTTTTGGTCCATACATTTTAGGTGCTATTAAAGAGGAAGTAGGTTATACAAGTATGTTCCATGTTACTGTTGTAGTAGCACTTCTTGCATTCGTTGCTTATTATTTCCTCTATGGCCGTTATGTAGGTACTGAAAAAGATCTTTCTTTGAAAGCTCGCGCTGAAGAAGAAGAAATCAGAAATCGTAAACGTAATGGAAAATTAGCATAACATTAGCTATATTACTTACAATCACATAACATATAAAAAGGACTATACGAGATATCTCGTATAGTCCTTTTTATTGTTAAGGTATCTTAGTATTCCATTGTATTCTATACTGCTAGTTTAGTATTTAAATATCGTTCAAACGCCATCTAGTAGTATAGGTGCATGAGAAGTTACATCGTAACCTATTATTTCTCAATATTAACGATGTTTACGATAACTTCAACAGCTTTTTTCATGTCATCGATACATGCAAATTCATGGCGACCGTGTAGGTTTTCTACGCCTGTAAAGATATTTGGTGTAGGAATGCCCATGAAGGAGATTTTAGAGCCATCTGTACCGCCACGGATAGGATCACAAAGCGGAGTGATGCCTGCTTTTTCCATCGCCGCTTTAGCTACGTTAACACATTCCATATTATCTTTGATCACATCGTACATGTTGTAATATTGGTCTTTAACAGTCACTTCACATACTTCACGGCCATAAATGTCGTTTAATGTTTGACCTGCTTGCAAGAAGAATGCTTTTTTCGCTTCAAATAACTCTTTGTCATGGTCGCGGATGATGTAGTTCATTTTGCCTGTATCTACTTGGGTTTCCATGCTCATAAGCATGAAGAAGCCTTGACGTCCACACGTGTGTTCAGGAACAGCAGCACCTGGTAGTAAAGCATCGAATTGCATAGCTAATTTGGCACAGTTAATCATGATGCCTTTGGCAGTGCCTGTGTGAACCGATACACCTTTTAATGTAACGGTGCCGCCAGCGGCATTAAATGTTTCATATTCAAGCTGACCAAGGCTTTCACCATCGATAGTGTAAGCATAGTCTACAGGGAATTGTTTAACATCAAAGTGATCTGCACCAGTACCGATTTCTTCGTCTGGACCGAAGGCACACATGATTTTGCCGTGTTTGATTTCTGGATGAGCTACGAGGTAGGCGAGGGCTTCCATAATTTCGCAGATGCCAGCTTTGTCGTCACCACCGAGTAAAGTAAGGCCATCTGTTACGACTAAGGATTTACCAATGTAATTTTTTAGATTAGGGAAGTCTGCACGACGTGTGTAGATTTGATGTTCTTCGTTAAGGCAAATATCGCTGCCATCATAGTTTTCTACGATGCGAGGTTTGATGTTTTCTGCGTTGTAATCAGCTGTGTCCATATGAGCAATGAAGCCGATAGCAGGGGCTTTTTCGTCTGTATTAGCATTGAGTGTACCGATGACAAAGCCGTTTTCACGATTGTAAATAACTTCGTCCAAGCCGATTGCTTTTAAATCGGGAACGAGTACGTTCGTTGCAAAATCTACTTGTGATTGCGTACTAGGAATAGTAGTGCTTTCCTCATTAGATCGTGTGTTTATACTTGTGTAGCGGACAAAACGTTCAACCATTGATTCCATAATAAAGCCTCCTCGTAAGTAAACATACCTGTTATACATGGCAGTATTCAATACTGTTACATATAGAGATTCTTAATTTACTTTCATTGTAGAACAGGGGCGATAAAATTGCAAAACAATTATTTATAGATGAAGCGATATTTTATTCGCATAATGCATAGAAAACCATTGAACCATGTATAGTACCATGTTAGTATAAAGGTGAATAGTTATACGTTTGTACTTTTTTATGTTAGGAGGTTTTACTATGTCGGACGAAACTCGTTCAATTCCGCCCGTAGAACCGGTATTAGATCCTAAGAAGGATTACGTAGAGATTAACTCATATGTAGTATTCTGGGGCCTATTCTATGCGGCAATTTTCACACTGGCCGTAGGTTATCTATGTTTGAAAATTGGTCAAACAGTAGATGCCTTTGCACCAGTATCTGTACTTGCAATGGGTACAGCAGTTATCTTGAAACGTAAGAATGCTTTTGCTGAAACGGTTCACATTCAGGCTATCGCTAGTTCTAGTACGAACACATTAGCGGGCGCTATGTTCTTCTTACCAGCTCTATACATTTGGAATGTTACGGATGTATCCTTTGTGCAAATGGCGATTCCTATCATCCTTGGTGGCGTTTTAGGTGTTTTATTATGCGTTATGTTCCGTCGCTACTTCGTTGAGGAAATGCACTATGTGTATCCATTCCCAAGTGGTCGTGCAGCCGCAGAAGTATTGATGAGTAATGAAGGTAGCAAAGCAAAACTCATGCTTGGTTCTGGTCTCATTGCTCTCGTGTATGACTTTATTCTTAATAGCTTAGGTTGGTGGGAAGAGGTTATTCGTACTACTACCTTTAAATGGGGCGCGGCTCTTGCTGATCAAACTAAATTGACTGCAGCCGTAGATACTGACGCAGCATTACTTGGTCTTGGTTACTTTACAGGCCTTCGCTATGCAGCGATTATCGCAGCAGGTTCCTTCTTCTCTTGGTTTGTATGTATTCCAATCGTGTACTATTTAGCGCCTGAACATATCATGCAAATTGGAGGTCAAGCTGTTCCTTTAGCAGAGGCTCCAATTCGTAAGGTGTTCCTTGATTATGTTCGTCATATTGGTATCGGTATGCTTGCTATGGCAGGTATCATCGGTCTACTCAATATGTCTAAAGTTGTAGCTAGCGTTGTTAAAAATGCGGTGCTTGATATCTTTAGTTCTAAAACGACTGATGTTCATTTACTTCGTACACAACGCGATATTCCTACATCTTGGATTGGTGCTGGCATCTTGTTATGTACAGTTCTATTCGCTGCATACTTCCACTTTATGTATGCTGAAACTTTCAGTCAAACAGTGGTAGCATTCTTAATTGTTCTTATTATGTCCTTCTTATTATCTGTAGTAGGTATCAGCTCCATTGCTTATACAGGTACAGAACCAGTATCTGGTATGACAATCTTCATGATTATCATCTCCGCTGTATGCTTAACAGCAGCAGGTATGACTGGTAAAGTAGGCATGATTGCAGTTCTTATGATGGCATCCTTTATCGGTACAACTATCGGTATGGCTGGTAACTTCATGTCTGAGCTTAAAGTAGCTCATATGACAGGTGCTACACCTAAGAAAATGGAACAATGGCAAATCGTTGGTACCGTTCTTTGTGCAGTCCTTTCTGTAGGCGTTATGATTCTCTTGAACGACGCATACGGCTTCGTAGGAGACCATGCATTAAATGCACCACAAGCAAACGCTATGGCTGCTATCATTGAGCCAATGATGACTGGTGGTAGTGCTCAATGGCCTCTATACATGGCAGGTGCATTATTTGCTATTATCTTGTGGATGGTAAAAGTTCCACCATTGGCATTTGCTCTTGGTACGTACTTGCCAATGGAAATCAACACACCATTACTTATCGGTGGTTTGATTGCATACTTCGTACAAAATAGTACAAAAGATAAAGCGTTGGCAGATCTTCGCTTCGCTCAAGGTAGTACAATTGCTTCCGGTCTCGTAGCTGGTGGCGCTATTGGTTCCTTGTTCAGTGCGGTGCTCCGCATTGTAGGTGTTGATGTATTTGCAGAAGCTTGGGTTGAAACTCCAGAAGCAACATACCTCAGTATCGTAATGTACTTATTACTTTGTGCATTCTTGTACAAAGTAGCTATGTACGTAAAAGCTAAAAAAGCGTAAAAAGCGTAAAAAACGTAAAAAACGTAATAACTACCGCCTTTACCAAGTTTTATCTATGCTTGGTGAAGGCGGTCTTTTTATATAGGTAGGAAATTTTTTTGATATAACTAAAAACTATGTGAATTAAAACCTATTTATATGATTGGAATAATTGACCTTAACTATATCGAATGTTATCATAATACTATAATACCTCTAGAGGTATTATTTTTATTATGTTCATATCATGTAAGTATAGATATAATAGTTGATTAAAGAGAACTTCTGTTTCTAAGTAAACAGGGTTAAGTAGGGGCAATTATGAAATTTAAGAAGATCGCAGCTCTGTTAGGAGCTTTCACCATTGCTAGCAGCTTGTTTATCGCTGGTTGTGGCAATACAGTTACGAGTCAAAAGACATGGCGCGTCGGTACTGATGCGACCTATGCACCATTTGGCTTTAAAGATAAAGATAGTGGCAAGTTAGCAGGTTTTGATATCGATATTATCAATGCTATTGCAAAAGAAGAAGGTATTGAAGCGGATATTCAAAACTTGAACTTTGATGCGCTGTTACCAGCGTTACAAAGTAATACCATCGACATTGCTATTTCTGATATGACCATTTCTGAAGATAGAGCAAAATCTGTTGATTTTAGTAAACCATACTATATTGCAGGTAATGGTCTCGTTGTTAATATAGATAACACAAATATTAATAGCTTTAAGGATCTAGAAGGCAAGCGCATTGGTGTATCTATTGGTTCTACGGGTGCAGAGATTGCTAGCAAGATTCAAAATGCTGATGTACGCCAGTTTAATATCATCGTTGATGCCTTTTTAGAACTACAAAATAAAGGTGTCGATGTAGTTATTAACGATACACCGGTAAACGAATATTATGTTAATGGGAAGGGCAAAGGTATCGCAAAAGTCACTGGAGAAGACTATGATGCGGCACCACTTGGTATTGCAGTTAAAAAAGGCAATGGAGAAGTGCTCAATAAAATTAATGATGGATTAGCAAAAATTAAAGCTAATGGTAAATATGCTGAGATTTATAAAAAATGGTTTGGTAAAGAACCACCAGCAGAGGTGTTAAAATAGTTTGTAGATAGTACCGAAACGTATTATTTGATATAATACGCTTGGTAAGCCTCAAGTTGTAAGAGGCTTTAGAATGGGTGATATGATGGCTAAACGAAGTGCATTTTTAGATATTATTAAGGATAAGGGGGCCCTCGTCTTAGATGGGGCTTTAGGGACTGAATTAGAGCGTTATGGTTGTAATATTCAGCATAAGCTGTGGTCCGCAAAAGTTCTCATGGAACAGCCTGATGTTATCAAAAAAATACACATTGCGTACTTAGCCGTTGGGGCAGACATCATTCAAAGTTCTGGTTATCAAGCTACTGTAGCGGGCTTTAAAGGCTTAGGCTATGGTACAGAAGAGGCAATAGAGCTCGTTAAATTATCTGTTCGCCTAGCCGTACAAGCTCGTAATGAGTTCTTAGAGGCTAAGGCTAGCGGAGCACTTACGTTACGGGGCATTACCCTAGGTGAAGAGACTCCAGACGGAGTTAAGTATTTTTCTGAAGGCGCATTGCCTAAACCGTTGGTAGCGGCCTCTGTAGGTCCTTATGGGGCTTTTTTGGCTGATGGATCTGAATACCGTGGATATCCTGACGTACAAACAGAATACCTTGAGGTATTTCATATCCCTCGGTTAGCATTGTTCGCAGAAGAGAATCCAGATATATTATCCTTTGAGACGATACCATCTTATGATGAGGCCATTGCCATTGCTCGTGCCATGTCCGATCCCTTTACGTCAAAAGGTATTCCTGCATGGATTGCCTTTGCTTGTAAGGATGAACATCATGTAGCTAGTGGGGAAACTATTATTAAATGTGCTGAAATGATTGATAAGGTGCGTCCTGTTACTGGCATTGGTATCAACTGTAGTAAACCTGAATATGTAGAGTCCTTGATTAAGGATATTCGTACTGTTACGGACAAACCTATTGCGGTATATCCTAATCTTGGTGAAAGCTATGATAGTAAAACTAAGACTTGGTACGGTGATTCAGCATCCTTTGTAGACTACGTAGATGTATGGCGTAAGGCTGGTGCTACTATCATTGGTGGATGTTGTAGAACGACACCTGAGATCATCGGTGATATTGCTAAGAAAATCCATAATTAATATGGTGAAATACATAAAATAGAAAAAAGGCTATTCGCATTTAACGCGAATAGCCTTATTATATACATATATGATTCAGAATACTGAATATAAAATAGGTGATAAATAGCCTCTAATTTGGTAAATAAAAAAGCAGTGCCTAAGCACTGCTTTTACTATGGCGGAGAGACAGGGATTTGAACCCTGGGTACGGGATAACCGCACACATGATTTCCAATCATGCTCCTTCAGCCGCTCGGACACCTCTCCATGTATTCTGTTGTGTAACAGGTACTTGTATAGTATATGAAAAAGTCAGATTTATGTCAAGCAAAAAATAGGGAAAATCTTGTACTTTCATAAGACTTTTAAAATATAAGAAAAAGCCGCCCAAGAGGCGGCTTTTTATTCGTATTATAATACGTTTTGGATTTCTGTTGCTTCGATAGATGCTTTGATATCGTCTGCCATTTTTTCGATTTTTGGAATATCTTCTTCTTTTAAAGAGGATTTGATATCAAGTGGTTCAGATACGATTTCAATATCTTTGAAGTCGTTTTCGAAGTGGGATACCATGATTTTCATGGCCGCAGATGCCCAAGAGTGGTTACCGATGATAGATACCTTGTGGTTTTGGAAGTTAAGAGCTTTCAACTCGTGGATGAGGTTTTCCATTGTAAGGTATAGGTTCAAGTTATATGTAGGAGCGATTGTTACCAAGTTCGTGTATTTCCAAGCATCAGAGATGATGTAGGATGCATTAGTTTTGGAAACATCGTAGATTTTGATATCTGTAATACCACGTTTGGATAATTGTTTAGCCAATTGTTGTGCGATGGCACGAGTGTTACCATACATAGAACCGAAGGCGATAACAACGCCTTTTTTCTCAGCTGTATAGTTGGACCAGTGCAAGTATTTGTGCAAGATGTATTGAATTGTTTCAGGTGTACGCCAGATTGGACCATGAAGTGGAGCAATGCGTTTAATTTCAAGACCAGAAACTTTGCGAATTGCATTTTGTACTTGAGGGCCATATTTACCAACGATATTTGTGTAGTAACGACGAGCCTCTTCTTCATATGTAGCAATGAAATCTGTTTGGTCCGCAAAGATGTTACCGTTAACTGTACCAAATGTACCGAAAGCATCTGCAGAGAACAATGTGCCTGTAGATTTTTCATAAGTACAAGTTACTTCTGGCCAGTGAACCATTGGCATAGTATAGGAAACTAGTGTATGTTTACCAAGGCAAATTTCGTCGCCTTCTTTTACAGGGTAATATTGGTCTGGTTTTGGAGAATTATAGAATTGCTCGAACATGCGGAATGTTGTAGCATTACCAACCATTTTACAGTTTGGGTAGCGTTCCAACGTTTCTAACAATGTTTGGCAGTGATCTGGCTCCATGTGATTTACGATGATGTAGTCTAGATCGCGACCGTTTAAAAGATGAGTCAAGTTGTCAAAGTATTCTTCGCGAATTTCAGCATCTACAGAGTCAACAACACAAGTTTTTTCATCATCGATGAAATAGCTATTATAGCTAACACCATTTGGAATAGGGAATAAGTTTTCGAAACGTTCAGTAGTCCAGTCATTACTACCAATCCAGTAGATATTATGGGTCATTTTCTGAGCACAATGCATAATAAAATCCTTTCTTAACTTACTTATGTATATATGTATAGATTTAAATGAAATTATTTTTGTAAATATGTCATCAACTTATAATACTAATATTTACGAAAAAAATCAATATGGAAAAGCCTACTCCATGGAGTAGGCTTTCACATAAAAGAATGGTAAATAATTACTTGAAGTATTTTACACCAGACGTAAAGATTGGCATTTCTAATTGGCCATAAATATTTTTACTAATACCTGCACCACAGCGTTCGGAATGAGCCATCTTGCCGAATACGCGACCATCTGGGCTATAAATACCTTCGATAGCAGCGACGGATTGGTTCGGATTGAAGCGACTATCCATGGATGCGATACCATCAAAGTCTACATATTGTGTAGCAATTTGACCAGTTTTATTGAACTCTAACACTTGTTGAGGGGAGGCAATAAAACGACCTTCTCCATGAGAAATAGGCACAGTATAAATTTCACCAGCTTTAGCATCACACATCCAAGGGGATTTAGTGGAGATTACCTTTGTATTGACCATGCGAGATAAGTGACGACCAATTGTATTGTACGTTAATGTAGGATGATCTGCAGTCAATGTTTCAATGTGGCCGCCAGGCAACAAACCTAATTTGATAAGAGCTTGGAAACCATTACAGATACCAAGAACTAGACCATCTTGTTTATACAAGAGATTTTCTAAACCTTCTGCTAGGTATGGATTGCGGAAGAGGGTAGCCATAAACTTACCAGAACCATCTGGTTCATCACCAGCACTGAAACCACCTGGGAACATAAGAATTTGAGACTCTGCTAATTTAGCTTTGATTACGTCGATGGATTCTTTTAATTGTTCTGGTGTTTGATTGCGGATGACAACGATATCTGCTTCTGCACCTGCTCGCTCAAAGGCACGAGCTGAATCGAATTCACAGTTTGTACCTGGGAATACAGGAATGAGCACTTTAGGTTTGGCGCCTAAGGATGTGCTGCGAGGCTTAGCGTGTTGGTCGTGGATGTACGCCACCGCTTCGCCAGTGCCATTGGGTGCATGCATAGGGAATATATCGTTGAGTGGAGCTTCATAAGTTGCTTGGATTTCCTTGAGTGATATGGATTGATCCGCCCATTCAATAACTGGATTTGCTTGTGTTACACCGATTACTTTTAAACCTGGTAACTCTAAGAGATAGTTAACAGCTTTAATATCTACCTCTACGATAAATGCACCAAGAGCTGGTTGGAAAATTGCACGTTCTGCATATTTATCGAATTTAACGCCGATGTTGTTGCCGAGAGCCATTTTTGTAACTGCTTCAGGAATACCACCTTGGTCAACTACATACGCGGAGTAAACACGACCTTTTTCAATTTGTTCTTGTAAGACGTCACAGTTTTCTTTGAATCGATCCCAATCAGGAGTGTCATCGTACATGCGAGGTACATCGAAGAATACGAGGCGATGGTCTACGTCTTTAAAATCTTGGCTCACAATGTTATCTACATGAGCTGTACCCACTGCAAAGGATACAAGGGTAGGAGGAACTGTAAGGTCCATAAATGTACCACTCATAGAATCTTTGCCACCAATAGCACCGATTTCAAGTTCTTTTTGCGCTTTATAAGCGCCCAGTAAAGCTGATACAGGTTTACCCCAAGATTCTTTTGAGTTAAGGCGTTCAAAGTACTCTTGTAATGTTAAGTATGCATCTTCACGGCGACCGCCAAGAGCTACTAACTTAGCAATAGATAATAGTACTGCATATTGGGCACCATGGTATGGGCTCCAGTCGGATAACTCAGGTACAAAGCCATGTGTCATGATGCTAGCAGTAGTAGTTTCACCATTTAGAACCGGTAACTTTGCTACCATGCCTTGAGTCGGGGTTTTCTGGAATTTGCCACCAAATGGCATGAGTACAGTATTAGCACCCACAGTGCTGTCAAAGCGTTCTGCTAAGCCCTGTTGGGAAGCGGTGTTTAAATCGGATACAGCAGCGAGCCATTTTTCTTTGAAGTTATCTGCACTAGAAGAACCGCGTAAGAAGTAAGAACGATCTGCTGGAGCTTTTACAATAACCTCTTGTTGTTGGCTGGCGCCATTTGTATTTAAGAAGTCACGGCTAATGTCGACGATTGTTTCCCCATTCCAGTTCATGATGAGGCGATTTGTATCGGTCACATCTGCTACGACTGTGCATTCTAAGTTTTCTTCATCGCAATAAGCTTTAAAAGTATCTACATCAGAAGCGGCGATAACACAAGCCATGCGTTCTTGAGATTCAGAAATGGCAAGTTCTGTACCATCAAGGCCAGCGTATTTTTTAGGCACTAAATCAAGGTTGATAGTTACACCATCTGTTAACTCACCGATGGCGACGGATACACCGCCAGCACCAAAGTCATTACAACGTTTGATAAGGGTAATTACTTCACCGCGACGGAAGAGGCGTTGGATTTTGCGTTCTGTAAGAGCGTTGCCTTTTTGAACCTCTGCACCACATGTAGAAAGGGATTCTACTGTGTGCTCTTTAGAGGAACCAGTAGCACCACCACAGCCATCGCGACCAGTTTTTCCACCTAATAATACCACAACATCACCTGCAACAGGTGTTTCACGGCGCACTTGATTGAGTGGAGCTGCACCGATAACGGCGCCGATTTCCATGCGTTTTGCTACGTAGCCAGGATGGTAATATTCTTTTACTTCACCTGTAGCAAGACCGATTTGGTTGCCATAAGAGGAATAGCCACGAGCTGCTTCTTGAGTGATTTTCTTTTGTGGTAATTTACCTTCTAATGTATCTTCGAGGCTCGTATGTGGATCACCAGAGCCAGTAATGCGCATTGCTTGGTATACATAGGCGCGGCCGCTCAATGGATCGCGGATACAGCCGCCTAAACAAGTAGCAGCACCGCCAAATGGTTCGATTTCAGTAGGGTGGTTGTGGGTTTCATTTTTGAATAATAACAACCATTCTTCAGTTTTCCCGTCTACATCAACAGGAACGATGATAGTACATGCATTGATTTCATCGGATTCATCGAGATTTGTTAAACCACCAGCATGGCGCAATTCTTTTACGGCTAGTGTAGCCATGTCCATGAGGGAGCGCGCTTTTTTCTTAGATGTATAGAGCTCTGTACGACCTTCCATGTATTCTTCGATGGCTTCTTCAATAGGGCCTGTGAAGCGACTCGCTTCGATAGAGATATCCATTAACTCTGTCATAAATGTGGTATGGCGGCAGTGGTCGGACCAATATGTATCGAAGAGGCGAATTTCTGTAATCGTAGGATCGCGGTGTTCTACCTCTGCATACTGTTGTCGAATCATTTGCAGGTCTGCCAATGTCATAGCGAGGCCATAATTTTTGATAAGTTCTTCTAACTCCACATCGCTCATTGTCGTAAAGCCATCAATTGTTTCTACTGGTTTTGGATTCTCTAAATCGAGCGCCAAAGTGTTAGGTAATTCAAGGCTTGCTTCACGGGAATCAACAGGGTTAATGTAGTATGCTTTGATGGCATTTTCTTGTTCTTTTGTGAAAGTGCCTTCCATAGCAAATACGCGAGCACATCGAACGATGTGACCAGAGGTAAGTGTGAGCATGGAAATACATTGCTCAGCGCTATCGGCACGTTGATCATATTGACCTGGTACATATTCAACAGCAAATACGAAACCTTGCAAAGCTGGAATTTCTTCTAATACTGTATCCACAGGAGGTTCGGAGAAAATTAGGTTTTTTGCAGCTTCTAAATCTTTTGCATCTAAATTTTCAATATCATATCGTTCATAAATGGTAACACCTGTAACAGGCATAGATAGTTCCTGTTGTAAGGTATGTAACATGCGTTGTGCTTCTTGGTTGAAAGATTCTCGTTTTGTTACGAATAATCGTTGTATAGCCATTTTAGCCTCCTGTAATGTATATAATTCCCTATGGGATATTGACAAATTAAGTATAGTCGGTCTAGACTTATAAGTAAAGATAATCTTACTTATGAAAAGATTAGAAATACTAATAAATATGAAAAATTCATGAAGGTCATAAGACCTAATATTCATGAAGTTTCCTACATATTCATCATATATTGAGAGTTCATCGCTATAATATAATAAATGATATGTATAGTTAAAAGTAAGAAGTTACTATTAGTATATAACAGAGGTGACTAAAATGGCAGTATCTGCAGATTTATATAGAACCTTTTTAGGGGTAGGCTTATATTTATCCTTTTCTCGTGCCGCAAAAGAATTAGGCGTATCCCAATCCGCCATCAGCCAAAGTATTAAACAACTAGAGGGTGAACTTAATATGCCTCTTTTCGTGCGCACTACAAAATCTGTAGGGTTCACGCCGGAAGGTAAAGAGTTGTTTGATACGGTAGCTAAAGCGTTCTCCATCCTTGATAATGGGGTGACTCAATTACAAGAACGTGTTAGCCAAGCTTATGAAAGTTTGAATTTAGCTGCTACAGATACTTTATGTCGCCATTTCTTATTGCCATATTTCCATAAATGGCAATTGCAAGAAAGTGAAATCGGACTACATATCATTAATCGTCCATCCCCTGATTGCGTAGAGTTGGTACTCAATAAAGAGGCTCAGTTAGCGGTGGTTAATGATTATGAAGGCTTGCGTGATAATCCTCAATTAGAGGTCACTACATTGGCTACAATTCAAGATGTATTTGTTGGTGGCCCTGACTATAAAGGGGCAGGGTTCTTTGATCAAGGTCGCCTGCTTAATGAGCCTATTTTGCTCTTGCATAAAGGTTCTGCGAGCCGTACCTTCTTCGATGAAGTTACGCATGGTGCATGCCGTAAACCTCGTTTTGAACTTGGTAGCGTCGATGTATTGCTAGATCTTGTGGAAATCAATATGGGGATTTCCATGTTGCCTAACCATGTGGTGCAACAAAAGATGCAAGAAGGGACTATCGTTCGTATCGACACAGATATTCCTGTGCCGACTCGCGATATTGTACTTGTGCGCTCTCGTTTAGTACCTCAATCTGAAGGGGCTGCACGCTTTACATCCTTGCTCGTGAATCGTGAAAGTAACCGCGATAAAATTCTATAATAATAGAGCACACTTTATGAATTTTCATAAAGTGTGCTTTTTTATATATTAGACAAAGTTATTCTATGATATATTATATTTTTATAAACCTTTTGAATTGTATAATCAGAGAATAATATCTTTAAGACTTACTTTTTGCCGATTTTTAAGTGTTGTATTATGAGAGTTTTACTACATATAGGTTGACCCTAAGGGGTTATTTACGTTAAAATTTAAAGATAGTTATGCGGAGGTATAAGCACATGGAATTATTAAAAAAGCGCATTCGTGAAGAGGGTATTGTCCTCAATAATCGCGTGCTAAAAGTAGATGGCTTCTTGAACCATCAAATCGATCCACAATTGTTTAAAGCTATCGGTAAAGAAATCGCGGATCGTTACCGTGATGCAGGTGTGCAACGTATTGTTACCATTGAAGCATCTGGTATTGCGTTGGCATTGATGGCTGCTCTTGAGCTCGACGTGCCATTGGTATTTGCGCGTAAGAAAAAATCTATCCTCATGGTAGATGATGTATATCATAGTGTTGTGTACTCTTATACAAAAGAAGAAAACTACGATATTACTATCTCCAAAAAATTCTTGCCAGCTGGTGAAAAAGTATTGATTATTGATGACTTCTTGGCATCTGGTGAAGCGGCTATGGGCCTTGCTAAATTGGTTCAAGATGCTGGCGATACAGTAGTAGGTATGGCCATTGCTATTGAAAAATCCTTCCAACCTGGTCGTGAACGCCTTGAAAATGCAGGTTACCGCGTAGAGTCTTTAGTTCGCATTAAAGAATTTAAAGACAATGGCTGTGTATTTATCGAAGACTAATAGTCTAATTATTTGTAGAGGGAATTATGAATCAAAAAGCAGAAAAATTCGACTTACTTGTTGCTGATCTGAATAAAGGCGGCAACTCTTGGTTTACAAAGGAAGAAATGACAGACGACCTTCATACTGTTGTGTACCACGGCCGTTTGGATGTTCATAATCATAGCTTGCCTGTATTCATCGTTGTGGATGATTCTGCATTCTCCTATGCACGTATAGCCATCACAACAACATCGATTGATGAAAAAGTAATTCCTGCCGTATTGAAAGAGCTCAACACATTAAACCAAGATTACAAAGTATCCAAATATTATGTAAGCACTGAAGATAACAATATTTACATGGACGTATCTGTTCCTGCTTTGACTGAACAATTCGATCCTACTGTAGTAGTAAATCTTTTGCTTGAAGTAGTTCAACCACATTTAGATGCTGTACATAAAGGCATTCTTAAAGTAGCTGGTTTAGCTTAATAGAGGTTGTTATGAATCCTAAAGCATTATTATTTGATAAGTTTTTGAAAGAAGAAGAAATTACATCCTTTGAACGTAAGGATTTTGATGATGAGGACGGCACTGTCGTATATCGCTCTTACATTAAATCTCCATTGTGGGATATGCCTTTATTCGTCATTCTTGATAACAGTATTTATAGTGTCATTCGTTTAGTGTTGGGCCCTGAAAAGGTAACTGCACAAAACATGGCTGCCTTAAATGCGTTGATCAATCGAGATAATGCGACTTACAAAAACTATAAACTTTATATTGATGAACAAGACTCCAGTCTATATTTAGACTGCGTATACATGTGTGGTGATGATGCGTTTGAACCTGCATTAATGTATGCGTTGATGTCTTCTATTGTAGATTACATCCCTGAATCTGTAGGTGAATTAAAAACTGCTTTTGAAAGTGGTACTCACTAATTAATAGTAACTACAAATTAAGTGGTCTAATGTTCGGAAACATATAAAAGAGGATAACCTGTTATTAAATGGGTTATCCTCTTTTTGTGTTATTTAATAAGTCGTATTAAAAGCGACTAGAGTGACAAAACTCGGTTAAGATTAATAGGCGTAACTTCTTTTACAGTTATAAATTTTATTTTGAAATACGTCTATATAATAAAATCGAAATTCTTTATAAAGTTCGGAATATATCGAATGATAAAAATATTTTATGTAAAATTATTCGAAAATAATATTGATTTTGGAAAGGTTAGGTGTTACAATTTGTGTACAAGAAGGAGGTAGCACCGTGAACTATGCAAATCAACAAACTCAAAGCAAGTCTACGGAGGCTATTTGTGCGCATTTTTCCCAGTCTATTTAGGCTGGGCTTTTTTATTAGGAGGATCTATGAAGGTCGGTATTATCATGGGCAGCAAGTCTGACCTAGACACAATGAAAAAGGCATCTGCCGTACTTGATGAATTTAACATTCCTTATGAAATGGTTATTGCTTCAGCTCATCGTACACCTGAAGCTGTAAAGGATTTTGTTACACGACTTGAAGATGAAGGGGCTATCGCTTTTATAGCTGGTGCTGGTGCAGCGGCCCACTTACCAGGTGTAGTAGCTAGCTTCACTACATTGCCTGTTATCGGAATTCCTCTTAATGCAACAGCTTTAAAAGGTATCGATTCCTTGCTTGCTATCGTTCAAATGCCATCTGGCATGCCTGTAGCAACTATGGCTGTAGACGGTGCAAAAAACGGAGCACTTTTTGCAGTCCAAATTGGAGCAGCTTTCAATAAAGACCTAAAAGAACAATATCAACAATATCGCAAAGATATGGCTGACAAAGTATTAGCGGACAATGCTGAATTACAAGGTGCCATTAAACTATAATCAATTGAAACGTTTACATCATCATTTATACATCTTCGAATAGATAAGAGTAAAAGGAGAAATATCATGGCTAACATCGACTTGGAAACATTAACATTATTGTACGAAGGTAAAGCAAAACAAGTATATCAAACAGATAACAAAGACGAGTACATCGTTCATTACAAAGATGATGCTACTGCATTTAACGGCGAGAAACATGATACCATCCTTGGCAAAGGCGTATTGAACAATAAAATCTCTTCCTTTTTCTTTGAATTGTTGAAAAAAGAAGGCGTTCCAACTCATTTCGTTCGTCGCGAAGATGATCGTAATCAAACAGTACTTACGCTGGATATCATTCCTTTAGAAGTTATCGTTCGTAACATTGCAGCTGGTTCTATGGCTAAACGCTTTGGTATTGAAGAAGGTACTCCTCTTAAACATCCAATCCTTGAATTCTGCTACAAAAATGATGAATTAGGGGACCCATTTGCTAATGAATCCCAAATCACAGCACTTGGCTGGGCTACTCAAGAACAACTTGATGTAATCTCTACTATCACGTTAAAAGTAAATGATATTTTGAAAAAATTCTTGGCTACTAAAAATGTAACCCTTGTAGATTTTAAATTAGAATTTGGTACACATAATGGTGAAGTATTGTTAGGCGATGAAATCTCTCCTGATACATGCCGTTTCTGGGATGCTACAACAGGTGAAAAACTCGACAAAGACCGTTTCCGTCGAGACCTTGGCAATATCGAAGAAGCGTACAAAGAAATGTTATTCCGTCTTACTGGCGAACGCGCCTAAGGGGGCACAATGAACTACGATCCTGTTTTTGATAAATGGCATGAAGAGTGTGGTGTATTCGGTGTCTATGATAGAACCGTTGATGTAGCACGCTATGTATATTGGGGCCTCTTTGCGCTCCAACACCGTGGTCAAGAAAGTGCGGGCATTGCCGTTACAGATGGTCATGATGTAGAACTAAAAAAAGGCATGGGCTTGTTGACTGAGGCTATCAAGGAATTACCATCTTTGCCTAGCCATATGGGGACTGGCCATGTGCGGTACTCCACAACAGGGTCCAATAATCCACGTAATATTCAACCTTTAGTGATTCATTATCAAGGTGGTCAGATTGCAGTGGCCCATAACGGCAATTTAACGAACGCTTTAGCCATTCGCAAACGCCTTGAAGCAGATGGGTCTATTTTTCAAACGACTATGGATTCCGAGGTTATTGTAAACCTCATTGCTCGCTCTAAGGCTGAAACACAGGTGGAACGCATTGCTGATGCAGCCCGTCAAATTGAAGGGGCCTTCTCTCTCGTTATTACTACAAACGACTCCTTGGTGGGTGTGCGTGATCCCCAAGGCTTTAGACCTCTATGTTTAGGTAAAACGGCTAATGGCTATGTCCTTTCTAGTGAAAGCTGTGCCTTTGATGCGATTAAGGCTGAGTTCATTCGCCATATAGATCCAGGTGAAATGGTAATCATCGATGACTCTGGTGTGCGTAGCACCATTTATGCAGAACCAGAAAAAATCGACAAAAAGCTTTGTGTCTTTGAATATATTTATTTTGCTCGTGGCGATAGCCATATCGATGGTCAATCAGTATATCAATCTCGTCTTAATATGGGGCGTGAATTATATAACGAAACTAAATATGATGCAGATATCGTCATGTCTATTCCTGACTCAGGTACAACAGCCGCACTAGGCTATGCCCGTGCATCAGGTATTCCTTTTGCAGAAGGTCTTGTTAAAAACCGTTATAGTGGTCGTACCTTTATCAAGCCAAATCAAGAGGAACGAGAATTGGCTGTTCGCATGAAGCTTAATGCATTACCTCACATTGTAGGGGGCAAACGAGTTGTCCTTATCGATGATTCTATCGTACGCGGTACTACGAGTGGTATTATCGTCAAAATGCTAAAGGAAGCAGGCGCTAAAGAGGTGTACATGTGTGTAAGTTCTCCAACAATTGAGTATTCTTGTCACTATGGTATTGATACATCTGTACGAAAAGAGCTTATAGCGTCTACCCATACAGTAGATGAAATTAAAGATTATATTCATGCTGATAAATTGCATTACTTGTCTCGTGAAGGTTTATGCCGCGCTATATCTAATGTAGCATCAAAAGATTTGTGCTTTGCCTGCTTTAACGGAGATTATAGCGTAGCGGTTCCTGCGGACCAAGAGGAAGGGGTCAAATATGTGCTCGAATAAAACTAGTTTAACCTATCGCGATGCAGGTGTTGATATCGATGCAGGCAATCGTGCCGTCGAATTGATGAAAGAATCTGTAAAACGCACCTATACCCCTGGTGTTGTAGGTGATTTAGGTGGTTTTGGAGGACTCTACTCCTTAGCTGGTCATGCTATGTCTGAGCCTATGCTCGTATCTGGTACGGATGGGGTAGGTACTAAATTGCGTCTCGCTATCATGATGGATAAACATGATACCATTGGTCAAGACTGCGTAGCTATGAGTGTTAACGATATTCTTGTGCAAGGGGCGACGCCTTTATTCTTCCTCGATTATATTGCAGTAGGCAAGTTGGATCCTGTGAAAGTAGCAGATATTGTGCGCGGTGTGGCAGAGGCTTGTGAAGAATCTGGTTGCGCTTTGCTAGGCGGGGAAACTGCTGAAATGGCTGGGTTTTACGATAACGATGATTACGATGTGGCTGGTTTTGCCGTTGGTATCGTTGATCGTCCTAAATTGATAACTGGTGAAAGTATCAAAGCTGGTGATGTGATTTTAGGTCTGCCATCGTCTGGTGTACATTCTAATGGCTTCTCCTTGGTTCGTAAAATTGTATTCGATCATAAACAATTATCTATTGATACAGACGTCCCTGAATTTGGGAAAACCTTAGGTGAAGAATTATTGACGCCTACTCGTTTATATCCTAAAGCTGTATTGCCATTGATTGAACAACAACTTGTAAAAGGCATGGTTCATATTACTGGCGGTGGTTTCTACGAAAATATTCCACGTGTATTGCCAAAAGGCGTTACTGCAGAGGTAGATGTCACTACATGGCCACGACTACCTGTATTTACAAAACTACAAGAATGGGGCAATGTAGCATGGCCTGAAATGTACCGTACTTTCAACATGGGCATTGGTATGATCCTTATCGTTGATCAAAAGGATGTAGAAACAGTTAAAGAAAACCTCGCTAGTCGTGGTGAAATGGTATATGAAATTGGCCGCATTGTAAGTGGTGATGGTCCTGTTGTCCTTAAAGGGGCTGAGTTCGATGTGTAATTCTAAAAAGCGGTTAGCCCTCTTTGCCAGTGGTCGTGGCTCTAATGGGGAAGCTCTGTATAAGGCCATGCAAGAAGGCTATATTAATGGTGAATTTGTTGTAATCATTACAGATCACGGCAATGCAGGAATTGTGGAACGCTCTAAATCTTGGAATATTCCACTTATTGTTATGGAACGTAGCGACTATGATTCTAAAGCTAGCTTCGAACAGGCTCAACTAGATGCTTTAGAGCCTTATAAGATAGATGGTATCGTATTGGCTGGCTATATGCGTATTATCGGTGCTCCTTTGATAGAGCGATATGAACATCGTATATTAAATATTCATCCTGCTCTGTTACCATCATTTCCAGGCCTTCATGGCCATCAACAAGCCATTGAGGCGGGGGTAAAAATTACGGGGTGCACGGTGCACTTTGTTGATCTGGGAATGGATACGGGGCCTATCATTATGCAGAATACGGTTCCTGTATTACCCGATGATACAGAGGATACCTTGAGTGATAGATTATTGCCTATCGAACATAAAACGTATAAAGAGGCTTTACGGCTGTTTTGTGAAGACAAGCTCACTATAAAAGGTCGCGTTGTATATATTGAAGATTGATGAGAAAGCAAATGGAGCGGTTACATGATTAAAAATGCACTTCTTAGCGTTTCAGATAAAACAGGTATTGTAGACTTTGCAAAAGGTTTAGTTGAATTAGGTGTAACCATTTATTCAACAGGTGGTACGCTTAAAGCGATTACTGATGCGGGCATTGAAGCTAAAGCGGTTGAATCCTTGACAGGTTTTCCTGAAATGATGGATGGCCGCGTTAAGACCTTGCATCCAAAGGTTCATGGTGGTATTTTGGCAATCCGTGATAATGCAGAGCATCAACAAGCTATGGCGGATCATGGTATTGAACCAATTGACCTAGTAGTAGTCAATCTCTATCCATTCCGTGAAACCATTGCCAAACCAAATGTATCCTTAGAGGAAGCTATTGAAAATATTGATATTGGTGGCCCTACCATGGTGCGCTCTGCTGCGAAAAACCATGCGTACGTGGGCATTGTAGTAAATCCAAACCATTATGATGAAATTCTAGCAATGCTAAAAGAACGTGATGAATTAACTAAAGAATATCGTTTTGGTCTCGCAAAGGAAGCCTTTGCCCACACCGCAGCGTATGATGTAGCTATTGCTAACTATATGAGTAGTGTCTTAAACGAAGGCCCTACACCGCCTGAATATTTAAGTGCTTATGAAAAGGTAACTGACCTTCGGTATGGTGAAAATCCACATCAACAAGCGGCATTCTACAAAGAAATTGGCAAAGCTCATGGCATGGGGGCATTGAAACAACTCCATGGCAAAGAGCTTTCCTATAACAATATCGTAGATATGGAAGCGGCTTGGAATATGGTGTGGGAGTTTACCGATCCTGCAGCATGTATCATTAAGCATACAAATCCTTGTGGCGCAGCGACGGCAGCTACTTTGCATGATGCTTATGTAAATGCTTACGAAGCAGACTCTGTATCTGCCTTTGGTGGTATCGTTGCTTTAAACCGTGAAGTAGATGTAGCTACGGCAGAAGAAATGAGCAAAATTTTCTTAGAAGTCATCATGGCTCCTGCTTTCACAAAAGAAGCATTAGACATCCTTGAAGGAAAGAAAAACATTCGCCTCATTGAGTTATCTAAACCTGAATCTGGCCAAGTGACAGTGAAAAAGGTTTCTGGTGGTCTATTAGTTCAAACAGAAGATGATATCCAAGAAGACCGCGCTAACTATAAAGTAGTTACGAAGGTACAGCCAACAGAGGAACAATGGAAAGCCCTTGAATTTGCTTGGAAGCTCGTAAAACACGTAAAATCCAATGCGATTTTGATTTCCAATGAGAAACGTACACTCGGTGTTGGGGCGGGGCAAATGAACCGTGTTGGGTCTGCAAAAATTGCTCTTGAGCAAGCTGGTGAAGCCGCAAAAGGCGCCGTATTAGCATCTGATGCGTTCTTCCCATTTGGGGATACTGTAGAAACGGCGGCAAAGCATGGTATTGCAGCTATTATTCAACCGGGTGGCTCTATTCGAGACGAAGAATCTATCAAGGCTGCCGACGAAGCGGGCATTGCTATGGTATTTACAAGTATTCGTCACTTTAAACATTAATTTGTTTAGCCTGATTGAGGGTTACAGTCGAGCACTAGCTCGTAATCATTGATATGTAATGATGATTATAGAGGATATAGGTGCTTACATAAATGATGTATTGATGGCGTTTAGGCGTCGATGGAGGACTTATGAAAGTATGTGTAATCGGTAACGGCGGCCGCGAACATGCCTTAGCATGGCGCTTGTCCATCAGCCCTAGCGTAACAAAGGTATATGCCATTCCTGGTAGTGCGGCCATGTCAGATTGTGCCGAGCTAGTAGGCATTGATTGGCAACAAAGCGATCATTTGATTAGCTTTTTAAAGGATAACCAAGTTGATTTAGTCGTTGTCGGTCCTGAGGCACCTCTTGTGGCAGGACTAGCAGATACACTTAATAAAGCGGGGATTCCTGTTTTTGGTCCCTCTAAAGCAGCTGCTCAACTAGAGGGTTCAAAGGTTTTTGCGAAAGACCTTATGAAAAAATACAATATCCCAACGGCCGCCTATGGCGTGTTCCACAAGGCAGATGAAGCAAAGGAATTTATCGCTCAAATGGGTGCTCCTATCGTGGTGAAAGCTGATGGCTTAGCTGCTGGTAAGGGCGTTGTGGTGGCTATGACTATTGACGAAGCAAATGCGGCTGTAGAAGATATGCTCAGTGGCAACCGCTTTGGAGAGGCCGGTAGTACCGTAGTTATTGAAGAGTTCATGGAAGGTGAAGAGGCGAGCTTGCTTGCCTTTGTAGATGGCAAGACTGTAGTTCCTATGATTGCATCTCAAGACCATAAACGCATCTTTGATGGTGATAAAGGCCCTAATACAGGGGGCATGGGCACCTATGCACCAGCGCCAGTGCTCACTGATGTATTACGAGCTGAGGCGATGAAGACAATTTTAGAACCTATGGTAGCCGCCATGGAGAAAGAGGGGATGCCTTATGTGGGCTGTCTCTATGCAGGCCTTATGATTACGCCTCAAGGTCCTAAGGTTGTAGAATTTAATGCACGCTTTGGTGATCCTGAAACACAAGTAGTATTGCCATTACTCGATAGTGACTTAGGTCAAATTATGATGGCTTGTGCCACAGGCTCATTAACAGCTGATATGGTGAAATGGAAAGATTCCTCGGCAGCTTGTGTCATTCTTGCTTCTAAAGGGTATCCTGAATCATCGTCCAAGGGTGATGTGATTCGTGGTGATATTAAACAACATGATACTACCATCGTATTCCACTCTGGTACAAAACTTATTGGAGACGAATATGTCACAAATGGCGGTCGAGTTCTTGGCGTAGTAGGTCTTGGTAAAGACCTTAGAACGGCGCTCGATAGAGCTTATGAACGGATAGCACATATTGACTTCGAAGGTATGCAATACCGTACAGATATTGGAGCGAAAGCTTTCAAATAAAGAAAAAGTGTTTTGGATACAGCAATAGCATTTTAAATCCAGTAAAAAAAGTTTTGAACAAAGCAAAACCTCTACACTCATGCATATTACATGTGGTGTAGAGGTTTTATTTTCTACCTTTTAACGGTTACCTATGATATAATAAATTAGATATAAAGAGGGCCCATCGACGTGTGATGGCGTTAGGCTCATCTCAAAATTTGGAAACTTATGGATGACGCCTAACGTGTAGAAGAAACCTTCTACACGTTAGGTGTTTTTACTATAGTCTATTTTTCGTATAGCGACGTACAACTATGAAATATAACAAAGAACCGTTAGAACTGAATAGTCCGGTGGCCTTTTGGCTGAACTTCCCCAATGAAGAACGCGTTTTTTGGGTGGATCGTCAGAGTGACCGTATCGTTGTAGGCGCTAAACGTCTGGCGACGGTCAAAGATGATGAGGACCGCCATAATTACGCCTACGTATTTTATGGGGATACTTTTTTTGAGACTTCCAAAGATCCTAAATGGTCTGGTATGGGCCATGAAATGATTGCTTTCACCCATTATTACATCGTAGAAAATGGGGAATCTTTCTATCTTCATGCTGGTGAAAGCGTACCCATCGAGGATTTTGAGGTGCCTCGCGTACGCCATAACTTCAAGGAAACCAGTGATGATAAGGCTGCTTGGGATAGCCTTATGAAAGCTATTGCTGAGGGTATCGGCAGTGGTGAAATGACTAAGGTAGTATCTTCTCGTGAAGTGGAGTTTACCAGTGATACACCCTATAATGTGGCTAGTATTTTAGCTAATCTAGTAGATAACAATCCTAACTGTTTTATCTTTGGTTACGAAAAGGATGGACGTACCTTTGTGGGTGCTTCTCCAGAAATTCTAGTGCGTCATCGTGGCAGTGAGATCCTCAGTTATGCCTTGGCTGGCACGGCGCCTAAACATGGGCCAAATGCATGGACTAAGGAACAACTGTTAACAGATAAGAAAAACCTATTTGAACATAATATTGTCCGTGATCGCATTGTACATACCATGAAAACTGTTACTCCAGATGTTACGGTTGGTGAAACTGGTATCATGGAGCTAGCTCACCTCTATCATCTGCGTACTATTATTACCGCAAAGGATAGTACAAAGTCCCTCGTAGAGTGGGCACAATTGTTACATCCTACACCTGCTCTCGGAGGGGAACCTCGAGATAAGGCACTGGCACTGTTACAAACGTACGAAACCCATGAGCGCGGCATGTACGCAGCTCCATTTGGCTTTATGAAAGATATGGGGGATGGCATCATAGTCGTTGCCATTCGATCCGCTCTCATCATGGATCATGTACTGTATGCCTATGCAGGGTGTGGTGTTGTTGCCGACTCTGATGCGGATGAAGAATACGCAGAAACGAATAATAAAATGCGCACCATTTTGGAGGCGCTATAATACATTTCCAAACCCTTAGGGGTTGTTGAAAGGGAATATAATGAACGAATATATTGCTGCCTTGGTAGATGAATTCTACCAACTTGGCATCCGTCATGCCGTGTTTAGCCCTGGCTCTCGTTCTACGACGATGGCCATGCTTTTTACTGAGTATGAAGGATTTGAAACATATATGAATATAGATGAGCGCTCTGCTAGTTTTATGGCTCTTGGCATTGCCAAGGCTCATAAGGAACCGACCGTACTCGTTTGTACCTCTGGTTCGGCAGTGGCTCATTATTTGCCCGCTATTTTAGAGGCTCAATATAGTGGTGTGCCTCTCATCGTACTATCTGCTGATAGACCACACACATTGTTACACGTAGGGGCTCCGCAAACAGTAGACCAACAGAAAATTTTTGGTACCGCTGTAAACTATTACGAAGAATTAGCAGTGCCTCAAGAGGCTCATTACTATACATATCCACGCCAAGTAGCACGTAAAGCGTATATGAAAGCTATGGATACAAAAAAAGGACCAGTACATATCAATGTGCCTCTCTTTGAGCCCTTGGTACCTGAACTGGACAATAAACATTTTGAAGCGGGACGTAGTCCCTTTAACGTAGTTAAGCCATATTATAGTAGTGACTGTAATTATGATAATACAAGTCGTACAAGTTATGTAAACAATACTGGTAGCAGTAAGAATGATAGCTTCCTAGCAAAATATAAGAATATTCTTATATTAGCTGGACCACAGATCGATGTTGTAGAAGCTAATAATATTCTTTCTTTTGCTACAACGCTACAAGCACCTATCTTGGCAGATCCATTGTCTAATGTAAGACGATGTTATAATTCAATCGGTAGTCATAGAGACAAGGAATGTATCGATACTAGTAAGGTTATTATTTCTACATATGATGCCTTTTTAGCTGATAAAGAGCTGTGGCCTATACTAAAGCCTGATTGCGTAATTCAGTTCGGACAAATCGTTGTGTCTAAACGAGTGCAACAGATGGTGGCGAGTTGGGATAATGTAGAATACATTGAGGTTAATCCTACCATGGACTCTATGGATCCAACGGGTAAAACCACTATGCACATGCAAGCAAGTATTGATGTATTTACCAATCTGTATGGTGTAAAAAATGACTCCCCAGCATATTTTGGTAAATGGCAATATTTAGAAACAGCAGGAAAACAGCAACTAGGTACAGCAATAGAGGAACCAAGTTGTTTTGAAGGTCGTACGATACGCGAGTTACAGCAATATATTTCCAGTAATGCACAAGTACTTGTGGCCAATAGTATGAGTGTTCGAGACTTTGATTACTTCTGGTTTAGTGGCGAGTCTAGTGCCGTACTGTATGGTAACCGCGGTGTAAATGGTATTGATGGTACCATTTCTACTGCTTTAGGTCTTGCCACAAATGGACTGCCTACATATCTTGTAACTGGTGACTTGTCTTTCTTCCATGATGTAAATGGATTGGCAGTAGCCAAAACGCATAATCTCAATTTGACGATTATTTTACATAATAACGATGGAGGCGGCATTTTTGAATACTTACCGCAAAAGGGAACAAAGCATTTTGATTACTTGTTCTCTACATCGCAAGGCTTAGATTATAGTGGGGCGGCCAAACTTTATGGCTGTGGGTATACTAAAATCGCGAGCCCTGATGAATTGAGTGCTGTGCTAGCTAATGTTAGCTCAGAAACAGGCGTTCATATCATTGAAATTCCTACAAATAGGGAATATAGTAGAGAATTGCATAAAAAATATACGAAGGTTTCAGTTGATATGGAGGCATTACTATGAGTCAGTATTTTTGCAGTATTGTAGATAATGCTCTATGCAATCCCGCGCAACGTATGTATTTTGATTTAGGCGACTATCGCTATGGCTTGACTGTGGTAGGCGATGGGGAGCCTATCGTATGTTTTCATGGATTTTCAGAATCTAGTTATACTTGGGATTCCATTAACTTGCCAGGCTATCGTTTAATCCGTATCGATTTGATTGGTCATGGTGATTCCGATATCCCTGAAGAGGGTGCAGCTTATACAATTCCCCAAATGATAGAGGATTTGCATACTGTTATCTATCATATGGTAGGTGATAGATATTACCTCATGGGCTACTCTATGGGGGCTCGCATCGCGCTTTCTTATGCCTTGGAATATGAAAGTGAAATCAAAGGGCTCATCCTTGAAAGTGGCTCTGTAGGCATCGCCTCTGATGATGAACGAGCAGAGCGTCGTAAGGCCGATGAAGACTTAGCAGTTCGCATCGAAGACCATGATGGTGCTTGGTTTGCTACACGTTGGGCGGAGGCTCCTATTTTTGAAAGTCAAAAGCAACTTTCAGAGAGCGTAGAGGAATTAATCTATCTACGTCGTTCCAATAATAGTACGTACGCCTTAGCCTGTACCTTGCGTGGCTCAGGTCAAGGTGTCATGCTGTATGTGGGGGATAAATTAGAAAAATTCTCTGTTGAAGGCTTATATGTGAGTGGCGCATTAGATACAAAATATACTACAATAGGAAGAGATATATTTGGCAAGTTGCCAAACTTTAAGCATGTCATCGTCCAAGGGGCGGGGCATAATGTGCATATAGAAAAACCGCAAATGTTCGAACAAGCGGTGTTAGATTTTTTACAGAAGAAAGGTTAAGTCCATGAGCAAATTTGATTGGAAAGTATTGGATCGTAATTATGAAGATGTAATTTACGAAACATATAATGGCATTGCAAAAATTACTATTAACCGTCCAGAGGTGCGCAACGCGTTCCGTCCTAAAACAGTTATGGAGTTAATCGATGCTTTCACAGTAGCTCGTGAAGATAACGAGGTAGGCGTAATTGTATTGACTGGTGCTAACCACGGCAAAGGTGAAGATAAAGAAGCATTCTGTTCTGGTGGCGACCAAAGTGTACGTGGTCACGGTGGTTATGTTGGTGAAGACAATGTACCTCGTTTGAACGTTCTTGATTTGCAACGTTTGATTCGCGTTATTCCTAAACCTGTTATCGCTATGGTCAACGGTTATGCTATCGGTGGCGGTCATGTGTTGCACATCGTATGTGACCTTACCATCGCTTCTGAAAATGCTAAATTCGGTCAAACAGGTCCTCGTGTAGGTTCCTTTGATGCTGGTTATGGTGCAGGTTACTTGGCGCGCATGATCGGTCACAAACGTGCTCGCGAAGTATGGTTCTTGTGCCGTCAATACACGGCTGCTCAAGCCTATGAAATGGGCATGGTTAACACGGTTGTACCATTCGACAAATTGGAAGAAGAAACAGTTCAATGGTGCAACGAAATTCTTGAATTGTCCCCAATGGCATTGCGTATGTTGAAAGGTGCATTCAACGCCGATACTGATGGTCTTGCAGGCTTACAACAATTCGCAGGCGACGCTACATTGATGTACTACACAATCGATGAAGCAAAAGAAGGCCGTGATGCGTTCAAAGAAAAACGCAAACCAAACTTCAAACAATTCCCTAAATTCCCTTAATAGGAATAGAGGTACTAGTCTAGTACTAGGGATGGAATGTATTGTAAAAATGACAAGTGCGCCTCTATATGAGGCGCCTTTCTTGTAATATCTGTGATTATTAATCATTAATCATAAGGCATTATCTTTGGATACGAGGTGAGACGATGGACTGGTTACGTTATGGCGCTGAGCACTATCCTAATCGCATATGTATAAATGAATATTCCTATAAGGATATATATGGCGGTGTGCTTCATGTGGCTAGTGAATTGCTACCTCTTGAAAGCTCCCGTGTGGCCATTTTATCGGACAACTCTGTTACTATGGCAATCTATATACTGGCAGCTATGTTAGCTCATAAAGAGGTACTATTACTTAATGTACATCTTAAGCCTAATGAGATAGAAAACCAATTGAAACAATTAGGTGTTACTACCGTTTTACATAGTCAAGACCGACGGAATCAACTGCCTGATTCAATGTGTGTTATTGAGTTTGAACCTCTAGAAACTATTCTAGCTGACCGAGTTTTAGAAGATACTTTTGATTGGACATTTAATGATACAGACATTGCAGCTATTATGAACACTAGCGCTACAACAGGTCAGTTTAAATCAGTACCCCTTCGATGGGGGCAAATTAGAGCTCATGTACAAGCGTCTCAAGAGGTGTTAGGTAAAACCGCAAAAGATAATTGGCTTATGGTATTACCTCTGTTCCATGTAAGTGGTCTATCTATTTTGATGCGGTCTCTTTACAATGGAACGGCTATCACTATATTGCCTAAATACGATGAGATAAAGGTTTTAGAACTCATTGAATCTGAGAGAATCAATATGATGTCTCTCGTACCCACAATTTTGACTCAATTAGAACCGAAGATTACACATCATACATTACGTGTTATTTTGCTAGGTGGCGAGTTTATTCCTATGGCTCTCATCGATGCTTGTGAAAAGAAATCCTTACCAATTTACAAGACCTATGGCATGACGGAAACCTTTAGTCAAAGCGTTACCTTCTCTGTATTGGGTTACCCTCATAAACGAGATTCCGTAGGCAGACCATTACCAGGAATGCAGATTCGCATTGATAATCCTGATGCGGATGGAGTAGGGGAAATCCATTTGACAGGTCCCATGGTTATGACTGGGTATATCGACAAGGAGCCTATTGATGGCGATTTTAATACCGATGATATTGGTTATGTTGATGAAGATGGTTTTGTATATATTCTGAATCGCCGTAAAGACCTTATTATCTCTGGTGGAGAAAACATTTATCCTAAAGAGTTAGAGGATTTAGTCTATACATTGTCGGCGGTGAAGGAATGTGCTGTTGTACCTGTATCTGATCCTAAATGGGGACAAGTACCAGCACTCTTTGTGGCTTTTCACGATGGTGAAAGCATGACGTCTGATGAGATTCTATCCTTTATGACTAATTCTTTGGCAAAGTATAAAATCCCTAAATATGTAAAAATTTTACCCGCATTACCTCGTAATGGCACAGGTAAAATTGTGCGTAATGAACTACGTTTAGAAGATTGAGGCGCCTATGAATGATATTTTAAACTTTAAAAGTATAACTACATATCGCCTTAAATTGCCACTAAAGTTTAACTTTAAAACTGCCAAAGGTGAAGTAAAAGAACGAGAAACGATCGTCATCCGCATCGAGGACCAACAAGGTTATGTCGGTTATGGTGAGTGTGTAGCTTTCACAGACCCATTCTATACAGCGGAAACCGTAGATACATGTTGGAAAACATTAGTAGATGATTATATCTTTAATTTGCGCATGATGCGGCCTAAACCGCTTATGACCTATGTACGGCAGTTGCAGTTCTGGCTAAATCGAGATCATATGCCGATGACCATTGCGGCCTTAGAAAATGCCCTTATCAATCTTCATTGTGAAAGACTGGGGGTGAACTCTGTTTCTTATATTATGGGGCAACCCTTACAAGATACTATTGAAAGCGGCGTTGTTATCGGTGATGTACCGATGGAACAATTGCTAGATGCCGTAGAAGTTCATGTGACGAATGGTTGTAAGCGCATCAAAATAAAGGTAAATCCTACAGACGGCTATGACCGGGCGGCCTTAGTACGTAAGCATTACCCCAATTTAGTCTTGGCAGCTGATGCTAATCAAAGCTATTCTTATGATGATATTGATAAGGTCCGTCAATTTAACGATTTGAAACTAGCCTGTATAGAAGAGCCTTTTGCTATAACAACGCTTCAATCCTATAAGGAGTGGAAGTGGGAACGCCTCAATAACGATGATTGGCATATAGAAACGCCTATCTGTTTAGATGAATCTATATTGGGTTATGATGATTTATCCTATGCTATTGAATATGGTCTAATTGATGTACTTAACATAAAAGTAGGCCGTATGGGTGGTCTCGTACCTACTAAAGCAGCTATTAATCTTTGTAGAGAATGTCATATTCCGTATTGGGTAGGTAGCATGGTAGAGTCGGGCATTTCTAAAATGTTGCACGCTCAACTAGCAGCTCTAGGTGATTCCTATATGGCAGGAGACCTATCTGATTCTAATAGATATTTTGAACGAGATCTCATCTATCCAGATTTAACCTTTAAGGATGGCGTTATGCACGTTCCTGATGGAGATGGACTAGGTGTAACCGTCTTTGATGATAGACTAGAAGCATATTGTGTGGAGAAACGAACACTATGAATTTAATAGAATCCTTACAAATTGAAGCACCTCGTATGACGAGCGATACTACATGCATTGCAAAAATGAACTTAGGAGAATTCCACAAACAGCCTCAAGGCTATCTAAACGGTGGTGCAACCTTGGCATTTGCTGAAATCATTTCCGGCATGATGAGTAACGAACTCATTGGACCGGATAAATTTGGCGTAGGTCAATCCGTTACGGCCAACCACTTGCGACCTGTACGATGTGAAGGGGCCTTAACGGCTCATGGCACCTTACTTGTAAAAGGAAAGACATCCCATGTATGGCGCTTTGATATGATGGATGATTCAGATCGACTCATCTCGCAAGTAACAGTGACCTTGGCGATAGTAGATTTTGATCGTTAACGTACGCTGTTGGGAACATGTGTTTTCATATTCTAAATAAAAAGGACAGCATATACAGTTGTATATGCTGTCTTTTTAAAGTTTACTTTGAACACATAAATTGTCTCATACTTAGTTAGTTAATTAATTAATTAACTAACTAAGTAACTAAGTAAGTACTTAACTACTTAACCGCCTACTTACGAGTGATAGTATATAAGTCCTCCATATCTGGAATATCGTAAATGACCCATGTACCGTCACCTAGATGACGCATTAAAATCTTTATGTCTTTAGTCATATTCTTTTTATTGTTTTGGATGGTTGCTGTAACCGTTGCAGTTTCGCCGTGGTCATCTGTTTTGAGGTTTTTAATCTCTACATCGTGTTCTTTAAAGAGGCGACCTTCTACAAGGCGGTCTACCATAGATTTATTATCGTCGTTTTGGTTTGCTATTTGGTTGTTATCCGTAGGAGGTTCTGATTTAAAACTATCTGGATCTTCAATATATTTTCTCATTACATCTTCGATGAGGGCAGGGCCAAATGTTTTGGTAGCGGCTACGGCGGCTTTGCCAAATGGATTAGATGTATCAATATATTTATTTCCTTCACGGTCTACAATGTTTTTTACGATGGATTTCACATCTACATGACGCAAAACCTCATCTGCATTTTTCTCCTGAACGGCTTGATGAATGATTTTTAATGTATAAGCTGGTGTATGTGGGACATACCATAAGAAATACCATGCGGCAGCTAATGCGCCTACAACAGCGATGATTAATGTTATTATAAGTGATTTTGATTTCATCGTATTACTCCAAAGTATTTTATATTACATTCTTATTATTTATATAATATATATTTATTTTATCATAGTCAAAGGCCTAATAATACTTATAAAAGACGTGTTTATCTATGTGATAATAAAATAAAGAATATATATGCTGTAAAGTGGATAAGATATATCATTGCTTTAGTTTGTTAAAGGATTTATAATAAAACTATCTTTCATGAAAAATTCATATAAAGGGGAACAGACTATGAATAGTAAAAGGGGTATTATCAGATCTTTAGTATGTACGACTTTGGCTTGTAGCTTTGTTACATGTGCATTAGCGGCAGATAAGGATAATGGGGAAAATGTTCAATCAAGTTGGATGGATCATACTGATATAGGTGTTGATTTTCAACGTAGTCAAAAGGAAAACTACTACGCTGAAAGATTTGTTACACAATATCCTAATTATGATGTACGCTCTACACATTCAAAGAAATCTGATATGAGAAAACCAGATTTCTTTGTAGAAACAATTCAACCAGTTGGGCATTATGATACGAAGTCTAAAAATGTTGTATTTGTACAAGGGAAACTTGCTAGTAATGCAGGGGACAAGGTTTCCTCGAATATTTACAATGGTGATAATTACCAAAGTTCTTCGTCAGAATATTTTTATGAACGGTCACATGATAAAAGGATTGATTCTATAGGCGCAATTGGTACTGTAGGTGTTGGATATCGCCGACTTAGTAAACATGAACATAGCTATGTTGGTATTAATAGTTTCTTTGATTATGGGTTTAAAGAAGGCTATAAACGTATAAGTGTTGGTGCCGAATATGTAGTAGGTTTGAACTCTATTCACGCTAATATATATCGAGGTTTAACAGATCGTAAAGAAGGCCCTCATGCAGGATTTATTCCTCGTGCGAGTGTGCCTAAATCAGATCAGTTTCATCCTTTAGATCATGGGTGGGGTCCTTCCGAAGGCATATTTACGGGTAGACTAAATCATGATAATGTAGTTGATGGACTTGATATTGGTTATACACGAAGTTATAAAAACGCCCGTTGGATACAGTCTTATGTCAATTTTTATCATTGGAATTTAGATGATCAAACTCATCATATAGATTATGACAATAATATAATATATAGTAATAACCATAAACAGAAAGATTTAAGTGGTTTTAAGATTGGCAATAAACTTCAATTGACACCACATATTTCTGTAGATTTTGGTTATAATAAATCTCGTCATATGTCGGGTGATCCATATTTATCTGTTATGTACACATTAGGTCATTCGAAATTTGCTTATCGTGGAGGTCAACATAGTGATAATACTGTGACTACGGCACGAGATAAGATGCTTGATAAAGTAGTTCGTAATGATATGGTTGTAGAGTCTTACCATGAGTTAGATTATTTAGATCCAGCTAGAGACCACTTATAATTGATATATGATAACTGTATAGGTGAATAATTAAGAGTAAAGCTGATATTTAGGTCAACACTAAATATCAGCTTTTTATTTTTATGGATATTATGTTACTTTACAAGGGACTCATCTGTTATAGTCTATAATTGAATCAGTTTAGTTACAGTATATGAACGAATTTTAGATATATGCTTTGTATTATGCACTAATAGAGGCTTTTACCCTAATGCATAGAGGAAAATAAGACAAAAAGAAGTAATCTTGTTTTTTTACGGGAAATTCATCAAAAAATATAAAAAAAGTACTTGCATTACTTAATGGGTACATGGTATCATGTACAAGTAGTCAACGAGAGTTGATACGCGGCCCCGTGGTGTAGCGGTTAACATGTCGCCCTGTCACGGCGAAGATCGTCAGTTCAAATCTGATCGGGGTCGCCATTTTTTTTTACAAAAAATCATGCCTCGGTAGCTCAGTTGGTAGAGCAACGGACTGAAAATCCGTGTGTCGACAGTTCGATTCTGTCCTGAGGCACCATTTGTATTCCATGCGGTTGTGGTGGAATGGCAGACACGCCATCTTGAGGGGGTGGTGAGCGTACGCTCGTGAGGGTTCAAGTCCCTCCAACCGCACCAAAATATAAGGACCTACAGTTCACTGTAGGTCCTTTTTACTATGACTTTAAAGGTTGTAGGTGTATATAGGAGAGAGAAATGAATAAGAAATATTTTGTACTGATGCTGCTTTCACTAACATTATCTAGTCAGTTTAGTTTAGCGGCAACAGTGGACGGGATAAACTCCAATACTAGTGCTGAACTAAAAAATAATGCAAAGTCAAACCAGTCTGTACAAACTAAAGCTCCTGTGAAATTAGATTTTATTGAGATTATTCCTGGTGCTTTTAAAGCTGTTATAAGGGATAAGTCTATAAATCCCAAAAAGCTTTCAATTGAAGATGAAATTACATTAGAAAGGAAGGAGAAGGAGTACGCATCTCACCGATTAAAAATATCAAAAAAACCTGATTTTGGAAGTAAATACAAAACGTTTGATCCACTTTATAATGATAAGGATGAACAAGCACTAAAAGAAATTAAAAACTATAATACTGAAGCAACACGTAATCAAGGTTATTTTATTGGTGGTCGAGATAAACCTTTACGCATCGTGAGCCCATATATGAAAAAGAATGGTCAAGGTGAGATTAATCTAACAAATTCCATTAATACTAAAGATTATAGAACGCGTGCTGATAGGGACAAAGCAAATGAAAAGGCAATTCGAGAGTATTTAGATCAAAATAAAGGCCATGATTTATTTACAGTTCGTTCTAAACAGGAAATAAAAGAGTCACTAGAGAGCCTGTTTAAACCTATAGAATTAATTGAGTATCCTATCAATAATCCCAAAGATTATAAAATGATGCCTATGATTCCTGGTTTCCCAAAGAAAATACCTGGTTTTGCAAAAAATATTCATATGCATAGTAATCCAAGTCTTTTTCAAGGTAGGGCTTATGTACAATTTGCATTTGGCGGCACACCGGAACAATTAAAGCCATATATTGATGAAGCACGTTCTAACTCTAAAGTGGTTCTTTCAAAATCTGATTTATCCAATGTGTATGTTAAACAATTTATTGATTCGAAGATGGACTATGCAGATTCCCTGTCTGCATTAATCCCAAGGTCGATATTAACCGTAAAGAATACAACCGTGCCGATGGGAAAATTAGTACAAGAACGATTAGATCATCCTATTGATAAATCTGTAGATGAAATATATGAATTAGAAAATCAAGTACTAGCAGAATTTAATAAGGTACAGATTGCAGATGAAGACAATAGTGCAAAGTATAAGAGATATTTTGAAACTCGTAAACGAATACAGGACGCTCGAGATGCATTAAAGCCTAAACAAGATTATGAAAATAAGCGTTCCAAAGATAAAGTGTATCCAACTTATACTGAAAAAGAAAATCGAAAGCATCAGCAACAATATTTGCATAGATTGTCATTTAATGAAGATTCAGTAGAAATACCTGATAATTATGTATTATATGTATTTGATTTTGGTGGCAGTTGGAATCATCCCTATTCTTTAGGTGCTGCAGTCAGTCCAGATAGAAACTATATCATTTATTTCTGCCAACAAGGTTGATTATAAAACAATAAAAGGTAGCAACATATATATTGCTACCTTTTTTGCTATATCCATCTAGGCAGAACTTCATATTATATGTACAATCATAGTAATTAATACTATACATTTGTGTGTGTAAGTTTATATATGAGAGAGGCTTATGGAATTTAATTATGGTGATACGCTGCGTATCCGAAGTGATTTATATACGATCTTAGGCAAGATACGCTACATTAATACTCATGGGCATATATGGTATGAGTATAAATTAGTTAAACATAGTAATAACAAGGCATTTTGGCTTCGTTGGGATAAGAAGAGAGATGCGTACCAGTTTTCCAAGTTGTGTGGTAAAGCACAGCCAGTAGATATGAAACCCGTAGATAGTGGTTATAAGATGGTAACGGGCACTTGGGGTGAGGTGGATGTAGGTACTACTGATACTGCCAAATGTAAAGAATATGAAAGTGTTGATGGTACTGCTACGTTTTCTGTTGAAGCATGGGCTTTTGAAACGGAGTATTTAAAAGGCTTTTACATTAATAAAGAATATGTATCTGTGGAACAGGATGTAGAGATAACCGACACTATTAAAGATAGAATGGATACGGTTAAGATAATGAAGTTCGTAGGACCTATCGTTTGGATTTTGGCAAACGTACTAATTTTTATGCCAAGATTTGATATACAAATCCTGCATGATATACATAATTTCCTTACCTGGCCTTATATAGTAGGCGGGAATATAATCCTTGGCTTCATTGTATTTTTTGTTCTCTTTAAAAGATAGCATCTAGAAAATCAGGGACACACTATACTAAAACAAAAGGTAGTAACACATATCAATGTTACTACCTTTTTAGTTTGCTTAGGATTTTGTTGTTATTAGTTAGCTTCAGCTAGTTGAAGTTGTTCTAGTTCTGCTTCTTTAGCATCTAATTCTTTTGCACCAAAGTGAGCTAGTACACAGAATGTAACACAAAGAATACATGCTACCAATAAGAGATAGAAACCTGCGTTCCAACCAAATTTGTCAGCTAATACACCGAATAGTGTTGTACCGAGGTTGGCACCTACAATGTAGCTCATGAAACCGCGAAGACCAACGGCTGAGCCTACAGCAAATGGAGGTACAATATCCATGGTTTGAACAGAGGCTAGGAATTGAGGAATATAGATTAAGCAACCCACAATAGCAGCGAAGAATGTAACCCATAAGAGGGATTCGCTTTGCCAATAGCCGAAGATACAGAAGAAGATAATGCTTACGGCGATAATTGCTGGTGGCATACGATAACCTTTAAAGAATTTATCGGAAATGTAACCTGCAAAAATAGTAGAAGGTATAGCAGCCCATTCAAAGAATAAGAATGCTACAGACATCTCTGCTTTGGAGAAACCTTTTACTTGTAATAGGTAAATTGGAAGCCAAGTAAGCATACCGAAACGAATCATGTAAACAAATGTATCTACTAATGATACGTACCAAGCATTTTTGTTTTTCAATACATATTTTACAAAAATTTCTCGTGTATTCATGTGCGGTGCTTCAGAGCTTCTATGTGCTTTATGAGCTGTATCTGCAATGATTTCACTTGTTGGTGGTAAGCCTTCACGCTCAGGGCTTTCTTTAATTAAGAAGAAAATAGCGATAGCCACAACTATGGCAATAATTGCTGGAATACCATAGCTACCTAATTGCCAATGATCCGTAGTGGTGAAGTATAACGCAGCAGCTACGATTGGTGCTACGATACCGCCACCAAGATTATGGGAGATATTCCAAATTGCCCCAAAGCGACCACGTTCTTGTTTTGGATACCATTTAGCAAGTGTGATGAAGGATGGGCCTACACCAAAGCCTTGGAAGAAACCATTAAGAACTACTAATACTAAGAAGAAAGCGAGACTGTCGGCAAAGCTCATAAAAATATTGATAATTGCACAGTAAATAAGACCGAAAGCCATAAATTTTGCAGGACTTGCTTTGTCAGCAAGACTACTCATGAAGCCTTTACTTAAACCGTAGGCGATAAGCATACCACTAGATAGCAAACCGATTTCCGTTTTGCTCATGTGTAAGATATCTGATAAAAAATGAGTTGATAAGGCAAAGTTGTTACGCACGATATAGTACGCCGCATAACCAATAAAAATACCAAGTAGAGATTGGAATCTGTATTTATAGTATAGATTCATAATCATACTTTGTGGTACAGATGATTTTGCCTCTTTAGGTTGTAAAAATGAAAACATAGTTATTACCTTTCTTTATTAATAACTAAATCCTGTTGCATTGATAATACTAACATTTTCATAGAATTCATGTAAATGATTTATAAGATAAAAGTAAGCGTTAATGTTATAAAAATAATTTATAACATAGTTATGTTGCAGTAAAATGTATATAGTATAAATATGACTTTCAGTATGATAAGGATTTTTAAACTACATAAAAACAGCAGTCTATAGTGTTAGAGTTGTATTGAAATTAATAGATTTATTTTGTTATAATCATACTGTTATTTAAAAATTATTATTCGTTATTAAGGAGTTTTGCTATGAAAGGTTTTACTAAACGTGCAATTCTTGCTGCTTGTGTTGGTGCAGCAATGCTTATTTCTGCAGGTTGTGGTTCCAACCAAAATGCACAAAATACACAATTGACATATAATGGTTCCTCCACATTGGCACCAGTTATTTCTAAGATCGCTACAGATTTCACAGAGAAAAATAAAACTTGGAATCATGCAGATAGTTCTTTGCCAGATAAAGATATTACTATTTATGTATCTTCTGGTGGTTCTGGCACTGGCATTAAAGCGGTTATCGATGGCACTGCGGACTTCGGTTTAGTAGCTCGTGAAGTGAAAGACAGCGAAAAAGCAAAAATCAAAGATTACAATGAAATTAAAGTAGGTATTGATGCCTTAACAATTGCAGTAAATCCTGAAAATCCTTTATATGCTGTAAAAGATAATCTTACTAAAGAAGAAATTATTAAAATCTTCTCTGGTGAGTACAAAACTTGGAATCAAGTAGATCCTTCCTTGCCAAATCAAGAAATCATCGTAGTAACACGTGACCTTGGTGGCGGTGCTCATGAAGTATTCCAACAAAAAATTATGGGTTCTGTAGAAGTAACTAAAGACGCTATTCAAGCTCCATCCATGGGTGCTCTTGTAACTAAAGTTAAAGAAAATCCATATGCTATTGGTTACGCATCTTATGGCGTGTTGGGTCAAAACAAAGGCCAAATCGTTGCTTTCAAAGTTAATGGTGTAGCACCAACAGATGAAACGATTACGGATGGTTCTTACATGATTCAACGTCCACTTCTTATCGTAGGTAAAGGTAATATGGGCGGCGTAGCAGACGCTTTCACAAAATACTTGAAGTCTGAAGAAGGTCGTAAAGTTATTCATAAAATGGGCTTTGTTCCTGTAAACTAATCAGATAGAATAAAAGCAAGGCTGCGGCCTTGCTTTTTTCTTATGAAAGGAGAGTCTATGCATTTATCAGATCGTTTTACATCTGGCATAGTACCGATTATGGCGGTATCTGTTCTCGCCTTATATATAGGGCTCGTGCTCTATATGGCGATAGAGGCGTGGCCCGCTTTGATACATATGTCTTGGACGGATATTGTAACCGGTGCAGTCTGGAAGCCTATGGCACAAAGTCCTGTATTAGGTCTGGCCTATATTATTTCTGCTAGCCTCTATGTATCTCTGTTATCTTTGATATGGGCGTTGCCCTTGGGGATTGGTACCTCTGTAGGTTTGAGTCTAGGCGTATCGCCACGTATTCGTCAATTTTGCTTATCTACTATAGATATGATCGCCGGTATACCTTCTGTTATTGTTGGTTTTATCGGGCTTGCCGTAGTGGTTCCGGCCATTCAATCGATGTTTTCTTTGTCTACCGGTGAGTCTATTTTATCGGCTAGTCTCGTATTAGCCTTTATGATTTTGCCTTATATTGTGACTCACTGTACGGAATCTATCGAAACCTATCGTCAGCGCTATGAAGAAACGGCTTTGGGCCTTGGCATATCGCCGTGGCATACTATGAAAGCTATCGTACTACCTAGTGCTAAAGGTTCGATCATTCTTAGTTCTGTGCTAGCCTTCTCCCGGGCTATGGGAGAGACCATGGCCGTTATGATGGTTGTCGGTAATGCTCCCATCTTGCCTAATTTACTGGGTAAGGCTGAGCCAATTCCATCTCTTATTGCGCTTGAAATGGGTAGTGTAGAGTATAATAGCTTGCATTATAGCGGTTTATATGTAGCAGCTTTAGTATTGCTAATGATTTTGATACTGACTAATGTTCTAGTCTATATGTATTCTTGGAAAACTAGAAAGGACGGTCATCATGAAGCTATCTAATCTTGCATTAGCTACTTGGGCTTATGGCAGTCTAATCCTCGTTATGGCAATACTCATCGCTGCTTGTACTTATATTGTGTATCATGGGGGGCCATTAATAACTGTTGATTTCCTCTGGCTCTACCCAGCGGGCATGCCTCTCGGTGTAGAAGGGGGCATATTCCCTGCCATAATCGGTAGTATTTTAGAGGGCTTATTAACGGCTTCTATGGCGGCTGTTGTAAGTATTCCTTGTGCCCTTTACATGGTATATGGCAATATTTCTCGTTGGAAATCAGAATGCTTTTTATTCACTCTACGCTGTATGTCCGGATTACCATCTGTATTAATTGGCTTGTTCGGTTATAGTGTGCTGATTTTATATTTAGGTATCGATAAAAGCTTATTATCTGCGTCGATTACGTTAACGGTAATGGTTATACCTTTTATTACGTTGCGCCTTGTGAAAGTATTCCATGAGTTTCCTCGTGAAACGTATGAGGCGGCTCTCAATATGGGGCTTTCACCAAGTTATATATGGATACATATGGTCATACCGAGTGCCATGCGCGACGGATTGAGCGCTATAGCCCTTGGAGCGGCCTATGCGATGGGGGCCACCGCACCGATTATGTATACTGGTGCCGTATTATATACTCGGTCCATACCGAATATAACGGATCCATTTATGGCATTGCCATATCATTTGTACATTTTGGTAAACGAAGGTTATTCAGTAGATTTAGCCTATGCTACAGCCTTTGTACTGATGGTTATATTACTTTGTATTAATATCATTTGTCGCTGGATAGGAGGGCGGTCTTGATGAGCATCATATTAGATATTAAAAATATAGAGGTGTCCATTGATGAGCATTCTATTTTGCAACACATAACCTTGCCTATTACAGAATATGCTATTACGGCTGTTATTGGGCCGTCTGGTTGTGGTAAAAGTACATTGTTAGCTACGCTTAACGGTAGCTTACAGGCACCGAAAAAAGTCACTAATGGACAAATTATTTACGATGGCCTATCGGTAGACTCAATGGATCCGCAAATGTTACGTCGCCAAATCGGTCTTATCGGACAACAACCGACTGTATTTCCTGGCACCATTGAAGATAATATGGTATTTGCTCTAAATTATTATAAAGAGTTATCCTCTGCAGACAGAAAGGCTAAAGCGATACAATGTTTAGAGCAGGCTGGATTATATAGCGAAATTAATGGCGACATGAAGCGCTTGGCAAGTTCTTTATCTGGTGGTCAACAACAGCGCCTGTGTATTGCGCGAAGCTTGACCGTAGATCCTCGAGTAATGCTCTTTGATGAGCCGTGCTCTGCCCTTGATATAAAAAACAGCTTGCATATTGAGGCATTGCTAACAGAGTTAAAAGTAAAACAAACGATTGTCATTGTTACTCATAATTTACAACAAGCTAGACGCATTGCAGACTACACTGTCTTTATGAATGATGGCCGAGTTGTAGAGTGGGGCGCTACAGCGCAAATATTCTCTGATCCACAACAAGAATTAACTCGTGATTACTTGGCTTTTGGCGGATAATCTTGAAAATTTTATATTTTTCAAAAACTTAAAGATAAAATTTCTATAAACTGTTGACATATTTCGTTTAAAAATGTATATTATAGGTGACATACTGGCGTGTCGTTAAGGGACTGTGAGAGAGTTTAGCCAGACTTACATCTGATATAGTTCGAGAGTAACTATATACATAAGAAGGCGTACCGCTGAGAGACGAGAGAAGGGCGGTATGCCTTTTTTGTATGTAACATACGATGTAGCTTGTTTTTTACAATCTAATAAGCAATGTAAATTATTAATATTATAAATATAAAATTTTATTAAAATAATGGTGGTTACGAGTTTAAAATATGGACTCAGACCTCCTTATGTAATACAATGTATTACATAAGGAGGTGCTTTTATATGGCAAATATTTCAGTCCGACTAAATGAACAAGAAGAAGAGTTATTTAAAACCTATGCTGAGTTTATGGATGAAACACTTTCTACCCTCTTTAAGAAGGCTTTACTAGAAAAGATTGAAGACGAATTTGATCTTAAGGTAGGTCAAAAAGCATTAGCAGAATACGAGCAAGATCCAGTTACCTATTCTGTGGCGGAAATGCGTGCAAAATATGGCTTATAAGCTTGAATTTTCTAAACGGTTTGACAAGCAATTTTCTAAATTAGATAAATCAACGCAACGCTATCTTTTTAATTGGCTCATAAAGAATGTAGATAATGTAGAAAACCCTAGGTACTCAGGCAAATCATTGACGGGTAATAAAACCGGTCTGTGGCGTTATCGCATTGGTAATTATAGAGTCATCGCTGACATTAATGACCATAGATGCATCATTTTAGCCTTAGAAGTTGGTCATCGAAAAGACATTTACAAATAGAGGATATATTATGAAATACTTACGTCGTGAACTTAATCAAGTGGAAAAAGAATATTTAAAACAATTTGGACCAGACTCCTTGGACCGTGTCGTTCTTCATGATCCAAATACAAAGGATAAACAAGAAGTACAAGATACCATTGATATCCTAAAAGAAGCTATAGCAAAAAATAAACCGCTAGAACAAGTTCCAGAAGATATGTGGAAACTAATTGAGTTTTAACTACCGAATAAATCCTGTTGCAGGTGTGTCCGTTAATCCAGAGCAAACTAGAGTTATTTATTTTATTAATACAGCACAATAAAAATAAAAAGGCACATTGTTTTATGCGCAGTCCATCAATAAATTGTTTAAGATGGTGGTTCAATAACAATGTGCCTTTATTTTATAAGTTATAGAGTTCTGGTTTACGGTCCTTAAAGATATTAATTTTGTTGCGAATATCTTCGACTACGGTAAGGTCGATGTCTACGGAAGCAATGCCTTCATTCGTATCCATTTCGAGGAGGTTCGTGCCCCATGGATCATAAACGGCGGAGTGACCTGTGCTTTGAACGCGTCCAATAGTACCGCACCCGTTGACTGCGCAAAGGAATAATTGGTTTTCAATTGCTCGTACTTCATTTAATACTTGCCAGTGGCGTAGACGCATCGTAGGCCATTGGGCAGGCACGAATAGGAGTTCAGTACCTGGTAATGCAGCCATTCTCACTAGCTCAGGGAAACGAATGTCGTAACAGATAACCGTGCTACAAGGAATTCCATCAAGTTCAAAATGTGTGGTATGAGTACCGCTAGCAAAGTATTTGTCTTCTTTAGCAGGGCTAAAGCCGTGCATTTTGGAATATTCACCTACAAGGTCACCTTCACGGTTATATGCATAGGAAGTATTGAATACTAGATCATCTTTTGCCACAGCGACAGAGCCGCCTACGATATTCACGTTGTGCTCTTTTGCAAAGGCGGTGAGCAATGATTTTGTTCTTTCCCCATTTCTGTCGGCGATCGTAATTAAATCATCTGATGGGTGAAAGCCTGTGTTCCAAGTTTCAGGTAAAACAATAATATCAGGATTTTCTGTAAGTGATTGAGTGAGTAACTCTTGAACGCGATTGTAATTGTATTCTACGTCATTTACGTGAACGTCCATTTGTAAGAGGGTTAAGCGTTTTTTCATGGCAAATCCTTTATCGATTAGAAGCGTATAATGTTAGTGATTTGTATTATAATTAGAATATTAAAGCATTCCATTCTAGATTACAACATAAAGTATCGTTAAAGGTGTTTTAGAGAATATATCTCTTTAGGTTATAAATCATCTGTTTTAGCTATACGTATATGGGGTGGAGTTTTTACTATTCTTCATAGAAATGTTATAATATTCTGTATATAATTGTGTTCTGATAGAGGAGGACCTATGAAACGGATTCCGTTAGTAACACTATTGATTGTGGCCTTGGCAATGCTTATGGCAGGTTGTGGATTGCTTTCACAAAAAACAGAGCCTACTAGTTCAGCGCCACCAGTAAAAGAAGTTAAGATGGTACATCCATCGGGCATTCCTGTCCTTATGTATCATAAAATCGGCGACGATAAAGATAATGATGCGGTTATTCGAGAGGATTTGTTCCGAGAGCAAATGAAATTCCTCAAGGATAATGGATATAATCCATTGACGATGGACCAATTGTATGAATACGTTGTAAATGGTGCTGCAGTACCTGAAAAACCAGTTGTTTTAACCTTTGATGACGGTTATGCAGATACGTATACAATCGTATATCCACTCATGAAAGAGTATGGATTCCCAGCCACTGTATTTATTAATCCTGGCGATATTGGAACGCGTTTAACTTGGGATCAAGTGCGTGAAATGCACAAAAATGGTATCACTATTTCTAACCATGGTTTCCAACATGTAGAAATGGGCCAATTATCCGAAGAGAAACAAATTGAAAATATCACAAAGGCTCAAGAAGCACTGGCTAAAGAGGTGGGCATCAAGAATAATCCTTGGTTCTGCTATCCATATGGAGATAAAAATGAATTCACCGACTCAGCATCTAAAAAGGCTGGTATAAAAATGGGTATGGCTATGAAATCTGGCTGGGCTCATACAGGTGATAATCCATATAACATTTTGCGTGTTTGGGTAGGTAATGCGGTAGACATCAAGCATTTTGAAGAACGCATTAGCACCGAGCATTTCACTGATTTATAAGGAGAAATACATTGTTCAAAAAGAATTGGGTAAAGTTCATCATCATGGTGTTCTTATTTACCGTTGTGACCTCACCGTTCGTGGTGCTCTTTGGACCATTTAATAATGTAAAACGCGCCGTTATCGGTGCTATCTTACAATCTCGTCATCCTCATTACATTACGTGGTTGTTCAATGAAGAAGAACTACAATCTATTTTGGGGACTGTTGGGGTTGTTAAAAGCCAAGATTTATTCAAGTTTAATGCCCGTGAAGATAAGTCCTTGAATCTTGAAAAAATTCAGTCTGCTCGTTATGTAGGCTATATCTTAGAAATTCCAGATCCTCGTCGTATCCAAGTAGGTACTGCGGCTAACATTCAAGAAAAGGGCGATACTACAAGTAATATTGCTAAAATGAATAATGCGGTAGCTGCTATCAACGGCGGTGGTTTCCATGATCCTAATGGTACTGGTACAGGTCGTTTGCCATATGGCTTTATCTTGCATGATGGAGAATATGTTATCGGTAAGGATGTAGGCCCTGATGAAGATGTAGACTTTGTAGGCTTCTCTAAATCTGGTAACCTTATCGCTGGTAATTACGATAAAACTCAACTATCTGATATGAAAGCCATGGAAGGTATTACCTTTGGCCCACCTCTTATTGTAGACGGTAAGAAAATGATCACTGAAGGTGATGGTGGCTGGGGCGTAGGCCCACGTACTGCTATCGGTCAAAAGAAAGATGGTACAGTATTATTCCTCGTAATCGATGGCCGTCAACCAGGGTACTCCATTGGTGCTACCTTGCGTGACGTACAAGATATTCTCTTTGAAAAAGGCTGCTACATTGCAGCGAATTTAGATGGTGGTTCTAGTTCTACCTTATACCTCAATGGTAAAGTGGTGAACAAACCGGCCGATTTGTTAGGGGAACGCATGATCCCAACGGCGTTTATCGTGAAATAGGAGGAGAAATGAAACCTTTTACGCGTGTACTGAGCGCCTTTGCGGTAGGTATTCTTCTGCAAGGTGGGGTATACCTATACCTTGATCAATATATGTTTGCGCCGACTACGGAATTTAATGTAGCAGGTGCGTCAAAAGATGATACTAAAAACTTCCCGGATGTAAAGGAAGGTACTAAATATGTATCCTACGACCGTCAATTTATGGCGGTTGTTACAGAAAACTCTTTGAAAATCTACAAGGCTAATGAAAGTAAGCCTACAACGATAGATTTGAAAGGGCGTTCGATTAGTTACTTCAACTGGATGCCAGACCGTAACTATGCCATCATGGGCTTATATGACTCTCGCGATGTCGTTATGGCTCGTCTCAATGCAGATGATCCAGAGCATGAAGTGGATACTAAGCTTGAAGATTTACCAAAAGGTAGTAAAATCGTAGATGCTGCATACTCTGAAGCGACAAACGTAGTATATATGAAGGTAAAAGTTCAAGAGCATGTATATCGTATTTATCGTACAGATGCTAACTACGATACGCGTCGCGTGTATATGCAAGCTACTGATATCGGTCATATCGGCGTCTTCTACGATGAAGATAACTTCTTCTATGATAATGTTAAAACTGGCGATATCTTTATGTTTAATGGTATCGAAGGTGGCTGGCGTGTTATCAACCCACCAGGACGTTTCCGCTTAATTGGTGTTGATACAGATAAGACAATCTACATTGCTCGTGTTGATGAGGACAATAATGCATTGACTGTTTACACTGGCAAATTAGGTGTAGGTTTCAAACCAGTTTACAAATACAATCATCCTACTACTTTCAATGAATTAAAATTGTCTGACGTAAAAGACATCATCAAGAATGGTAGTGAAGAAACTAAAAAGGTGACAGAAGATGATACGTCTTCTAAATCATCTAACACTAGTGATAGTAAAAAGAAATCTTAAGAAAAAGCCTTTATAATGCTTCATTATAAAGGCTTTATTCCTATGTTATATGTACCATAAGGATATCTATGAATATATTATTTGTACGCCTTAGTTACATTGGGGATATCCTGCATGCTACCCCTGCGGCGCGCTGGATCAAAGAACAGTATCCAGATGCCAAGTTACATTGGATTGTAACGCCTAGCATGGTAGAACTGTTAGATGGTAATCCCTATGTAGATGAGATTATCCCCTGGGAACGGGATGAATACGAGGCACATTCTAAAAAACTGCATATCCCGACAATGTGGCGCATGTGGTGGGAGCTGAAGGCTAAATTAGAGCCCTACAAATTTGATGTGGCTGTTGATGTGCAAGGTCGATTGATAACCGGTCTTGTTCTATTGGCTTCTGGTGCGCATATTCGCTTAGGACTTGGTGGTACAAAAGAGCTGAATTGGCTATTTACAAACTATAAATCAAAGCCAAGTACAGACCATGTTATTAAGCGTTATGTTGAGGTGGCACAACTTTTAAAAGAGGCTGTTGCTAAACAGGCTGATTTAGATACACCTCTTAAAGCTGTTGATAATGTGCTAGAACCTGAAACATTAAATAGCGTTAGTGCTAAGAAGATGTATCATATGGATTTTCATGTACCATCGAAGTTACATACCTGGGCAGAAGAACAGTGGGAAACGATTGACAATCATACTTCTTTAAATCGTGGTGAAGTAGAAAAACCTTTACGTGTGGGATTGGTCTTAGGTACGTCTTGGGCGACGAAAGAATGGCCTCAAGAAAAATGGTATTCTCTTATTAAATCACTGCAATATAGAGCTAATTTTGTTTGCTTAGGCGGGCCTAAAGAGGCTACACAATACAAACCGTTGATGGATTCTTTGGCCTCTGAGGGCATTGATCAGATTATGCTGAATATGCTAGGAAAGACGACACTTCAAGAGGTAGGCGCCTTAATTGAAAGCTGTGACGTAGTAGTTACGGCTGACACGGGCTCCTTACATATTGCATTAGCGCTTAATAAGCCTGTAGTGGCTCTCTTTGGACCTACAAATCCTAAATTATGGGGACCACTAACGGGGACCTTTAAGGTACTTGTAAATGATGAATTAGATTGCTTAGGTTGTCGTAAACGACGGTGTCCTAAGCCTGATCAATATTGTATGTCTGGTATTGAGCCAGTTCGTGTTAAAAAGGCAATTTTCGAATTGATAGGAGATAGAAATGGCAAAGTTTAAAATTCAAAAAGGCTTATCCGATGCGGATATGTTGAAAAACTTTAAAGATACAGAAAATTTTGAAGATACTATGCTTGATATGGAACGGGCAGCTAAAAAGCCTGTAGTACATCAAAGTCCAAAGCAAAAGGAAGATGCTTTCTATCGTGAGTTCTTAACTGAAAAAGTGGAGACTATGATTGGTAAAATGCTTCTAGACATCAAGATGGAGTACTTCAAAGAAGGTGAAGGTGCTTTCTCTATTCAAGTGAAGCGAGAAGGTAAGAATATCGTTCTTGAAACGGCTCCTAAAAAGGTTAAACCTGAAAAATAAGCTGTATAATGGCATTTAGAAAAAGTGAAGAATAACGTGAACCTGTCCATAAATGGACAGGTTCTTTTGCATATTTATGTAATTGTTATAGGAGGCTATATTATCGATAAAATTGATGAGCTTATAAGTGTACCGATGTTTATCGAATTACTACATTTATAAATACCGATATGCTTTGGAGCCTTTTTAATAATAACTAAAAATTATTACGGTATAATTTTTGGTTTCTCATTAAAAAGAGCAATTACAGAGAAATTGATTTGATTAAACATACACGCTAAAAGCTAGCTTTTTTGTAGTTTTGTGTGATTACTATCACGAAAAAATCATCTTTAGACACATGAATTCATGAGTAAATAGCATAATATAGTTGTTGACAAAGAATTTTATAAGTAGTCTAATATAAGTATGTCTTAACGATTTATAGAGTGTTTGGCTTGTGTGAGCAGACATCAAAAAAATCGTAAAAAAATAGGTATGAGATAGTTGTTTGTTTCATGTATAAATTTACATGCACAGACTATTTCGATTTGGAGGATTAACATGGCTAAAAAATTAAGAATCTGCGAAACCGTTCTTCGTGACGGTCATCAATCTATTTTGGCAACACGCATGCGTTATGAACAAATGGAACCAGTGCTTGGCCTTTTAGATGAAATTGGTTATGAAGCTCTTGAATGTTGGGGCGGCGCTACTTATGATAGCTGTCTTCGTTTCTTGAATGAAGATCCATGGGAACGTCTTCGTAAATTGAAATCTAATTTGAAAAACACTCCACTACAAATGTTACTTCGTGGCCAAAACTTATTGGGCTACAAACACTACTCTGATGATGTAGTAGAAGCATTCTGTAATGCAGCTGTAAAAAATGGTATTGACCGTATTCGTATCTTCGACGCATTGAATGACCCTCGCAACATGGAAGCTGCTATTAAGTACTCCAAAAAAGCAGGTGCACACGTTCAATCCGCTATGGTATACACAATCTCCCCAGTTCATACAACTGAAAGCTTCTTGAAAGTAGCTGAAACATTGGTAGAAATGGGTACTGATTCCCTTTGTATCAAAGATATGTCCGGTTTGTTAGGACCTGCTGATGCATATGACTTGGTTTCCACATTCAAAAAACGTTTTGGTGAATTGCCAATCGACTTGCACAGCCATTTCACTTGCGGTCTTGCAAGCACTACATACTGGGAAGCTGCTAAAGCTGGCGTAGATATCATCGATACTGCTATCTCTCCATTCGCTCATGCAACTAGCCAACCAGCTACTGAAACTATGATTGAAATGTTCAAAGGTACTGAATGGGATCTTGGTCTTGACCTTGATAAATACATTCCATTAGTTGACCACTTCCGTAAAGTAAAACAACAAATCGCTGAAGAATTCAACTTGAAACCAGCTAGCGATGTAATCCCAGCTGTTCGTCGTTACCAAATTCCTGGCGGTATGTTGTCCAATACTCAAAACCAATTGAACGAAATGGGTATGGGCGATCGCTTCTTCGACGTTATGGATGAAATGCCACGCGTTCGTGAAGACTTGGGTTACCCTCCATTGGTAACTCCAACATCCCAAATCGTTGGTACAATGGCTATGATGAACGTTATGATGGGCGACCGTTACAAAATGGTTCCTAACGAAGTTAAAGACCTTGTACGCGGTAAATACGGTGCGTTGCCTGGTACAATTTCTGACGAAATTCGTCAAACTATCATCGGTGATGAACAACCTATCACTTGCCGTCCAGCAGATCTTATCGAACCTGAATTGGAAGGTTACCGTCAAGATTTAGCTACAAAAGGCTACAATGGTATCACTGACGAAGACGTATTGACTTACGCTATGTTCCCAGAAGTTGCTATTAACTTCTTCGAAGCTAACCGTCGTTAATCCAAACTCTAAAAGAGGATTCTTAGGAATCCTCTTTTTTTGTGCTCAAAATTATAAAGTGAAGAATTTCAATAGTTGTTTTATATTTTATATTTTAGATTTTTTATAAAAAAGTATAGATGAGATTCTATTAATTGTACTTAATTCTCAAGTTCTTAATATAAGTAAATACTAAGATTTTGAATGATACAAGATACCCGGATACGTGTGAAAAAATATACTATGTAAAAAATATTAGATACTAAAAGGGTCGAAGAACCCTTGTATAATCTGTTAATTATAAACTGACGATGAATGAAGCGTGAAAATTATATTGCACTTTTGGCTATTTTACTTGCTTTAACTATTAAAAATAGCGTAAACTATAAGAAGTATCTACTATTTATGATATTGAGGTAACCCTGTGAATTTACAAATACGGATTTGGATATCCAATGTTGTGCTCTTTGTTGTACCTATTTTAATAGCAATAATCTTATTTTTGCTATATTTTACAGGTTTGCGCATCTTGGCTAATGCCGGTTACTATTTGCGTATTGAGCAGGAACAACAGTTTAAAAGTGTCAGTCGAATTACTGAAACAATTACCTTTTATGGGTTAGAAAACAATTTAATAGATAGCTTGGTTAAACCTAGCTATAGTCTACTCGATCCAAAGGAGGTATATGTAGAGGTACTAGATCAAGGGAACATGGTGTATAGCTATGGTAATCCACAAATCTATAGTGCATCTGCTATCGTTGGTCTTATCGATGTAAATCCTGAATTACAGGGCATTGTATATCAGTCCAATAATACCTTTGTTTATGAAATGCGAAAATACGATGGGCGTCATGCCTACGTATATCATATTGCTATTAAGCGTGCTACCCATGGTAGTGATAGCTTGATGGAATCTGTGTCCTTCTATATTATTATAGTTTCTATATTGCTCTTTATTGTTACATTCTTTGCAATCAACCGATTTGTTACACGGTTTATCATGATTCACGTTAAGAACATGACGAAATCATTAGAGCTGGCAAATCGTCAGATCGAAATGGAACAAGAGCAGCAAAAAGAATTGCTCGCTGGTATCTCCCATGATATACGAACGCCATTGACAGCTATTAAAGCTTATGCAGAAGGTGTTCGTGATGGTATTGCACCAACGGAAGAGCAACAAAAACGATACATGGGTATCATTCTGAAGCGTGCCAATGATTTAGACTCGATGTTAGAGGAGCTATTCCTCATTACTACATTGAACTACAAAAAAGAATCTCGTCCATCTGAGCGAATTGAATTAGGTCAGTATGTGCGTGATTTTGTAGAGGATCATATTGCGCCGTATCAATCGAGAGGTCTTGAAATTAAGGCTCGAATAGCTACGGAAGCTGCGTTCATCAATGCAAATCCGCAGTTGTTACAACGGGTGTTACAAAATGTGTTGAACAACAGTGCTAAATATAAAATGGCTGATCTAGGGCATTGTATTATCGATGTAACTAGTGATGATGATTTTGTATACTGTGTCATCAGTGATGATGGTCCAGGGGTGCCACAAGAATCTCTTGAGCGTCTGATGCGCCCGTTCTACCGTGTCGATTCGTCTCGTACGAACCCTCAAGAAGGTAGTGGTCTAGGATTATCGATTATTCGTCGAATTATGGAAATCTTTGAAGGCCGAGTTGTGATTGAAAATGTAAGACCACATGGTCTACGTATTATATTAGAATTTCCTAAGCAAGGAGAAGAATCATGAGTGAACATATCTTAATTATTGAAGACGATTTGGATATTGCCAATATTGAACGTGATTATTTAATGGTGGCAGGTTATGATGTAACTATTATGACTAATGGTACAGATGGTATCGAAGCAGCTTTGAATACGCCTGTAGACCTTATCATCCTTGATGTTATGTTGCCAGAAATGGATGGCTTTGAAGTTTGCCGTCAAATTCGTGACAAAGTTCGCGTGCCAATCGTTATGGTAACGGCTCGTCTTGACGATATCGATAAAATCCGTGGTTTAGGCGTAGGTGCTGATGACTATATTGAAAAACCATTCTCTCCATCTGTATTGATTGCAAAGATCAAAGCTATGTTGGCGCAATATAAGCGTTTAACAGAGCGCGATGCAATGGAAACTAATGCGATTCAATCTGGTGAAATTCGTCTTGATCCTAAGATGATGAAAGTATGGGTGAATGAAAGAGAAGTTCATCTTAAAAAGAAAGAATTCCAATTGTTAGAATTCTTGATGCGCAATCGCGATATTGTATTTAGCAAAGAAGAATTGTACTCTCGCGTATGGGGACTTGATTCCTATGGTGATTATGCTACGGTAGCGGTACATATCAATCGTTTGCGTGAAGAAATTGAGGATAATCCATCCGATAGTAAGCATATTATTACAGTTTGGGGTGTAGGTTATAAATTTGTTTGATAATTGATAAGGATATTCATATTATATTCACGTTATTCGTGGCTGTTGATTAAATATGAATTTATAGAGGATTATTATATAGATATAATCAAAGTTTTAACAATATTTTATAATGTTACTTTGATAATTTAGATATACAATGTATACTAATTCTAGTAAGGCTGAAGTTTGATTCCGGAAAAGTACAAACTAAACTTCTCTCTCTTAATAAGTTCTCTCTCAAACTTTTCTGGGTCATATATACTCTCTCTCTCAACAGTCCTTACACTCTCAAACTATATGCATAAAGGGCATTCCTAGCGACGGCTAGTGAATGCCCTTTATGTTTTTATAATAATTGTAATAAATTGTTTTCTTGCATTGTAAAAGAATGAGTACTATAATAGTTTCATCAAAATTGATTTTATAAAATTGATTTTAAAAAGGAGATTTACATGGAATTTTCAAAATATAAGAAAACTGTCATTGCTTGTGCTCTTGCCTTGGGTATTGGTGTGAGTGGTGGATACTATTTCTTTGGTGGTCCTAGTCATACACAGCAAACAACAGTAAGGGAACAAACAAAACAATCTAAACCTATTACTGAAACACGTAATACCTATGTAGTACAGGCTGTTAAAGAATCTGGTCCAGCGGTAGTTGGTATTACTACACAAGTGTTCCAAAAGGATATCTTTAACCGTACCATCTATGCTGGGGAAGGTGTTGGATCTGGTGTGCTCATAGATAACGAAGGGCATATTGTAACGAATAACCACGTTGTAGCGGGTGCTAAAAATGGTGAAGTTACCGTATCGCTATCTGATGGCTCTACTGTAACAGGCACCGTTATTGGCACTGATTCACAAACGGACTTAGCCGTTGTTAAGATTAAACCTCCTAAAGATATTAAGCCAATCAAAATCGGTGATTCCGATTCTGTACAGGTAGGTGAGCCTGCCATCGCTATTGGGAACCCTTTCGGCCTTGAATTTAAAGGCTCTGTTACATCTGGTGTAATTAGTGCATTAGCTCGTACTATTGATGAACAAGGTCAACGATTCCCATTGATTCAAACAGATGCAGCTATTAACCCTGGTAATTCCGGTGGTGCTCTTATCAATGCTGATGGTGAATTGATTGGTATTAATAGCTCTAAAATCTCTAAAGAAGGTATTGAAGGTATGGGCTTTGCCATTCCAATTAACTCTGCCATGACTATCGTTGATTCTATCATTAAAAATGGTAAGGTCATTCGTCCGTATATCGGCGTGTGGGCCGTGGATCGTCAAACGGCAGCTCGAAATAATGTAAGTTATGAAGGGGATGGACTTCTGATTGTTCAACTTGATTCAAACGGCCCTGCAGCACAAGCTGGCTTAGTAGAAGGTGATACCATTGCTCAAATTGATGGTAAGGACATCACTACATTACTTGAGTTAAAAGAACAAATCGACGCTAAGAGCCCTGGCGATACAATTTTAGTATCCTATACTCATAACGGAAAAATGAAGAGTACAAAGATTAAATTAGGCCAAGCAGCTTCAAAATAAATAGAAAATCCTCATCTTGAACTGCACCCCAAAAGTTGGACACAATTTTTGGAGGTGCAGTTCATTTTTGGATGAGGTTTTTTTATGATTTTTTCATGATTTTCTCCATTTGGGGGCATTACCATATAAATTTCAAAAATTTTTTTTATTTAATAAACATTGTATTTATCTGCTTTTTTGGCAATTTCTTATGTTGAAAAAATAAAAAAATAAATATTTTTTTACAAGGTACCTTGTATTCCAAGGTACCTTATGTTATTATGTATTTGTCAGTACAAGATAGTGACAGTAAGAGAGCTTTCATATTGGTAGATCTGCACAGCTTAGATGGAGGAATTATGCAAGTTCAATTGAAGAAAGGTGTTATGGATATGCTTGTACTAGCGTTACTAACACAAAATGATCGCTATGGATATGAAATAGTCAGTAAAATCTCCGAATATATAGAACTTTCGGAAGGTACTATTTATCCACTGTTTAACCGATTAAAAAAAGAAAAATATGTGGAAACATATTTGCTAGAATCACAAACAGGGCCATCGCGAAAATATTACAAAATAACCTCAAATGGTACAGTCGCTTATAATCAGATGCGACAAGAATGGGATGGATTTTCTAGCGTTGTTGATATGCTCTTGAAAGGGGTAGATTATAATGAATAAACAAGAATTTTTGAACACATTACGTATTATTTTTAAAAAAGCAAATGTTTTAGATGTAAAAAGTATCATTGATGTATATGAAGAACATTTTGCCGTAGGGTATGAGAAAGGTCTTAATGATGAACAAATCATCAAATCACTAGGTACTCCAAAAGAAATTTATACATCCTATGTAGAGGCAGGTATCATCACTGATGAAATCGGCCGAGAAGGTACTAAAAGAACAGTTAATATGCAAGCAATATATGCACGACTTGAAGAGTATAAAGCTCTTTTGTTACCACAGTTACCAGGGGTGGCTAAAAAGGCATCTCATACATTATTAACAGTAGCTAGTGCTCTCACCTATATTGTCGGGGTACTACTATTTATCGTGACACCAGCAATTTTATTTTTGTTAAGTGGTTCATGGCAACCATTGGCAAATGTTACACCACTCCCTGCTGTGTCGATTGTTACTCTAGCAGGAATTGCGGGATTAGGCTTATTTGGTGGCTTGACATGTATCTATGCTGGTAGTGAGCTTAATAATGTATGTAAGCGTTAATTTAATACATTGCAATATTGGATGGAATGAACTAAGGAGATACTATGAAACGAATTATAATTACAGCAATTTTAGCAGCTATTTGCACAGTAGGTGGCGCAACTTCTTTTGTTATGAATGATCTACCAAGCTATACTGCATGGAAACAAGATAATGCACAACAATTTAAGAAAACGCCAAAATACGATGGCATAGACCAACAAAAGGATAAATACTATGATAACGATAAAGATTATAAGAAGGTAAATGATCATAAGGATGATAAGGATCATAAAGATTATAAGAATAAAAAAGATAAAAAAGATAAAAAAGATAAAAAGGATTATAAAGACCATAGAGACTATGATCATGAAATGAATCATATGCCTATGCCTAATACAACAACTCAGTCACAAGGTCAAATGGCTACAACAGGTTTTGCAGCAGTATCAGAACAACCAGCTCAACAAGGTGCACAACCTACTAATGGAGCAATTCAAGCAACTAATATACAATCAAGTGCTGTTCAAACAGGGCAATAAATTACTCTTATTGTAATAGAAAACTAATTATTTTTTAGTAAGGTACCTTGCAATTCGAGGTACCTTGTGGTATTATGTATATGTCAGTACATGATAGTGACCGTAAAAGATTTTGATTGACAAGAATTGGGGGTTCACTAGAACAAGCCTGATAGTGTCAAAAGGAGGAACTATGCAAGTTCAACTAAAAAAAGGTGTTATGGACATGCTTGTACTAGCATTATTAACACAAAGCGATCGCTATGGATATGAAATTGTTAGCACTATTTCAGAGTATATTGAAATTTCAGAAGGAACTATATATCCATTATTTAATAGATTGAAAAAAGAAAAGTATGTTGAAACGTATTTAAAAGAGTCCTCATCGGGACCATCTCGAAAATACTATCATATTACAGATGATGGGCGTGCAGCGTACAATAAGATGCGCCAAGAATGGGATGAATTTTCTGGTGTTATCAATATCCTATTGAAAGGAGTCGACTATAATGAACAAAAATAGTTTTTTAGAAGCACTGCGTAATATTTTCAAAAAAGCACGCGTAGCTGATGTAGAGAGTATTATTGAGGTGTATGAAGAGCACTTTGCAGTAGGATATGAAAGAGGTCTTTCAGATAGTGAAATTATTAAATCATTAGGGACCCCAGAGGAAATCTATGCATCTTATGTAGATGCAGGTATCATTACAGAGACTTTGACTCAAGATGGTAGTAAAAGTAAATCTGTTAATATGGAAGCTATCTACGCTAGATTTGAAGATTACAAAGAGCGCTTGTTACCTCAGTTACCAGGCATGGCAAAAAAAGCATCCAAAACATTACTATCTATTGGTAGTGCGTTGTCATATATTGTAGGTGTTTTAACATTTATTATTACACCGGCTATCCTTTATTTATTAGGTAGCTCTTGGCAACCATTTGAAAATGTTACAGCGTTCCCAGTTTTATCTACTGTTACTTTAGTTTTACTTGGTGGGGTAGGTCTTTTCGGTGGACTTGTATGTATCTTTGTTGGCATAGAACTTCGCGGTGTCCGTGAACGTTACTTTCAAAATATAGATTAAGGAGGACCTATGAGACGAATTATAATTGCTGCCATTTTAACAGTAATCTGTGTGGTTGGGGCTGGTACATCTTTTGCAGTTAATGATATGCCTAATTTTGGTGAATGGATGAAAACCAATGAACAACAGTTTAGAAAACCACATAGACATAATGGTTCTAATATGCATATGGACCAACATATGATGGATGGAAATAATCAAATGATGCGTCAAGATGGTATGGGGCCAAATAATGGTCAACATATGTACCAAAATTGTCAAAACCAAATGATGCCACAAGGTCAAAATGGACAGGTAGTACCACAAGGTCAAATGCCTCCACAAGGTCAACCACCTCAACAGCCTAGTGGTAATGCTCCACAACAAACACCTAATGGTGGGGCGCAAGCTCAATAAGAGGTATAAAACTAATAATAGTTTTATGGGAATCTTTTTCTAAACACTAAATAGAGACGTGGTCATGAAAGTGCATTCATGGCCACCGTAGAGCCATACACTCTATGTGATACATTCGTATCAGAATCTCTCTCTTACACACAATAACTACACACAAACAAAAAGAGCTCCTCAGTGAAGGAGCTCTTTTTGTGTATATTTTATTTAATATGTTTAGAACCGCGTTCTGTCATAGCTACGCCATCTTTACAAAGAGGGCATTCTTCCTGTTTATATGTAGGAACTTCGAGGTTAAGTAAGGCTTGTACTTTTTCTTGAGGTACGCCAAATTCTGCTTTGCCACCGGAGCGGTTAACAAGTAGGCCTACACCTACGATTTCGCCGCCAGATTGGTTCACTACGTTTACTACTTCTTGTACGGAACCACCAGTTGTTACGATATCTTCTACGATGAGTACACGTGTACCTGGTTCAATTTTGAAACCGCGACGCAAAGTCATAACGCCTTTTTCGCGTTCTGTAAAGATTGCACGTGTACCGAGTGCTTTACCAACTTCATGAGCTAGAAGGATGCCGCCAGTCATAGGACCAATAACAAGTTCTACGTTTTGATCACGGAAACGTTCAGCTAACTCTTTACAAAGTGTTTCTGTATATTTTGGATGTTGCAATACGTTGAATTTTTCAACGTACATTGGGCTATGGAGACCAGATGTCAAAAGGAAGTGACCTTCTAAAATAGCTTGAGTGTCGATCAGTAATTGTTTTACTTCTTGTTCTGTCATCATTTGGATACCTTCTCCATTTCTTCAATAATTAAACGAACTGCTTCACGAGGATTTTCAGCTTGTGTAATAGGGCGGCCGATAACGAGGCGAGATGCGCCATCTTGTAATGCGCTAGCAGGTGTAGCAACGCGTTTTTGGTCGTCTGTTGTTGCAAAGGAAGGACGAATACCAGGTGTTACGATGAGGAAATCATCGCCACATGCTTCGCGAATCATTTTAGCTTCTAAGGCGGAGCACACAACACCATCCATCCCGCAATCTTTAGCGAGCTTAGCAAGGCGAATTACTTGATCGGAAATAGGTAGTTGGCCACCGATAGCAGTCCAAGATTCATCGTCGAAACTAGTTAAAGCAGTGATAGCCAATAATTTTGGTCGCTCAACGCCTAGTGTTTCACCGCTTTCATGAGCTGCCTCTACAGCGGCTTTCATCATGACAGGGCCACCTTGACCGTGCAAAGTGATTAAACTAGCGCCGAGACGTGTTAAGGAAGAAACTCCATGGGCTACGGTGTTTGGAATGTCGTGCAATTTCAAATCAAGAAATATTTGTTTGTTTTGCTCTTGTAAAAAGCGAATTGTTTTTGCTCCTTCGGCGTAGAATAGCTCCATTCCGACTTTGTAAAAGCTAACCGAATCACCGAGGGATAATACGATTTCTTTCACAGCATCCATCGTGGATACGTCAAGGGCAACGATTAATCTGTCATCTGCCATGTTGCAACCTCCATACTACATATATATCTAAATAATTTTCACATACTGAGGGCCTATCTGTCAATTAAAATTGGTATAAAAGAGGTGATTATTGGTCACCTTTAAGCGGTAGATTATAGTCTATTTCATGCTATAATAAGGAGAGTAAATGAATATAATTCTTATATATAGATTTTGAAAGGAGTCCTATGTTAGATTTTGTTGCATTAGACTTTGAAACAGCAAATAAATTTAAAAATAGTGCGTGCTCCTTGGCGGTTATTACCGTAAAGGATGGACAAATTACCAAAAAGGCCTATAGCCTCATCAAACCTCCGTTTATGAGCTTTGATGATGAGTGTATTGAAATTCATGGCATTCAGCCAAAGGATGTTCTCCATGAAAAGACCTTTGATCAATTGTGGAATGCCATTTATGAAAACTATTTAAAAGGGAATATCATGGTAGCTCACAATGCGAAATTTGATATGAACGTATTGCGTGCTACGTTAGATTATTATAAAATCCCTTGGCCAGAACTCGATTATGCATGTACAGTGAAACTTTCACGTGCAGTATGGCCAGATTTAGTCAATCATAAGTTGAATACTATGGCAGCCTATATGGGAGTTGAATTTAAACATCACTATGCGCTAGATGATGCGGAGACATGTGCAAAGATTGTGTTGGAGGCTGCTAAGGTAAAAGGTGTTAACAGTTTGCCAGATTTGCTGAAGGTTACAGGTGTACCATTAGAACCATTTATTGATGAAAAAAATCGCTCTGCTCAAGAGGCTTTGCATAAAGAGCCAGAACCAGAGCAAATGTCGTTCTTTTAGTTAGGAGAGGTACTATGTTAGGTAAAGAATTATTGGCTTATGTGGATCATACATTATTGCGGCCAACCGCTACATGGGATGATATTAAAGAAGTTTGTGATGCTGGTGTAGCATATAAAACGGCATCCGTTTGTATTCCACCAGATTTTGTGGCATCCGCTCATGAAGCGTATCCGAAACTTAACATATGTACCGTTATCGGCTTCCCTTTAGGCTATGAAACGACAGAGGTGAAGGTAGCTGAAACGAAACAAGCCATTGAAGAAGGGGCCTCTGAAATCGATATGGTAATAAATCTTGGCGATGTAAAGCAAGGCGATTTTGAGGCTGTAACAAATGAAATCGGGGCCCTTAAAGAGGCTTGTGGCGATAAAATCTTAAAGGTTATTATCGAAACTTGTTATCTTACCGACTCTGAAAAGGTGGCCCTCTGTAAATGTATCACCAATGGTGGGGCAGACTATATTAAAACTTCTACTGGTTTTGGTAGCGGTGGCGCTAGTCCTGAAGACATTCGTCTATTCAAGAAACATATCGGTCCTAATGTACAAATTAAGGCTGCTGGCGGCATTCGATCCATTACAGATATGAAAGCTTATATTGCAGAAGGTTGCAGCCGTATTGGCGCTAGTGCAGCCGTAGAACTATTAAAAGATCATTTAGACGAAGAAGTATAATAGAAAACCACCTAGGCAATGCTTAGGTGGTTTCTTAGAATGGTGGTGTAACTATGCGCATGTATGACATTATTCTGAAGAAACGAGCTAATGTACCCTTAACAGATGAAGAAATTCATTTTGTCATCGATGGCTATGTCAAAGGAGATATCCCTGATTATCAAGTGAGTGCACTATTGATGACCATTGTGTTTAATGGGATGAGTGCTCGAGAGCTTGGAACATTGACTTTAGCTATGGCTCAATCTGGTCATATGGTAGATCTATCTAGTATTGATGGCATAACTGTAGATAAACATAGCACAGGCGGCGTAGGGGATAAGACGACGCTCATCATTGGTCCCCTTGTAGCCGCTTGTGGCGGTAAGGTGGCCAAAATGTCTGGTCGTGGGTTAGGGCATACGGGCGGCACTATCGACAAGATGGAGTCCATTCCCAACTTAAAAGTATCTTTAGAACAAGATGATTTCATCAATCAAGTTAATAGTATTGGCCTTGCCGTTATCGGTCAATCTGAAGGACTCGCTCCAGCGGATAAAAAATTATATGCCTTGCGGGATGTAACAGGTACCGTCGATAGTATTCCACTCATTGCGTCATCCGTAATGAGTAAGAAGTTAGCCTCTGGTGCACAAGCAATCCTCCTTGATGTTAAGGTAGGTAGTGGTGCCTTTATGAAAACCTTAGATGACGCTCGTGCATTAGCTAAAGCGATGGTGGATATTGGCAACGAGAATGGCCGCTCTGTTAAGGCTGTTTTGACCGATATGGATCGACCTCTTGGTCATGCCATCGGCAATGCCTTGGAAATTCGAGAGGTTATCGATACCTTGAAAGGTCGTGGACCACAGGATTTAACGCATGAATGTCTTATTATGGCAGCACATATGCTCGTACTGAGCCATATATGCGATTATGAAACGGCTCTTAGACGCGTACAAGATACGCTCGACTCAGGTGAAGCCCTTGAACGCTTACGTCTCATGATTGAGGCGCAAGGCGGGAATATTCACGTTATTAATGATGAAAGCTTGTTAGCCATTGGAAAATTCACCTATGATGTAACAGCTCCTCAAGATGGTTATATTACACACATGAATACAGAACAATGTGGTATTGCATCTGTTATGCTCGGGGCTGGTCGTACCGTTAAGGATGGTCCTATCGATTATAGTGCAGGCATAGTAATGCACAAGAAAACAGGTGATGCTGTTAGGGCTTGTGAAAGTATAGCTACCTTATATGCTTCTCATGAAAGTTTGCTCGTAAATGCGGCTAAAACATACTTAGAGGCAATTACTTTTGGTACAACTGCACCAACTGTAGTAGACACTATACTAGATATCGTGGAATAAGGAGCGGATTATGATAGAACAACATATTCAAAAGCTCATCGATCGTGCTGCTGTAGCCCGAGAGAAGGCCTATAGTCCCTATTCCCATTTCGGTGTAGGTGCAGCCCTTCTCTGTGAAGGTGGCGCTATCTATGAAGGTTGCAATATAGAAAATGCTTCCTATGGCCTTACTAACTGCGCTGAACGTACTGCTATTTTTAAGGCTGTATCGGAAGGTCATACAAAATTTAAAGCAATTGCGGTAGTAGCTGATACAGAAGGGCCTTGTTCGCCATGTGGTGCATGTCGTCAGGTAATATCTGAATTTGAAATACCCTATATCATTATGGCAAATCTAAAAGGGGATTATACAGTAGTTGAATTAGATGAACTATTACCTTTTAGATTTGGTGCACATAGCATGTAGTTACAAGTTAAGACAATAAAAAAGAGACCACTTATGCGGTCTCTTTTGTTGTATACATTAGAAAGCAGGAACAACTGCACCTTTGTATTTTTCTTCGATGAATTTTTTGATTTCAGGGCTGTGAAGTGCTTCCATCAATTTTTTGATCTTAGGATCACTTTCATTGCCTTTAAGTACAGTTACGATATTTACGTAAGGGGAATCCTTAGATTCGATAGCTAAAGCGTCTTTACCAGGGTTAAGACCTGCATTTAATGCAAAGTTAGTGTTAATAGCTGCTAATGCTACATCGTCAAGAGAACGAGGCACTTGAGCTGCTTCTAATTCTACGAATTGGTAGTCGTTAGGATTAGAAGTGATATCTTGAACTGTAGACAAGATGTTGCTAGAGTCTTTCAAAGTGATAAGACCTTGTTTTTGTAATAATAACAATGCACGACCACCGTTTGTAGGGTCATTAGGGATAGCGATTTTAGCGCCTTTAGGAAGATCTTTCAAATCTTTGATTTGACGGGAATATAAGCCCATTGGCTCAAGGTGAACGCCACCAGCAGATACTAAGTTTAGTTTATGAGATTTTGCGAATTCGTCCATGTAAGGTACATGTTGGAAGAAGTTAGCATCGATTTCTTTGTCGCCTAAAGCAAGGTTTGGTGTATTGTAATCAGTGAATTCAGTGATTTTCAATTCAATACCCTCTTTTGCTAAGATAGGTTTAACTTGTTCCAAGATTTCTGCGTGAGGTACTGCAGTAGCACCGATTTTTAATACTTGTTTGCTGTCGCTAGCAGCTTGTTTGTTGTTGTTGTCGTTACCGCAACCTGCGATCAATAAAGCACCGCCAAGGATTACAGTAGCCGCTAATGCTAAAAATTTTCTCATTAGACACACTCCTTTTACAATCATTGCATATAAAATATTAAATCTATAGTACTAAATTATTCCCTATCTATCAAGAAGGATTTAGTATAGGTTCTCCATAACTAAAAGCTATGGACAAAAAGATTTCCAGAAATATTACATTTAGATAGTAATACTCTGGAAATCTCTTTCGTTGTATGTAGTTATGAATCTATTTTGCTTGCGGTTGAGTAGATAGTTTATTTGCCTATAATGAGTCCGATGGACCACATGAGTTGGTAAATCATAGCGGCCCCAGCTGTGGTACCCATAGCTTTGTCTAGTTGGAACTCATCCGTTTTAGTACTTAAGGTATGTACTGTTTTGAAAGCTAGTGGTATGGCGAGGAAGGCTAATAAAGAAAACCATGTCATATGTCCTACGATGATCCACGCCACAATCCAAATAAAATTAAAGATGTACATAATGCTCATCAAGCTGAGAGCTCGTTCACGACCAAGTACGATAGGTAATGTACGACGACCGTGGCTTTCATCATTGCGAATATCTCGAATATTATTGGTAAGCATGATGGAGCCAACCAGCAATGTAGATGGAATAGCAGGAATTAATAGTGCTAGAGACAGTTCACGAGTCCATGCATATCCCGTAATAAGTACGATGGCAAGGCCCATGGCAATGCCAGAGGAGATTTCCCCAAAGGGCGTACGAGAAATTGGTTTCGGACCACCGGAGTATAGGAAACTGATGAGAATACATACGAAGCCGGCTGGAACGTAATACCATGTGATGGTAGCGGATAAATAAGCGCCAATGATGATTGGCACCACCATGAGTACTTTGATCATTGTTACGATGAGCTTCGGTGTTATGGCACCACGAGTAATGGAGCCGGCGTTACCGACCTTTTGCCCCGCATCGAGACCGGATTTGAAGTCTTTATATTCGTTCCATAAATTTGCTACAATTTGAGCCGTTACAACAGCTAAGAAAATAAGTATTGTATGGAAAATAGCGAGGCCGGTGCCACGAGCTGCACCAAATGCATAATAACTAAATGAGGCACCTAAAATGGTAGGCCCCAATGCGGCTGCTAATGTGCGCGGTCTTGTGAGCGGAATTAGTTCTTGTATCATAATTAAAGCACAACTAGTGTGCACTCCTTTCTATTTCTCATGCATGTATCATGTTCACATGTCTATTTATGTATTGTATAGCAGAAAGGAAAGGTTGTAAATTATACTATAAATTATAAATGTCGATATAGTATAATAATAAATATATGCAGTATAGATTATTATTTTAGTCTGTACGAATATTGTATTGTTAAAAACGTGAGGTGTCTTATGAGAGCTCTCAATAAAAAAGTTATGACATTGGCTTGTGCTACATGTTTAACAGTCGGCATGGGTGCAGTGGCATGTGCTGATACGGTAGATTTAGGTTATGGTATGTATGGCAGTACTTCTCCTGCGGTGAAAGCTGTAGAAGTTATGTATGTTCCTACAGATGCAAAGCTACGTAATAATGAGCAAAGCCAAATGCTTTTAGCTGCGAATAAAGAGGTAGTTAATGCTTTTAATGCTAATTTAAAATGGTATTCTTCTGTACCCGTTAATCCTATCAAGGGTGAAGTGCTAGATGGTTTTTCTTATTATCAATTACAAGGTACAAATGAACAAGGGCACCATACAGGCTATCTTTTCGTGATTGATTATGCTAAATCAGGTCTTGATCAAACGATTAGCATGGATAAAATGGTTTTAGAAAAGGGCTCTGAAGCAGATAAGGCTAGATTTAAGAACTCCCTTTCTAAACATGTTGATGCTTATTCTAAAGATATAGCACAACAGCGATTAGCAAGTTTGCCTGGCGCTACTGTGGAAGGGGCAAAATTAGCTAAAGCTGTTAAAGCTATTAATGATAGTATTCCAAGTCATATAAATGATACATTTGATAAATTACTAGCTGCTGATAAGAAAACATCCGCTAGAGATAAGGAAGCAATTTCTACATTTACTGGCTTTATGGCAAAACAATTGAGCGTGGATGCAACGCATGTGGCTTATAAACCTGTTCAAACTCGTTATGGTACAGCCGTAACTGGTGATGTACGTGGTGCAGTAGGCTTTGATGGCTTTAGAAATAGCTTTGCTTTGATTGGGTACGCAATTCCTGCTGATAAGGGACTATCTGTACAATTCTTATACTCTGATGATTCTAGCTATGATTATTGGACTAATGAATTAAACCATATGTATCAAACACAATCTCTTAAGGGAGGTAAATAATATGAAATCTTTGAACGTATTGGCTTGTGCTGCCTGTCTTTTAGGAACTGTATCTGGTGTAGGTTTTGCTAAGGATGTACAAACTATTGGGGGCTTTATGGTAGTGCCTAACAATGTTAATGTTGTTTCTGCATCTAAAGCAAATACACCTAGCTTTATCACATCTTTTATTACCAATCAAGAAAAAGCAGATCCGTCTAGTGCAAATCCTGTAAATGCACAAATTAAAGAATTTATAAAGAACTTAGGTACTAATTTTGATGTGTACCAATTACAAGGTGCAGATAAAACTGGTCAAAAGGATGCATTCCTAGTAGCGGTAGATGTAAAACAAGTAGCGCAGCAATTTGCGGGTAAAGAGGCTAATGATCCTATGTTTATAGCTGCTATGGCGGCACTTGATAAAGGTCAAGTTGATCCTGTTACAGAACAACTCATACTAGGTACCATTAATAAGAATATTCCCACAAAAACAACAGTAGTTCCTTTAAATGGGCCGATTAATGTGCCAAGCCTTGATACTAATAAAGGAACGATTATGCCTAAGGTACTTAAAACTATTACCGTAGAAGATGCGGAACAAGTACATCCTATAGCGGGTACAAAATATCAAACTTATGCAGCAAGTTCTCGCATGTTATATTCTGATGGAGCTGTACAAACTCCACTCTATGCAAATGCTGCATTCGTGTTGAAGCCAGGTAAACCGGTGTTATATGTTGGGTTAACAACTGACGTACAACGTGATTATTTCAAACCGATATTTGACAACGCATTCAAATCTGTTAAATAATTTATTATATACGTACTTTTACAGCGTACGGCATATATAGCGAGCTACGAAAGTGAGTCTCGCCTTTGAAACTAGTTATATTTATTTTTAATTATATTTATAAAGGAGAATTATCATGAAAACAATTTTCACAGACAAAGCACCAGCAGCAGTAGGTCCTTACTCTCAAGCTAAAGTAGTAGGCGGTTTATTATTCGCTTCTGGTCAAATTCCACTCGATCCTAAAACTGGTTCCATTGTTGCAGGCGGTATCGCAGAGCAAACTGAACAAGTATGCAAAAACATTGATGCTGTATTGGCTGAAGTAGGTTCTGACTTCTCCGAAGTTATTAAAACAACTTGCTTCTTGGCTGATATTGCTGACTTCAAAGCATTTAACGAAGTGTATGCTAAATATTTCACTTCTAAACCAGCTCGTTCTTGCGTAGCAGTAAAAGACCTTCCATTGGGTGCTTTAGTAGAAGTGGAAATTATTGCGGAAGTATAAGATGGATTATATTTCTTTGCTACAGTCAGAGATGCGTCCTGCCTTCGGTTGCACTGAGCCAATTGCATTGGCTTATGCGGCTGCGAAGGCAGTCTCTGTCTTAGATGAGTTTCCTAACCATATTCATGCTCGATGCAGCGCGAATATTATTAAGAACGTCAAATCTGTAGTAATCCCTAATTCTGGCGGTCGTAAAGGCCTTACGGCTGCCATCACTTTGGGGGCTATCGTAGGTCATCCGGAGCGTGAGTTAGAGGTATTGGAATCTGCTACAGACGAAGATCGTAAATGGCTTGGCACGTTGCTTGATGCCAATTTCTGTACCGTTTCGCTCGCTGAAGGCGTAGATAATCTTTATATTGAAATCACTGCTGAAACAGATGAACATACAGCAGTGGTTCGCATTGAAAATGACCATACGAATGTAACCTATGTTGCTGTAGATGGTGAGATTGTGTCTGAAACAATCAATGAAATTCAGAAAGCAGCCAAAACCGAATATGCAATGACCTTTGATAGCATTTACGAATTTTCTAAAACGGCAGATATTTCTGGCATCATTCCTCAAATCAAACAGCAAGTAGAATACAATACAGCTATTTCTCGAGAAGGTTTGTCTAATGATTATGGCTCCAATATTGGCCAGCTCTTGTTGTTGGATGAAGAAAACCCGTCTCTAGAAACAAAATGTAAAGCTCGTGCAGCGGCTGGATCCGATGCGCGCATGAGTGGATGTCCATTGCCTGTAGTTATCTGCTCTGGCTCTGGTAACCAAGGTTTAACCGTATCTGTACCAATTATTACGACTGCCGAGGAACTTGGTAAAAGTGATGATGAATTATATCGTGCGCTAGTCTTTGCTAACCTGTTAACACTGTACGTTAAATCTGGCATTGGTAAATTGTCCGCATACTGCGGCGTTGTATCTGCTGGTGTTGTAAGTGTAGCAGGCATTGCCTTCTTGAAAGGTGATAGCAAGGATATCATTGAGAATACCCTTGTAAATGGTCTTGCAAGTCTATCTGGTATCGTATGTGATGGTGCAAAACCATCCTGCGCAGGTAAAATTGCAATCTCTCTTGATGGCGCCTTTATGGGATATAAACAAGCACGCCTTAATAAGAACTACCAAAAAGGCGATGGCCTTGTAGCATACTCCGTTGACGAAACCATCCGCAGTATCGGTACTGTGGCCCAAGGTATGAAAGAAACGGACGTAGTTATCTTGAATGAAATGCTAAAACACTAATTTAGCTAATTATATAAGCCCCCGTTAGGGGGCTTTGTTGTATATTAACATGTAGCACCAAGATGTTATAATGATGAATATTCGTTGTTATACATAAAACATGTTGCTTACAAGATATGTTTTATTGAGTTGATTATAGGTGTAAAGTTAATGGGACTAGGAATATTTACAATTATTTTTATTATTATGGCTATAAACACAGTATTAGGGCCAATCAAAATAAATAGTAAATTACTATTTTATATAGCACCACTAATATTAATTGCTACATCTTTAGTCGAAATTTTCCTGATAAACGATATTCAATATAGAAATGATTATAGAATTATAAATCTTTCCATAATGTTTGTAAGCTTTATGACTGTAGCATATATTAGGAGTAAACAACCTTTAAAGAAATAAAGCAGGTGTTTTGGTGTTTTTTATAAATTATATTTGGTACTTTATTCTTGTTATATCACTTATATTTGTAATAGTTGGTAGTGTCTATCAAATCAATGGTTGGAACTATAGGATACCGATGGGGCGTGGTGATTTTTTTAAGATCTATATTATTACCTATATAGGCATTATATTCAGTTTGTTTTTAACTTATCGCTTGAAGATTAGTGTATATGACAGTAGCAACCTTTTATATGCTATTATAGTTTGCATTATAGGTGCTATAAGTATATCTCAATTCTTTTTGTGTGGAATGCGAAGAATTGTTGATTTGAAATGGTGCTCCCCTTTATTTTATCCTGTTGTATTTATATCGGGTCTTATATTATCTAAGTATATTCCTGATTTAATGTCACTTATGATGCTAGTCCAGCTTTTGCTTTACTTCACACCAGGTAAAAGTGAGTAAGCTACTCGGTTTTATAATCTTGTATGAGGTAAATGATGACGGTTTTAATGTTTTTCGTGATATATTTTGGTTCAGTAGTTCTTTTATGTTCTTATAATTTTATTACATGTGGGAACTTCTGGAGAACGGATTATTCTGCATTAAATAGGAAGTGGTTTTTCTTCTATAGTCTCATTATAGAGAGTATTATCCTTATAGTGCTACCGCAAGTTAAGTATCTATTTAATGAACCTTATATAAACTCTATATTAGGTGCTATATTATTTGTTCTTATATTGATAGTTTGTAATATGGGTACGCAATATATTGGTATTAAGCGTTTGGTTGATATTGGTATTACGAATCCGAAATGGTATCTAGGGATTAATTTTCTTCTCTTAGGTTCTATATTACTTCCTGAAGAAATAAAAAGTATTATTGTACATTCAATTAATATGGTTGTATTAGTTATGCCACGTCAAACTATTAAAAATAATAAATCACATTGATTTAATGTAGATAGTATATGTATAAAACAAAAAGGGCTATTTTACAGCCCTTTTTGTAGTTCTTGTCTATTGTAATTTTTTAGGATCTTTAAGTATCAATGATGCCCCAAGGCCCATCACGAGGAATGGCACCAGTGTCATCATAGCGACTGGCAAAGAGTAGGTATCTGCTAGGTTACCTACTACAGGAGCGATGACACCGCCGATGGTTTGGCTTACGCCGAGAGTGATGCCCGATGCAAAGCCGATGCTTTTAGCTAGATATGTTTGGCCTAGTACGATAACAGGGCTGTAGCTGATCGCTTTAGCAGCACCAATCATGAGTAGTAGCAAGTATGCTACAGGCATCATGATGAGTGGCGAGAAGGTTGGCACCTCTGTTAATAGGAACATAGCAGGTAACCAAACTAATAGGGATAATCTGATAATCTTGATAGGACCGTATTTATCGCCCAATAGACCGCCAATATAGGTCATGAAGATGCCGATACTAAAGAATACAGTTAAGGCAAAGCTGCCTTGCTCTGGGCTTGTGCTGAGTTCGCGAGTCCAGAAGATAGGAATAAACGCGTTGATAACGCGGAAGTTTACTGATTGGCTCAAGATAATAATGAACAAGATGCCGAAGTACTTCCAGTAGTTCTTAAGCGGTTTTGCCGCTACCGCTGGATTTTCTGTAGCTACTGCTTGGTCAATGGTACGTGCATGGGCTACAATGCGTGGCATGAGTACAAATAGAACTGTTGCGATAATCAAACCGACTACGGTAAAAGCGGCCAAACCGTGCGGCCCTATAGTATAGGCGATAGTCCCTGCAAACAGTGGGCCTATGGCAAAACCAGAGCTGCCACCAATAGCAAAAGTGCCCATGGCCTTACCTTTTTTGCCACCGCCGAGGCGATTCATAATCTTTGCGCCTTCTGGATGGAAGATAGAAGATCCTACACCTGCTAAGGTGGCGCAAATAAGGAGGCTTTCATAGGAACTGACGAAACCCATCACGCCTGTACTACAAGCCGATAATAGAACACCAAAGGCGATAAGCCGAGGTTGATTGATCTTGTCTGAAATATAACCTAGTAAAGGTTGTAATAATGAAGATAATGCTGTGTTAGCTAAAATGAGGAAGCCTGCTTGTTCTAAGCTGAGCCCGTACGTATAAATGAACAGCGGTAAGAGGGCAGGCAACACACTTTGACAGGAGTCATTAATCATGTGACTCACTGTGATGAGATAAGGGTAATATTTTTTCATAGTAGTGGCCCCTTGAGTCTATTTAATAGCAGTAATTATATCTTGTGTATATTATAACTCATAAAGTTACTAAAGTATTGATAGATATAGATACATTTCTCATGCAGTAACGAGGCGGAGTATATCCGCCTCAATCCTATCATAAAGTTATTGATAAGTGATAAATCATTAAAATATAGAGAAAAAGTAGATAAAGATGGTAGAACTCATATTTACTTTATTACTAAAAAGGCCTAGTCATGACTAGGCCTAAATATTGTATCTTGTTTTAATACTATGTATAATGAACTTAAATGATATGGAAAGAGTGGTAAATATGAAGAAAAAGAAAGTTCCGATGTTGATTATTGATGATAGTCAATATAAAGACGAGCCTGTAAATAGGAACTCTAATTCGACTATCATAAAAATGACTCCTGAAATTCAAAAAGAAAAGGATAAAATAGAAAAGAAATTTAAATTTTAAGCAGATACAGCTATGTATGTGTTTTTGTTTACGCCTAATACTATGTATAATAAATTTAAACGATAGGAAAGAGGATAAATATGAAGAAGAAGAAAAATAAAAAGAAGGATATACCAATCTTCTGGGTGGACGATAGTCAATATGCCGATTTGCCTGTAACTAAAACTCCAGATGATATAATTACTGAAGAAGAACAGGCACAAATTGACGAAATACTAAAAAAATATGACTTTTAAGCACATGCATAATCGTATGTGCTTTTTGTTTACGCCTAATACTATGTATAATGAACTTAAATGATATGGAAAGAGTGGTAAAATGTTATCTCTTATATTAATAAAACTAAATGAAGAAAAAGCTATATATGAGTTCCACCCTAACGATAGTGCTGGATATGGCATAATAGAATTAGATCGTAAAAGCAATGTGGCTATTGTTAAAGAACCATTGCAAGGTAGTGAGTGGCATACAGTACACGCTTTAAATAAATTGGAGGAATACGGAAGTTTAAACTCATTTCCTAAAGAAGAAACATTATATTGGTATTAAGAGTTATGCAATATGTATAACTCTTTTTTATAAGCATTTTACGCCCTTTCATGTGTGATGATTGGGCACATTTTTATTGGTGTAAAATAAAACACCCTACTAACATAGTAAGGTGTAAAAGATGATTATATGATTTTGTAAAATGTCATGGGGCAATAAATGGGGCAAATACCACCATATAATAGAGAATGATTGATACATAAAATTTACTCAATAATATAAGAAAACCTAGATAACATCTGTATTATGTGTATCTAGGTTCATCTATTGTATCTCTATCATTATCATTTAAAAGAATGGCAGAGAAGAACAGAATAGAGCCATTTATTCGCTTAGTTGCTAGCTTTGTGAGCGCTTGTATTCACAAAGGGGCAAGAAAGGGGCAGGCCTCATCTGTTAAGGCTATTAAGTTTCTCTACAATATTGTTTTTCATATGTTGCGTTACATGCGTGTAAATGCTTAACGTAGTAGCGGGGTCATTGTGGCCAACTCGTTGCATGATAGCCTTTAATGGTATACCTAACTCGGCCAATATGCTTATGTGAGTATGCCTAAAGATATGCGTTGTTAAATGTTTACCCTCTATGTGTACCTGCTTTAATAGCTTATTGATGTATTGCATGTCATAGGGGTTGCCACGTTTTGCCGTAAATATATAGCCCTGTTCCTCGTAGCCCTTAAACCATAATGATTGGCGTTTGTTATCTGTTATGATCGAGTTTAGTATTTTAACGCATCGAGCATCTAGGGTTACATCTCTCACAGAGTATATATTCTTTGGAGTACCTCGCTTTATATCGCTACCGTTTTTATAAAAGTACTGTAATGTACCGTTTATATTAATGGTAGCTTTTTTTTCGTCATAATCACAATAGCGTAATGCCAATAGCTCGCCGATGCGTAAACCTGTTAAGCTCATAAATTCGATGAGCAGGGCTACTCTAGGAGCTAGCTTTGTGAGTTGAGAGAGTACGCTTTTAAGTTCGACCGCATCAAGGAATTTGTTTTGCTTTTTAGCTATCTCGGTATGCGTAAACGGCTTTTTCTTAACGCTGATATCTTCTATCTCGTGGATATCTTGTATTATCCGTCTACGTTTTGCATGGCGGAATATTGCCCGTACTGTTGTGAGTATCGACTTAGCATAATAATAGGATAGCTCCTCTTTGTAATACACGTTATGTATCATGTTTTCAATCATGATAGGCGTTACTTTCACAAGAGGAATACTAGTATCAATATAGGTAAAAATCTTTTTAACGTGTAGCGTGTGGTTAATATGGGTAGCTATCTTTACCGTAGGTTCGGTATGTTCTAGCCATAATTGAGCCACCTCGTACATCGTGATATTAGGATCTAGATGTAATTGCTTGATTACATCTTTAATTTTGTTTTGCAGTTCTATGCTCGCCTGCTTGCGTGCGTAGGTGCTGTTACTGTTTAGCGTTATGGATACCTTGCGAGTATCGCCGTTCGGCAATTCGTACCGCTCACAATACTTATAGCGTGTACCCTTGCTATTTGTGAGTGTTTCTACCCACATAATGAACCGCCTTTCTATATTGGCGGGGAATAGTTAAAAATTAAATATAACGCTTGGCTTTTTGAATAGCGGGTATCTATCATCACCCATTTGTAATAAGCCGAAGTCCTTTACTGCCTTGCCGTCTAATAGTTCTTTTATTTTTGCTCCAATATTATTAGCTAATTGAATTTCTAATTCTCTAGGTAAATCGCCGTAATCGAACATAAATAGCGTATGATTTTCATCGCTTTCTATAGGCTCAATATCTATATTTAAATAATTTTTAGTAGTACTCATGAGTAGATTGCATTCTAAACTGTATTTATTATTTTTAGTTTCTACGTTTAAATACATTGTTCCGCTTAATCTCGATTTAATTACCGTAGGCGGTTGGCTTGCTGTACTTAAATTACTTAGATAATCTTCTTCGAGAATTTCAATATCTGTAATAGTAATACTTATATCTATGGGAGCGTAAATAAATAATTCTCCTGGAGTAATGTTTAAATACCTACAAAGGGTATCGATTGTATCTAATTGGATGCCTTTAGGATCCCCTGTTGCAAGTGTTGTAAGTGTGGAACGACTAATGCCAGTATCATTGTAGACTTTTGATATTTTTAAGTTATTCTCCGCTAGTTTTACATTTAAATTGCTTTTTATCATATAATCACCTCGTTTATATTGTAGCGATATTGCTACAAAAAAGCAAGAAAAAGTAAAAAATATATTGACTTATGTAAAAAACGGGCGTATTATAAAAACGAAAAGTGTAGCGGTATAACTACATAAAACAATGTTAGAGTATAAAAAAGGAGTGAATTTAATACATGAAGTTTAAAGCAAATATTAAAGCCCTGGAAATTGCATTGTTGGAAAATGGTGCATCCTATACCGCATTGCAAAAACAAACAGGGCTCTCAAGTAAGACTATTTTTAAGGTGTATCATGGCGAGCCTGTTATACCGTCAACGTGCGTTAAAGTTGCAGATGCTTTAAGGGTACATCCATCGGATCTATTTGAAAGAGCTGACTAGTCCGCATCATATTGTGAGTAGATATGATCCATATATTTTTTAATCATATAATCACACTCTACCCATTATGGGTTGCATCGCTCACAAGGTAGGGGGCTTTATAGGTACTCCTAAACGGTTTGATATGAGAGGGTCATTCGAACCTCGATACTCATCTAGTAACGTAATATTTTATAATGCGTTTCGGTTTCGAAATGTGGCCATATATTATTATGGGAAAATCGAAATTGATGCGGGTATTGTGAATGCTACCATAGATAAAAATATTCTTAGGTATAATCTATCAAGACAAAACTCAAAACGCCCGTACAGGCTAAATAAATGAATTGCTTTTTCTCGGAAAGGATAAATTTGTATGCAACAGCTAGAAACAACACAATTTACAGTAACTCCAATCATGGCACAGCCTAAACAACTGACATTACTGTTTAACCTATCTCGTACAGCGGTAGGGAAATTTATTAATGAGATGCTACTCACAGAAGAATTTAAAGCAGGCGTAACACGCATTAGCCACAATCTAACTCTAGTGAATGTAGAGCTATTTATGGAATTTCTAAAGTCTAAAGATATGGAAAGTTTAAAATAGGGGGCAATCATGAACGGGGAAACGTTAAACACATTAGTGAGTATTAAATGCGAAATGTCTTACTTAAATGAACTATTAGGGCGCACAGATATGCTAATCGGTGATTGTACAAATACACTCACAGGCCTAGAAAAGAAAGGTAACGCATTATGCGGAGATGAGTTAACGCCTACAGTAAACCACCTAGATATTTACGGAGCGTATTTATCAGAGATTATCTTTGGCGCTGTGAATAACGTACAAAAACAGATAGATGCCTTAATTGAAGAGGAGCGAGCATATGGAAAATAGGCAAAATAAAAGCGCCCATGATGGGGGTAACATCATGAGCGTGGAAAAGCGAGGTACCTCTAGCCACTCACAAGGCGATAAAGGCGACCTTTGTCATTATTATAATATACCGCTTGAAATGCGTAAATACTGTAATTGGCTTGTGAGAAAAGGCAAGATACCATACAGCCCGATAACGCATAAGCAGGGGAATAGCCAAAGCGTATGCGGTACATTTAAGCAAGCTATAGATGCACTCAAAACGGGGCAATATGACGGGCTAGGCTTTCATTTTGACGGCACACCATTTACAGGGATAGACCTAGATCACCATGTAGAAAATGGTGCGCTTGATGAGTTGGCCATGCAGGTATTTATTGAATGCGCATCGTATACAGAGTACAGCCCCTCGGGTACAGGGTTACATATCATTGTGAAAGGTGATACCCCTCAAAGCGTTAAAAATAGCCCTCTAGGGTTCGAGATGTATTCACAAGGGCGATACTTTACCATGACGGGAAACAGAGTGCAGGGCGTAGCAGATTGTGAGTATATTCCATATCGGCAAGATGCTATACAAACGCTATTCGATACCTTTTCTATCGATAATGTAGATAATGGCCAAAGCGATGCAGGCGATGCGCTTAATGGTATAAGCCTAGAGCCTGTATATCTAGAAATAGAATTATTAGACATAATTAACCGCATCAAGAACAGCAGGCAAGGCGATAAATTCACAAGGCTATTTTGTGAGGGCGACCTTTCCGACTATGGGGGAGATGCCTCACGAGCTGATGCGGGTTTACTTTCAATCTTATATATGTGGTGCAGGGGCGATGCACAAAAGATGCACGATATATTTTGTCTTTCCGCCTTAGCAAAACGGGATAAATGGCAAGTAGGCAATACAGGACATAACCCGATGTATTATAGGGTACTCACAATACGCCACGTTATAGCGCATTTAGACCGTAGGCGTAAAGAGGCGGATAGACTAGCGCAACAAGAATTTATCAATAGTTTTTATGATTAGGGGGATATATGGGGAAAAAGGTTAAAGCGGATACATGGGAGTTTACCAATGAAAAAGGTGCGATACTACCTAAAAAGTTAGGTGAGTATATCAAGGAGCGATACAATATCGTACACATTAAACAAACGGATACCATGACACGCAATGATGCACTCACAACACCTTTATACGGCTATAACAAGAAATACGGGGTATATGAGGCGTTAGATGTGAACGGAGATGCGCCTCTACATAACATGATTTTTAATATTACCGATGATATAGAAATACCCTCGGGGAAAATGAGCGAGACTTTAAAATACATTAAGGCCACCGCTCCCGTACTGCCCTTTATAGATACTAACATTATCGCATTTAAGAATGCGCTGTATGATGTGGAAAATGATGCGGTGCTAGAGAAAGACCATAGCATAGTAACTACAACACGCATGACAAACGTTGAGTATAACCCCGACAAAGTAGAGCATGATCAGCTAGATACTTTTATGTTTAATCTATTCGGTGGCCAAGAAGATGATGCGGACATGATGCGGTTTATATACGAGGTAGTAGGCTATTGTCTTGTGAATAATACATTCGCTCAAAAGTTCTTTATCTTGTATGGCGAGGGCGGGAATGGGAAAAGCTCATTCCTGCAACTACTCACAAGCCTATTAACTGAAAGTAATGTATCCAATATTGCACTAATTGATATAGGAGCGAGCCAATTTAGATTGGCCGAGATTGTTGGTAAATATGCTAATATTGGCGATGATATCGAGAGTACGGACGTATTAAATACGGCTAGTTTAAAGAAAATTGTAACAGGCGATACAATCATCGTAGAGCCTAAGCATCTAAAGCCGTACAGCTATAAACCTCATGCAAAACTTTTCTTTAGTTGTAATTCGATACCTCGTATTTATGATACCTCTACAGGTATGAAAGATAGGCTTGTAATTATACCTATGACTAATCGCATTCGTAATACTGCTATTGCTACGCCTCATATTGTGAGGGAAATTATAAATAGTGGTGGCCTAACTGTATTACTTAACAGAGCCTTAGAGGGCTTACGTCGTTTACGCTCACAAGGTGCATTTACTGAACCGCCTAGAGTAACGGCCCTCACTTTATCATACATTAAAGAGAATGATCAAGTAGCTCAATTCTTAGATGATATTGATAACGGAGAGGTATCTGTATATGGTTCTGATTTAGGCTGTGACGAGGATATCAATATATTACAGTCCATTAAAGATGTACGGGCCAAAGAGTTATATGACATATATAAACGTTGGACAGTAGAGTGCGGATACAAGCGTATTAGTAAACCTAAATTTAGTAAACGCATGAAAGCGCTAGGGTATACCAATGAGAAAACAGTTAGAGGGAAAGCTAGCACAAAGCCATATAAAGCATGGCAACTCGTAACCGAAAAATAGTATTTGTACCGATAAAGTAACTAATTTCGTGACTAAAAAATACTCACAAAAGCCCCTAATTTACTATACGTAACTTCCGTAACCTATTTTACAAATAATATTATAAATAAATAAATAAATAT